>PJEL010000495.1_pt1 | contig 46019 bp, 55 predicted proteins | sample 1853271 | NCBI WGS metagenome assembly PJEL01 (sample SAMN08108733, study PRJNA415343) | Invertebrate metagenome, whole genome shotgun sequencing project. | host: Globobulimina | place: Sweden: Gullmar Fjord | collected 2015-08
TTATCTTCTCCACCTTTAGATACTGAATGTATATGGTGTTTTACTATTGGTGTTATTTCTTTACATATTTCACAATTCATATTTATATCCATTATATTATTCATTTGTAAATATATAACTATACGTCCACGTTTATAATTCTATTTCTTAGATTTCTTTTTAACAGCATCAATTTTTACTTTAGTCTGATTCATTTTCTTTTGTGCCATTTCTTTTTCTTGTGGTGTATCAGCTTGCGATTTTTTAGCTTTCCATTTCTTCCATATTTTATATAATGTATATGCTCCTAATGCAGATGCTCCACCCGCATATTTTTCTGCATGTTTTCCTAGATGTGACCCAACTTTATATCCTTTTTGTGCACCACTACCAATTGTTTTAATAACCTCTCTTGTATTTCCTCCAGTAACTTGAGAATACTTTTGTCCTAATTTAGAACCTACATATGCTCCTTTAACACCCCACTTCAGACTTCTTACAGTATTATCTTCTTTTAAAAGAAGATAATATTCAGTAACTAAATCCATCACAATATCCTCTTATACTTAATTAATTTGAATTTATTTTATATTTTAAACTACCACAATCAAAAATTCTATAATATCCTTCTTTTGCTTTTGTTTATTTGATAGAAGAATTATAATTGTTATAATTCTTCTATCTTCTTATATAATTAGATTTTGTTTATATTATGTTTATTTTTAAATTCTTCAACTTTCATTGGATTATCTACCCCATATTTTTCAATAAATAATCTTTTAGTTTTATCTTTAACTTCTTGTGATTGTGCAGGATAGGATACACCAAACTTTCTTAAATTGGTCTGAATTCTTTTTTCTTTAAATTCTTTAGTTTTACTTTGATGATCGACTCCATATTTCTTTAAACAAGTTTCTTTTTTCTTGTTAATTATATCATCATCATTAGCAACACATTTAATACTACAATAATCATAATAACCATAATATAATGTTTTAAATGTTGTTGGGTTATCACATTTTTTACATAAAACTAATGAATGTATATCATATAATATATGATATATCCTTTCTGTAAAAATACAATTAACATCTAAGTAATTTGTAGTATCTAATATAGAATTATAGACATTATTATATTTTTGTTTTATCCATCGTCCTACATTTGATAGATCATTGTTTCTATATTTATCATCTAAAAACTTTTTGATTTCATCTCTACTTAAAGAAATTTTATCTGGTATTATGGATTTTTCTTTTTTCTCTATTTCTTCTTCTTCTTTTTTTCTTTTTTTAGTAAGTTCTTTTTTCGATTTCCCTTCTAATTTTAAACTTATACTAGCCTTTTTTAGTTTACCTTCTTCTGTGTGAGAATAAAAAAAATGAGCTGATATTCCTTTTTTTGAATATGATTTATTACATTCATTACATAAATACTTTCCGTCATTCATTTCTTTAATTTTTTCACATTTCATCAATTCATTAAATTTCATAATTATCTCCTTTTATTATTTATAATTTGTTCTAATAAAAAAAGATAATTTCTCTATTTATTATTCCCTATAATTCAAGACCAGATGTAGGATCATTATTTATAATATCAGCAAGCATATCTCTTTTAACTAATGTTACTGCACCACCTGTGTGGAATGTATTATGATTTTGCATAAATCCTAACATATATTCACTTGATTCTGTTTGTACATCATATACATAATATTCCCATTTCCAAACTTCTTTAATAATAGTTATTATATCAAATCCTTTAATATCTGATTCAATTCTTAATTTGCATGGAATAATATCATTATTATTTTCAAGTTTTACTGATTTTAATTTATCGTATTCTCTAAATCTTATATCACAAGAAAAATTAACTCTTCTTTGTAATGCTCCTTTTCGGTATTCTTTATTTCCAGTAACTATAGTAGTATTCATCTTATAACCCAATTTTAAGCAAATAGCTTTTAACTGTTGTACTAAATAATAACTAGAAGTTGCTATCCTACAACATGTACTTGGATTATTAAAAACAGTACCATCTCCATCTATTAAACCAGATAAAAAATCTTTTAACCAATCTTTACTGAAGTTTATAAAGTCTGGTCTCAATCTTTTCTCCCAAGCATAATTACCATATACAACATTGGACATATTTTCATCGTTATCCCATATTGTAACACCATCTCGATATGATTTATATTTTTTATAATCATAACAACATTCTAAAATCCTATCTTTTATAGGACCATCTTGTTGAGTTATTCCTAACCCTTTTGTTTGTCTACCTTTCCCTAATTTACTACCTTCAGCCAAATATATACCACATATATAACCATTTAAATCAGGGACTATTTCGTTTGTATTATTAAAAGCTATAGTATTATCTATCCATATAGAATCATATTGTTTTAATTCATTTGCTTCAATTGTAGTAACATTATTATCATTAGTAGTAAAAAATTTTCTTGTACTTTGTATTTCTGTATATAATTCATCTCCTATTAATCTACATTTTTCATTTAACCATTTATTATGAATTGATTTTTCTTTAATTAATAAAGGATGATTTTTTTGACATATTAATGTATGACCATTTTTAGTAGATATAAATAATAATTTTTCAGTTGGTTTATGTCTCTGTATTCTATATGTTCTAACTTTATTATCTTTACCATTTATAAATGATTTAAATGATTTTGTTTCTTTACCGTCAATTATATTAATTGGCGAGTCAATTGAATTCCATAAATCTTTAAATGCAACTAAATTTTCATTATAGTGGACTAACCCATCACTACATTTCATAATCATTTGTGTGCCACGTTCTCCAATTATTTGTGCAGCTAATATTCCAGCATATGGAGTCTTATGTCTCTCAAGTAATCTACCATAACAAGTATGACATAATTTCTTAGATTTACAATATATTGGTGTTCTTAAATGTATTAATTCTCCTTCTTTAATTTTAGCATCATCAAATGATATTAATTTACCACCCTTTAATATATTTCTTCCTTTTAATCTATCTATTAAATCTTTATCTACTTTTATATCTATTGTCCTAGTTGTTTTACAATCTTTTAATTGTCTATCAATTTCAACTGTGTTTAAAAAATATGCAAACTTCCGAGATGCGTACCCAGTTTCTGCAGTATTTATGACACGATCGATTATACCTTTTCTAGCACCTTGAGATGCATGAAAAAATTCAATATTTGTTAAACCTTCTGCAAACGATCCAGCTACTGGTTTAAGAATATTACCTTTTGAATCTGCAATAATTCCTTTTGCTACAAGAATTTGCATAGGCTGACCCCACCCTTTAGTCGAACCAGATATAACTAAATCACCAAATCCAGTATCTTCTAAACTTTTTGCTACAATATCTTTAGCTTCATCTAATAAAATCTGAGCTTCTTCAGCATCTGCTTCTGTCATTTTTTTAATTCTATCTTTAATTTCGTATATACGTTTAGGTAATTCAAATTGATCAATATTAATAGATGGAGCAATTATTGTAACCCATTTAAAAGCAACTTCTTTAATTTTATTAGAAGTCTCTTTTAATATTTCAGTTCCATATTTTTTAAAAATATCTTTAATAATATTATTTATTAATTTTTTATTGACTAATATATTTTGGAATGGATAATTTTTTGGTAGACAACTATTAAATATAGCTCTTCCAGAAGTTGTTAATACTCCTCTATATTTAACAGGAGTATATGGTTCTTTAATACTATTTAAATCTTGTTCATTAACTGCTATAGCTGGTTTTGTAGATTTTTTATCCTTAGTTAATATATAAAGACCAGCCCACATTTCTTTAGAAAATCCAAAAGCAAAATCATCTGATGATGTTCCACTTGTAACTCTCATCATTTTTTCTCTTGCTTCTCTTTGAGATTCATCAGTTAATGGATGATACACTGACATTTCATCTCCATCAAAATCAGCATTGTGAGCACCAACTTGTAATGTAGAAAGTTCAAGTGTATTACCAGAATGTAAAATTGGATTATATGCAGCATAACTTTGAGTCTGTAGCACAGGATCTCTTTTTACAACAACAACTCTATTCATCATTGATACTTCAGTTGCTTCATAAAAAATTTTATATAAACTTTCTGGTAGTTTATCTCCTTCTTTTATACCTTTTAATACTCTTTTAATACTATCAACAGTTAATTCAAATCCTGTAAAATCTATAATCTCTCTTGATAGATTTTCTTTATCAATTACACCTGAATATAATAATCTGTGGATAATAAAAGGTTCAAATAATCTTACAGCGATTCTTAATGGTACACCAGCTTCTCCAATATTTAATTTAGGATTTGGAGTAACAACAGCTCTACCTGAAAAGTCTACTCTTTTACCTAACATTTGATTTCTAATAATACCACTTTTCTTTTGTATTTTGGTTCTAACATAAGTATCATGATCAATAACAGAATTTTGTAGAGCATATGATAATAATTCTTTTAACGGACCAGAGCCACTAGAACTTACTTGAGATACTCTTCTCATAATAGCAATGTACATATCATTCAATTTATCTATCATCCAACCACCACCTTCATCTTTGACAGCAGGTCTTAGATCTGGTGGTATCACAGGAATTTTATTTATGAAAATTGTATTCCTTTTTGTTTCTTTTTCTATAAATTGAATTAATTTTTCTCTAGAAGAAGTCTCTCCCCTATATTTGATTTCAGGGAATAATTTAACAAATTCAGTAATTCCAGTTATACCTTTTTCATTCTCTTCAAGACGACCATTTGAATCTAAAATAAAGGATTCCTCAGTAGATAAAAATTTATCAATTTTTCTTTCTAATTGTAGTAGTATTTTAAGTACTGACGGATGAACAATCTGAATTTGTAAATCTATATAAGCAAATAATCGTCTGCGATCTATTGACCCGATTGGTCCAAATATCTTTTCACTAAATAATCCATCTTCACGATAATCGCCAGTTTTTTCGAATAATTCTGAGGTTGTAACTTCTTCTAAACTATTCGAAAATTCATTCACATCTAGTAATCTAAGCATTATTACCTCTAGAAATTTAAACCAGTTGTTTTACCATGCTCTAATTCTTTATTAAATTTCCCTGTTGATATTCCTTTTAAATATCCTGTTGATCCAGGTTTTGGAATTGGTCTAGAAAATTTTTGATGTAAAGCATTTAATTTATGTATTACTATATTCAACTTATCTCTATCAACTTCATCAAAATTATTTAATTTCTCAGCCATTTTTAATGAAAATTTTATCATTTGTGGACTATGAATTCCATTTCTAGAACACAATGGAAAAAGTGTATGTTTTCTTCCCGTTGATAATTTTAAATAACAGGTGGGATTTTTGGCTGAATCCTGTTTCATATAATCAGGCGTGAGAAGTGCTAGATCTTGATGATGTGTAATTGGAGAAATAAGTGAATTTGCTTGTCTTAACAACTCATCTAATATTTGATATGCTTCTTGTAATTTTTTCATCGAAAAAAAACCTCCTATGGTTTCTATAATTTTTATTTTGTTCTTTGTAAAAACATAGGAGGTGTAACTAAAATTTAAAAATCATCATTCATATAACATTTCATTTCATTTATTTTATCTTTAAGCTCACTAGCAAAATATAAAGTATAAAAATGTATTGCATCTTTTTCAATTTTTGTCATTGGTAAACCCTTTCTTTCTCTACCAGTATAAATATCACACCAATCAACTCTTGCAATCCTACCTACAAAATAACTAATAATATCAAATGGTAACATTATAGTTTTAAATCCATAAAAATTTTTAACTTTATTTTGTATTTTTATAAAACTATCTTTACCATACATTGATTTTATTTTATATGTAGTTGCTATTGCAGGTCTAGATTTTGGAAAATAATTAAGTAATGAAAACATATCTTCATATTCAATCTTAAATACTTTTGTCAATATTTTTTGTAAATAAGTAGACAAAATTATAGAATGCTCTGGAGATAATGTTTGAAAATGTCTATATGGTATTTCAGTCATTTCTGATAATAATGGGTATACTAAACAATCACATAAAGGTGATATATGCTTTACATTCACCACTCTTTGTTGAAATCCAATTATAGCATCATTATTTTCTTCAATTAATGTAGAAGAATCTTTTTCAATATCATTAACAATCTGTTCATATGCTATACCTTTTAATCTTCCTAAGGCATCATTGTATGTATATGTTTTAAGGTTATCTATATTTAATCCATGAATATCTTCAGTAGAAATAGAATCATCATATATAAAATTTTTCTTATATACAGATCTTAAGAACCATTTTATTGATTCATCAGATACGCCTAAAAAATAAGTTATTGGATTTTTATCTTCCTCACATAAAATAATAATTGAATTCATAATAAAATTAAATATTTCAACTGCATGAATATCTATTGACTTGCATTGTGTCATTTTAATATATTCCCACATATATCTATCAGTAAGATTATACCTATAAGTGCGAGTCTTTACTACATTAAATATTTTAGTTGCAATATCATTTTTAGATATATCCTCAACTACAATGTTATAAATATCTTTTCTTAATTTTTTAGTTAAAGATATATTTTTATTATTTGATATAACTGAATTTAATTTTAAATATCCAGAAGTTTTAATTATTTGTTCAATCTCATTAGGTTCAAATAATATACTTCCTTTTTTAACCTTAGTTCTATCTACAAATTTATCAAAATCTATTCCTTTAGAATCTATATATTCATTAACATACCTCTTTAAATCACTTATATCACCTATTAATGTATTTATTATTTCTGGTTTGTTTTTACATTTATTATAAAAATTAAAAAACCATATATCAAAAGTATTACCATGAAAATTTGATATATTCATAATATATTCTGTTATTAAATTAAACTTATTTGTAACAGATGAAGCTTCCAATTTTAATTCATCTACAACAGTATCACCATCTTTCATGTACCATAACTTCTGATTCTCTTTTACAAAATTCAACATACAGGATTCCCTTCAGGTTAAAAAATTATTATAATAATATTCTATTTATAAAGTTATATATATAATATTAAATGATATAATGGAAAATTTCTTAAAGAAAGGAATTGGAGGGGTTTTATTTGAGAACGAATTTTCTTACCATAGATTCAATAACTATAGGATCTACAAAATCGCCTGGGCAGGAAATGTCATTATTGTTAGACACATCTTTGTGGAGTTTAATCTTATTTGGAGTAATACCAAATAATTTCATCATTGGATTTAATAAACGATACGCTAAAACTTCATAACACCTTTTTTCAACTACCTTAAAATCATAATTACCAAGTAGTGCAATATGAATAGATCTTTTATTTATATCATCATGAATATCATCCCATTCACATAAGTATACATATGGTCTGCATAGTATTGGATAATAATCTTCTTCTATTTTATCAAGGATGTAATGATAATTAATATCTCCTTGTTTTAATTCTAATACACCTTTACTTATTCCAGGAATCTGAAATTTAGCATTATCTATTCGAGATTCAGGATTGACATATATTTCAGATGTGTGATGTAATATAATCCATTTTATACTACTTCTTCTGATTTGCATCATTGATGGTTTAAAAGGAATTTTCATTTGTATCATCCCGTTTTATTTTGAATAAAATAATATTCTTTGTATTATCCACTTCTTGAAGTAGAACTGCCAATCATTGCATAACTTATTCCAAAAATATTTGTAGTTACATCTAAATCTCTATAAGCAGGTTTGTTATTTACAAATTTATAACTACTGCCAGTTACAGCAATACCTGTATGTGTACAAGGAATTCCGCCAATATGTGCTACTATTGATGTAAAAGTAGCTGTACTTAAATTATTTGTTTTTGTGTCCTGAGAACCTGTTATTATAATAGCTCCTAAAGTATCAGGTGGTTTCCCTGGACAAAATGATGTACCTATTAATACATCTAACATTCTCATTTGACCTAAATTCGACATAATTATTCCTTATGGTAATGATGCTAAATAAGTAGCCCAATATATAGAAACAGTAGCAGTGAAATCTGGACTTTCCTCTAAACTCTTAAGCATTGTAGGTTTAGCAGGATCAGCAGAATCAATCTTGAAATCCACTCCATATACTTGACCATTATTATCTCTATCTTCATTAGAAACAAATTCTGTAACTAATGCTAATGCAGCTGGTGGTGGTTGTTTGTCATCTATGTCAGCTCCACATTCAGAACCTGGAGATGCTTCAGTGTAAGCATCAGTTGCACAATCATGAGCTGTTTGATGTAAATGTCTGTTATGAATATGTTCCATGACTTCCAATATTGTACCTCTAGATTCATCAGGTTTATGACCAACATGTTCAGATACTAACATACCACATTGATCATGTTCTGTATCCCAAATTTGACATAAAACTTCTATACATTCAACAAATTCAACCCCAATCTCAGCTGTAGTATCTGAAGTTATATCTACAGTACCTGTGCCTTGTGGTATTGTAGAAGTAGAAGAACCTGCTGGAACTGTTAGATATACTCCAGATATATGTGGACAAATTAATGGCATATAAATCTCCTTATAAATATTTATTCTTTAGATTGTTCATATAATTTTCACCGCTTCTTGTAGCACTATCTTGAGCACTACCTCTAGTTTCTTTCATTTTATCAGTTGATTCGTTAATATTTTCTTTATGATCGTCTGTAAGTCCTGCATCGTCCATTAAAGTATCCATATCTAATTTGCCTTCAACATCAAGTCCAGCATTTTCTAACATATCATTAACTTCATCAATTTTAGAACTCATATCTTTTCCGCATACAGCAGATAGACATTCTATTAATTGATCTATAGTTTCCTTGATTTTATCAATTAATAAACTATCTAATTGACTTTCAATAAATTCTCTTAGATCATCAACTCCTAATTCAGGAAGTGATGCTTTTAAAGAATCTAATGAAGCTGTGATTCCATCGCCTACTCCGTTCATAATATCAGCTGCATAATCTCCTGCTTCTTTAGCTGTGTCAACTACTTTTTTTCCAAATGTATTAATTGAACTAACCCAACCACCCGATCCACCACTTATACTTTCTGTGAAATCATTAAATTCCTTTTTAGCAGCAGCTGCAGCTGCATCAGCTTCATCCTTTAATGCTTGTTCAGCATCTGTATATGCTCCATATAATTCTTTTGCCCATGGACAATTCTCAATTATGTCATCTAATTGAGAATTGTCTACTTCTTCTGGTGGTAAATTACTTTCAGCTTCATCTGATATATCATTTAATGAATCTAATAAATCATTTAACTGGCTAGCAGGTTTTGATGCTATAGATAATAATTCAGCTCTTAACTCATCAACTTGATCATCTATTATATCTATTAACATAGCCAATTTAGCAATTTGTTTATCTAATTCAGCTTCCATTTTTGTGCACATACTTGCTTTTATATCTGCCATTATATATCTCTACCTCCCACTGGTTTCGTTGGTTCCGCTGGTTTCGATTCGGTAGCTTCTATTGCAGAGTCAGCAGGGTCTGCAGAGTCAGCAGAGTCAGCAGGGTCAGATGAAGTAGCAGGTGTCGCTGGTCCTGCTAACCCACATTGCTCGTTAGTTAAAGATCCATCCAATGATATAGACCCTGTTGCTTTTAAACTCATATCTCCTGTACATTCCATTTCCATTCCAGAAGCACTAGCACTCATACCACCTACTGCTCCAGTTATTGCTACAGTGGATGTTGATAAAATATTGACTGCTGTTGCACTAGCTTGTAAAGGACCACCAGCTTTAATATTTAGTATTCCTACTGATTGGAGGTTTAGTAATGCTCCAGATTTAATATTAAGAGCTGCTGTGGATTGGAGGTTTAGTAATGCTCCAGATTTAATATTGAATGCTGCAGTACTTTCTTGGTTTAAAATAGCTCCAGATTTAATATTGAATGTTGCAGTACTTTCTTGGTTTAAAATAGCTCCAGATTTAATATTAAAGTCAGTACCACTTTCTTGATTTATTACCTTAGATGCTTTGATATTAATATTACTTGTAGTGCTTTCAATATTTGTTACTTTTTTAGATTTTGAATGATATGCAGCTTCAGTCTCATCATGTATATTCATCTTTGCTTTTCGATATGTTGGACCTCTAACTGATTCTTGATACATTTCATCTCCAGCCTCAATTCTTATATTATCTTTGGCTGTAATATGTATACTTGCTCCAGATTCTATTATAATATCACTCTCAAATTTACATTGAAGTTTTCTAGAATCTATATCCACATGGATATAATCACCCTTATATGTTTGTATTAATAATTTCTCTTTACCATCTCGTTCATCAAGTAATATTGTATTTTGATTAAATATAATAGGATATACTGATTCTGTATCGCCAGATGCATCGTTTATAGTAAGTTGTCTTTTTTTCCCTGTAATTTCTACTCTTTGATCTTCTGGATCATCTGATATGTGTATTGTTCGACCTTCATGACTTTTAAATATAGTCCATTTATGTTCATAATTACTACCGAGTTGATTTTCTGGTAATACTTTTGTATTTTCTATATCTAATCCGCAAACATAATATGGTTTATTAATATTTCCATCATCAAAGAAAATTAAAACCCACGATCCTTTTTTAGGAATAAATGAACTTCCCATAAAATGTTGATCGCTTAATTCTTCCATATTTCGTCCACCTACTGAATTATTAGCAGGTCTGGCCCATATTCCTTTATCTTCAGATATCTCAGGCATAGTTACTGGTATCCAAAGAATTATTCTTCCATATTTATCTGGATCTTTGTTATTTACAACTTTTGCTCTGTAAAAACCATATAATCTATTATTCGGAGTAGTCATAATACAAATTCCTTATCTACAAATTTTATTAGCTAAATTTCCTGTTGAACATTCAGTATTTGTTCTATGACCATATTTATAATGACATACTTTACAACAAGCTATTCCAAAATCAGGATCTAAACTAAAAAAAGGTTCTAATTTTTGTGGTCTTAAATGATGAACATGTTCTGCTTTTTGTCCACAGTATTCGCATTGGTTTCTATTTATTTTTAATACTTCTTTTCTCCACATGTTATATTCTTCTTGTGTATAATATTTTTCTTCTATTTGGTCTTTTTTAATTAATTGAATTATTTTTTTATTATATAGTGGACATTCAATTTTACACTTATTTGAACAATATAGATATGATGCTCCATTTCCATTTGAATTTTCTAATTGTCTTATTCTTTCATATAATTGAATATAAGTTGGGGTAAACCAACCTTCTTTTTCTTTAGAATTTATACATTTATGATTTTTACAACGCACTTGTATCTCGTCAGGTTTGTCTGGGTTATATCTCATTTCTTCTACTTTAGAAAAAAATGGATACTTTTTTTGTATTATTTGAATTGTATCTTTCTTAGCACCCATATTTTTTCTTTTATGTTTTGATATTTTTTTAGAACCTTCTGATATTTTTAATGATCTGTATTCTTTTGTTTTTTCCCATGAATCTTTTAATTTTTGTCTATGTTCTTTTGATAATAATTTTCCAGTTAATGATTCTCTTATTCTTTGTCTATGAATAAGATTCTTCTTTTTATCTTTTCTGTTTTTACTCATTCTACTTCTTAAAAATAAACATGATTGATGTGATTTACTACAACACCACTTGCCATTTTTAAATTGATATTTCGCTTCTTGATCACAACCATATTCACATATTCTCATTTAATTCACCTAAACACAGTTTTCGATAATTGGATTATCTTGTTATATTCAACCTCGTTATATCGATATATAAATGCGGGCAAAAAAGTAACACCTGGTATCCCACTAGTCATTATAAATGATACAAATCTGGAGCAATCTTCTATAGCAGGTATAAAATCAATTGTTAAAAATCTTACTAATTTTGCAGTAAAATTAAATTTAGTTATTCCTGGCATAACTTGAAGTTTCGATAAAGCATCAATTAATCCTTCAACATTAGAAAAATCTATACTTTGTAAAATATTCATATCATCTTTATAATTATAGGCTATACCAGAACCAGCTTTTCTGAACATATCTTCATTGTTTTTATAACCAAAAAACGAAGATAGACAATAACATATTAAAATAAATTTTAATTTAGGAATATTAGTTTGATAATATCCAAGTAATCCATATTCTTTTCCAAAAATTCTAACAAAAACTGATAATAGATATGAAGCAAATACTCCAGCGTATCTATCGCTTATTGGTTTAGTTTTAACTAATTCTGAAAAGCAATAACCATATGCTAAAGCTGCATATATATCTCTAGGATTTGGATTTGTTTCAGTTATATCTGTTGTTCCAAAATAGTTTAAATTAAATATGACATTTTTAGTAGGTTTATTATATGATAAAGCTAAAGGATATTTTGGTATTTTTACAATTTCATATTGAGAATCGCTTTTAATCATATTATAAACTTTATCTTTAGAAAAATGGTCTATTCTTCTACCAATTAATTTTAAAATAGTTCTAGTTTTTACTTTACCGCCTTTAAGTCTGCTAGATGCTATTAACGAAGAAGATAAATTCAAAACATTTGGAATTCCTTTTAGAAGTGTAAAATTATCTTTAACTATCATCACCAAGAAATCCTTTCTAATTCTTCTACCTTTCTATTAGGAAATTGATCTGCGCAAATAGTGACAATGCTAGAAAATGATGGAATGATAACTTCATTTAAATCAAAATCTTCAATTGAAAAAACACTATTTACATACATTAATAATGAACCAAGAACAATTGTATTATATTCATCAAAACTTAAATATGATGGTCGCATTATATATTTAGATTCAAATGATTTCTTAGTAGAATTTTTCATTAAAAAAAACAAATTACTCTCTATAACTTCTAATACAGGTGATGGAAATATAAAATCACCAGAATCAGTTACATATTGATCAGTCATATGATCTAAATCAATTGGGAGTCTTCTTCTTTTTTTACTTTCTATATCTATTGTAATCATATTAATTTTATCCTATTGCGGCTACATAATTATCTCTCGACCAACCACAATTAGATTCAGTTATTGATAGCCTATTTTCTATTGTTTCTAAATCATCATCATCCATGTACTTGGAATATTCGTCTAAAAATGATTTATAATTTCCCCTTACTAATTGTATAGGTATAGATAAAAATCCATTATGAAATTTCTCATGCATAGTTTTGATTAACGGAATATATCCCACTCTATTTTTAAAATGTTCTTGAATAGCTAATAATGAAATATCAAAAGTTGAAAATTCTTCTTCTTTTTCAATTTTTTGATTTATAAGACATTTAATTAAAACATATAATGATGGTATCTGATGGTGAATTTCTATTGTGCATTGATCCATTCGTTCTTTTGTAATCATGCACGTATTAATACCTAATACATCAATTAAATAATTTTTCCATTGTTTATACTCTATACTACTGCGAACATGTTTTTCACAATTTCTTATGAATTTCATATAATCGCTTTCACTTTCAAAATTTCTAATTCTAAGAGCTAAACGAAAAGGATAATTATCACTGTAAAGCTCTAACCCTTTTAAATTTGATTGGATTTTTGCATTTTCTTGTCCCATGAATACCTCTCGCATTAAGATAATCAATCAGATTTTGAACCTCCAACTGTCATTGCAACAACTTTCAAAATAGCTAGTATAAACAACAGCATAAAAAATGAATGAATTCCAGTAACAATAGATGGAACAACACCAACTAAAATTTCTTTAATAGAAACAAAAGCTATAGCTCCCAATACACTAATTACACAAATACTAATCACAGCAAATACAAATGCTATTAAAACTTCTCTTGACCATTCATCATCACTCTTTGAAGATCCTTTTACTGAGTTGGTTTTTATAACAATTTTTTTAATACTATCTACTAAAAATTGTTTTGAATCTTTTTTGGACATAAGAGCTGCTACTGCTACAATTGAAGCTCCAATCTCAATTATTTGAGGAGGAACTCCTTGTATTGAATTATCAAATACCTTTTTTGCTAATTTTTGGTATTTAGGAAACTCTTTCATTTTTCTTCCAGCTTCGTTTATAATTTCTTTAGGATTAACAGTAAGTCCCTTAAAAGATTCTGCTATTTTAATAAAAGTGTTTGTATCACCTTTCCTTACCGAGTTTATAGTATTCGCTATTGTTTTAGCATATTCAATATGATTTCTTTTTACATCTCCAATTATAGAGGATTCAATTAGGATATTATTATCATCATCTGATAAATATCCTTCTTTTATTAATATTTCTTTTGAATATTTATTAATTTTTTTCTGAGTTACACTATCTTGTATCATATCTTTAAATCTTCCCCTCTTTATATTAAAGGGTCCAGATGCTCTTCTAACATCCTCAACTGTTTCGTATGCGCTTGATGCTTCTTTACCTACACTTGCATATAAATATGCATAATTGACAATAGAACAAAGTCCCTTAAAATCTGCCATACAAAATGATGCAGTTTTATTAATTTCATCAGCTACAACAATAGATGGCCAATATAATTTAAATAATTTTTTTATTCCTTTTGCTTCAAAAAAATCATCCTTAAAATCATCTCTATTAATTAAAAGAAACATATTATCATTAAAATCAGTTTGACCTAAAACGATATCTTTCTTCCAATTTCCAGTTATAGTACCAGACTTTAAATCACCACCTACCAATCCTGTAAATGAAAATAATCCTATTGTCCATTTCCATAAATGATTTGCAATTCTATATATGTGTCTTAATATTTTTCTTGTTTGCCACTGTATAACTTTATCTAGACTTTTTCTAAATCTATCCTGAGTTAATAGTCTTAATAACGGTGTATCATTATCAACTAAGAATGGAACAACCTTTATGCCAATAAGTTGAGTACCTTTAGGAGTATCAACCTTTACCCATGTTGGTTCTACAGTTATTGAAGATCTATCAACTCTTGAAACACTTGCTGTTTCTCTAGATTTTTCTCCTGTTTCATGACCTTTAGTAGGAGGAGGATATTCCTGTGTAGTATTAGTAGTACCTCCAGTAGTAGTAATATTTATAGTACTTCTATCATCACCACTTTTAGTAGTATCTTTTTCTCCAGTACTAGGTGGTGTATATCCAACACCTTTACTACCTTTTTTTCCTTCTTCTGTAATAACTGATTCTACAAATAGTCTACCCTTGCGAGAAGCTTTTAAACTATACCCAGAAACTCTACCATATTGTTTCTTTTGTTCTTCATTTACATTATTTATAATACTATCTAACTTATTTATCAACAAATAATGTTCAAGAGCTTTACATATACCTGGGATAACATTGTTAGATATTGTTTTTGAAGTAACTAGCGGATATACGACAATCATATTATTCTCCAATTATAACATAAAAACTCTTTTCCTTTGTTTTTTATTTTTATCTCCAAATGGTTGTATAATATTTTTACATAGATCTTTTTCACAAAACTTTTTGTATGAACACCATTTACAATCTTCTTTAGTAGAACCAATTGGATCAGGAACAGTTTTTGCTGATATATGACTTAAAAGTATATTTGATCTGTTTAAAAATGATAGAGCTAATTTGTCATTTGTATTCAAATCAAAAGGTATTATTCTCTTTAAATCTCTTGTAATATATGCTATTGTAATTGTATCAATGTTATAATTATATTCTTTATTTAAAATATATGCATAAATGACACCCTGATGGTAATGTCTATCAATATACTTATTATTAAATTTATTAGAATCTATAGTCTTTAGCTCTATAATCACATTTTCTTTTATTGCGTCAAGTCTACCTTTTACCCTAAATTTTTCACTAATTAATGTTTTTTCAACTTCAGAAAAATCGTATAATTCTTGAATTAAATTATGTACTACTGTTCCAATTTTATTTATCATATATAAATATGTAAATTGATATTGCTTTTTTAAATCTACTGGGTACTTTAATCTAGAATAATAGCAACTTCTAATACAAGATATTAATTCTGTTACTGATATATAAGGTCTTTTATAACTTTGAATTTTCTTATATTCGTCTATTAATTTAGAACGCATTAAAAGTTCAAACTTTGATACATCAAAACCTCTTGAAGATCTAAACGCAGGTAGTCCTACATCACAATGTAGTTCCTCAAGAGATTCTTTAATAATATTCTTAGTATCTTTTTCAACAGTAGTAACTTGAACTATTTCATCTTTCTCACTTCTCTTATGAAGTGATTGTTCATTTTCCAAAAATTCAACTAATTTCGCATATTCACTCATATTTATTCACTCATAATTCTAAAATAGTTAAGTTTATTATTAAGATACTAATTCATGTCCCTCAAGAATATAAATAGCACTATCAACAATCTGTTCTCTAAGAGCTTTATATGCGTCTTCTACAATTTGACCTTCCCATTCATTTAATTTATCAGGTCTAAATGATTCACCCAATGTTCTAGCAACTAAAAGATTATCAAGAGCTAATGAAAAAGCTTTTCTTCTAATTTGATCTTTAACTTCTTCTTCAATATTGAGATCACTATCTTCAGATAAAGCATTTGCTAATTCTACTTTAACATCATCTCTGCCTTTTTGACTATGTATTAGAAGTTGAGCATTTTCTCTTGCTATTTTAGCACTTCTCTTAGCTCCTTGTTTTAAATCAACAAAATCAACTTTTTCTAGCATCAAATCTGGATTTAATTCTATAAGATTATACATCTCAACCATAAGAGACATTAGAGCACCTTTTACTGTAATGTATTCCTGGACAAGTCCTTCACAGCAAGTCCCAATTTTAGTAACTGGTTTTCCAAAGAAAATATAATCAACTGATTGGAAATTTTCTAAAACTCTTATTTTTCCTTCTTTTGTTAACATTTTGTATTATCCTCCATAATTTATTCAAGATCTAGAAAGCTAGTATCTTCATCTTCTATAATCTCAAGTGAAACACTACGCATATCTCGTGGGAAGTGCGTGTTTTTAATTGCTAATGTAATAATTTTTAGACTCTCAATTGTACGACCTTTTTTACCAATAATTTTTCCTAAATCACTTTTCGCACTTCTTATTTGTATTAATACTGATTTGGTAGATACTGATGCTAATAATTCTACTTCATTAGGATTATCAACCAATAATTTAATTGTATCCTTGACAAACTTTTGTAATAACTCAGTCATTCCCCTATTCATAACATAATTCTCCTTTTTCAAACATAATCAACTTAGGTGATTCACTATTTAGATTTTGTTCTAAAATTATATTTGATTCAGTATGAATTATATTATGAATTGTATATTAATTTTATTTTTTATTTTATTTCTGGATCATATCTATCTATGATTTCTGTTTGAATGCACTCTTTTACTTCTTTATCAAATGCTGTTCTAAATTCTTCATCTTCATTATATTTTATTTCTGCGCCTTTCGAGCGAAATTTCATTTCTGGATTACTTACTAATTTACACCAACCTCCTGGTGAAATTAAACGTTTATGTTTAGCAAGAAAATAATAACTAGTTCTAAAATTAGAAAATCCTGTCTGAAAATTTCCTATTAATTCTACTGTAACATTTGGAGAAAATAACTTATTTTTTACAGATGTGACTGAACTCATTATACCTTCAAATCCATATTTTTCAGGATCTAATGCTGCTTTAGCTTTTACTTCTAGTAAAGTAAATGCATTAAATAAAATTGTATTCCCACCTGGTATAGATTTACCAGTTGATAAAAATCTTAAAGTTTTTGGTGCTGAAAATGGACCCATTGATAGTTTATCTCTCAATTGATTAATCGCTATTAAACATATACCATGTTTAGCACATTTAGCTACATACTTTGGAGTAAGTAAAGATAATACTCTCGCTTTATATCCAATAACAGAATTTACATCTTCCGCTTCTCTTTCTTTTTCAGATAATGTGTTTGCTATTGAATCCCATACAATAATAGACGGATTATCATTAATTTTCTTTTGTTCTTTAAAGACACACATAGTTTCAATATGTTTAAAAAGTTTTTCAATTGTCAGATCATTATATGGTTTAACTGGCGGGTATCTTACGCCAAGATTATAAAGTCTTTTAGATGTAGTAGCTTCTTCAGAATCTAAAAATGATGCTAGTAAACCTTTATATATTTTTTGTCCAGCAGCAATACATTGCATAGCAAGCATAGAATTATGGTGTATTAACCCATTTGGTGTTGTATAGACATGTTCTTTTTCCATTGAAATATCATATACATAATCATACTTATAAAATTCTTTACTTTTTAATTCAACATAACCATTTTTAGATATTACTTTTTCATTAATATCTAAATCTTTAGCATATTTAAACTCAGAATTATTTATTTTTAAAAGATGTTTATCAGCACATTTTAATGTAATGTTATTTGAAAATTTAAGTAAATAAATCTTACATTTTTCTTTTTTTATTAAACCACATATATTTATTAGATTACCTGATTCGCTTTTAATTTTTAATTTACTTTTTATATTAGTAATATCATTTATGATTTTATTATTTTCAGAATATTTTTCAAATAATTCACCAATTCTTATTTTCAATTTTTTCATCTAATATTTAATCCTTTATTATTAAAAGTTCACCATTAAAATTTATTTCAATATTAGAATTAACATTTTTAAGTAAATCTAATAAAATATTTTTTAAACTTTCAAATGCATAATTAATACACTTTTCCCAGATAGTTATAACAAAATAATTTAAATTATTTGCTTCTATTTTCTTTACCTTATCAGATAATCTTATTTGGTATGCATTTTTACATATAACACAATTATTCATTATCTATATAAACCTCAATTTCCTCATTATACTCTAAACATTTACCCGATCCAGGATCTCCGACAATAATAGTAAGAGCACCAACAGGGAGACCTCCTCCTAATGCAGCATCTAATACATCTATTCCAGTTGGTATTACTCTTTTAATTCCATCATCAGGTATTATACCTGCTGCTACTTGAAGAAAATCTCCAAATTCTTCATATAACTTTAACGTTTCTGTATCTACAGTTCCTTTTTCTTTTTCACTTTTTTTAACATTTTGTTTTGCTAATTTACTTTCTTCTAACTTAATGCTCTTATCAATAGAAACATCTTTCATTATACCATTCAATTCATCTGCAGTTGGTTGTGCATTTTGATCTTGAACTTCAAATTCATTATTCTCTTGTTCACTCATTTAGAGATCTCCCTATTTCTATTGTTATTTCGCTATTGATATTTTTTCTTTTTGTGATTTTGCATCTTTACTAAATTTTTCTACTCTCTTAACAATATTTCTAACATTGATCATTTCTTCAACATTAGATTCGTCATTAGGATCTTTTATTCTACGTCTAATATCGATTTCATCTTTAATAGTTTTTGTAATTTCTTTTCTGATGTCTAATAAAAGGCTTAATAATCCAGTTGCAGATTTTACTTTTTCCTCAAAAAATCTCTGATATCTTTTATCTAATTGATCTGGAAATAATCTATTTATATTAGATTTTAAATCATCAAGATCATTAATCATTTCTTTTAAAGCTTGACGTTGTTCCTTAAACTCAACTAATAACCCTGCTATAGTTTCTTCTGATGTATAACTAGACGTAGTCTCTATTGTATCATCTATACATTCATTCATATTCACTCCATAATTATTTTCATATTGCCAGTCCTATCATGCGGATTTCTTTGCATATAATTATTTTCATTAAAGTTTCCTGATTCATTAACTAAATTACATGTGAATACACTATTTCTATTTGAATAGCTTCCGTGACATGTTCTATCTTGATTATGTGGACAATTATTTGAATGTTGACATATCTGATTTTCTGATAATGTTAGCATGTTTATTATACCTCAAATGTTATTCCATTGATAATTGTAAAATTATCAAATATAGTTTCAAAAATACCTTCTTCCTTTATTATATTCAATTGTGTATTCATAGTCTTCACAATATCAATTGGAAAATTTGTTTCCTTTCTTCTTTCAATACATATATCAACATCAGTATCTATTAATATTCCATATGTTTTATAATCATATTGTTTAGCAATCTCAGTCCAATATTTAAGTTTATGTGTTATAAGGTTAGTCTCATCAATTACAACATTTAAATTTCTTTGCAATAATGCTCTACACATAGATTCAGCTATTGTTCTTACTATTGGTTCATGATCAGGATATTTTGGATATATCTTTCTTAAGTCATCTCTACAAATAACCTGATGTCCATTGTTTGATTTCAATAGATTATTATTTATAAAGTAACTTTTTCCTGAACCAGGGTTTCCCATCATTATTATCATTTCACCATTATATCTTTTCATTATATACCTTATTGGTTATGCATTCTCGTTGATCACAACTCCTATATAAAAATGGATACGACCAATGAAATTTTAATGATTTAGTAGATCTGCATATATTACAAAATACCATACATCCTTGTTTTGTTACTCTACAAAGCGGAGGTATTTGGACATGACGAATTTTAGGTATTTTGGTATATGTAAATTCTTTAAATTTATAATTTTGTATATACATTATTGTAAAACTTCCTTCATATTATTTATAAGTCACATTTCCCTGATGGGCATTTTACATCATCTGTTGTAAGATTATTTTTTACATTTAATTCTTTTTTATTTTTTAAATAATCTAATACTTCTTTTTTACTGATTTTATTAAGAATTTGTCCTTCTCTACTTCCATCTTTATATACAGTAACTCCTTTTAAATCTTTAATGTATTCTAATAAAAGTTGACTTAAATCTTCTTCTGTAATGTCATTTGGTAGATTTATTGTCTTTGATACAGAACCATCTACATATCTTTGTACAGCAACTTGAATTTCAAAATGATCTTCTGGTGACAAATCATTTAATGCATCAACAAACCAGTCTTCTTCTTTTTCATTTTTTTCGTCTGTTAATAATTTTTCTTCATATCTAGGATGTATATAAATTCTTTCACTTACTCGATCTTTTCTTTTGAATGCTTTAGCAAATAAAGGTTCAATCCCACTTGTTACTTCAGAAATTAATGAGATGCTATTATGTGAAACAATCCCATTATCAAGAATATAATAATGATCATTATCAACTTCAATATCAACAGTATAATTTTCACTCGAATTTATAGATTCTATTTCTAGTAAATCAATATTTAAATTATTTAAATCAATCATTATTCACCCCACTTAAAAAATCATAGCATTTATTAATTGTTTTCCCCTGATCATTAAAAAAATCGAATGCCCAAATAATCATAATATCAAACCCATTATCTTTTAAAACATTATTTCTTTTTAAATCTTTCTCCCAAATTTGTTTCGAAGTTAGTTTTAAAGGTTCAATTATATCATCTGGTTGATAAAATCTAGGATCTGCATGCCAATGAGTACCATAATATTCAATAATTTTATTATTATATATACAGTCTGGTCGATATATGTCGATCTGTTTTTCAAATTCTATATTATCTATCTTAATATTTTCAAATAATAATTTTGATTCTTTTGAAACTCTATTATTATTAGATGTACATTTTTTAATCCATTCTTTGTATAATCTTTTCCCTTCATTCTCTCCATATTTATTTATCCACCATAATAAATTTCTAGTTTGAAATTCTTTATATTTCTTCTTCCCATCTACTTTTCCATATTTAGAGATCCACCAATGAATTGTAAAGTAACTATTTTGTTTTAATCGATTAATATATAAATTATATTTTATTGATCCTTCTTTTTTTCCGTATCTAAGTATAAAATTATCTATTGTTTGTTTAGATTTATTTTTAAAATTATTTAATTTTTCTATTCCTTCATCATAACCATACATTTCAATAAATCTTTTTTCAGTAAATCTAATTTTACACTTATTAATAAATTCCTTATATTTTAATCTTCCGATTTCTTCTCCATGTTTTTTTATATATCCCTCTAATGTTCCAGTTTTATTATTTATTTTTGTTTGTTTTTGTTTGTTTGTTCTGATTTCTAATTTTTTATCTAAATCATCTTTGTATAATTTTCTTAAATTATCTTTAGATCCAGGTTTTAAAATTGATAATGTTTTAGATGCATTTTTATTTCTTTTTTGATATCTTGATAAACCTAATTCATTTCCATATATACATTGATAGTATTTAAGACTTCCTTTTTTATAATTATTTCTTTTTGAAAATTTATATATAGCATTAGTTTTGCCAAAAAGATCAACTAAGATTTCTAGTGGTTGTTTTATTCTACCAATATCTGAATTTGGATATTGGTCTAAATAATCTATTATTTTCATATTATGTTTATAATATATGTGACAACCTAAACTTTTAATATATTGATTACATACTTTACATAAAATCATTTTAATTTTATTATTTTATCCTTTATAGTTAATTCTTCTAACTTCTTCCATATCCCAATTTTCTGATTATTTGAATCAATAATTAATACTTTGTGATTGTAAGTTCCTTCTATTTCATTACCATTCTTTAATTTTATTTTTTTAGTTTTACTATAACCATTAATATATAAATTAGTTATATTTCTTTCAGCGCCTATGACTAGTACTTTAATTGTTTTAATTGGTTTAATCCATTTATTTCTACTATTTTTTTCATCTTCTAAATTAATATTATTATCTTCAAAAATTTGATTTATACTTCGTATGCCAGTAGTTGTTTTTATTAAAGAATTTTTTACTATGCATCCTGTAGGCGCAATCGCACTAACTGTCACATTTCTCATTCCAAATCTCTTAATATCCATTCTTAATCTAGCAGGAAGTTTTCTTACGAAAGATGATTTAGAATACATCATTGCATCAAATTTTGGAAAAGATCCTTTTTCTTTTGCTAATTTTACTGATGCTTCATATGATTTGTCTCTTATGAATCTCATTAGTCTTTCAACTTCTTGAACAGATTTTTCACTTCCATATCTTATTTTTTTAGCAAATAAGTATTCTGCAAGTCCCATTACTCCAAGACCTATACGTCTTGAATTATGAGCAGCAATATCATTTTGTTTTAATACATATTTGTTTATATCAATAACATTATCTAAAAATCTTATAGCTAATTCTATAGTTGATTCTAGTTTTTTCCAATTTGTATTTATATTACCAGTAATGAAATTTGGTAACACCAATGAACCAAGACAACAAATTCCGTAAGCCTCAAGAATCGCTTCTCCACACGGATTACAACCCAAAACAGGTGCAAAATACCAAGAATTATTTTTCGAAAAATTATCCCAGTTAATTATACCAGGTTCTGCACAATTAACCATATTATTGACAATTTTATTCCATATATCTCTTGCTTTCATTTTGCCATAACATTGTTGCTTAAATCTAAATTCCCAATCTTTATTTTGATCTACACAATCTAAAAACGATTCATATAAAGATACTGAAATATTAAAACATGATAATGTTTCATGTACTAATTTTGCATCAATAAAATCTAATATTTCAGGATGTCCAATATCAACATGAGCAATAGCAGCAGCTCGCCTACTACCACCAGATTCTATTGTATTAGCTATAGAGTCGATTGCTTGTATAAAACTAACTAACCCAGAAGATATACCACCTTTACCCATTATACTATCACCTTTAGGTCTTAATGGAGAAAAGTTAATTCCAACTCCTCCTCCCTCTGCCCATAATATAAGGGAATCTTTCATACATTGTCCAATTTCTTCTGTACTATCTCCTATTGGTATATGATAACAATTAAATAATGAACCTCTAGCTCTATCAGAATTTCTAAGTATGCGCCCACCAGGAATAAAATCTAAATTATAAATCATCTCATGAAATTTTTTTATATATGATTTATCAGATTCTATTGATCCATTTACTTTAACAACTCTTTCAGTACATTTTTCCCAATCTTCACCTTCCATGAAATATCTTTCACTTGCCACTTCAATTGCATTCTCAGACAATGTAACTTTTTTCATACTTACCGTTTCCTCTTATCATTATTTAATATAATCTTCTAAAGCAGAATTTAAATCCATAAATTCATCTTTATATCCTATAGATCTTAATTTAGATATATCAGCTTTAGTAAATTTTTGATAATGTTCGATATATTCCTTTGGAAAATGAGTGTGTGTAATTGGCGCTCTGTTTATACCCATTACCTTAGAAATTGTGATTGCCACATCTTTAAATGTTCTATTATCTCCAGTGCCAACATTAAATATTCCAAATTGTTCTATTTTAGACCAGTTCTCCATAAAATAGAATATTACTTTTATAACATCTTTAACATAAATAAAATCTCTAGAATAATTATCTGTTCCTTCAAATAAATTAATAGATTGATTTCTTTTTAATCTATTAATTGATTTATGAATCATACTACTCATATTATTTTTATGATGTTCGTTCGGACCAAATACATCAAAAAGTTTTAAGCCTACATATTTATAACCAAATGTATCATAAAAATTCATATCAAATAAATGTTTTGATAATGAATTTTTACTAGTGGGATGTAATTTTGATAAGTTACAATGATCATCAGAAAATATTTGACTATCACCGTAAGTAGAAAAACTAGAAGCATATATAAATTTGTGATTATTTTCAATCGCCCATTGTAATAAAATAAATGAATATGTATAATTATTATTTATCAAATAATCCATATTCTGTTCAGTTACATCAGTACAAGCACCTAAATGTATAATGAAATTATTATCACTCTTTTTATTTACATTGAATTTTTTTAATGAATCTAAAAATTTATCTTTCTCAAAAAAATGTACAAAATTTAATCCAACTAAATTCTTCCATTTATCACCTTTTCCTAATTTGTCAACAATAATAATATCATATATATTTTTTTCATTTAAACTTTTTACTAAATTACTTCCAATAAATCCAGCTCCACCTGTTATTATAATCATTTATTCACCTATATACTATTATATCATTCAAAATTCAAATTTCGAAAATCATTAATCTTCTATTCCTGCTTCATCTTCCATTTTTTTTAATCTTGTATAATAATCATCTATTTCACTTAAATGATCTTTAGCAATCTTCTCTGCTATAATTCTATTATTAGTATGCTCAAGTTCTACTTTAATTCCCATAGCTAATTCATGATTATCATATTCTCCATCAAATCCTATTGATCTACCATATCCAAAAATTGAACCTAATAATTCATATATCATTTCTTCAAATCTATGTTTATTTATTCCTAAATTAGAAGCAAATTCATGAATTTCATCATCATTTGGTTTTGGATTATCTTTAAAAAATTCTATAATCCTTTTTTGCATAGAACTTTCATCTATTTTTTGTTCTGATAATGTTCCAATATATCTTTCATATAATTTCATCTCTCGATTCCTTTAAATTGTTGATACATCTTACTAAATAATGATTTTTCTTTATGTGTTATCTGAAACGGTTCTTTTATTTCTTGTTTTGATTTAAATAATATATATTGTTGTTGTTTATATTTACTAGTATCAATAACACCGACAGAAATTAAATGATACAATCCTTTGACTTTTTTACCCTGAAAAATAATTGCTATATGAGCTGATGTGTATTTTGATAGTTTAGCAATTCCTTGATCAAATATTTCTAATGTCCCAGCCCCATATTCCCCGGGTGCTATAGCACCCGTGAATAACGCATCCTTTTCTGAATGATTATGTGTTCTGATTGCAAGGACCCTAATTCCTGGGGAAAGGGGTACTCCTTTTGGAACCGCAAACGAAGCCCAATTCTTTGAACCAGGAATTTCAAAGCGCACATCTTGGTGTTCCTTGGCTCTAAATGCATAGTGTGTGTGTATAATAAATCTAATATGTTCATTCATTTAAATTCCCTCATGAAAATTAATAACCATATTCAACTCTACATATTTTCTCTGTATTTTCATCAACTAAAAAATCTTTTGGCCAAACATCATATGGATGTTTATTATTAAAATTATGTTTATAACCACCTACTGTATAAGCTAAAGCGATAATAGAAATGCAAAGACCTTTATTTTGCAGTTCTATTATCGCTTTAGGATTTAATGGTTCATCCTTAAAAAATGGCAATAATTTCCTATCAAAAAATCTATTCCAAATTGATTTATATAAATCTGAATTATTATACCCTAATCCTACTTTATTTTTAATATATACAGCAGCTTTATGTTTTTGTTGCTTAGTTGCATTGACTCTTATAAGACTCAATTCTTGTCTTTCTTTTAAAATATTTTTATTAGGATATATTCTAACTTGATTTGGTTCAGTAGCAGCATCTCCTTCAGCTGTTATACCATAACCAATTGCATTATCTTTATCATATATAAATTTAGATGTAGTATAAGGACTACTTTGTATAGTAGCCATTAACTTAGCAAACACTATAGCAGTAAAGTATTTTTTCATTATCTTTTTAGGACTGAATGCTAATATTATATCACCTTTTTCTATTCTCGAATAGAATTCTTTTTTAGTTACTTTAGGAATAGATTTTAAAATATTCTTTGCCCTTGATGATACAAAATATGACATTTCATCAAGATTTATAAATTGAGGGTTTTTTAATAATGTTTCACAATATATATCTTCAAATAATTTAGTATCGTCTATATTTTTATTTTCCATTATATTTCCTTGCAGCCATTACTGCTAAACCATATGCATCAGCAAGATGATCAACTTCCCATAATATTCCAAATTGTTCATTAATTGAATCTATCATTTTTTGTTTATCAGCATTTCCATTGCCTGTTATTTGCTTTTTTAATGACTTTGGAGCAATAACAGTAGTTTTTATATTTTCTTTAAAAAGAAAACATCTTATCATAAATAATAATCCAACTCTTTCAAATAAATATCTATCCTTAGACATATATCCAATATCTTCAATAAAAACTGATTCTAAGTTTTCTACCATTGGAATAAATTCAAAGCGTTCAAATATATCTAAAATTCTCTGTTCAGAATTTATATATACATTAGATGAAATTGGATGTGTTGTAATAACTTTTTTATTTAATACATTATATTCTTCATCTATTAATACATATGCTGTATTAGATAGAGCTGGGTCTATTCCTAAAAATTTTAGCATAATTCATTATCCTTCACATATTTTCAATATTCTAACTTATTGATTTTATTCATAATCTATCCATGGTCAACTACAACATTTGGAAGACATAAAGTTTGCATTCTCTCAACTAATTCACGTTTTTTATCTTTTCCTTCTTGAAAAATTTCTGCCCCAAGTGGAATCTCTCCAAAAGGCGTGCGGAGTGATCCACCCGAATATTTCTGGCGGACTCGGCCAATTCTCATCATAATGTCAGCAGCAGAAAATTCACAGAACAATATCTGAAATTCATTTGGTATTCCTCTTAAATCTTCTGGTTGCATTCTCTCATATTCAACGGTACAAAGATTTGCATCATCAGGGATTGGAGAAATTCTTACCATATTCGGATGAATAAACTGAAATGTCTTATCAAAAGAAGAAAACATTTTCAATTGATTAGCCATTTCAGTTTGCAATGCCCACTCTCTTAATTCAAAATGTGTAAAAGGTCCAAAATATGGATGTCCATTAATATAATAATCTTCCCCACCAAAATAAATTTCTACTACATTTAATATCTCAATATTTTGCGGATCAGCTAAATAATATTCATTTTGTCTATTAGGAACTTTATATGTACTTGATGTTAAATTAAGATTTATTTTTTTAACTTCTGGGATATATCTAGAAAATTCACGAAGAGAGTATGTAGTAAAATGTTCAACAATGTCATTATCTTCAAGCTCAAGTTGCATAAATGGAAAACCCAGCTCTTGTTTAATATAATCTAAAACTCTTGTATGATTAAGCATCTTTTATCCTCCAGGTTCATATCCATGATAAAGTACTTCTAAATCATCAAATTGTATATACACTTTTCGCATTTCTAAAACTTTATACATTCTATCTTTATCAACAATGTCAGATTCAGTAATATTGGTCAAAATTTTATTCTTTCTTTCTAAATCCTCTGTAGTAATAGGATTTTCAATATGCCTCGAAATCAATTCAAATGATACTAATTTAAGATTATTTGAGATTAAATTATCTTTATTTTCTGATTCAATAACTTTATTTATATATTTGTTCTTAATAACTTTCGATGGATCGAATATTGGTTTCTTTTTTTGTACATTATTGTAAAGATTAGATATTCCTCCAGTAATCTTTTCAAGATCTAAAGCCATATCTGAAAATGTTTTTGGGCCAATTCCTTTAATACCGTAAACATCATCACCCGGATCTCCACATACAGCCATCGCCAAAGATAAAAAATTATCTGGTAAGTTTGTTTTTCTCTTTAAATATTCAAACATAACTTGACCTTGTTTTACTATTTTCTTTTTTTTAGCTGCTTTAGAAAATTGAAATACATTTTCTCTGACTGTTTGGTATATGTCATGATCATTTGAATATACTACATGTGCAACATTTGGAGATGTATCAACTATATTTCTTGTAATTAAAAAATAAGGAATAAAATCAGCCTCGAAATGATGCAACCTTATTACTTTTGTACATGGAACTTTATTTAAAACCTTTTCTATAAGAGTTAAATTTGCTCTCACTACTTCGAAAAATAACTCCCTATCCTTATAGTCCAAACCATATAGCTCATCAATTTTACGAGAAATTTTATATTTTTTACTTATATTTTTATGATAATATGATTCACCACTTTCAAAAAAAATAAAAAAATTTATTTTTATATCTCTTTTAGATTCATATATTTTATGAAATGACAAAAATGATAACAAAGAAGTAAAAATAGAAGTATCACAAAACCCATTAGCTAATTTAGTAGATGATACAATATTTTCAATTGCATGTTTCATATAAAGAGATTGTAAGTTATTCTTCAAATCAATGTAAATATTTAATGTAGTATAATTTTGTGAATTACTAAGTATTTCATCTAAAATAGAATAAGTCGGATAATATGAAAGAATCGCCGATGGATTCACAATAATCTCCTTTATTTATTACAAATTAGTTTCGATAATTTTCCAGTACCACATTCATCCTTATGACCTTTTTCATAATGACATTTAGAACAACAAGCTATACAATAATCAGGATCTAAACTAAAAAAAGGTTCTAGTTTTTGTGGTTTTATATGATGCATATGTTCTGTTTTTTCTCTTGTCTCTTTAGATACTATTCTGCCTTTACTACTTTTACTAATTTTTCTTTTAGTTTTTTCAGATACTATATTACCAATATTAAATTCTCTAAGTTTTTTTTCTTGTTTCTTCACTTACTTCATGTCCTATATGTGTTTTACTATTTCTCTATCTTTGTTTAGAACACAATGAAAAATGAGTACTGCAACACCATTTCCCGTTTTTAAATTGATGGTTAGCTTTTCTACCACAACCATATTCACATAACATAATCAATACTCCATACCTACATAACAACACATATAACGATTATATGAGTAATAAAATCATGTGTTATATATTTATATTATTACAATTATATGACCCTATAATTGAGTATAGAGTCATATAATTATTTAATTATTCTTCTTCTATAAGACTACTTCTACTATATACTTTTAATTCAACATCTCCAATAGAAGTTTCACTAACATTAGAACAAATATTATCTTGATAATTAAACATTTTAAAATTCATATCTCCATCATGATCCATTATAAATGGTGTAATAACTAATGATGAAATACATTCTAATTCCCTTTCAGTTACTAATTCTGATAATACCCTTGCATGTTGTTCACGTGAATGCGTCATAACATTTATTGAAGCCATATCTCCTTCAAATTTTACTTGAGTAGTATTGACAGAAAAACTTTGAGCTATAATCCTAATCCTATCTGATATTTTATTTGAAATTTCTGCAGATAAAATCATTTCAGATTCATCGCATGGAAATATACCAGTTTTTTCTTCTTCTGGCATAAAAGAATTATCAATATATTCTAAATCAATACCATCAAACTTCAAAGTTGTAAATTCATCACTCATAGTAAAATAACCATTAGCATGATTATCATCAGCATCATGTGATATAATAGAAACTGTTTGATCAGAAAAGATTTTTAAAAGATCAATTTTTTGTTTAATATTAGTTATTGGAAAAGTCATATCATCAATAAGAGGTGTAAGGTTAAATTCAAATACAGTAGCTTTATCATTAGTTCTCTGTCGTATATAACCATTTTGAATATCCACGTCATTACATATATCTTTCAATGATGATAAACATCTCATAAATTCTTCATATTTAGCATTTTCTAAATTCACTTGTTGCATTTTAAATCTCCTTTATTAAAATTTAAATCATTCTTCTACTTTGATTGAATTTGTCCCCATTTATCTTCAATACCAAATTGTTTCCATAATCTTTTAGCATGCCTATATATAGAAACCCCAGACATTTTTGAAAAAACTTTGGGTCTTTGTCTTTCAATTCTAGCCAAAGTATTAGGATCTTTATTTAAAACTAATTTTTTAATAAATCTAGCCCTTACGTTCCTCATTTTATTATATTCCTTCTTCTATTATTAAATTATCATATCCCCATGGACATAACCAATTACCTTTTCTATCAAAAAATTGTTCAACCTCACCCATATGTTGCTTTGGAACTTTAATTATAACATCTTTACCTTTTGTCTCAATTGTGTAAAATTTTAATATTGATATATTAAAATCCATAATCGCATATAAATCATCAACTGATATTATATGAGGTGACCAATATTTAAATGGTGTTTCCATAATTTCATCTACTTTCTTATCTTTTTAATTATTATTACATAAACAAATTTATCATCTTTAACATCATTAGTATCTATATAATCTAATACCACAAAACATTTTTCCATTAATGTAATTATTTCCATAATTTTATCAGCAATTTGTTTATTACCAGAATCTACTCCAAATGGAATTGAAAATAAAAATAAAGCTGAATCATCGTTTTCATGTATATAATTAAATATACATAAATTACATCCTACCATTCTAAATAATTTATCTTGTGATGTAGCTTTACAAAATAATCCAAAATAATCTATATCAGATAAATTGCCATCGTATTTTAAATCACTCGATTCAATTGATCTCTCATATAATTCATACATTCTTTTTTGTAATTTTTTTTGAGTCATAATTCTCCTTATATTGTAAAATAATCCAAAACTAATGGAGTATCATTAAAATCTTTTCCAGTTCTATTATAATAAATAATCATCTTATTAATTATATGACTATTATAATATTTTAATTTTTTATAATTATCTAGAGGAATGCCATTATCTGATAAAATATGAATCTCAGGTTTGAATATCATTTCATGAAATACAATACTTTTTATTAATGAGGAAAATTTTGAAGATAATGCAGATGCATATAATCTACAGGATTTTTTGAGGTTTAATTTATCAAAAATATGTTCTGTAAAAATATCAAAAATCCCTTCAGATAAAATCACAATATTTGATAATTTAGAAAATCCATTTAGTTTATAGAAGTCCATAAATTTAGATTCTTGCACTCTTAATTTATAATATCTAAATTCAGCTCTCCTATCTATATTTCTCAATATTAAAGTAGATTTATATTCAGTTAAAAATCCAATGAAATTTGTATGTAAATAATGTTGCAATCTTTGAATCTTTGGATCTAATTCTAATTTGTTTATTCTTACAAATTCATGAATATCAAATACTAGTCCTGGTATTTGATATAATTTCACATCTGAAAATTTAAATCTTTGTTTTAAGTAAAATTCTTTTTCTGGATATTCACCTTGTTTAATTTCTGGTAATAGTATATTTTTAGGAACAAATACATTTTTTTCAAATTCAACCTTTTGTTTAGCAAAATATTTTACTCTTTCTTTATTTACAAATGTATCTGATGTATCTGAACCTGATAATTCTTTGATTAATTTAGATATAAATCCACTTCTTTCACATGCAGCTCTAAAACAATGGAATATAGGAGCTTCCTTAGATATCCATAAATGTGGTTTGCTAGAATTTTTATGTACATCACACCATGGACAGTTAACCACAATATCTTTTATATTATGTTTAACTGGTTCCCCTAAATTATCTCTAAGGTAATCCAAGAAACCACTATTATAAATTCCTAAGTTATCTTCCACATACTCTCCTTATACTTTTTCCAAAAACATAAAAATCATGTTTACATATAATACATCTTATAACTTCCGTAGTACCATATAGATATAAATCATTACAATATCTAAGATCTTTGTTACCGCAATCAGGACATATTTTATTATATAATAATGATTTAGTTATATGAGTTCTATTCATTTCACTAATTTTTTTACAAATCTTTGTACAACAAGCAAGTACTATACAATTTCTACATGGGAATATACCTATCATTTTATAAAACCTTATTCAACTCCATATCTCAAAGCACTTATCCAATCTAATAATCCTAAATTATTGCATTGTAAACAACCAATTCCTTCACATTTTGAACATGTAACCATACCTTCAAGTTTTTTTAATTCATTATAACCAATTCCATTACAATGATAACAAAATCCTCCTTCCCAACTGAATCCTCCATCGTTAATACCAACTCCTTCTAATCCAGTACCATTGCAATAACCACATTTTTTATAATTTTCTTTTAATTTGTGTTTAATTATATATTCTCTTAATTTATTCTTCCTTTTTTGTTCATCAACTTCTAATAAATTCAACATCTATTCATTACTCCTTAATTAAGAAAATCTTCATTTCTATTTAGCTATAGATTTATAATAAGCATTAATTGTTTGTATGATTTGAAATATACATGATGAGAAATGCATACTTGGTACCAAGCAACCCTGATGTGTATTAGAATATTTATTAATTACAATTTTTGCTGGAATTGGAATTTGTTTTTCATTAAATAATTTTGTATATATATTTCTGAAATCCAAATCTTGTTTATCTAATAATCCTAAACTTGTAGATAAATTTTTATTTATTTTGTGACCTTCATTATTTTTAATAGCATTGCATATTTCAATAATACATGCTATTAAAACTTTTTCATTTGTTTGAGCAATATCTTTATTTACTATTAAGTTATTATTTTTAATACTTTGTTGTAAAGCATTTACAATTCTTCTTACATCTGGGTATAATCCTTCTGTAATAAATCTTAGATCATTTTCATTATATTCAACATTTTCATTATCTAAAATAGATTTTGAATAATTCATTACAAAATCTATTGGGATTTGTCGAAATGCAAATGTTGTAAATCTACTTTGTACTGCACTTGGTACCTTACTCAAATAGTTGCATGTTAATATAAAGCGACCATACTTTATTTGATATTTTTCTATAATTCCTCTCAAAGAATGAAAACTTTCTGCTGTTAAGAAATCTGCCTCATCTATAAATATAATTCTATATTTATCTCTACCAGCTGGTGGAATTTTTAGAAATGGTTCTATAACATCATTTACGTAATTAATACCTCTTGTTTCTTTAGCAGAACCATTCAATGCTAATAGATTATCTTTCTTTAATAAAACTCCTTCAGGTGAAGTTAAAATCCTTGCTACTGTCGTTTTCCCACCTCCAGGTTGACCAAAAAATAATAAATTAGGTATTTCTTTATTTTTAACAAAAGATTTAATTTGATGTACATATTCATCAGGAATTACTACATCTTCAATTTTAGATGGTCTGTATTTTTCTATCCATAACGTTTGCTCTATTTTCATATTTAGCTCCTTTTTATTTAAATATTTGTTACATATATATACAAAAAAAAACAAAAAAATATTTAATAAAAATCTGAAATGATAAATAATCTTTCTCTAGCTCTAGTAACTGCTGTATAAAGCCATTTTTTAAAATATGCATCATCCCAATATTTAGATCTTTGTTCAAATAATACTATTCTTGGCCATTCAGATCCCTGACTACGATGAACTGAAATTGAATATCCGTAATCAAATAAATCTACTGTTTCTTTACTTTTTTTCAATTCATCTTTATATATTTTATTAAAGTTGATATTATGTGCCTCATCGTATTTTTCTTTACCAAAACATCCATTCCATACAACACTGCTATATATATCATCACTATTATCCATTTCTAAATCTATTTTATATAAATCATTAGTTTTATTAAATAATCTAAACCATTGAACTGTTCCTATTTGCCCATTCATAATTTTTGTAGTATGATTATTTTTTAAACAAATAAGTCTTTCACCTGGATATGGTTCTGCCATCTTATAATTCTCTTTTTCACGGATCATATTATTTATCTTTACTCTAGTGGCATTAAAGCCACAAAGAGTTATAACATCAGAATCCCATTCTACTTTATTAAATATATATTGACATCTAGGATCTCTCCAAGATAATTTAAACACATGTGGACTATATATACCATGTGGAATATGACCATTGTGACGTACATCCATAGAAAGTTTAATAATAGGATTTTTAGAAGCTTGACGATGTATCTTCATTAATTTTAATTGAGGATTTTTTAATAGTCCATATTTTTCACCAATTGGTGGTAATTGTCCATGATCTCCTATTACTATTATTGGAATATTATAACTTTTTAAATCATTCCAAATATACTGATTGATCATAGATCCTTCATCAATTATTATTATATCATATTCAATTTCATCTTTTCTTATCCATCCATCTATAACTTTTCTTCCTCTACTATCTACTTTATATTTAGGCGAATACATTAAACTATGAATAGTTGATACATTATCTAATGTCTTTCTAATGCTATTTTTAATTTTAGATTTAAGTACACTTGAAGCTTTACCTGTAAATGCACAAAATGCAATTCTAATTGATCTATTTTCTTTTTTTAATTCGTCTGCAATAAATGATATAATTGTAGTTTTACCAGTACCAGCATATCCTCCTATTGTTATATAATCTGAATATTTGGTTCTGTGCCAATCTATTATCTCTTCTATTATATTCGATTGTTCCTTTGTAAGATCTATATCCAACAATTCTATCTCCTTTCTAAATGAAATTAATATGATTCAATTGTTTTAACTATATCAACAATTAATCTTTTAAATAATTCATTACTTTGTTTTTCATTATAACCTTTTACTTTAATAAGATTTTCTAATACTTTTTGTAATGGTGTATGCAATTCACCACTCCAATCAATTGATACTTCTTTACCATTGTTTTGTTTTATTTTTTGTGAAGCCATTGGGCATATTTCACCTGGTGGTATTGGTGGGTGAGCTACTTTACACTGTGGGCAAACTGATGCTGACATTCCGTCCATTTTTTACTCCTTTATAATTTTTGTTATTTTTAATCATTTTATACAATACATACTCTTTGATTTTATTTTTGTTCATATTGAATGAAATATTTTCAAAAGATAAAATAAAGAATTATAATATGTAAAATCATAGGTATTAATCAAATTATATTAATATAAAAAAGAAATTTTTATATTAATATGTAACAAATAATAAATGATTTAAATAAAGGAGATATGTTAGAAATGAGAATTATAGCCGAAAGAGGTGTATGTGTGAATATTTTTCCTATGGTAGAGGCACGAGGGAAAAAATTTGAAGGAGATTATATAATAAAAAGACAAGGTAAACCTATATTTATAGGACATGAAAATTCTCGTTGGGATTATAATTGTTATAGAGTAATGGATTTTGTAGCTTCTAAAATTAGAGAAGATTTTGATAATTATTGTTATCAAAAATTTGGTGAAAAGAATATACCATTATCTAATTTCCCTCAGTTTTTTTTAATTTCTCGTCCTGATATGATAGATAATGTATATAGAGATGATTTAAATAATATAATGAAAAATGAAAGGAATATATATAGTGTTGAATTTAATATTAATTTTAATGATATGATGAAATCTGACTGTCTAAAAGGGTTGCAACCATATATAATTAAAGATACTTTACAAAAAATAAATAATTTTAAATTTAAAACTAATTACAAAATAAAAACTGAATCAAATGTGAAAACTACAGATGGGATATCTCTTTTAGATTTCAGTAAAGGTATATCTAATTTAAATAATAATTTTACATCATTTATAAAAATTAAGGATTCAAGTTATAATTTAGGCGTAAATAATAAAAAATATAATAGAAAATTAAATTTTTGTTTAGGTCCAATGTATGGGTGTTCAGAATTCACTGTAGCATTCATGCATAATATTTTTACTGGTGGTTATAATGTAATTAAAAATCCAAAAAAATTTTATTCATTATCAAAATATGCAAATATATTATATAGATTAAGATTCTTCCAATTTAATAATATAAAAACTGTTTTAAAATTTACTAATGTGATGAATGAACTTGGTTTATCAATGAATAATATTACAAATTCAAAAAAGAAATTCATACAGATAATTGAAGATTTAGCTGATAATAAATTTATTTATATTATGGATTCTGGAAAAGATGGAAATGATATAATTTATAATGTAAGTACTGCAAAACCAAAAAAGAAAATTTTAATAAAATCTACTTTTAAAGGCGATTCTACTAAATTTAATTTTAATAATGAGAAATCCGAACAAAAAAGTTGTGAGGTTAAACGAAGAAAATTTTTTAAAAATTTGATGATTAAAAAAGTAACAAAAATTGTGTAAGAATAAAACAGAGTTACTAATAAGTAAAAAAAAGTTATTAATAAGTAAAACGTACGAATTTATATCATGAATGATTTTAATAACTTACAGCGTGTTTTTTCGCCCTAATCCCTCTTAATCCCATAAAAAAAAGAAACTTTTTTTTATTTCTTTAAATCCCATCCTGAAGAACTCTTCGAGTCCTTCGGCAAGGAAAAAAGTATATTTTATAAAAAAAAGAAATGAGATTAGGTTATTTGTCATAAAAAACGAGTATATAACGAGTATATAACAAAATTTAGTACATAATAATAAAATATATTATAAATATTTTATATGTTATAAGAACGAGTATATAAGCGATATGAGGTGATTGTTAATTTACCTCATATAGCCCAAATAAGTACGAATTATTTGAAAATAGTTCAGGAATTAAGTGAGATAAAATACTTTTTGTAATCCCGGATTTATCTCATCCAGTACAAAATCTCAACCTGGAAGAACATCTCTTCGCCCTTAGGGGCGGTCGATGTTTTCCAACAAGGAGAAAAATTAGAAATCTAAAACATATACAACAACTTAAATATAAAACATAATCAGTTAATTAATATATATAGATTTATACCTCATAATAAACAAATAAATTTAAGAATATATCTAATAATATCAGAACATATAATTAAAATAAATAGAGAAAATTTGAAAGGAGATAAAGAATGAATTATAATGAAGATTTAATATGGATAAATCAGGACATATATAAGTACAAAGATTTATACTATGGTTCTGATGGAGTATTAGAATTATCAGCAAGTTGTTATACTAAAGATGAGATTAATTTCTCATCACCTAAATTTAGATTATCAATAACGAACAATAATAAAAGAAGAATATGTAGTTTAGATTTAAAGAACATGTTCGAATTACGTAGGATTATTTTAAAAACAGCAAGTAAACTATCAGAAATATATCAAAATCCACAAACAGGTGATATCACTAAAAAAATAAATCAAAAACAAGATTTAATATTTGAATTCAGATTAAGCGAACATACGAAAGAATGCTTGGTAGTAATTAAAATCAGTTATGGAAATTCAGATCAAGGTGTAGTTATTATTGATTTAAATACGTTTAGTTTTTTATCAAAACAAATAGAAAAATTTTATGATAGTTTTTATTCTATAAGTAAAAATCTAATATCCAAATACCTCCAATCAGAACAATTAAAAACCTCCAGATTACTATTAAACTCAATAAAGATATTACCTTCACAAATCTCAGTTCTACCTGAAACAACACAGAAGATTAATCAAGATGAAGAACTAAATATAGATACTACTAACATAGATGAATTCAGTAAATTTGTTGAAGATGAACAAGATAATATAGTAATTCCAGAATTAGAATCTACCCCGTTAGAACAAAATGAACCAGAAATTCAAGAATTTAAAAGTGAATTTTTAGATAAATTATTAAAAAACGATATATCAGTTTTTGAACAATTAATAAATTCATTATATCCAACAGTTAATCCATTAATGGGATTTATATCAACATTAAAAAGATCTATAAGCCCAGCTAACATAGATTATTTACCTGGAATATCAGATATAGATTTTAAATCTATAAACTATTTATCTACTATTATACTGAAAATGTACATTAAGAGTTATCTTGAAACTAGTCAACAAATTCCATCTACAGTTCAAATAATTAAATATAAACCTAAAGATCATTTAATTAATGAACATCATATCAATTTAGCATATGATTTGATAATGATATCAACATATCTAAAAGCATTTCGAAGTAAAGTAGAATCTGTTAATTCTGATGTTCATGAAAATAAATCTATTTTATTTATAGCAACTCGTTTAATTACAGATGTTCTTTCAATTAGTTTTATTGAAAATCAAAATCATGATGTAATTAAAAATTGTATAATGTCTAGATTTAAGACTTATGATAAAAGAAATTTCTTTAAAGAATATAATACAATATTAGAAAGAAATAGATGTAGTCGTATAACAGAATATCAAATAATAGAAATATGCAATTTAATGTGTAATAAAGTATTTGGTAAACAAGATAATATAAAAGAATTACATAATAATGCGTTTGCTGCAAATCTAGTAGTAATACCACCTGAAAATGATTTAGATTTAGAACAAATTACAAATGAGATAATTCCAATTGAACTACAGGTTAAATTTGGTGGTGATGTTAATTTATTAACAAAAGATGATAGTATAAAACTATTGTTTAACATGAGACAATCTATAAAATCAGTACCATCGAAAAAATCTAAAATAAATAATACAGAACGTAAACCAAATTTATTAAAATGGATTAAATTTAATTTAATAGAAGTACCAGAAAGACATCAAACACCATTATTAGATCATATAAAAGAATTAGAAAATAATAATTTTGATTTTACAAAAAATATAATTCCGATAGAAGAACTAGGCGAGAAAATAGTAAAGGGTTTATATACATGGAATGAATTATTAGATAAATGTATTCCATATAAAGATTATGCTGTTAAAATAGAAGAATGTATTTCGAAAGATTTAATTATATCTAAAATTAGAAGTTTAGATAAAATCGAAGAAACAGAAGGAAATGATTGGACTGAATTTATGGATTTAGTATAACGAAAGGAAATAGATAATATGAGTTTGTCATTAGGAAATATGTTTAATAGAAATTATAATATGAGAATACCTTTTCTAGATGGATTTTATGATATTGGTATATTTTTTAATAAAAAATCTACATTTTTATTATTTAGCGTTGATCCTAAATTTCCAAATTCTAGTCAAGATATGCATAGACAAGTTAATATGTTTAAAAATTTAGAATCTTCTAAATTTGTAGAAACATTTTTAGATTTACATAATTTCAGAAAACAATCTTTAGATATTATAAATCAATTTCAATCTATAAAGAATGAATATTGTCATGATATAACTTTTTTATTTAATGAAACAATAAAATTATCTAAAGTTGAGGTTGATGGTCGTTCGCTATATGACTCTTTAACACTATTTGGACTTTCTTTATCAGCATTTAATAATGAATCTATATTTATTATAGCTGAAAGACAAAATATTATTAAAAAGTTGCAAAAAAAATTAGTACGAACAACTGGAATTCAAATATGCACATCTCGTGCTATTAAAATGATTAATGAATTTCATTTAGAATCTAGAAAATCGAAAAGTTTTAGAGATAATATTAATAAAAGAATACCAGTAGATTCTGATAATAAAAATATAATATCCTTGAATGATGTAGATGAGGAGCAAGTGTAATGGAAATTGATGCAGACAAAAAACCAAATATCAAAATTAAATATGGTCATAAAATACGATTCGATACACAATTGACCTCAATCAGTTTGTATATAAGGAATTAAATAATGTCAGAAGAACTTAACAGATATCATTATGAATTTATTAATAATACATTTGGTTCATTTATTGAAAATACATTAGATTATTTTGGTGATTATTTATATCCGCGCTTTAAGTTTCAATGTGTAGCAAATTATGATAAAGCTGTTGAATACATAACAAAGAGTGAGCAGTATAATAGAGAAATAGATCAACCAAATCTACCAGCACTTTTTTTAAATCCATCAGGTGATTTTGGTCTTGATGATGCTAATAGTACTGCTAGACAGCTTTGGCGCTTCCCAAATCTCGCACCTGGATTTTCCAATTTATTATATGAACCAATATATCAAGATAGTAATATGTCTCTAAATGTATCAATGACTAGATTAAAAGGTGAATTTGAATTATTAATGTTATTGAATTCATTTTATGAATATTTTGATGTTAAGCTTCTTCTGACTCAAATATTTGGTGGTGAAGGTAGACCTATATATCCAAGATTTTTTAATTCATTTATTATTATACCAGATGAATTATATAATTATGAATATTATAATGATATTACTGGTGAACGTCATGGTTTTGATTGGGATAGTATAAATGTAAGAGATCAACTAGTTAAAACTACAAATAGAAATGAACATGTGTTTGATGGATTATTAAAACCAAGATATATTTTAAATGGTCTATCTGATAATTCTTCCAAATATGGCGGGGTGGATTCATTAGCTGATTGGAGATTAACAGCTCAAATAGGTTATGAATTAGAAATACCATCATATTTTATAATGAAAACTGATTGGGTTGCTGAGAATATTCATTTAGATATTAGATTTGGTTCTACATATACAAAAAATCCTGCATATGGATTTCCTCCATTCTATAGAGATCAACTAGATGTTAGTTGGCAATCAGGTCTAGAAAATCAAACAAATTCAAATTTTAATCTTCCAGATGTTAGAGAGATTGAATTAAGACAATCATTAGAATTTAAAACAAGATATTACCATCAACTAACTCAAAGCGATATCGATTCAACATCTTCAGTTAAAATTACTATACCAGAAGAGATAAGTAGTTATAATGTTATTTATGTAAATGCTAAATATGGAGAATTAGTACCTTCAAATCATTATACTTTAGATGGTACCACAATCATTGAAATAACAGTTGAAACTATAGGCGCATTAAGTGTTGATGATCTAATAGAAATATATATTTATAAAAGAGTAGGTCCTATACCAGAAGTATTAACAGGATCTATATTAATACAAAGTGTAACAAGTGCCCCTGATATACAAAAACTAGGAGTTATTGAAGAATTGGCATCTGATTCAACTACTTTTATAATAGTATCAAATGTAACAGGTTGGATGGCTGAAGAATTAAATACTACTTGTAACATTACTTCTGATGTATCAATTGATTCCACAGCTAATTTAGATGTTATTAATTTATGGAGTCTTAGTTCATCAAATACTAATATTATAAGTGATATTAATACTCCAATATTGAGGTTAAATTATGTTGAGGATCCTATATTTATTCCATCAACTGGAACCTATACTGATAGTGTGGATGTATGTATTACCAGCAATACTACATCAGCTGTAATATATTATACAATAGATAACACTGATCCAGATATGTCTTCATTGTTATATAATGGGTGCATAGAACTCGGGAACAATGATATATGGGTAGGTAGAACATCAACCTACCATTGGGACCCTGAATTATTTCATGACAATGTGAAATGGTATAATAGTCCACCTAGATGGGAGATTAGAGATGAATATCTAATTGCATTTAACTCTGAATTCTGGGCTCACAATTACAGACCATCAGCATTTAAAATAAATTATATTAAATATTATGGCGGTAATGTTGCTATATATCTGTATGATGGTGATGGTAGAATAATCTGCGGACAAGAAAATTATCAATCTGGTGGGATATTAAATTGTACATTCTTAAATAGTGATATTTCAGGTTTTAAATTTTATACAATAAATCAAGGTATTGTTGATAAATATAGTGCTGATATTACTTCTATTGAATTCCTTGAAGAAACCACAAATGTAGTTACAATCAAAGCTATAGCTACACACCCTGAAATGAATCCTAGTAACATAGTTAGTGAAACGTATACTATCACATAAGGTTTATTATGAAATTATATGAAAAATATTTAAATGAATTATGGTCTGATGATGAAAATATAAAAGTTCATATGAATGTTGCTGCTGGAGTAATATCTAGAATTGATCCTAATGGAGGCGAACATTATATTTTATTAATTAGAAGATCAAAAACGGATACATGGGGTATGACATGGGAAGTGCCAAGGGGCAAATGCGATTTTGGTCCAAATGAATCATTAGAACATTGTTGTAAAAGAGAAATAAAAGAAGAGACAGGTCTTGATATTGAAATTGTTCATTTAATAGATAAATTTGATTACATAGCTGATAAAGGGACTAGAAAATCTACTCAACATAATTTTTTATGTAGAATGAAAAATCCTAATCAAAAGATTAAATTATCAAAAGAACATGATGACTACAAATGGATTTCATCAGTTGGTGAGGCAGAATTAATGTTAAACCCAGAATTAAAGAAAACTATTTCTAAAGTTTTAGATTTAGATCAGAGAATTGTAGATTATCCAGAAAATGAATTCTCTGATTTATCAATTGATGAATAGTTGCTAATATCCCATTTTTATATCTAAAAATAATGAAATAAAATCTTTTAAACTAATTATTTGAAAAAATATAAAAAAAGTCAGAACAAATTATCATAAATCTTAATAATATGTAAATAGGAGATATTAAAAATGAAAGCTAATGAACTAGTAGATGCTTATTTAGACAATAATAAATCTAAAATAAAAACAGAACGTGCAACTAATTTAGTTGATACATATCTTGATGAAATGTGTGGTAAAGATCATATTAAAGAAAAAGATGATGAATTAGTAGATGAAGGAATGACAGACAGAATAGTTGGTGCAGCAAAAAAATGGTTAAAATCTAAAAAAGATAAAAAACAATCTGTCAAAGGTGTTGGTAAAGCTGTCCAAAGTATGATGAGTAGAAGATCTCAATTAGCTGCATTAAATGATGATGTTTCTTTTCAAGAAGCAGTTGAACAATTTTTAGAAAAAGAAACTACTATTTTAGAAAGTGAATATCAAGATTATTTTAAATCAATGTTAGCAAAAAGAGGTATTAAATCTCCAAATCAATTAAGTAAAGAAGAACAGAAAAAGTTTTTCGCTCAAGTGAAAGCTGGTTGGTCAAAAAATAAATAATAGTTATAATTATTTTTAAATTGAAATTTTGAAAGGAGATATTATTGTGAATAGAACGGTAGTACCCGGAATACCTGAAGGTAAAACAGTACCAACTGAACAAATTAAAAGACTCGGATTAGATCCCATCAGTCTAGTTAGAACAGTCGATAAAATCGAAGATTTAAGAAAAAGTCCATTAAATATAGTGACAACTGAATGTGTTAAAAATTCTACTTTCACTCAAAATAAATTTAAAAATCAATTATTAAAAAAAAGAGGTAAATATGTAATGGGAGTGGGTGTTTATCGTCAATTATGGTGGGACACCCGCTCAAATAAAAAAATCTTAAGACCAATTCGTCCAACTTTTAATAAAATTTATAGACCATACATTGGTCAAGACTTAAATAATAAAACTCTACTTGTAAGCCGCACAGGTGGAGTGGGCGACCTATTGTTCATCCAGCCTAATTTAATATATCTAAAGAAAAAATACCCAAATTGTAAAATAATATTAACATGTGGTCCTCAATATAATGCTATGGTAAATAAATGGGATTGTATTGATAAAATATTTGATTTACCATTTCCAATGATAGAAGCACAAAAAGCAGATTATCATGCTGTATTTGAAGGTGTTATTGAAAGATGTAAAGAAGCTAATAAAGAAAATGCATATAGACTATTTAGTAGATGGTTAGGTTTAAATCTTCCCGATGAATTATTAATTCCAAGACAAACAGCAGATCCTAATTTATTAGAAAAATATAAAGATTTACTTGAAACATTATGGAAGATTGATAAATTTATAATTATTCAAATGAGAGCATCATCCCCAATAAGAACTCCCAATCCAGAAATATGGAGAAACTTAATAAATAAATTGACTTCAAATGGTCATAAAATTGTTATTACTGATTTGCCTTCTATAAGCAGTAATATAAATAAATTTATTAAAACATTAGAATATCCTGGTAGTGTATTTAATTTTGCTAAATATTCTAACACATTAGATTGTAGTATTGCAATGACTAAATTAGCTTCTTGCGCAGTTGCCACAGACAGTTCATTGATCCATATTTCAGCTAGCTTGGATATACCTGTATTTGGTTTATATTGCCCATTTCCTGCAAAAATCAGAATGGATACTTATAATAAAGCTGATTGGATTGAATCAGATATTGAATGTTCTCCTTGTTTTATACATAGTAGTAAGGTATGTGAAAATAATACAAATGATTTTCCTCATTGTTATGATAAAATTAATATAGATGAAGCAGTTAGAAAAATTGAAAATTTGTTATAATAGGGGGAATAAATTGAAATTATGTGACTATGGATGTGGGGAAGAAGCTAAATATCAATTTAAAAATGGCAAATGGTGTTGTAGTAAACATACATCTCAATGTGAAGTTAGTAGACAAAAATCAAGAGAATTAAATATTGGAAAAACTTTATCAAATGAAGTGAGAGAAAAAATAAGAAAATCTAACAAAGGGAAAACCTTAACAGAAGAACATAAGAAATTAGTATCAAATTATATGACAAATAGAATTATTTCTGATGATACAAGAAAAAAAATGAGTATTAGTCGCAAAGGCAAAACTCCATGGAATAAAGGCATTTCCCCATCTAATGAAACTATTTTAAAACAAAAAAGAACAATGAAAATATTAGCTAATTCTGTTAATAGTCCATATAAGACATATGAATATAAAAAGAAGATAAGCGATTCTTTAAAAGGACATAAAACTTCAGATGAAACAAGAAAAAAAATTAGTAAATCAAATGCAGGAAAAAAATCACATAGAAAATATACTATTTCTAAATTGAAAAAGAAATATCCAATATTTTTTAAAGAAGAAGAAATGAGATATAATCCAGACAAACCTGGAGAAAAAGAAATACAAGTACATTGTAAAAATCATAAATGTCCTAATTCAAAAGATCATGATAGTTGGTTTTCTCCACAACATTCCTCTATTTATATGAGAATTTGTTCTATTGAAAAAGATGACGGAAATTTAGCAAACTATTTTTATTGTTCTGATAAATGTAAACGTCAATGTTCATTATTTGGGAAAAGAATCGAAAGTATAATTAAAGAAGATCAAATAAGAGCAGGTATAATAAAAGAAGAATACTATACACAAGAAGAATATCAAACGTGGAGACAAGAAGTATTAAAACGATCTAATAATCTATGTGAATACTGCGGACAACAAGCAGAACATATACATCATATAGAACCACAAAAGTTACAACCTTATTTATCTTTAGATCCAGATAATGGATTAGCTTGCTGCTCAGAATGTCATTATAAATATGGACATAAAGATGAATGTAGTACTGGAAATTTAGCAAAGAAAATATGTTTATAGAGGAGAAAAAATGATCAAAATTGCAATCACAGTCCGCAATAGACTTTCCATGACCAAAAAAGTCATAGAATCTTTAAAGAAACATTCTACTATTCCTCATCAACTTTATATTTATGATAATTTGACGAA
>PJEL010000496.1_pt1 | contig 45999 bp, 27 predicted proteins | sample 1853271 | NCBI WGS metagenome assembly PJEL01 (sample SAMN08108733, study PRJNA415343) | Invertebrate metagenome, whole genome shotgun sequencing project. | host: Globobulimina | place: Sweden: Gullmar Fjord | collected 2015-08
GCTACAGCTGCAGCCCTCGCCCGGCCCCTTTTCGTTGGGATCGCCATCTGGGGTGGTGTCGTCGCTGTTGCAGATGCCATCGCCATCGTTGTCGTCCGGGTTGTCGAACGGACAGAGGTCGCAGCCGTCCGGTTGCCCGTCGGCGTCGGTATCGTCGGCGTCGTTGAACCCGTCGCATTGATCGTCGGTGTCGCAGATGCCGTCGAAGTCGGTGTCGTCGTTGACGTCCTGTGGGCAGGTGTCGCAGTCGTCGGGAACAAGGTCGCCATCACTGTCGACGCTGTCATCTCCTTCGCAGATGTCTTCGCCATCGCAGACTCCGTCGCCGTCGCTGTCGTCGGGGTTGTCAAAGGGACAGGGATCGCAGGCATTGGGAACGCCATCCTCGTCGCCATCGTTCCAGTTCTCATCGGGCAGGGCGTCGTTCGGGCACGGATCGCAGTCGTCGGGCTTGGTGTCGCCATCGGCATCGAGCTTGTCGTCGAAACCCTCGCACCGGTCCTCACCGTCGCAGACCGTGTCCCCATCCGAGTCGTCCAGTCCGTCCAGTGGACAGATGTCGCAGCCGGCGGGAACGCAGTCCCGGTCGGCGTCGTCGAGGTCGTCGAAGCCTGGACAGATATCTTCGGAGTCGCAGATGGTATCGCCATCGGTGTCGTCCAAGATGTCCTGGGGACAGGGGTCGCACCCATCGGGAACGCCGTCGAGGTCGGCGTCGAGCACGTCGGAGCCGCCGGGACAAGCGTCGTCGCTGTCACACACGCCATCGCCGTCCGAGTCGTTCAGGAGGTCGAGGGGGCACAGATCGCAGCCATCCGCGGTCCCGTCGCCATCGCCATCTACCAGATCGCCAAAACCTACGCACCTATCTCCCGAATCGCACTCGCCGTCGGCATCGGCGTCATCCGGGCTGTCCAGTGGACAGAGGTCACAATCGTCGGGGACGCCGTCGCCATCGCCGTCGAGAGCGTCGTCGCCAGCAAGGCAGATGTCGACGTCCGCACAGACGCCATCACCGTCGGCGTCGTCGAGGGGATCGAGAGCACAGGTGTCGCAGTCGTCGGGCGTACCGTCGAGATCGACGTCGATCCGGTCGTCGCCGTTGGCGCAGATGTCGGCGCAGTCGCAGGTGTTGTCGCCATCGGCATCGCCGACGGGACAGGCGTTGTACTCGAGGAAGCCCTGGATCATGGGCACGACAAAGGCGCCGAGGTCCGGCGGTGCCCCATAGTTGCCCACGTCGTTGGTCATGTAGTAGACAAAACCGCCGTTCAGGTAGGTGCGAATCGCCGCGGTGTTGTTGGGGTTGCCTTCGCAGGTGAAGCCCAGGAGCGTGACGTCGGGGTCCTGGGCGTTGTTGAAGTGCATCATGTGATAGGAGTTGCTCACACCCTGGAACTCGTGCGTCGCAGGTAGATACTGCGTTATCGGGTGGGGATTCGAGAGGTTCCAGTCGCTGACACAGTTGTTGGACTGATGCCAGCCGGTGTAGTTGTTGAAGAACATCAAATCGAACTGCGAGGCGTAGTTCGCGAGGCCCGAGCCGCCAATGATCAGGATCCGGCCTCCGCTGTCGAGGTAGTTGGTGTAGTCGGGCATGCCCGTGCCACTGCCGTCCCAGCTGATGATCAGGTTGTCCGCCGCGCCTGGGGCAGGCCATGCACCTGGCGCTGTCTCGGTGAAGGCCACGCCGAGCTGGTTGAGGGCGTCCTTGGCGTACTGATTGGCATTGCCGCCGACGTCGACAGTCTGGGCGACCGCTTCCGAAGCCAAGCCGAGCCCGGCCACAGCCAGGATTGCCATCTTCAAGGTATGAACTAGTTTTATGCAGGGCATGGGACTCTCTCGAACAACTGGGAGAGCCCTCAACAGCCCTCCACCGGCCCATAGGCTAGCAGGCATTGACCCGATTGACAGAATGTTGGCGTTCACAGCACAGCGTTGGCCGTCGCCGCCCGTCTCAACCGTAGAGCGCCTCGATCTCACCCGCGTACTTCTCGCAGACGACGTTGCGCTTGATCTTCATCGTTGGGGTCATCTCGCCGCCCTCGACGCTCAGCTCGAGCGGCAGGATGTGGATCCGCTTGATCGTCTGGTATCGAGCGACCTTTTTGTTGCAGCCCTCCTCTACGCGTTCCATCAGGTGCGCTTGGACCTTCGCGTCGCGAGCCGCATCCGCCAGGCCCGCCAGAGGGATGCCGGCGTTGTCGCACAGGGTGGCGAGGGTCTCGGGATCCAGAGTCAGCAGCGCCGCCAAGTAGGGCATCTTGTCGCCGACCACCACCGCCTGGGCCACGCCAGCGATCTGGTTGATGTGGCCCTCCATCTCGGCTGGAGCGACGTTCTTGCCGCCAGCGGTGACGATGATGTCTTTCTTGCGGCCGGTGATGCGCAGGTAGCCCTCGTCGTCGAGAGCGCCCAGGTCTCCGGTGTGCACCCAACCCTCGCTGTCGATGAGGTCGGCAGTCTGCTCGGGATCGTGCAGGTAGCCACTGCACATCGTCGGACCGCGAGCGAGGACCTCACCGTCTTCGGCGACGCGGACCACGACGTCCTTGATCGAGCGTCCCACTGTGCCGAAGTGAGGCTGCCCCTGCCGCGAGAGGGTGACGATGCCGGTCGTCTCGCTCATTCCATAGGCCTCGTAGATGACGATGCCCAGCGAGGCGAAGAAGTCCAGGGTGCCCCGAGAGATCGGCGCGGCTCCGGACACGGCGAGCTGGAGCTGGTCGAGGCCGAGGGCTTCGTGCACCTTCTTGATCACGAGCCTGTTGGCGATGCGGCGCTTGAGAGAGGAGCTCGAACCTGGGTTCGCGAGGCTGGCCTCGAAGGCGGCGAGCTCGGTCTTGCGCGCCCAGCTGGTGAGCTTGGCCTTGATGCCCTTGGCCTCGGCAAAGCGACCCTCGAGCACGCCCTGGAACTTCTCCCACACCCGCGGCACGCCGAGGAAGACGGTTGGTCGGACCTCGACCAAGTGGTCTTTGATCTTGGTCATGTCGGCGCAGAAGTAGGCCTGTCCGCCGGTGGAGAGCTGCATGAAGTTGGTCGCGACCTGCTCGGCCACGTGACAGAGGGGCAGGTAGCTGACGATGCGAAACGGGGCCTCGCTGCGGAACACTGGGAAGCAGTCGAGCAGCGCCTCGGCCAGACCGACCATGTTGGTGTGGCTCAGCATGACCGCCTTGGGCAGCCCTGTGGTCCCGGAAGTATAGATAAGAAGGGCCGTTTCGTCCGTTGTGAGCTCGTTGATTCGCTTGTCGAGCTCGGTGTCGTCCTGCTCGCGGCCGAGAGCCTGCAGCTTGGCCAGCGATAGCACTCGGTCGTCGTCGCCGGTCGGCTCGTCCATGAGGATGAGCTTGTCGGCGCTCATCAGGCCCTGCTCGATCCCAGAGACGTACTTGGCGAGCTGCTCGGCGGTGTCGGCGATGGCGATCTTGGTCCGGGCGTGCTTGGCGATGTAGCTGGTCTGTTCGGTCGTGTTGTTCGGATAGATCGGCGCGGGGATGCCTCGTGCGGCCTGGATCCCGAACTGCGCGATCACCCAGTCGCAGCGCGATCCACCGACGATCGCGACGCAGTCACCGACCTCGTGCCCCAGAGCAATCAGGCCCTTGGCGGTGTCTCTGCACGCCTGCCAGTACTCCCGCCAAGTCAGTGATGTCCAGCTTCCGTCTGGATTTCTGTCGTGGATCGCAGCGGTGTCTGGCTTGCTCTCGGCCCAGCCTGCGAGCCGGTGAATCAAGGTGTCTGTCTCGGCCATGTGCTCCCTCCCGGGAGCGTTCTACCCTATTTGAGATGCCCCATGACGAACTTGTCGACCTCGGGCAGGCCACCCTGGAGCACAAGGTAGCCATCATGGGGCTCGCGTTTGGTGATCTCGTGGGCGTAGCTGTGGCGCATCATCCTCATCACCTCGCCGTGGTCGCGGGTGTGGCCGAGCACCCACCCAAGCTTCATATGCGCAGTCTCAGGGAGCATATTATCGAGGGGCACGACGCCTAGCTCGAGGAGATCTCGCCCGGTGTCATAGACGTACATCTGCGCAAAGCCCCACAGTGTCTGCACGGTCATCACGATGTGCACACCCGCCTTGATTGCCCGCTCGAGTGCCGCGAAGATCCTGCGGTTCACGTGGCCGAGCCCGGTGCCGGCGATCACAATACCGTGGTAGCCGCGCTCCGCGAGGGCGTCGATGATGTCGGGATCCATGTCCGGATAGAAGTACACCGTGGTCACCCGCTTGTCGTAGACGGGATCGATCACGACCTTCCGGTTGGGATCTCGACGGTGATAGTCGTTCTGCAACGGTCGTATCGAGCCGTCCTCGACCGTGGCCAGCGGCACGTCGCCGATGGTCCGGAAGGTGTTCCGGTACGAGCTGTGCATCTTGCGAACCCGGGTGCCGCGATGCAGCAGGGCATAGCGGTCGCTGGTGGGTCCGAACATGCACACCTGCACCTCGGCGATGTCGCCGTGACCCGCAGCAGTGACAGCATTGATCAGGTTCAGAGCCGCGTCTGAGGAGGGGCGGTCAGAGCTGCGCTGGCTGCCGACGATGACGACGGGGATTGGGAGTTCCTGAACCATGAAGCTCAGGACCGCGGCCGTGTGGCCCATGGTGTCCGTACCGTGCCCGATCACCACGCCCTGGGCGCCGTCATCGATGGCCTGGCCGACGGCGTTGGCGAGGGCGGCGTACTCCTCCCAGCCGAGGTTCTCGCTAAAGACGCCGAAGATCTTGTGGGTGGTGATGTTGCAGACATCCGCCAGCTCGGGTACCGCACCGTAGAGTTCGCCCGGTGTGAACGCCGGGATCACCGCACCGGTTCGGTAGTCGAGGCGGCTGGCGATGGTGCCGCCGGTGCCGAGCAAGGTGACGTCGGGTTTGTCGGGGTGACGCGGGAACTCGGACTCGGGAATGCGGTAGATCGCCTCGCGATGCCCGAGCTCTTCGATCTCTGCGATGCGATCGACGTGTACGCCGACGTTGTAGCCGGTCCGCAGCTTGAGCACGAGGTGTAGATCGTCGAAAGACTCGCTACGAGGGAGGATAACGCCCTCGAACACGCTCCCGGAGTTGTTGACGACACGCACGTCTCCCCACACGCGCATGCCCCATTCGGCGAGCTTGGAGCGGGCGAGTCCCCGGTAGCCTCGCAGCGGATCGACCGTGGGCACTCCTTTCATGGGTCAACTCCTGCGTCTGCAAGCAACATGGAGCCCAGGGTCTCGCGAATCTCGGCGACCGCGACGTGCCCGCGCAGCGTCTCCAGCGCCATTCCAAGCCCGAGCTGAAGTGGATCGAGGGGGTCGCGGGCACCCACACGTTCCACCACATCCGGCAGATGATCTGTCCACTCCGGAGGGGCATCACCGATGGATAGCTGGCGAATAAGCTCCGCAACCGGCCGTTCTGGCTCCGCGACCATCGCCGCAACCAGGTCACGACGGCGCTCCCACACCAGCGGTTCGTCGGCCGCCGCCCGGAACAGCTCGATCCAGTGCTCGGTGCTCACCGCCTCGCCCTTCAGCCCGCGGCGCATCCAGCCCTTGAGCTCCTCGCCAAAGAAGAAGCAGGCGGTGCGCAGGTCGGCGCCCTCTGCAGCCACGGCGTCGACCCGATCCGACCAGCCGCGTCGGATGAGGAAGTACACGACGGGACGTGGCACTTGCGCCTCGAAGTAGCGCCGCTCCCGCACCCATGGAGGCGGGGGAAGCGCCGTTCTCAGGTTCTCTACCCGCTCGCGAATCACTCGAGTCGGAGGACTGTCGGTGTCCGGGTACATGCGCTCGGGACCGGGGAGGATGCGCTCGAAGTCGGTGCTGCCGTCGGGAAGGGGCTGGCGCGTCTCGTGGGGAATGCCGTCGATGGCGTCGAGGTAGCGCAGACGCACCTCTTGGGCCGCAGTCACCGTGTCGGCCTCGGCGCCCCAAATCACGAGCAGGGCGTCGTCGGGCCCGCACTGCATCAGCGGCTCGAGGTCCTCGGGCCAGGTCTCACCCGAGAACAGGATGGGTCGCTGATCCAACCCGGCGATGACCCGGATCCTGCCGCGAAGCTCGTCGGCGAAGGTGTGGTCGGGCTGGGTGGGCCACTCCAGAGTGCCGGCTGCCCCGACGATCTTCACCGCCCGCACGCAGAACTCGCCTTCACCGAGCTCGAACCCTCGCTTCCAGCGACGCTCCTTTACACGCGCCTCCCATTTTGCGCGCTGCAGGAGAGGAAACTCTCCGTCGATGAACAGGTCAGTGACGTCGGTGTGGGTGACCTCGATCCGGTCTGGCTCTCCCAGACCGCGACTGAGGAGCTCATCGCGCAGCTTCAGCAGGTTCACCTGGCGGATCGCTTCTCCGTGCACCAGCTTCGCGGCCAGCCGCGCCGAGCTCACGCCCTTGATCTCCACCCGGCGTCCACCGCGAACGCTCACGTTCACGTCTTGGCGACTGGCCCCCGGTCCGACCCGCACATGTCGCGTGCTCCTGCACACCCGGCCGACGAGGAGGATGGCTTCCTCGACTTCGTCGGGAGTGTGCAGCTCGGGTTCGGTGACGGTCTCGATGAGCGGCATGCCGAGACGATCGGTGCGCCAGACCACGAGGTGCCCGTCGTCGAGGACCTCGCGGCAGGAGTCCTCCTCCACACTCACCTGGATGATGCCCACGTGGCGCCCACGGAAGGGGATCTTGCCCCCGACGCCGACGATGGCTGTGCGCTGGAAGCCCGTCGGGATCGACCCGTCGAGGTACTGCTTCCGGGCGATGTGCACCTCGTCGATGATGTCGCAGCCGAGCATCAGGCACTGCTCGATGGCCACGTCGATGGCGGCCTGATTCACCAAAAACGGCGGGGTATCGTCCATCTCGTAGGTGCAGGTGTTGTCGCGGTGCAGCAGGTAGATGATGTTCTTGCGGGTCTTGAACTCCATGAGCGCGGTGCCGTCATACTCGCCGAGTTCGGAGAGTGTAGGCCGCATATGACGGAGTATCTCCGCGTCGTGGGTGTCGGTATAGGCACCTGCGGGACAACGGCAGAACAGTTTGCGCACAGTCAGGAGCTGCTGATGGACTTCCAGACCCACCATCAGACCGACCGCCGCATAGTCGATTTCGGAGGTCTTCACGGCGGGAGACTATCCGAGTTTCAATCCGACGTCGATGCAGACACAGAGGGCCTGGAGCGCCCGCCCTGGCACTCGTCGAGAGAAGGTCTAGGCCACGGCCACCATGTCCCCGTCGTCTTTGGTGTAGCCGAGGATGTCTTCCTTGATGATCACCAGCAGGCAACCTGTACCTTTGCTCACAATCACCGCGTCGTCATCGCAGTTCATCTGACATGCACCGCACTCGATACAGCGCTCCTCGTCGGCGATATACGCCTTGTGATTTCGCATTTCGATGACGCCGTAAGGACAGACGTGAGCACAGCGCGCACAACCGGTGCACGGCTCGGCTTGAATCGCGATCATGTCCACACCTCCGTGGCGAGCCAGGTGACCGCCGCGAGCAAGAAAAACACCACTGCTGCGGGAAGGAAGGCCGCCGTTTCCTTGCGAACCCTGCTGTAGTTGGAGACGGCGGAGTTGCCGGTGTACGACAGCCCCATGAACAGCGCGCCCCCGAGCGTGAAGAACACCGCGGCAGCCAGTTGTCTGGGCTCGAGCTGACCGAACAGCACCGAGAGCACGAGTCCGGCGATCACCGCTCCGGCGAGCCATAGACCCTTGACGGCAAAGCGTTTTCCGGGGATCCATGGGAACAATATCGGATACGCCGTGGCGATGACCGCGGCGATGACCAGCATGCCAAAGGGAGCCGTGAAGCCGGTCCACAGGTGCAAGATCACCAGCACGAGCACGATCGCCGAGGTGTAGGTGAGGAGCTGAATCATTCCTGGTAGCCAGGTGAAGGTCCGCGCCCGCAGGTCAAAGACCATCTGGTCCACCACCTGATCCCGCAGCTTGGGAGCGTCCAGGAAAGCGCCAATATCGTCGGCGCGCACCGGTCCGATCATGCCGTGCACCTTGTGTTCGCGCAGGCCCTTGATGTCCACTCCAGCAAGGCCGAGCTTGGGCAGGATGAGCTTCACCCACTTGCCCTTGGCGAGGACCCCGCGGTCGTATCGCTCGACCTGCTCGAGGATGGCGGCATTGCCAAAGCGACCTTTGCCGGCAGCACACCAGACGTTGATGCCGTCCGTGTCGACCACCAGCAGGCGCACACTGCGTCCCCTCACCGCTCGAGCCACCACCCACACGGTCATGAGGTAGTTGGAGGTGACTAGGAGAGGGGTGTCGATATCGTAGCTATCTCCTGTGTAGTAGAGCCCAGGACGCACGACATAGGTGGTCTTGAAGGCATCGAACCACGCCATGACCACCTTGAGCGAGGCCCACTGACCGAGATCGAGGGGCTGCGGCTGATCGGGCTCGGTCGACCACGGCTCCCGCGACCAATACGTCTTTCGCACAGCGATCAGCGCGCTCGCGGCGACACCCATCGCCAGGAGCACGCCAGCATAGGCCTCCAGGAGGGGTTCGGCTCCGAGGAGGCCCCCGATCCCGGTTGCCAGGCCTGTGAGGGCCACAAAGGGAAGAACGTAGTTCCTCATGATGTCTCCACTGGGGCGCAGCACCCACTGAGCACTTCTTGAAAGCGGGCGTCGCTAGGGTCCAACTGCTCTGCGAGCAACAGGATCGCGTCCACAACCGCGTCTCGCTTTTCGGCAGGGACCAAGTCCAGAATCCCGGCAGTGACCCGCACACACTCGGAGTCGAGATACGCGAAGAGCTGACGCCCGGGATCGGTGATCTCGACGACGACGGTGCGCTGGTTGTCGGGCGGCCTGGTTCGCCGCACAAGACTCATCTTCTCGAGCTTGCTGACGATCCGCGTCAGGGTGCTCTGATGGATCCCCACCTCGGCGGCGAGCTCTCCCATGGTGCGGGCGCCCTCGTCGAGGACCTCGAGTACCGAACACTGCTGAACGGTCACCGGGCCACAGGACATCTGCTCGCGCAGGATCTGGTTGGTGAACCTGACCAGCCGGGAGAGCGCTCTTCGGGCTGCGAGGGCTTGGGACACGGGCTCACCTCTTTGGTGTCTGCAATATTTGCTAACAGCATGCGTTGTGAATGGCAAATAAACGCCGGCTTCGATCAGTCCCCGATCAGGATTTGGTGGCGGAGCGTTATGCGAGCGATGGCAGGAGCCGGAGGAACTGATGGAATTCGATCTGAACGTCGCGCGTGATCTCGCCCAGCGCTACCCGCGTCGCTACGACCTGGTGGACAAGCTCGGAGACCGCTTCGACAACGTGGGCTCGGCGCTGTGGGCACTGCATCGCGACGGCTCGATCGACGCCTCCGCCGACGACGGCTGGTGGAACAAGATGTGCGACGCCACCGATCACTACACCTCCGCCGACGTGGCGGATCTGTTGGTTCGCGCGAGCAAACAACCGGAGATGGCCGGCCTGGTGAGCGACTGGGGCTCCACTCCGAGCGGGTGGAACATCTACACACGTCTCTTCGTGAAGGCGAAGGTCGACGATCCAGAGCCCCTCATCGAGGCCTTCCGCACCGTCGAAGAGCCCATGCGCTCTCCGTTTGGGCTGGAGCTCGCCCAGCTCGGTGCTCTCGACGTCAGCCAGCTTCCCGACGACGCGCCGGAGCGACTGGCCAAGGACGCGGTGTGCGAGGTCTCCGATCAGCGCATCGCAAAGCTGATGGCCAAGGTCTGGCCCCTGGAGCGCGTGGGCCCGATCCTGAATCAGGCCGCTGCCCAATCGGGCGTGGAGCTCTGGTCGATCCGGTTCCTGGGCCACAGCGCCGCGTTCATCACGCCCGATCAGATCGCCCGCATCGCCCTGAACATCGACTATCGAGACACGGTGCAGGAATTCCTCGACTTCATGGATGAGCACCCCGAAGGTCTGGAAGAAGCCATCGCGGCGGCGGTCGGGGATCACGAGCCCGCGGACTTCGGCATCACCACAGCCATCGGTTGGGTCGCTCGGCGCTGCCATGCCCAGGGACGGGAGCTCGACGCCTCCCTCGCGAAGGTCTTCTTCGAGGAGGTCAAGAGGGACGTGCCGGGTGCGCTGCTGGCCGAGATGCTGAGCGGCATCCCCCTCGAGATCCGAGAGCCCTGGGTCGCATCGCAGTTTGGCAGCTGGTCTTCGGCCTATGAACTCCTGCCGACGACGTGCACACCGGGACTGGCAGCAATGGCCATCGCCGAGATCTCCGCCATGGGTCGCGGCAGCCAGAACTCCTCCATCACCGTCGGGACCCAGGCCATCGGCAGAGAGCACCCGCAGCTACTCGTCGACTCATTGGGCGGAAAGAAGCTTCCGCAGAGGATTTTCTTGGCAGAGGGCCTCGCCGCAGCGACCGATCCCGTGGCGATCCCGCGGCTCGTCGATCTGCTCAAAGACTCCATAGCCGACGTGCGAGAGGTCGCAGTGAAGGGCCTGAAGTCCTTCGGGGTTGCCGCATACGACGATCTCGCCAAGGCGCTGTCCTCCCGCAAGAAGGACGTGCGCCTCGCCGTGGCCTCGGTGCTCGTCGACCTCGATGATCAGCGGGTGGGTCCTCTGGTCGAAAAAGCCCTCGCAAAGGAGAAGGACGACGACGTCAAGGCCGCACTGCAGGCCCTGGTCGGCGACGAAGCGGGCACCGAGACGGTCGAGGACAAGATCAAGGCTGCCCGAGATGCGGTCTCCAGCGATGATCAAGGGATCTTCGACAAGATCTGGTCGAGCGTCCGCTGGAAGAGGTCCACAGCTGACGATGGCGCCGCGGGCCTGATCGAGCAGGTCGGCGAGCGCGCCCTCGTCGTCGCCTATGACGGGCTGTTCCGAAGCCACGGAAAGACCTCTCCCAAGCTGGCTTTGTGGCGGGGAGTGCTGGACACCGCACCCGTCGACGAGTGGACCGGACAGCTAGCCATCCGCATGGTCGTCGGCTGGCCGATCGACGACGGTAACTTCGATGAGACGCCGGAAAAACACGAGGCGGCGATCCGCGGTGCCTATGCTCATCTAGCCGAACACCTGGGCGACAAGGCGATCGCGGGGGCACGAGATGTGCTGCGGGAGGCCGACGCGAGCGGCAACGACACCCTGTGGGAGGTCTATCTGACCCAGGGCTGGCCGGATCCGGAGCAGCTCCTCTCCGAGATCGCCGCCAAGACCGACGGTGACGTGCTCCGCCTGGCTCTGAAGCATCTCGGCGAGACAGCGCTGCCAGCCGTGCTCGAGTCGCTGACCTCCAAGAAGGCGGCGAGGCGTGTCCTCGCGGCCGAGGCCCTGCGCGCGGTGCCGCTCGAGGGGGCCCTGCCCGCGGTCGAGAAGGCAATAGCCAAAGAACGAGGTGCCAAAGTGCAAATTGCCTTGTCGCGGGCCGCCTTTGCCCTCGCCGCCGTCCAGTCGCCGCTGGCCGGTTTCGAGGCGACCTCCGACCAGCACGCCGCCCTCGATGCGCAGCTGGCCGCCTACCCCGGACCGGCACCCAAGGGCGTTGAGCTCGGCGAGCTTCCAGCCCTGTCCTGGACCTCGGGGGCCCCGCTGTCCGCGGGCGCGACCCAGTGGCTGCTGTCTCGCCTGGGCGATGAGGGGCCGAAGTTCCACGACGCCGATCTCGCCATTGCCTGCCGACACATCGACGGCCCAGCGCGCGTTGCCCTGCTCGGGGCGCTGGAAAAGAAGTTCAAAGGCGAGAAAGTCGCCAAGAATGGGTGGGTACTCTTCTCCACCGCGCTGCTCGCCGACGAGCCCATCATCACCGAGTACGGTCGCGATCTGGACGACGAAGCCCGTCACGGATCCTCGGCAGTGGCCTTCTACAAAGCACAGGTTCTGTCGCGCAATGCGTCGGCCGCGTCGCTCACCTGGCTGGACCATTGGTCTCGGAAGGCGCGCAGCCAAGGCCTGAAAGCCCGGGCCGGTGAGGCCCTGGACGAGCTGGCCGCCATCCGCGGCATCACCCGGGACGAGATCGCCGATCGCGTCACCAGTGACTTCGGCCTGAATACCAAGGGAGAGCTGGCCTTTCCCTTCGGAGAGCGGACGTTGGTGTTGTGCCTGGCACCGGATGGCGCCGTCGCGCTGACGCTGAATGGTAAGCCCATCAAGAGCGCTCCCGGCACCCGCAAGAGCGACGATGCCGCCGCACTCAAGGAGCGTCGACGCGAGCTCTCCGCGCTGCGCAAGCAGATCAAGCAGGCCACCAAGGGTGCCATCGAGCGCCTCGAGCAGGCCATGGTCACCGGCCGTCTCATGGAGCGCGCCACTTTCGAAGACACCTGGGGCGGCAATGGCCTGCTCGCCTGTTTCGGGCGCCGCGTCGTGTGGCAACTCCACGCCTCAGATGGCGAGAGACGCTCGGTGCGACTGGACGAATCGAGCGCGCTGGCCGATCTGGAGGACGAGGCCGTGGCCTGGCCGACAGACGCCACGATCGCCGTCGCCCACGCGCTCGAGATCCCCGAAGCAGAGCGGGCCAGCTGGAGCCAGATCATGGCCGACTACGAGCTCATCGCGCCCTTCGAACAGCTGGCCAGGCCCGTCCACAGCAGCCCGGAGTCTGAGCGCGGTCTGAAGCGGGTAGAGCGCTTCGAGAACACCGTGTTCGGAAGGCTTCGCGGCACCCTGGAGCGTCGGGGCTGGAAGCGTGGCGCCCCCCAGGACGGCGGCGGTGTTCTCTGGTACTCCAAGCACTTCCCTCGTGGAGAGATAACGGCCGTAGTCCGCATGGATCCTGGCTTTGCCATCGGCGGCTACGACGAGTCCTACGAGCAGAAGGTCCCGTCTGTGGATTTTGTAGCCGGCCGCAGCGACAGCATCGCCTACCGTCCCGAGCTCGTGCCTCCCGCAGATGTGGATGCCATCGTCTATAGCGAGACAATCGGCGATCTCGAGGCCTCGCGCTCTACCTAGGGAGCCTATCCGCCCAGGAGCATGACCGCGTTCGGGCTCAGCTTCTTCGCCTGAGCCATCGCTGCGATGGCCAGATCCTCTTTGATCTGCTGCGCGGCGAGTGCGGCCGACTCCGCCGCATAGTCGACATCGCTGATCTGGGAGTGCGCGCTGGAGAGGGCCATGCTGGCGGTCTCGCTGCTCTGGTAGGCCGACTCCAGTCGATTCATGCTGCTGCCGTAGTCCGAGCGGTAGTCCGCGACGGTGTCCAGCGCTCCGTCCAGGTGCCCGAGGGCAGTCTGGGCGTCGGCGGCGCTCGATAGATTGATCGCACTCAGATCCAACCCTAGAGAGGATGCCGTGAGATCACCGAGCTCGAGCTGGAACTGGCTAGACCCGTTGGTCCCGACCTGGACATCGAGGCTCGGCTGCGCTCCATCGGTGAGAGGCACACCATTGAACTCAGTGGACGCGGCGATGCGGCCGATCTCGCTACCGAGCTCGCTGAACTCCTGCTGCAGGGCATCTCGGGCCGACCCTGACAGGAGCTCCGACGATGCGCTCACGGCGAGCTCGCGCATGCGCCCGAGGGCCTCCCCTACCTGAGCAGTGGCTCCGTCGGCAGTCTGAGCGACGCTGATTCCGTCGTTCATGGATCGACGAGCTGCGGAATGGGCGTCGGTCTCGGTGCGCAGGTTGTCCGCGACGGCAGCTCCAGCTGGATCATCCTTCACGAGATGGATCCCGCCCGAGAGTCGATCGAGCGTATTGCCCTTCTTGAGCTGGTTTTGATTCAGACCGCTGATCGAGGACGCAATGATGTTGTTCGTGCCAAATTTTATCGCCAAATGGGATCCCGTCGAGCTGGTTGCAAAGGCTCGATGTTTCCAGAGACGGATCTTCCACGGATTTGTTTAGGAAGAATTCAAAGATACGCCCCGCTGGCCGATCGAATGCGGTTTAGTGGTGCACTGCAACCTGGAAGGATCATGCGTCGCACCCTCCTGCTCCCTCTCCTGTGTCTGCCACTCGCCGCATCGGGCGTACAGGTCGAACTCACCCGCACCCAGCTCTGCGAGTATTCTCAGCGCATTGTCATCGGAGAGGTCACCGACATCGAGACCCGGCCCAGTGCCGACGACAGCATCGAGCGAAAGGTGCACCTCGCCGTCAGCGACACCCTCAAAGGTCCAAAATCGGACGACGCCATTGTCACTGTGCCCGGCGGCACGCTGAACGGCGTCAGTGTCTGGGTGGAGCACAGCCCGGTCTTCTCGGCTGAGGCGACCTACCTGCTCTTCCTGGGGCCAGACGGCACCCCGGTCGCCGGTGAACAGGGCACCGTTCGCATCACTGCCCCAGGAGCCTTCGTCGGAGAGACCCTCGAGAGCGCCCTGCAGAGCATCGAGGCCTGTCATGCGAAATAGAGCCCTCATTGTCGCTCTCGGTCTCTTCGCCACCACCAGCGCCTCGGCCTACGTCCTGGAGGGCTTCGATTGGATGTGGCAGCCCAACCCAGTGTCCGATCCCTGGGAGCTGAACAGCACCAGCTTCCCGGTGGCCGCCGGCTCCCTCATCGAGATCGAAGACGGCTTCGTCGGGGGGCTAGATGCCTGGAACAACGCCGGAAACGCCTACTTTGCCTGGACGTACGGCGGCATCACAACCGACCTGTCGTACACCTATGACACGCGCATGATCTCACAATGGCACGTGTCCACTGGCGCAGCCGGCACCCTCGCCGAGACCAGGATCACGTACTACGGCGACGACGCCGTCGAGTGTGACATGAGGTTCTATGGGTCCAATGCGCAGGGGTCCATCGCCTGGTCAGCCGACCCTCTCGGCGCCCCCCCCGGCGAGTTCGATTTCCAGAAGGTCGCCACCCACGAGATCGGTCACTGCGTGGGGCTTGACCACAGCGGCAACAGCGACGCCATCATGTATTGGGCCACAAACGACGGCACCGGCCCCTCCGACCGCGCCCTGCACCAGGATGACATCGACGGCCTGAACGCCATCTATACAGAGTACGTGCCGGAGCCGGACCTCGACCTGGTGTCGGCCTCCACCGAGGATCTCGGAGATGGCGACGGCTACTTCGAGGCCGGTGAGATCATCGGCGTCACCTTTAGAGTCGACAACGAGGCCGACGCCGAAGCGATCAACGCCATCGCCACCTTGAACTCCGACGACTCGAGGGTCCGTGTCAACACCGCAATTGGCGCCCCGACCGAGATCGACCACCCCGGGCTCACGACCCTCTCCTACTACGGCGCCGAGCTGCGGGTCTCCGACGACTGCACCGAGCTGGAGGTCGAAGCCGAGTATGAAGTCGCCTTCTCCGCGGATAACTACTCGACGGGCCTCTATTGGATCATCGACATCGACCTGGACTGCCTGGGTCCGGATCTGGACGGCGACGGGGTTCCCGAAGCCCTGGACCTCTGCGAGGGGTTCAACGACAACGCCGACAAAGACGACGACGGTGTGCCAAATCGGTGCGATCCCTGTCCCGACGACAACCCGGACGACTCCGATGGCGACGGGGTCTGCGAGGAAGATGACGTGTGTCCGGGCTTCGACGACACCCTGGACGCCGACGACGATGGCACACCCGACGATTGTGAGGAGGTCGTCACAGATCCCGACCAGATTGTCAGCGAATCGCCCGCTGGCTGTGCATGCTCCTCGCAGGGAGGCCCGTCACCGTGGATAGCGTTCTTTGCCCTCTTCTTGGTCAGACGCCGAGTGTGATGTGCTGAGGTGGATCCCGCTCGCCGCCCTGGTTGCGTGCGCTCCCGACGCCAACAGTCCCCATGGGCACCGTCCGAGCGTCGAGTTGCCCAGCCCGCCCGACACCGATCCGTCGCCGGAAGTCGATCTCGACGAGCTACTCGACGACCTTGATTTCGTGGTCCAAGAGGGCGCCTTCGTCTTCGCCGACATGTCCGGGTGCTGCGACCCGGAGGCCTACTGCTGGGGAAACAACCCGGCGACCCCCTATGGCAACCACGTCGTCCCGGGGCCACCGGGCCTGCCACCCCACCAGCCCGACCTCTACGAAGCCTTCGGCCCGATCCCACAAGGAACGTCTCGAGAGTTCCGACTTCGACACGACGAGGCACTGGTCTACCTCGGTGTCTTGCCACCCGAAGCGGCCTATGTCGGCTACAGCTTCTATCTGTCGCAGCGTCCCGGAACTGGCGTGATGGTGACCGCCGTGACCGGGAACCCGCTCAACAACACCACCTTCGAACAGGTTCATGGACCTGCGTTCTGGGGCAAACCGATCGCAATCCTCACCACCTTCGAGGGCTCGATCGAGGACGAAATCGCCGCAGCACTGGAGGCTTCCGGCTGGCCCAGAGATCAGATCGTCTTCGACCGGATCCCCGGTGAGTATGCCAACCCCGGTCTCGGTCCGTTCAGCGACACCTTCATGAGCCTGATGCGCGTCGCCATCTACGACGACCCGGCCGCCGAGGCCACCTGGCTCGAGGACACCGGGGCGAGGGTGCTCCGGCTGAGCCCGAGGACCGCGCGCCCCTGGTCACGCCCCCACCCCACGCCGGAGCTGCCGCCACGGGGGTCGGGCCTCGACGAACAGGCACTGAGCAGCGCACTCGATGCACTGGTTGCTGCCGTTCCTCCTGCCTTTCCGGACCTCATCCCCACCTGGTCCGCCCCGATTCCCTACGTCCGAGACACCGCCGAGTGCATCGCGAACATGCACGGCTGCGCTGGCAACATCCACGACCGCTATGCCGCTGTCAGCCCACACTTCACGCTGGCGCCAGGTGAGCTCTTGGTGGCGCTGGGTGTGAACCACGCTCGCGCCGGCAAGGCCACCTACTCGAGTGTCTCGCTCCAGACCGTAGCTCGGGAGTACGGTCTCGAGACCTTCACGAGTGCAGACATGCCCGGCAGCGCCGCGGCCTACCTTCCCGACCCGGCGGCGGAGGACCTGTACCTGGTGGTCTTCGCCCGGGACTGTGCCGGGATCGCTGGCACCTGTGTGGAGGTGCCGCTGACCTGCCCCGGCGCCGCGGAGGACGAGGTGCTCAAGATCACGGCGAGGGCCTACCGTGAGCCCGCGACCAATGCCGCTCCCATGGCCGAGGAGTTGCTGCTGGATCAGGTGGTGTGGCTGCGCCCGCCCTGACAAGCATGTGCTGGGTGTGCAACACCAACGATTCTGGCCCAGGTTCGCCATCACAATTGAATAGATGTGCCTGACCGTCGTCTACGCGCGGACCGGAGGCGCCTGTGCTGTGGTTGTCGATTTGGTGGGCTACCGCGAGCGCGGCCGACCCCTACGCAATCCGAACCCAGCAGCTCTTCGATGGCGAGGACTTCGTGGGCCCAGCCACCGTGGTCATCGAGGGCGAAACCATCGTCGCCGTACACCTGGGGAACGACTCCCCGCCCACAGACCTGCCGATCGTCGAGCTGGGCGACGCCACCCTCACGCCGGGCCTCATCGACGCCCACCAGCACTTCATGTCGGTGCCGCTGCCCCACGTGATGAACATCGAGAAGTACGGGTGGGGCAAGATCGCTGAAGAATACATGTCGTCGCTGGCCAGCAATCGCGAGGCAACCCTGCGGGCCGGGGTCACCTCGGTGGTGGATCTAGCCAGCCAGGACAACCAGGGCGCGGGCTTTCGGAACCGCCTGCAGTCCCGGATCCGAGGGCCGGATTGGTACACCTCCGGTCCGGCGTTCACCGCCCGAGGTGGGCATCCCCAGGGCACCATCTTCTACGGCATGCACGACCTCGAGGAGCACGCCGTCGTCGTCGTTCGCGGCACCGCCGAGCACATGCAAGACGAAGTGGACGCGGTGATCGACGGCGGAGCGGACATCGTGAAAGTGGTCTATGACAGCGGCTCCTCGTGGTCTGAGAGCCTGCCCGTTCCGGACCTGGACCTGCTGCGGGTCGTCGTCGCCAGAGCCCACGAGCGCGACCGCTGGGTCACGGCACACGTGACCACCGAGGAGGAGGCCCTCGCAGTACTGCAGATCGGCGTGGATGCCCTCGAGCACGCCTTTGTATTCTCCGACGACAGCCCCGCCCTGGCACTGATGGTGGAGAGGCAGACGCTGTGGACCCCTACCCTCTCCGTGTTCGCCGGCTCGCTCTTTCCACACGAGCCGCTGCCGGTGATCCAGGCGTCGGTGCGGCGGGCCCATGAAGCCGGCGTTCCGATCGCGGCTGGCACAGACTTCCCGTCCTCCGGAGGGTGGGACATGGGCGCGGATCTGCACGGCGAGCTCGCTCTGCTCGAGGGTGCAGGTCTCGACCGTGGCGATGTGCTGGCGGCGGCGACAACCCGGGCGGCAGCGAAGGCCCACGGACAGCAGATTGGGCAGATTGCACCCGGTTATCGCGCTGATCTCGTTGCCTGGCAGGGGGATCTGGAGAGCGGCGAACTCGGGGTCGACCGCGTGCAGCAGGTCTGGCAGGCCGGGACCGCGTTGCTGCAGGACGGTGACATCGATCCGCGCTTCGAGAGCCAGTTCCGGAGGATGAACTTCATTCCGTCTCCCTACGCCTACTACGACGACACGGCGGGAGTTGTGTTCGGGGCGAACATCTCCCACTTCGACATCGCCAACACCGGTGTCGCGGCGACCCTGACAGTGAACTGGAGCCTGGACAATGCCCGTCTCCTCAGCCTCTTTGTGGCGCCGCCGAGTCCGATTCCAAAGGTAGCTACGACGGCGGTGTTGGCCTACGATGACATGCCAAAACCGTGGTTTGGAGGCGGGAATGATACGCGCTCCTCGGACAAGGAGTCGTACCGGGACCACTGGACCTTTGTCTCGGTGGACGGTGACTATGGGGCGTCGCGGACCCTGGGCGTGCGCACGCAGCTCCAGAATCAGGTTCGATTCGGCGTCGATGACGGGGCGCCGGGAGCCGGGGGAACGACGGCGTATACGCAGCTCGAGGTTGGGCCCTACCACGACACTCGGGACAGTCAGACCGAGCCTTGGAGGGGCAGTCGCCAGGAGCTGAGCCTGCACACCGCGGTCCCGGGCGCGAGTGCCCAGCTCTACTATGGAGGGCGGCTGGATCTGCGGGGCTATGTGACTCCGATCCCCTGGTACACGCTGGCTGCGCGGGTTGTTGTGCGTCAGGTCGGCCCAGAAACGCCGTTCTTCGCTCAGCCTGAGTTTGGAGGAGCGGCGTTTGGACGCGGGTACGCCTCGGATCGATTTGTCGATCGTCTGCTCGTTGGCGGGCAGCTCGAGGTTCGGGGGCGGGTCTTTGCACCCTTTCACGCTGTGTTGTTCGCGGATGTTGGCCAGGTGGCGCCCGGCTGGAGCGAGCTCACGACGGATGGATTCCACGCCTCGGTCGGGTCGGGGCTTCGGTGGCGGTTCAATGCCAATGCGGTGTTGGCTTGGGACTTTGGGTTTGGGCTCGATGATCCCGCTAGTGACTGGACTCTGGTGTTTCGGCCAGCGCACACGTTTTAGAGTCGAACCACTCCGTCTTCTCGCAATCAGATGTCCAGTGCCACCGTCTCCGACGGATAGACCTGGATCTCCCCACACATCGGGTTGTCGTCCTCGAGACTCACGTCCAAGGATTCCGCATGCTCGTCAGCACCAGCGGTGACTACCAAATCGAAAGTAAAGGTACTCCCGGCGAGATCGTCCGATAGGTAGCCGAGGATGATCGTGCAGACGCCATCTGAACAGTTGCCGGATCCCTCCTCGCCATCATCCCGTGTGTACTCGAGGGAGTCGATGACGACTGGGGCTCCTGAGTTGTCCTCGAAGTCGATGGTCAGCTCGGACGGGAGCGGATCGTGGAGGCCGCAGTCGTCTGCGCATGCGAGCAACGTGAGTGGCAGGACGGCCACGAGGCCGAGGGTCTTCGTCATCTCTTCTCCAATTGTTTGCCCGCGCCCCACGGTATCGAAACCTACCCGACCGTGGGCGGCGTTCAACTTACACCTCCTTTCACAGCGTGCGCGAAGAGCCGGGAATGGCCTGCCTGTCGCTAGATCCTGCCAGTTGCCACCAAGAGCTCCACTGCCCGCAGCTGCCGAAGTGCCTCGCCCCGCGCCTTCGCCAGCTCGCTGCGCATGAGCCCGAGGCCGGCGGAGTCGACCTCCAGATAGTTCACCTGGCCGGCCGCAAACTCGCCCTCCGCCAAACGTAGGTTCTCCCTCGCATTATCGACCTCCTGGTCCAGGGTCGACAGCCCGAGATCGGCCTGCTGGAGGCGCTCCCAAGCGACACGAACGTCCTCCTCGATGAGCTGGGCGACCTGGCGCTGCCGCAGCACAGCCGACCGCCGCAGGCTCGAAGCCTCCCGGATCCGGGAGTTGCGCACGCCGCCGTCCCAGAGGTCCCAGCTGGCACCGAGGGTCAGGGACCAGGGAGTGGTGTCGTCGCTGAAGCCACTGTTGGGCTGATAGTCGAGCTGAAACGTCGCGTCCAGGCGGGGCGCCCACTGCATCGCCCAGCCCTCGACCTGGTTTCTCGCCGCGTCCACGCGCACCGCGGCGGCCCGAGCATCGGCGCGGTCTTCGCTGCTGGAGAGACTCTGGGCCAGATCGGCGGGCACGGCGAGCGGCGGCGCCTCGGCCAGGGAACTGTCGCGGGGTAGACCGGTCACCCGACGAAAGAACTCCTCCGCCCTAACTTCCTGCTCCCGGGTGTCGCGTAGCGCACGCTCCGCGGTGGAGACGGCGAGCTGGGCCTGAAGGTCGGAGCGCGCCGGGGCGAGACCGGCCTCCACTCGGCGAGAAGTCTGCGTCTGTTGGCCTTGCACCAGCTCCACGTTCGCCTGGGCCACGGCCTTGGACTTCCTGGCGACGCTCAGCTCGTAGAACGCTGTCGCCGCCTGGAGCTTGACGCGCTCTCGGGTCCGCTCCTCGTCGAGCTGCGCGGCGTCCACCTCGCGATTCGCCGCCCTCAAGCCCGGAAGTGCGGAGCCAGAGAACAGGGGCTGGCGCACGGTGAGGCCGGTGGTGAGGAACTGTTTCTCGGTGAGGACCATCGGCTCGCCGCCGCCCATTCCCGGCGGGAAGAGCTCGGACGTGTCAAAGGCGACCTCTCGCTCGTTGACCACATAGGCGCCGCTGGTCGACAGCGTCGGGCTCAGAGCCGAGAGCGCCCGGCCTCGGGTGGCGCGGACCTGCTCGGTCTGTTCGGCAGCGAGCTGCACGTCGATGTTCCGGGCCATGGCCGCAGCGAAGGTCTCCTCCAGGGTCACGGGTGCGGCGAGTGCGGTGCTTTGCAGGCCGATGACCAGGCCGAAGACCACGACCGTGAGGCCCAGGCTGTGGGAGAACGAGTTTCGTCGGAACCACGAGAATAGGCGTGGAGCCCCCTCTTTGCGCAAGCCCTCGAAGTCCGCGACGATAGCGTAGAGCGTCGGGACGAGCACCAGGGTCAATACCGTGGCGAAGGCGAGCCCGAAGATCACGGCCACCGCCATGGGACCCCAGAACTGCGCGCTGGATCCACCGGTGACAAGACGCATTCCGCGCACGTCCAGGCTCCACCCGAGCGCCATCGGCACCAGACCGAGCACGGTGGTGACCGCGGTGAGGAGCACGGGGCGGAAGCGAGTGACGCCAGCCTCGACCACGGCGTCGAACATGGAGTGGCCCTGCTCTCGGAGCTGCTCCACGTAGTCGAGGAGCACGATGGCGTTGTTGACGACGACCCCGGCCAGGCTGATCACGCCGATGCCGGTCATGATGATCGAGAAGGGTTTTCCGAGGATCATGAGTCCCCAAAGCACGCCGCCGAGGCTTAGAACCACCGAGGCGAGCACGATGGCTGGCCTCGAGAAGCTGTTGAACTGGGAGACGAGCACCAGGGCGATGAGGAACACGGCGAGCAGGAAGGCCCGGGACAAGAACTCCACGGTCTCTTGTTGCTCGTCGTTGGCACCTCCCAGACGCGCTGTCATTCCGACGGGGCCGCTCCACGCCGTGAGCTGCTCCTGCACAGCCGCGCGCACGGTGTTCTCGTTGAAGCCCTCGGCGACGTCGCCGTGGATGGTGACCACCAGGTCCTGGTCGATGTGCTGGATGGCGCCCGATCCTCCGGTGAGCTCGAAGCTCGCCACGGTCGCCAGGGGCACGGCGAAGGTGTCGGGGCTGGAGTCGTCCCGGCCCGGAATGCGCAGATCGAGCACCTGCTGGAGGTTGCCGCGGGCCTCGGGGACGACGGTGACTACGATGTCGTACTCGTCCTCTCCCTCGCGCAGGGTGCTGACCTTGGTCCCGGCGACGGCGGTTCGCACCGCACTGGCAATGTCCCGGGTGGAGGCGCCGACTCGCTTTGCACTGCCGCGGTCGATGCGCAGGGTCATCTCGGGGCGGCCGACCTTGTAGTTGTCGGTGAGATCGGTGGCCCCGGGAACCGAAGCCAGAGTGCGCCGCAGCGCTTGAGCCTGTGCGCCCACCTCGGCGAAGTCGTCCCCGGCTACCTCCACGGCGATGGGAGAGCCGACCGGAGGACCCATGCGCTCCTTCTCGACCGTCACCTTCGCACCGGTGATCTGGGCGACGGCGTTCCGGATAGCGTCGATTGTCAGCGTAGAAGACTCGATTCGCACCTTCTCTCCCTCGAGCGCGTTGGCGGAAGTGGGCAGGAAGTCGATGGTGATGCGCGCCTGGTTTGCGGCTCCTTGGGCGCCGGCCAGGGGATCTCCGGTTCCGGAGACGCCGGTCTCCGCCACGAAGACATCGATGTTCTCGAGCTGGGCGAGGACCCCTTCCACCTGGCGGACGACCCGGTCGGTGGCCTCGAGATCTGTGCCGTCGGGTGCACGCACGGCGACGGTGGCGCGATCGGGCTCGGTGTCCGGGAAGAACTCGCTTCCTTGGTTGAAGGATCCGTATGCAAAAAAGGTGAGGATGAAGGCCGCAAAGCCGATGAAAGCCGCAAGGTATCGGCGGTGGATGGACCACTCGAGCACGGAGCGGTAGGTTCGCAGGATCGGCCCGGGCTCTGGGGCCTCGAAGCCGGTGGGGTTCTTGGGCATGAACAGGGCCGTGGCCACGGGCAGAACCACCAGGGCAACCACGAGGCTGGAGGTGAGCACGATGATCACGGTCTTGGGCAGGAAGCTCATGAACTGACCCATCATCCCGGTCCAGAACACCAGGGGGAGGAAGGCGGCGACGGTGGTCGCGGTGGAGGCGATGACGGCCAGCGCGACTTCCCTGGTCCCGTCAATCGAGGCCTGCAACGGACTCTTTCCGAGCTCGGCGTGTCGGTAGATGTTCTCGACGACGACGATGCTGTTGTCCACCAGCATGCCCAGGGCGAGGATGAGTGAGAACAGGACCACCATGTTCAGGGTCATCCCGAACAGCTCGATCATCACGAAGCTCAACAGCATCGACAGCGGGATCGCCAGGGCCACGAACAGGCTCGTGCGCACCCCGAGCGCCACCAGGAGCACGGCAACTACCAGGATCAAGGCGGTGAATATGTTGTTCTCCAGCTCGCTGACCATGTCGCGGATCGCCTGGCTCTCATCGGCAAGCACTCGGTACTCGACCCCCTCGGGCCAGGTCTCTGCCTGTGCCTCCACCAGGGCCTTGGCCTCGTCGGCGATGTCGATGATGTTGGCACCGGCGCGCTTGGTGATGCCCACAGTCACGGCGTTGGTGCCGTTCATTCGCGCATAGGTGCTGCGGGGAGCGTAGCCGTCGACGAGGTGGGCGACGTCCCGGACGAACACTGGCCGGTCGCCTTTGCGCTTGATGGCCACCTCGAGCACGTCGGCGCTGGTCTCGAACTCCCCGGGGACCCGCACCAGGTAGTTCGAGGCGCCTGCTGTCACGTCCCCACCTGGAATGTTGACGTTCTCCCCGGAGATCGCGTCCTGCACGTCGGTGAGTGAGAAGCCGAAGTGGGCGAGGCGAGCGGGATCGACCTCGACGCGGATCTCTCGCTCGCGACCGCCGGAGAGGGTGGCGTCCAGCACCCCGGGGATGCCCGTGGCCTCATCCTTGAGCGCCTCGCCCAAGCTCTTGAGCACCGTCTCGTCCACGGGGCCGCCCAGCGTGATGAGCATGATTGGCACGTCCGAGAGGCTGATCTCGCGCACCACCGGCTCGTTTGCATCCTCGGGCAGCGACGGTTTGGCCTTGTTCACCCCATCGCGCACCAGCTGGAGTGCCTCCTCGATGACCACCTCGGACTCGAACTCCAGCGACACGATGCTGGCGCCCTCCGCGGAGCTGGACGTCATCTTCTTGAGGTCCTTGACCGAGGAGAGCTCGTTCTCCAGGGGAATGGTGATCAGCGATTCGATGTCCGCCGGGGCGACGCCCGCGTAGACCGTCGTCACCATCACCACCGGAATCTTCACGTCGGGGGCCGACTCTCGGGGCAGGCCCACGTACGAGATCACCCCGAAGATGACGAGGCAGAAGACCGCTAGCAGCACAGCTGGGCTGCGACGAATGAGTGCGCCAAACATGGAAGTCTCCTAGAAAGTCGCTCGACCGGAGGTGCAGCAGGTGCCCTCGCGGGCCAGGATCAAGGTGTCGCCATCGACGAGCTCTCGGTGACCGACCACCACGACGCGGTCCCCAGCCGAAACACCGCTGGCGATGACCGCCTGGTCCCCGACGATGGAGCCGACAGTAATGGGCCTCCACACTGCCGTTCCGCCCTCATCTACATAGACGCCGAGTCCATCGACCCGGGTGACGAGGAAGTCCTGGGGAAGCACGATGGCCTCGGTGGCGACGACCTCGGAGACGTTGGCCGACGCAATCATGCCCGGAAGCAGGGTGTGGTCTGGGTTCGGCACCTCGACCTCCACCTCAAAGGTCCGGGTCTTCAGGTTGCCGGCCGGCAATACGCGAGTCAGCACCCCGCGCAAAGGCTCGAGGCGCGCGTCCGCCATGATGGTGATCTGCATGCCCTCCTCGAGAGCGACGACATCGCGGTCGGATACCGAGAGATTCACGATCGCCGGGTCGAGCTGGATGAGCCGGAAGGCGGTCGCATTGGGGCCCGTGACCTCGCCGATCTCCAGGTCCCGCTTGGCAATGACGCCCGAGAATGGCGCTCGTATCCGCGTTCTGGCGAGCTGTATCTTGGAAGAGCTGAAGCTCACATCCGCGAGCTTGGCCCGAGTCCTGGCCTGCGTGAGCTCTGAAGGGGTCGCCAGGTTGCCGAGCTTGTCGATCCGAGCCAACTCTTCGTCCGCTTGGGCGAGCTGGGCGCGCTCCGACTCCACAGCCAAGGCGCGAAGTGAAGTATCTACCTCCGCAAGGAGCTGACCGGCCTTCACCTCATCCCCCTCGTCGACGAGGACGCGCTCCACGTACCCGCCGAGCGCCGCGGACAGGGACGCCTCACGCGCGCCCTCGACCTCCCCTGGCAGCTCCAGGACCAGGCGGGCTTCGGTGGACTGAACCACCGCGACCTCCACTCTGGCGCCGGGTGCGGCGGACACCTCGAGGACTTGCACCTCGGCCTCGAGCCCGGCCTCGGCTGGGATGCAAGCGGCAAGGGCGACAACGGCAAGGAGGAGCGACGCGCGCGCGACCGCTGGAGGGAGAAAGGCGGCTTTCATCATGATTTACTCCGGTCGAGAAGAGCCTACGCACGCTCTGGCGGACGACTGGAGTTGGCCGGCGAACGGTTCCGCGAACCGCTGAACGGTCGAAAAATCCAGCGAGTGGTCGAGTGGTGTTCGCCGATCGCTAGCCCCGACGTGGACCCGCTACTCGAGCCTCTCCGCGACATCCTTGGGCAGATCACGGGCCACATCGGCGACGATCTCGGATCGCCGGCGCACTGTGACGAGGGCGACCAGGGCCAGCGGCAACAGCGAGACGGGATCGCCGACATCGCATCGGCACCGCGGCGGTAGAGGTATGGGTGAAGGTGCCTTCAAGCAGACGCCAACGTGAGGGCAGTCGACTTCGTCCACGTCGTCGTTGCAGTCGTTGTCCAGGCCGTCACACACCTCGGGAGCGCCCGGAAAGACCCGCGCGTCCTCATCGTTGCAGTCACCAGCGGAGACGGTGTAGCCATCCTCGTCGGAGTCGATTTCTTGGGCTGCAGCACCCGTCGTCAATCCGAGGGCGAGCAGCAAGGTCGGCGGGAGCGGTGCGGGCATGCCCCAGGATAGACCGCCGAGCGCCAACAAGACTGCCTCGGAGCCAGCGGATAGAGGGTAGACTCGGTCCTGACCACGCCGCGGAGGGCGAATGATCTGGGTGCTGCTTGTCGCGGGGTTGGCTTCCGCTGCCGATTTTCGGGAGGTGGCCAAGAAGACGGCGCCCAGCATTGCGACGCTGGAGGTCCGGCTCGAGGACGGAGAGGCGGCCGCGTCGGGCTTCGTCATCGAGGATGGGACGATCCTGGTGACCAACTACCATGTGATCGACGGGGCTACCGACATCATCGCCTCGTTCGACGACGGTGATCGGCTGGTCGCGACCGGAGTCATCGCAGCGGATCGAGAAGGCGACCTGGCGCTCGTCCGGCTGAGCGACAAGCACCCGGCGTTGGCCTTTGGCGACCGGCCCGACGTAGGTGCTCCAGTGCTCGCAGTCGGCAATCCCCAGGGGCTCGGGCTGTCTTTCACCGACGGCATCCTCTCCGGTTCCCACGACAGGAACGGCTACAGCGTGCTCCAGCACTCCGCGCCGATCTCACCCGGGAACTCGGGTGGCCCGCTCCTGGACGAAGCGGGAGCAGTGGTGGGCGTCAACTCCTTCCATCTGGCGAATACCTACGGTCAGAACGTCAACTTCGCGGTGAGTGCCGCGAACATCCAGTCGCTGATCGCCAGTGCTCGGGGCGAGATCGACAGCGGTAGCTTTCACCCCTTCACCGAGCACGGTGGCCTGTCATTCGATGCCCGGGACGACGCGATCCGGCGAAAGGACCTCGGTACGGCCCAGATCGCCTGCAACAGTCCCGACGAGCCGAAGTGGCCGTTCGAGACCGAGGTGAAGCTGTGGGACATGGCCGAGGTGGCGCCGGTGGCCGACGGGGTCTGCAGGCACGCGGTGAAGGGTGACAGCGACTTCTTCTACGCTCGGCTCGAGGCGCCCACAGCCTCCGACGCCCTCCTGGAGGGTGAGGCGGTTCGGGTTGGCTACCAAGGCATTGGCAGAGAGGGCTGCACCGGCCAGTTCGAGCGAGAGCTGAAGCCGGGGGATCGCGAGATCTCACTGGTGGTGACGCGACATCGGAGCCATCTGCTGCTCTACGCCGAGATCGCCCCGGGAAACGGACAAGTCACCGACCGCATCAAGGGTCTGTTCTGCCGTGAGCTGGACAAGCTTCGGAACGCCGCGCGCCCCTGACGACAGCTTGCCATCCTGAAAGATGGAGCCAGGGCCCAGCGGCCAACCACGCAGTCGAACCAGAACGCGCTGCTCGAGGTCAGAGACACCCGCTCGGCTCCCCCGATGCTGCGGACCCCGATGCTGCGGCGACCCCGATGTTGTCCGGAACTTGCGGGCACCTCGTCTGCTGCCTCCAGCTCACATCATGTGAGTGACGCCAAGGCCGGCGGCGGACAGACTCGCGGCACGATTGTGCTCGCGCATCAACTGGAGGAGACCCCGATGGAACTCGGACACAGCTTCGGCTCGGCCAGCGGGAAACACCACAACAGCTGCCACGTGCTCGGCTATCGCTACAACGGGGAGCAAGGGTTCCGACCAGACGCCGGGGAGTCCTACGTGCTCGAGTTCGCCGAGACCAACACGCACTCCCGTCTGGTCAAGACCGGGTGGTTCACCGACCTGTGGCGCGCCCCGTCGGAGAGGGTCTACGTCGCCAACGCCGACGGTTCCGTGCACATCATCCCCGAGACCGTTCGAAACACCTGCAAGAGCTACCGGACGCCCGGCGTGATCATGGGCATCTGGGGGCTCGATGACGCTCGGGTCTGGGCATGGGGGCGGCGGAGAGGGGGTCCTCTACCGCTGGGACGGGAAGAGCTTCGAGCCGATGGAGTGTCCGGGGAAGATCCTCTCCCTGCACGGCACCTCGGCCAGTCTTCTCTTCGCCGTGGGCGAGGGAGGCCTGATCGCCCACTGGGACGGGTCGTCCTGGCACCAGCAGGACCCCGGCGTCCGCACCACGCTGAGCAGCGTCTGGGTCGGGAGCGCAGAGGAGGCCTACGCGACCGGGAAGAGCGGCGAGATCCTCGAAGGGAGTGTGCAAGGTTGGTCCCTACGTTTGCGACACGAGGGCTCGGTCCGGGCCGTCGCCAAGTGGAAGGACCGCCTCTGGGTGGCGGCCGGCGGGGAGCACGGCCTATCGGAGGTCGTGGACGACGAGGTGCGCTCGCTGAAGCCGAACCTCCTGGCCACCCGCCTCGATGCACGCTCGGCACGCGCACCGCAGCCGGTGGCTAGCAGTGCGGCCAGCACCAGCGCAGAGTTGGAGGGCAGTTGCATGCTGGAGACAGGATGCCAGAGAACGACTGCAGAGGAAGGCAGAGGGGAAGGCAGAGGGGGTATCAAGGAACAGATTGGGATCTGGATTTCCCTATCTGTTCCTTGATACCTGACCCCTCTGCTGGCCCGATGCTGGCCGATGCTGGCCCCCCTCTGTACCGGCCGGACCTCAGAACTTGGCGTGATGCAGGACCTTCAGCTTCCCCTCGCCAAACAGCTTCTTGTAGTGCCGCCGCTTCACCTTCCCGCTCGAGGTCTTCTGCAGGGACCGTTCTTCCACCAGCACGATGCTGTGCAGCGGGACGCCATGGCTCTTGGTGATAGCCCCGCGAATTGCGTGAGTCACACCGTTGAAGAGGTCAGCTTGTACGCCGGTAGTCTCGGCCTGCTTTGCGATCTTGGCGCGCAGCTCGGCGACGAGGACCACGCTCTCGGCGTCGTCGGAGAGGACCGAGAACGCTGCGCAGCTTCCGGGACGGATGGCAGGCGTGGCGTGGATCGAGGTCTTCTCGATGTCGTTGGGGTAGTGGTTCTTGCCGCCGATGATGATCAGGTCCTTGAAGCGGCCCGTCAGATACACCTCTCCGTCGCGCAGGAAGCCGAGATCACCAGTGCGCAGGAACGTCCCATCTTGGCCCGAAACCGTAGCTTGGAAGGTCTCCTTCGACGGCTCCGGCAACCCATAGTAGCCGGATGCAACGCTCGGCCCCTGTAGCCAGAGCTCCCCGATCTCGTCGGGCCCGCAGACCCGGAGTGTCTCTGGGTGCACCACAATCATGCGGTGCTCACTGGAGACGCCGCCGCAGCTCACCACGTCATACACTCGCGCGTCGGTCGCCTCGGTAGCCGTCTCCACGCGGTGGTTCTCCATGGCTTCGGCCAGGAGCGGCAAGACGCGAGGGGGATCACTCGGGTTCTTCTTTGCGGAGACGAACAGCACGGATTCGGCCATGCCAAGGGTGGGCAGGAATGAGGACGGGCGGAAGCCGAAGGGCGCGAACTTGTCGCTGAAGCCGTTCAGCGTCTGCGCGTGCACCGGCTCCCCGCCGTTGCCTGCCACAATCCAGGAACTCAGGTCGAGCTTGGCCTCTTCACAGTCGCTCGGCTTGATGCGTTGGGCGGCGAGCTGGTAGCCGAAGTTGGGGCTCGCCGAGTGGGTGAGCTGGTAGTCGCTGATGGCACGCAACCAGCTCAAGGGCTGATACAGGAAGTCCAACGGCGACATGATCGTGGACTCGAAGCCGTGGTAGACCGGACCCAGGATGTGTCCGACCAGGCAGAGGTCGTGGTAGTGCGGCGCCCACACCACTGCCTTGATATCGGAGTCGGTAAGGCTAACATCAGCCTGCACTCGCATGTTGGCGAGGATGTTGTCGTGGGAGATCATCACTCCCTTGGGGTTGCCCGTGGAGCCGGACGTGAACTGCAGGTAGGCGATGCGGTCACCCGGCGGCGCATCGAAGGTGTCCGCCACATCCGCAGACGCCGTGTCCACCGCCAGCCACTGGAGCTCGGGGGGGAGCATCGCGGCATAGGCCTGGGCCATCGTCACTGTGGGCGCGTCGGTCAGGATCGCCTGGCAGCTGGCTGCGCGGGCCGTGAGCAGGAGCTGCCGGAGCGGCTGGCGGCTCCGCGGATTGGGCATTGGCACCGGTATGGCGAGGGAACCAGCCAGCAGACACCCGTAGAAGGCTGCGGCGAAGTCGAGCCCGGGCGGAAAGAGGAGGATCACGGGCTTGCCGCCGAGGCGCTCTCGGCGGAGCTGGTCCGCCACGCTCAGGCTCTTTCGATACAGCTGCTCGAAGCTCCACTCCGGGCGATCGGCTCCGGCGTCTTCCTTGCGGAGGAACCGGAGCGCGAGCTGATCGGGCCTCGCTGATAGCTGGTTTCGGAGGGAGAGAATGATCGATGCTTCAGACAACTTGCACGTCCTGGACGTGGGTGGAAGGGAGGCCGTGGTGGCTCGGCGGCCGAGCATAATCGGGCGGCCACGCCTGATCACCTCCGGACGCGCAGCGATGATCACGCCACGTCCGCCGACTACGCCAGTGTGAGACGGATGTGGGGATTCGCGAGCGAGAGCGTATCCGGAGGGTTGGAAGGGGACATCTCACCACGAAGGGCACGAAGGGCCACGAAGATCCGAGGGGCGCCATGGTGCGCAGAGCCGGGAACGGATCGACACCCGATTGGGCGCCGCGCGCTCCGCCTGCAATATCGCGGCACGAACTCTACGAACCTCGGCGAACCTCTGCGGTGAACCTGGCGTTTCGACGTGCGGCAAGTTTGGATGAGTCATCGCGGTCGACCAACCAACGCCGCCCATGGTGCAGACCGCGTCATAGATACTCAGATATCGGAGCTAGGCGACATGACGATTGGCCTCCGATCATGGATCATCTGATGCCGCCGAAAGTCCTCGCTCGTATCTGCCGTTTCGGCGGTCGTCCTGCGCCGTCTCTCGATGACGATTCGAATACTCGACTTTGACGACCACGACCATACGGCCCCCCCAACGAACCACCATCCGCGCGACGTCACCGTCCCGCAGGCCCCAGACCGAGAGCCATCCTCGCGACGTCGCCGTCCCAACGCCAGACAACCCACAGACAGAGAGCCATCCGACCCCCTACCCGCAGCCACAGCCCTCCCTTGCCTACCCATCCCGTCCCATCCCGCCCCGGATCTTTGGTCCTTCGTGCCCTTCGTGGTGAAATACCCCCTTCCAACCTTCCAGATACGCCACATCGCCGCTCTCACACTGACGGCAAGGAACCAGCTTCGCTCAGCTCCGTCGGACTTGCCTGGGCGAGCGAGGGGCGCGTCGATCAGGGATACGGTGCCATCACGAGGGAGACAAGATGACGAAGAACCAGGTCCGCATCGTTCACGGAGTGCTCGCAGCGCTGGTGCTCTTCGATCTAGTCCTTGTGACCTGCGTTATTCTCGCCCCTGGTCTCTGGTTCCAGGCGTTCCACGTCGATCCGGGCGACGACGTCATCGCGTTGTTGTTTCTCCGCCGCTGCGGTGCGAACTGGGCCGCCTTCCTCCTGTTTCAGGCCATCGCCCTAGTCCGGTGGAAGAGAGAGCCGATCTGGCTCGCGGTGGTCGCAGGGATCCGGCTGAGCGACATCTTCACCGACCCGACCTACGCCGCGCTCTCCGAGGACCCCACCTGGTTCTCGGTGGTGACGCTGCCGTGGATGGGGCTCCTCAATCTGCTTGTGGGGATCTTCCTTCTTCGCTGCTGTCGGATGGCTCTCATGGATGCCAGCTGACACCGGCGGAGTCAACGCGTCCGAGGACCCCCAAAGTGGCCTCCGAGCTGGAATGTCGTCGTCCCGAGAGACGGGTAGTCATACTCGGCGATCGGCGTGTCGAGCTGCAGAGCGACGGACGCCGCCACGCTATCGGCCGATCCGAACAGGAAGCTGTGCTGGACCGCCAGACGCAGGCTCCCGAGATCGACCCCGACCTCTGGCATGGCGGTGAGCAGCGGGCCCTGGGCGCCGTACGCCGCGGCCGAGGTCCCGAGTCCCTCACCGGCCATGACCACGCCACCAGCACTGAAGAATGTACCGCCAAAGCCGAATCCGAGGAAGGGGCGGCGACGGGCCTTGTTGAGGAATCCCTCGGTCTTCAGCAACACGGGGGTGCCGGCGTACCCGGTCGCACCGTCATCCTGCACGCCGACGCCGAGCAGTCCACCGACCCGGAGGCCCAAGGCGAACTGGCCACCGAGGTTCTTCTTCACCTCCCCGACCAGACCGCCGACGTTGAGTCCCTGGCCGATGTTCCGGCCATAGGTGGCAGCGAGGTCACCGCTCCAGGGAGCAGTATCGTCGGCGGCGGCGGATGCAGAGATTCCAAGCCCTAATACAAAGAGAACGGTGCGCATAGACCCCCCGGTCGTTGCTGCGTGGTTGCCTACTTCTCTCAGCGCAGAACGGGACGCGGGTGACCCAACTATCCGTCACCGGTAGTCGTCGTCGGCTCCCTTTTCGCTCACATACCCCTCTTCGATGTCCCGCTGGAGCGCATCGCGGTCGCGCTCAGCAGGGGGACCAAAACCGCCACCGCCAGCGGCGTCCATCACCACCACATCACCGGCCTGGAGGCGGGTGAGGCCGTAGGGGTTTCCGGGCTCGCCGTTGACCAAAAACGTCGCCTTGGCACCAGGTTTTCCGCCGAACAGACCCTCGGGCGGATGCTGGAAGCGACCGGACTGGATGCCGAGGTTCACCGGCGGCACGCCCTCTGGCACGCGCAGCACCAGTCGCCGGCCGAGACCTCCGCGATGCCTGCCCGGGCCGCCCGAGTCACAGCGCAGCTCGCGGCTCTCCACCAGGAGCGGAGTGTCGCTCTCCAGGATCTCGACCGGCGTGTTCGCACCGTTGGCCGGGAAGATGTAGCAGTGGGCGCCGTCCCCGGAGCTGCTCGCGCCGAGTCCGCCGCCGCGGATGATGACGCTGTGCCAGCGGCGCCCGTCTTCTCGCTCGCCGTAGAACACGTTCATGGTGGCTGGAGTGCCGCCAGAGCCGGCGATGACCCGGTCCGGGAGTGCCTGGGCCAGCGCCCGGTACACGATCTCGGTGAGGAAGTGGCCGATCTGCATGCGCGCAGCCACCGCCGCCGGGAACTTGCAGTTCACGACGCTGCCCTCGGGGGCGCGCAGCTCGATGGGTGCGGCGGTGCCGTCGTTGTTCGGAATCTCGGGATCAAAGATACTTTTCACCGCCATGTGCACATAGGCGTAGGTGAAGTTGAAGACCACATTGCCGCCCCAGTCCACCTGGGGAGAGCTGCCGTCGAGGTCGACGATGATGTTGCTGCCGTCGACCTGCACGGCGGCCTTCACCACGATGTCGTCTTTGCCCTGCATCTGCTCGATGATGCCCTGGGATCGGTAGATGCCGTCGGGCACCGCCTCGATGCCGTCGCGGAGGCTTCGCTCGGTCCGGCCGATGATCTCGTCGGCGAGCTCTTCGAGGTCGTCGAGGCCCTGCTCCTCCATGAGGCGGACCACCTGGCTCGCGCACACGTGGTTGGCGGCGATCTGGGAGCGAATGTCGCCGGTGACCTCGTCGGGAGTGCGCACGTTCCACCGGATCATCTGCATCACGGCTTCGTTGAGCACGCCGCGGTCGTAGAGCTTGACCAGGGGGATGAAGAGGCCGTCCTCGAACACGTCGTGGTTGTCGGATGCGACGCGCCCACCGATGTCGGCGTGGTGGAACACACAGGCGGTGAACGCGACCAGCCGTTCCTTGTGGAAGATCGGGCTCATCACGCAGACATCGTTGAGGTGACCCGCCAGCGCCCACGGGTCGTTGGTGATGAACACGTCGCCGGGGTTGAAGGTGTCCCGCGGCAGGCCCTTCACCAGTTCCTTGATGCCCAGCGCCATCGCGCCGGACTGACCGGGAGTCGCGAAGGAGCCCTGGGCCAGATCGCGACCGCGCGCGTCGGTGAACATGCAGGTGTAGTCGTGGGCGTCGCGGAGCAGGCTGCTGAACGCGGTGCGGGCCACGGCGCTGTCGGCCTCGTCGACGATGCTGATCAGGCGCCGCCAGAGAATCTCGAGAGTAACAGGATCAAACGGCATTGTTCGCCTCCTGGGGCATCTCAATCCACAAGAAGCCGCCGGCGTCGACTCGGGTGACGGAACCGGTCCCCATCACCACCGTGGACTCGCGCTCCTCGACGATGGCGGGGCCTTGGATCTCGGAGTCGGGGGGCAGGCGGTAGCGGTCCCACACAGTGTGGGGCACAAACGCACCAGCGACCGGACACCACGCTGGACGGGTGCCCTTGCGAGCGTCGTCGAGACGCCCGCCCTTCTGCAGGCTTGGCAGCTCGAGCATTCGCACCGGCAAGCTCGCGCGCACTCGGTAGTTCACGAACTCCACCGGCGACTCCGGGTAGGTGCGGCCGTAGAGGCGCTCATAGGTGGCATCGAAGCGGGCACGAAGATCGGCGCGCTCGAAGGCCGTCAGCTCACCCGGCGGGAGCGTGAGCGAGGTCTCGGCCCCCTGCCCCACGAAGCGGGCGTCGACTGCCCGCTCGAAGCGGATCTCCTCGTCGGCGCCGGCCTGGCGAAGTGCTCTCGCGGCCTCTGCCTCCAGCTCCTGGAACAGCCCCTCGAGATCGGCGAGATCGGCACCTTGGAGGGCGACCTTGTGGCTGCGCACCACGTCGAAGGCACGGGGCGCGGTGAAAAACCCCAGAGCGCTCCCGACCCCGGCACTCGGCGGAACGATGATCCTGGGCGCCCTGAGCTTGCGGGCCAGGCCATACGCGTGCACCGGTCCGGCCCCTCCAAAGGCTGTCACAGTGACAACCGAGGGATTACCGCCCTTTTCGGCGATGTGAGTCTTTGCAGCGGCGGCCATGGTCTCGTTCACCAGGTCGTGCATGCCCCAGATCGCCTGCTCGTAGGTGACCCCCAGCGGACCGGCGATGTGCTCCTCGATACCGCGCTTTGCCGCGGCGGCGTCGAGCTTCATCTCCCCGCCCAGGAAGTAGTCGGCGTCGAGATAGCCGAGCAACAGATCGGCGTCGGTCACACACGGCTGGGTGCCCCCGAGGCCGTAGCAAATGGGTCCGGGAGAGGCGCCGGCGCTCTGGGGGCCGACCTGCAGCGTTCCGAGCTTGCTGATCCTGGCGATGCTGCCGCCCCCGGCTCCGATCTCCATCAGGTCGACCACCGGCACCTGGATGGTGAGGCCGCTGCCCTTGCGGAAGCGCTGCACACGCCCCACTTCGAAGGTCGGCACCACTCCGGCCACCCCGCCCTGGATCAGGCAGGACTTCGCCGTCGTGCCGCCCATGTCGAAGCAGAACATCTCGGGGATGTCGAAGAGGCGGCTGTAGTACTGCCCGGCGATGACCGCAGCGGTCGGACCGGACTCGATGATGCGCACCGGGAACTCGGCCGCGGTCGCAGCGCTGGTGACGCCGCCGCTCGACAGCATGATGAACAGCTTTCCGTCGAAGCCCAGGGTGCCCAGGCGCTCGGCCAGCTGCGACAGGTAGGAGCTGGTGAGCGGCTTCACATAGGCGTTGGTGACCGTGGTGCTGGTGCGCTCGTACTCGCGGATCTGCGGGAGCACGTCGTAGGAGATCGACACCGTGACCTGCGGTGCCTCCTCCTCGATGAGCCGCTTGATCTGCCGCTCGTGGGCCGGGTTCTCGAACGAGTTCAGCAGGCAGACGGCGATGGACTCCACCCCCGCTGCGACCAGCTCGCGGATGGCCTCGCGCGCACCCGCCTCGTCGAGGGGAACCAGCACCGTGCCATCGGCGCGTACCCGCTCGTCGACTTCCAGCCGCAGGCGTCTCGGCACCAGCGGCTCGGGGAAGGCCGCGAACACGTCATAGGGCGCGTACCGGATCTCCCGGCCGAGCTCGAGCACGTCACGGAACCCGGAGGTCGTGATCAGACCCGTGGGCGCGCCCTTGCGCTCGATGATCGCGTTGATGACCAGGGTCGTGCCGTGGATCACCTCGTCGAGTTCCTCCATGAAGCCTGGAACGCGGGGTTGTAGCTCCACGATCCCCTGCTCTACGGCGTCGGATGGATTGGACGGGGTGGTCAGACACTTGTTGACCACGATCTGCCCGGTCGCGGCATCGAGGAGGACGAAGTCGGTGAACGTCCCGCCGATGTCGCACCCGAGCCGGTACTTCTTGCCGGTCATAGGCCGCATCCGCCTTGTGTGAAAGGAGGCGCAGCATACCCTCTCGAGCTCGAGTGGACCTTCGGAGCGCAGCAAACCCTGTGTGAGGCGAAAGAAGCCTCCGCCTCCCAAGGTGCCTCCGTGTGGTATCGCTGAGAGCTACCCGCGGATGACCTGATGCGTCGAATCTGTGACGACCTGAATCTCTGGCCAGTGAGACTCCAGTTTCCAGGGGAGTCCCTCTGGACAGTCTGGGGTTGTGGTAGCGGAGAAGTCGACACTTTCCCGATGGTCGACCATCACGTCGCGGCAGTAGACGACCCTGGAAAATTCGCGATGCTCGATGCGGCTGCCATCCGTGATCCGGCTCGTCTTCGCACCCTGACCGGCACGATGACCGGCGACCCGGCTCGAGTGCCCGGGGTCACGAACGTTCGCCTGGCTTGGGCGATGGGGGCCATCACCTTCACCGACGTAGATGATCTGACGACTGGCGATAGAGACGACCTGAGCCACAGCCTGAACATGCTCTGGGATCTCGCCAACGCTGTCGAAGACGAGAGGGCCGTGTCGGCGCTCCGGCCTTCGGGCGTGCTCGGATCGGTCAGCGATACTTTGGTGGCGCCGCTTCTCAGAAGAGTCGCCAGCCTGGAGATCGACCTGGCGGTGTTGGCTCGGCCAGAGCTCCGGCAACGAACGATGTCGGTACTGATCCGCCGAATGTGGGCGCAGATTCGGGTCTTTGGGTGACACCATCGGCACGCGGACATCTGGACGCAGAGTCAGCGCACATCGACCTCGCCTGGCGAGAGATGAAGTCGGAAGCCGACTTTCTTGCGCGCCTTCAGGAACTCCCGAGCGAGAGCCATGGCGTCGCCGTCGAGCTCGGCTGTGGTCCAGCTGTCGGCATTCCGCTGGATAGCAGCGGCCAGCTCGCCACCAGCACCGGGGCTGGCCGCCACCCTGCGTATCGCCTGCCGAACATAGGAGATGTTCTTGTTCACATAGGCGACATTGCCAGGTTCATCGGGCCAGATCCGCTCGCAGACCCGCTCGGCACTCACCCAGCTGCTCGCGCCCTCGGCGACGGCGGCGAGGGCCAGCAATGGGGCGGGACGCAGCTTGAGCTCGGAGCCGAAGAGCACGGCGCGACCCTGCTCTAGGTCGATGCGGAGAACCACGGCGGCGGTCTTCGTGACGATGGACATCGCAGGCACGGCGCTGCGGGTCTCGGTGGCGCCCGGGTAGAGGCGGGCGAGCACGCCTCCGAGCTGGATCCAGTCCTCTGGCTCCAGAACGGTACGCGCTTCGATGGCGACCTTGTTCACGAACACGGTGCGGCCATCGAGGGGCTCGATCCACACCCGTGATTCCTCGACCGACAGCCGCGCATGGCGCCTGGAGACTGCGGAATCGGGCAGGAAAACATCGGCATCGGGGTCGCGACCCATCACGAGTTCTGCACCCGCGGCCAGTGGAATGGTGGCCCCCACCGCGACCGGGCTCGGGGCGCGCACCTTCTCGATCCTAAGGTGGAACTCTGCCATGGGGCGATAATAGCTCCGGCTGCGAGGGTGGGCCGAGGACCGAGGGAGCGTTGGCCGCCGGATGGAGATCCGAGGAGACGTCGGGCCGAGGCGCGGGGCCGCCGGATGGAGATACGAGGAGACGTCGGGCCGAGGCGCGGGGCCTCCGGATGGAGATCCGAGGGGACGTCGGGCCGGAGGGTGGAGGGGATCGGGGATTTGGGGCGTGGAAAAGCTCCTTTGGTGGCCTGCGGCCAGCGAGGGGCAAGCCCCTCTGCCCTCCCCAGGCCGGACCGCAACATGCTCGGTGGTGTAGACACGGTTGTAGTGGACGACGGGGCGAGCATGCCGCCCTCCGGCTGACAGGGGCTCGCGCCCCTCGTGACCCGCGGCAAGGGGTAAACCCCTTCCAAACCCCAACAATAGGATTCTGGCTGCTCTCGGATGGGTGTCCCACGACCACGGCCACGGCCACGAAACCGATCCTTTCAACCAGAGCGCCGAATCCCCAGGGCCAGCGCCACCGTCGCCCGCTGCATTTGTCCCGCCGCCGACGCCGCGGAGGCCGCGCGGTCGAGGACGTCGTCGATCCGTGGATCCCGAAACCCAGTGCGCTCCTTGAGCTCGGCGATCCGCTCGGCGCGCTGATCGAAGTCGGTCCAGCGCCCGAGGCCGGCGTCACAGGCGAGCAGGGCCGCCTCGCAGGCCACCTCCATCCTCGGTCGGCCGGCCGCGGCAGCCTCGGACTTCGCCTCCCGAAGACGCTCGCGGGCCTCCGCCCACTCCCCGTTGTCGAGCAGCGCCTCCCCGAGGTTGAGCAACGCGATCGTCGCCGGCTGACCGAGCTTGCGGTGCAGGGCAAGGGCGCGTTCGAACAGCTCACGGGCGCGGTCTAGCTCCCCGGCAACGGCGGCAATAGTACCCAGCGAGTTCAGCGTCTGCGCCAGTCGAACCAGGGTGCCCGTTTGCTGATATCGGGCTCCGGCGGCTTCGAACCATCGGGCAGCGGTCTGATTGTCCCCGAGGTGGCGAGCACAGTGTCCGAGCAGGTACTCGGCATCGGCCACATCGGCGACGAGGTCTAGCTCCACAAACACGACCCGGGCCTGTCTCAAGCGCTCCGAAGCCGGCTCGGGTCGCCCGAGGTGGATCAGCACCCGAGCGTGGTCGAGAGACATACGGGCGTACAGGTCAGCGGTGCCAGATGAGGAACTTGTGGAGAGTTCTTCGGCGACTGGGGGGGCGCGGAGGGCTTTTTGCATCCACACGTCGGCCTCGGCATAGGCGCCGCTGCGCCAGAGGACAAGCCCGCGGAGTCGCGCCGAACGGAACGCCAGCGCCGCCGAGTGCCCATGACGCTGCACACGTTCATTCAGGGCTGCCGACAACTCGGCCCCGCGCACGTTGTTTCCCAGGTTCAATACCGAGATCGCGAGATCGTACTCCGCCACTGCCCAGCGTGGGTCCTCCGCTGGAATGCCCGCCAGCTCCAGCGTGTGCAGGCGCTTCTCCACCAGCACGCTGCTCTGGCCGTAATCGGCTCGAAGGATGTGCCTCCTGGCCGCGTCCCGAAGGGGGCCAAGCGCTTCAGAGTAGGCTTTTGCCCCCAGATAATGGCTCGCGAGGCGCTCGGGCTGGCCGGCGTCCTCGAGCAGCGCAGCGCAGGCAAGGTGCACGTCGCGGGCGCGGCCGGCGGCCTCACAGCGAGCGACGACGGACTCCCGCAGCATGCCGTGCACGAAGGTCCAGCCGTGGTCCGGACCTCTTTCGTGGGGATCTGCGAGGCGTTGGTCCAGCAGCAGCGGCAGCAAGCGCTCGTCGGCCCGGATCCCGAGCTGGTCACGGACGCTCTCCCACTCCCTCGCATCGACAGCTTGGCCGAGCACCGCGGCGAGCTCGAGGTCCCGCTCGGCTTCGGGAGAGAGCTCGGCGAGGACGCGGTCGATCCGCTCCGACCAGACCTCGGCCAGATCTTCCGGGAGAGGTGGGGATTGTGCGGTCGTGAGCCGATAGCCGCGCGGGCTGCGCTCCAGCAGCCCCCTCTCTGCCCAGTCCCGAACGAGGTGGATGGCGAACAGCGGGTTGCCTGCAGTCCGGGTGGCGATGGAGCGAGCCAGGCCGCCCTCGAAGCCGAGCAGCTCCGCTACAAGTGCCTTTCGCTGCGCCATTTCGAGTGGCCCGAGCCGCAGCTCCATGGCGCCAGGACGCGCGACGATCTCCGCGAGGGCCTCTCGGGCCAGGGGCTGCTCGGCCAGCGCTTCCTCCTGGCACGTCAAGAGCACCAGGATCGGGAGTGGTGGCCGGGTGAGCAGATACTTCACCAGACTCAGGGCGTCTGGAGCCCACTGCACGTCGTCGAGCACCAACACGAGCGGTCGCTCCCCGGCGAGGCAGTCCAGGAGGGCGCCGATACTCACGTGTCGCTCGCGGGCGCTGATCAGGCGCTTCGCATCGAGGAGCCCATCGACATCCTCTACGAGGTGCGCCGGAAGGACTGTTTGCAGCCGCTGAAGACGCGCCTCTCCGGTCAGCTCTTGGCAGCGCAATGCTCCGCTGATCATCGCCCGGAGACCGTGTCCAGGCGCGGGCACGACGGCGTGCCTGGCCAGCAGGGTCCGAGCCGCTCCAAGCTCGTCGGCCCGGGCAGCGCACCACTGGGCGAGCCGCGACTTGCCAACCCCCGACGGTCCCCGTAGCGCGACCACCCGCAGCAGACGAGCTCGGTGAACCTCTCCGAGGGCGGTCCACAGCTGGTCACACTCCGGATCCCGGCCCACCAGGGGAGGATCGCGCAGGCCGACCAGGCTCGCACCGATCGCAGACACCGACCGGTGGATCCGCGCCGGGCGCCAGTCCTCCAGCGCTCTCGGGGGCGCCTTCGGGAGGGGCTGGCCCACCACCATGGGCGTGTCGTCGGCATCGAGGTCCAGGGGCGGAACAGCGGTGGCAGTCGGCTGGGAGACCAGCTGCTCGAGGCTCTCGGCCGCGCCCTCTGGAATCTCGATCTGAGCCAGATACCAAGCCGCATCTGCCGCGCACGAGAAGCGACGATTCGGCTCGGGAGCCAGGGCAGTCGCCAGCCAGCGCTCCAGCTCTCCGAGGCCAGCGGGCGCACCCAGCGGAGATCCTGTCAGCAAGGCACAAGTCAGCCGTCCCAGCGCGTAGAGATCCGTCCAAGGCCCCTCGTCGCGCCAGCTGCCGCGGCGCTGCTCGGGGGGCATGTAGCTGCGTGTCCCGGCTCCAGACGACCCGACCGCCACATCCCGGAGATTGTGCCTTGCAAGTCCAAAATCGGCTAGCTTCACCCGACCATCGGAGAACCGGAGCACATTCGCGGGCTTCAGATCCCGGTGCAGAACGCCGTGAGCGTGAGCGTGAGCCAGCGCGTCGAGCATCTGCAGGAGGATCTCCCGGACCTCCTCCATGCCGGCGCGCCCACAGAGCGGCTGCAGGGTCCCCTGCTCGGCGTACTCCATGGCGAACCAGGGGCCGTTGGCATCGACCTCCTCCAGAGTCCCTTGCACTTCTCCCTGATCAAAGACCGTGACGATGCCGGGGTGGTCCAGGCGAGCCACCGCCCGGATCTCGTTGTGGATGGCGCGGTGCAGGCGAGACGAGGGCTCGTCGGCCCGCACCAGCTTCAGGGCGGCGGTCTGGCCGGTCTCCCTTCGAGCGCGCCAGACCACACCCATTCCGCCCGCACCCAGCGGCGCCAACAGCTCATATGGTCCGATCTCTGCCAGGCCCGCTCCGGGCCAAAACCTATCACAGCCCGTTCGCGCTCCAGGACCACAGCGTGATGCCGGTGAGAACCCCGGGACTGAAGCCCTGCGGCACCAGGCTGCCATGCCCCTGGTAGGCACCCAGATTCGGCGTCCACAGGCAGCTCTCGCCCGACGAACATAGGCCGTCGTCGTCGCCGATCCCGTCGTCGCTGATCTCCACGGCGTCCAGCAGGAAGGTCGTCTCGCAGGTCGCGCCGCCAAAGACCGAGCCGGGGTGAGAGTTGTCGCAGTCGAGCTGGCTGGTGGGGTCCGGGCTCGGGTCCCAGAGGTGCACGCCTACGTCGTTCCCGGTCGGCACTCCGCGGTGGTCTAGCAGGGTGGCGTCGGAGGACTGGAGACCAAAGTCCCAGATACGGCAGTTCTCTCCCGATGAACAAGCCGCGAGTCCCGGGGATGCCGCCGGAACTCCGTCGGAGCCGAATCCGCGATAGCTGTTCTCGAACGAGGCCCACTGTGCGATTGAATCGTGGGTGACGAGACCGCTCACGTCGTCGGGCTGCACGCTGTCGTCGCTTGTCACTGCGCCGACAAATGCCGCGTTGGCCCCTCCAGATGGAAGCAGCACATAGGAGGAGGGAGCTTCGGGATCACAGGTCACCGTGACCACGCCGCTCGCGGCCGCTGCGGTCCAACAGTCGGTGCCAGCGCCGTTGCCACCGACGGTCAGCGTGCCCTGAACCGCCAGACTCATGCCGCCGTTCAGCGACACCCCGTACACGCCGTTCTCGAGGGAAGCCACGTCGAAGGCCTGCCCCTCGTGGCCCACCGTGATCAGGCTGAGACCGTTCTGTCCGTTCCAGGCCGACGCGATCTTGGCGAGAGTCGGACGGACCGCACTGTTGGCCACTCGGATCCCGTCGAGCTCGTTGCTCACGGTGCTGATTGCTGCGGCGAAGGTGCCCGGAGAGCCCGATACATACAGCCCCTCGTCAGTGTTGTGGGCCGAGAGCACGCCAACCAGCACCGTGTCCACGGCGTCGCTCACTACGATGCCCTCGCTGCCGTTGTTGTAGGAGGTCACGTCGCTCACGCTGTTGCGGTGCCCGTTCACGGTCAGCCCGGCCTGGCCGTTGTCCGCCACATAGAGCTCCACGGCGGTTGTGTCTGCGGCGCCGGCGCCAATTCGGATGCCGGACTGGGTGTTCTGCCAAGCCGAAGCTCGCCGGAGCACGTTGCCCGAGGCCGAGCTCCCCTCGATTCGGATCCCGTGGCCGCCGTTGTTGTTGGCGACGATGTCCTCAAAGATCCAGTCGACCGCATCGGTGGTGTCCAGTCCACCCCAGACCGCCGCCCGGGAGATCGTGGTCTGGCCGATCAGCCCCCGAGCACCGTCGGTGAGCAGGATCCCGCGGTTGTCGTAGTCCTCCACCAAGGCGTTGGTGAGGGACAGATCGTCGCAGCTGTCGAGCTCGATCCCGACCCCGGTTCCGAGCCTGACCTCGGTGTCGTCGATCACCACTCCGTCGGAGAGCAGCACCGAGATGCCGTCGTCGTGGTCATCGAACACCGTGTCGAACATCGCCGTGTCAGGGCCGCGGTTGATCACCACCGCAGTGCCGCCGCTGGAGGAGATCAGGCCGTCGAGGAGGTTCTCGGAGCTAGTGCTGCCTCCACCGTTCACCTCAAAAGCGTTCCGGGTAGCTCCGTCGACGACCGCGGTGACGATCTGGTTGGAGTGGGATCCGTCGTGAATGCGAAACGCCGCCTGGCTCGAGCCCATCACCGAGGACATCCGCACCTGACTGCAGGATGAGCGCTCCAGGAGCACACCATAGCTGGCACCCGTTGCGTCAAAGTCCCCCTGAATCCAGTGAAAGTCTCCGTTCACCGCATGTACGGCCGAGCTCCCCGTCGCGCTCAGAATGGCCCCCGGTGCGACCACCACCGCCACGTGGTCCACGTCGATCTCGAAGCTGCCGTTGGCGTTGGCACCCACCAGGTACACGCTCGAGGGAACCGCTACGCCCGCGGCGACCCCGTTGTTGGCGAGGCTCACCGGATTGTCCCACCAGACCATGGGCACACTGCTCCAGACCGGGCCGCCATCGCTGACATTCAGGGTCATCGTCCGCCAGGAACCCCCGGCGAAGTCCACCAGATCCGAGAGCTCCACGCCGGGCTGCAGGTTGGTAGAGATCCACTGGACCTCCCCGCTGGAGTCGTCGCAGATCCAGTCGAAGGCACCCTGGTCGTCGGACGCGCTCAGGCCCGCGCAGCTCGTCTCTCCAGCCTGTACGAAGCGCCGAATCTCTCCTCCGTGCAGACAGCTCGTGCAGCCGAGACCGGCGTTGGAAGCATCACAAACCGTGTCGGAGGCCTGCCAGGCAGTGGGGCCGTCGTCGGCGACGTAGTCGAGCCACTGGTCGCCGTTGTCGTACAGGCCCAGGGAGTTGCACTCCACCACGATGCTGGAGACGTCTGCACCGGGCATGATCCCCGAGCCCTGCTCCACGTGACACTGCTGCACGCGCTGGCTCGGATGTCCCACCACCACCACGTCGTAGGGATCGAGCTCGGGCAGACCCGTCGGGAACACCAACGGGCCATCTGCCAGGATCGGCAGCTGCTCTCCGTTCACCGTGTTCTCCAGCACCAGGCCGGTTCCCTCCAGACCGACGACGACACCGCCGACGTCCCAGGTCGGGGTGACACAGGTGATCTGCACCGTCGTCACATCCGCTCCCCCTAGCACTCCAGATCCAGCGTTGATCGCGCATTCCTGAGTGGGCAGGGTCGGAGGGGTAGAGACCGTCACATCCCAGGCGGTCAGATCGTCCAGGGAGGTCGCAAAGGTGAACGGTCCATCCGCGGCGATGGGCAGATCGTCTCCGCCGTTGAGCTGGAGGATCAGCCCGGTTCCCTCGATTCCCACCACATCTCCGCCGACGCTGAACTGGTCGGTGATGCAGTCCACGGAGACGTCCGAGACATCGGCCCCGGCGATGGTGCCGCTGCCGCTGGAGACCGAGCACGTCTGGGAGGGCTGATCGGGTTGGCCGAGCACCTCCACCAGATAGGCGTCCCCGTCCTCGAGTTCGGTCGCGAAAGTGAAGGGACCCTCTTGGTTTACAGGCAGGTCATCGGCGCCGTTGTTTCCGAGGATCAGGCCGGATCCGAGGAGTCCCGCCGTCGAGCCTCCCACCGCGTAGGTGTCGGGAGGATCGGTGGTGGTCGTGGTCGTGGTCTCGGTGGGCCGATCGATGCAGATCACCTCTATGTCGTCGATGTCCTCAGTGGAGACCGTTCCCTCGTTGTTGGTCAGGGTGCAGTCCACCGGCGGATCGTCGGGGATCACGCCGAAGGCCACCGAGTAGTCCTGGCTCTCGAACAGCTCCGTCGAGAACGCCCAGGGACCGTCTTCGGACAGCCGGAGCTCTTCGCCGCCGTTGAGGATGACGGTCAGACCGATGCGAGCGCCCTCCACCGTGCCACCGATGTGCACGGACGGCCGCTCCAGGTTGTCGCCACAGCCGCTGAGCGCGACCAACACCGTGAGTGAAAAGAGCCGGTTCATGGCTACTCCTGCTCGAGAGAAATGAGGTTGAACTCCACGCGCCGGTTCTCGGATCGGCCGTCAACACCCTCCGCAATGGGGCGTTCGAAGCCGTAGCCGCGAGCCACCAGGCGCTCCGGGGCGACACCCTTGCCGATGAAGTAGTCGCGGACCGAGTTTGCGCGGCGCTGGGAGAGATCGAGGTTGTACTCCGCGGATCCCTGATCATCGGTGTGTCCGGAGATCTCCACCCGCGTGCTCTCGAAGTCGAGCAGCACCACCACGGCCCGGTCGAGGACCTCGTGGGAGTCGGAGCGGAGGTTTGCGCTCGCCAGATCGAAGCGGATCCCCTCGATGACGCCGGTGAAAGCCTTCACTTCCTCGGGGATCTCGTCCGGGCAGCCGTCGCTGTCCTCGTAGCCGTTCACCGTCTCGGGCTCCCGCACGCAGCTGTCGACCTCGTCGAAGAAACCGTCGCCGTCCGCGTCGAGCTCTGGGCACCCGTCCTCGTCGGCGATTCCGTTCACCACCTCGGGCACGTCGGGACAGGAGTCGCTCACGTCGGCGATGCCGTCCTCGTCGTTGTCCTCGTCGGGGCAGCCGTCGGTGTCCTCGAAGCCATCGGCGTCCTCGGGACTCCGCGGGCAGCGATCCTCGGGAGCGAACAGGCCGTCCAGGTCGTGATCAACGATCTTCCTGGTCAACTGCGGACCGACCATCGTGTACAGCCCGACACTCGCCTTGAAGTCGGGGGCACCCGCAAAGTCACCGAGGCTCCCGGCTGGAAGCATCAGCCGCAGATCGGAGCGTAGACCCAGGGTCTCGGTCAGTGCGTACCGGGCACCGAGCCCTCCACGCGTGTGGGTATCGGCGTCGGACTGCAGCACCAGCTCGTCCGAGGAGCTGCCGATCAGTCCCCCGGCTCCCAGCATCGCAAACAGAGTGAGATCCTCGAGCACGACGACATCGAAGAGCGCGTTCGCCCCTACGTCCGCGGCGAATATCTGGGCGTTCCCGTCCCGGGTCTTGGTGGGCATCACCGAGGCTTCGGGCTCGAGCCAGACGCGGGGAATGGGACGCACCGCCGCGCGGAGATCCAGGGCGACGCCGTTGGCTGGGCTCGTGCTCCCGAGGGGGTCGCGGTCGTAGACCCCGAGCTCGTTCTGGGA
>PJEL010000497.1_pt1 | contig 45986 bp, 37 predicted proteins | sample 1853271 | NCBI WGS metagenome assembly PJEL01 (sample SAMN08108733, study PRJNA415343) | Invertebrate metagenome, whole genome shotgun sequencing project. | host: Globobulimina | place: Sweden: Gullmar Fjord | collected 2015-08
TGTCCGATCCAATGGAACCTGTTGAGCTGTCTGTTGAGACGATTTGCAGACTATATGCCTTAACACCCGCAGAAGGCCGTTTGACACTTGGCCTTGCCAATGGTCACAAGCTTGATGATTTGGCAGAAGAATGGGGCGTCAGCATGCGCACTGTTCGATCCCAGCTGCGGCAAGTCTTTCGCAAGACCGATACAAGCCGTCAAAGTGAGCTTGTGAAACTTATTCTTACCGGTCCGGCAGCCTTGCAAGCCTCCCCCGTTCTTTAACTTGGCTTTTTAGGGACGTCCGTATTTTCCGGCATGTCGGAGAAGTGAAGCCAGCGATCCTTACCGCCTTTATTCTCCAGATAATTGATCAGAGCGCTAATCGGTTTGCGATCATACCGTTTGTCCGCCTCTTCAAGCAATATACTGACAGCCTTGTTAAAGTCGATTGCACCGCGATAAGCCCGAGGACTAACCATACCGACAAAGGCATTGGCAACTGCCAAAATTCTGGCGGCATCATTAATGGCTTTTTCCTTAAGGCCGCGCGGATGCCCAGTTCCGTCCCAATGTTCTTGCAACTGACGTAAGGTCTCTGCAACAGGTAAATCAAATTTCACCCCATCCAGAAGGTCCGCGCTTGCAAACAAACTTTCCCTGACAACATCTCTTTCATCGGCAGAAAGATCTCCGGTCTTGGTCAAGAGCTCCGCCGGAACCAGTATTTTCCCAAGGTTCATCAAATTGCCGGCAATATCGACGGTGCGAATAACTTTCTCCGGTGCCTCAAGCTCTTTGGCAATAGCGGATGCGACTTCTGCCACACGAACAGATTGATGTGCTGAATAGGGATCACGGCGATCAAGGAAAGCAACAAGTGTCGACACCAGACTGCGCAATACATTTTCTCGCTGTTCCCGTTCAGCGACAACTTCTGTGACATCCTGAAAAACCGCCAGAACATTTCCAGTGTCTTCTTTTCCCTTATCAAGAGGAATGAAATCCGATTTATAGATACGATCATGTTCTTCCGACATAATCTCAACCAAACCAGACTGAATGGATTTGTTTTCGCGGGCTACTCGCATCATGCCTTGAAGATCACCGACAACATTCTTATCGATGACATTGGATATTTTCCGGCCAAGCATCTCTTCTTGAGTTAATTCAGCATCATCCGCAGCAATTTTGTTAGCGAATGTATAGCGATCTTCCCGGTCAAATACGGCGATCGCCGTTGGCTGCTGATCCGTAACAACTTTTAGGAAATCCGTTTTTTCCTGAAGGTTCTCTGCGGTCATTTTGTATTTTGTCGCAAGCTCAGCCGCCCGCAAGGACGTCCCATGCCGCCAGACAGCGATAATAATTCCAGTAGTCCCGATGATGAGAAGCAGGAACACACCCAACATCACGTTTAGTCTCTCCTGAGACTCCGACAACGCTTCAATCGTGGTGACGTTTCGGACAAGGTACCAGGGTGCGCCACTTAACGCGCGCCCAGTAACAAGAACTTCATCTCCGAGATAATTCATTCGCCGCGCAAATGATCCTGGATTTGTAATAGCAAACGATGATGCCAAATTGTCATCCATGCTTAATTTGCGCTTTAGAGCATCCGTCCCGTCAGACAGAGGAGAAATATATTCTGTCAGTTTACCACTTTGGCGAACAAGAAGGGTTTCTGCAGTCTGTAACGTATCGCCGGGTTGCAAAAGGAGAGGGAACAAAGATTTACGAACGGTTCGAAGTCCAACAATAAACCCAATAATCTTGTCATTACGGCCTTCTTCCTGAACGGCAAAAACCGGATGCACGAACCCCATTGTCGGCTCTCCGTTTAACCCTTCATACAGATCAATGATCGTGGGTAGTCCCTCGTCTGCAACCGCCATTGCGGCCCGAATAGAGGGGTTCATTGGAGGCATATTTCCACTGGAAACCAAAAGCTTACCTGTACGATCCGTCAAAGCGATGCCGGCACGCCCCGGCCGTGCAACATTTGCGCGAATTTCCGGCTCTTCAGGTTCCCAAAAGCCACTAATAACCGCTTGGTTATTGAGAAGGTTAATGAGATAGCCTGCTTCAGGAACCTCAGAAATTTCATTTCCGTTTTGTTCTGTTTCCAGAACCAGTTGAGATAAGTAAATCTGCAAGGATGCATTTTCTGCCAGGGACGCAACGGAAGATTTTTGCGTCGCCAGCCATTCTTCAATGCTGGCGGTTCGGCTATCGGCGACAATGCCAAGTCTGATTTCCCAATTTTGAATGTCGCGCGCTCGTTGTTTTTCAACAAAAGATATGGTGCCCCATATCCCGCCTACGATAACAACTGCCAGCAAAGTGGCCGCAACCCATAGCGTCCTGTATGCCTTGCCTTTTTCCTGCAATTCTACTTCGATCTCAGACATTACATGTTCCCGTCTTTATTTCTCCCAAAATATGAAGCGAAAGCGTTTACGATTCGTAAACTATACTTGGCATAATTGGTTATAACGAAATTGTTATTCGGATTATGGGCAATTCATTAAGACTTGTTAACCAATTTGATTGCATACTCCTATGTGAGGCGAACAAATTGTTATTTTGTGTTCATTTTAAACAACATAATTGAGTAGATGTTTTTTAAATCAAAAGATATACGGATACTGTCCTGTGCCACCATCGTTGCGTGTGCCCTTATTCTGATGCCACATATTCCGGCGGCCCAGGCTGTTGGCATCTTTGGGTTTAAAGAAAATCCTCACGCAAACCTGAAGCCATTCCCAAAATGGCGTAAAGTTCTCAACAGTTACAAAAATGCGCCGGGAGATTGTTCTACCGGACAATTAAATGCCTGCGCCTATAAAAAGTGGCAAGAACTTATTGACGGATTAAAAGGCAAGCCAAAGCGGTATCAGTTGGAACGCATTAATACCTACATGAATCTATACCGTTATATTGTTGATCCTATTAATTGGGGCGTGAAAGACTATTGGGAAATTCCCAAGGAGTTTTTTGGACGGTTTGGCGATTGCGAAGATTATGCAATTGTAAAGTATTTTTCCCTGCGGGCCCTGGGCTGGAAGGCTGACGACATGAAAATTGTCGTTCTGCAGGATATGAATTTGAGGATTGCCCATGCCATTCTTGCCGTTAAATATGACAAAAAGGAAGTTGTCCTGGATAACCAGATAGGACTTGTCATCGACGCCAAACGTATACGGCATTATCGACCTATTTATTCGGTTAATGAACAAGGCTGGTGGCGTTACAAACCCAATTGATCCCCCAAAAATTCTGACCTACACTGACGCACAGCAAAATTCCCGCAATACAGAAAAATCTGCCGAGTCTGAGAAATTGAACTTCTGAGATATGAAAATATTAGAGTTTTCTCTTTTGTGAAATACCCTTTCAACGTGTCACATATCTAATAAAATGACCGATGATACAATAGTATTGTTGGTAGTGGAGTTGTATTGAGTTTTGTAAATCGTATCACCGGTCGGGTCTTTTTCCGAAACGGATCTTACGCGCCTGTTTAAGGAAGAATAATCGTCAAACACAGTGAATGCCCGCATAGGGGAATCCCTATTTCAGGTCAATTACTGCCTATCAAGTCGTCAGTTCGATGAATGAAAATTATCCCTGCCTTTGGGTTTTCCCCAGATGTTTGCCAGACATCCCCTTGCAAGGCCTACAATTATAGTGCGATTAACACACTCGCACAAGAAGAATATTTTTACCCTACAATCTCCGTTTTCGAGAAAAGGAAATTTGCACTGATTTTTGGACATAAAAAAACCCGCCTTTTCAAGCGGGTTCTTTCTAAGGTTTGTGCTGTTGCGATCAGCTATTTCCGTCTGGAAGAGCCTCATCCGGAAGGACAACACCCAGAGTGCTATTCAAACGTCCCATTGACGCAACAAGACGATATTTTGCAAACAGAACGGCATATTCAACGGTCGCAAGTGATGAACGGGAGTTAAACAATTCGTTATCCGCATCCAGCATATCGAGAAGGTCACGTTGACCGATTTGGAATTCCTGACGATAGGTTGCAGCAACCTGACCATTAGAAACAGTTTGATCACCCAGTGCCGCAGCGCGTGCTTGTGATCGTGCTAGAATACTCCAGCTCTGTCTGATTTCTTCTTCTACCAGACGCTCAAAGCGCATTTTACGTTGCTGGCTTTCAGAACTCCGCTCTACCGCTTCACGGTGACGTCCTAGATCAATCCCACCGCGATACAGATTGTAAGTCATCCGAACCATGGCTGTGAAATCATCGCTATGACTTTCAACACCATCAAGGTCATTATCTGCAGAAGCATCCAGTTCCAGATTTATAACCGGATAGAAATTGGCTTCAGCTGCTTTAATTTCAGCATCAGATGTTCTCTGGTCGGCTTTTGCAAACCGGATGTCGGGATTGCTTTCCATGCCAACGGCAATAATATCTTCCAGATTTTCTGGAACTGCACCGTCATTAAATGTCGGAAGCTCGAGATTTAATGGAGCCTCACCCACCAACCGGCGGTAAGCGATCTCTGAATTATCCAACTGGCGCAGTGTTTCAATAAGAACAGCTTCTGCAGCGGATACACGGGAATCAGTTTGTTGAACATCGCCAACACCACTTTGCCCGGCTTCAACACGATCCTGAATTTCGCGCAATGTGCGCTTATGAATTTCAAGATTTTCAGTTGCAAGATTAACAACTTCCAGATTTCTCAGAACGTCCAGATAGGCCTGAACAACATCAAGGCCAATTGCTTCAGAGCGTTCGCGCACGCGATAAGCGGCACCATCAACTCTATGCCCTTGGCGTTCTACTTCTGCTGAGCGAGCCCCACCATCGAACAAAGTCTGAGACAAAGACACACTGCTTTCTGTGCGTGTCAGCCATTTCTCATCGATGGAAACCGTGTCCGTCCATTCTTTGCCTGCCCCCGCGGCAATATCGAGTGACGGATAATACAGACCATGGGCCTGTTCAAGTTCCTGATCAATTGCCCGACGATTTGCTGAAGCCTCTGCAATCTCCGGATAATTGGTAACTGTCGCCTGTACTGCTTCGACCAGCGTACCCGCTTGGACTGCAGTTGAAAGTAAAAAACTTCCAAATACGGACGCTATTGCGCTGGTCGTCAATAACTTGCGACTGGCTTTCACGTTCATCTTGGACATCATGCCCCTCTCCCGAAATAATCAAATCTTTTTGCCGCAGGCAAATTCATACTTCTACATACCCTAGCCATGTGAAGTACTTGGTCGCGGCAAGCCTGTCAAACTTCAATAGCGTACTTACAATCATTAGATTTGCGTAAACACTACTAAAGTTCACGTTGCCTTCACAACAGAATACAACACCCAACACTATGATTTGCCTTAAAAACGTTGCGTTGTGGCCAATTTGCAACGCAATTTCAAAAGAATTTATTTGTTAGATTGCAAACATTATTGGCGAATCTAATGCTTTGCTTAATGCGAACGCTCGTTTTTGTCTTCACGCTGACCGCAACTGAAGCCCGATTCTGATACATCAATCATAAATTCTAAAGGGATAGTCAATATTTCCGTTGCAATAAAGGCGTCGGTAAAACATGGTTAATTTACGCATGAACGGCCTTTAAAGCCGAGGAATCGGGTGTGACCTTTTTTTGGAAACAGATGCTTATTAATATGATTTTCACTAATTGGGTTTTCAATCTGTCGCGAGAAACCGAGCACGAGTAGTTTTCAGATCAGGTATTTACCTGGATGAAACATTTATGGGGGAAGATTAATCGGGAAGCATCTGAGCTTTACACCGCTACAGGTAGTGTTACCAGAAGGCTTCAACCGTTAATCTGTAATTTTGGGGAAACAAGCACGGATACTTTCGCTGGATTCGAATAATCATCTGGTGGGGAGATGGCGTTAGGCGTCCGTTTTGTTTTGGAAAATATACGTATGGCAAATAATATCAAGGAAGCAAAGACACCTTCCTTTTCGATGGGAAAACCATCTGAGGCTGATCTGAATAAAGGAACAGCATCAACAACATCCGATCTTGGTAAGGGCACTGCTGAAGGCTCCGCTTGGGATGTGCGCGTCAGTGACGTTTCGAGAGCAGATCACGATCCCCTTCTGGGGTGCCTTGTTGCATTGACCAAAATCTTTGAAGATCCAAGAACAGCAGATGCCTTGATCTATGGCTTACCATTGGAAGATAACGCTTTAACACCGCAACTCTTTATTCGGGCGGCCCAACGAGTGGGTTTGAGCGCCCGAATTACCAACCGTAAACTCTCCAAAATTCCCGCCGTCGTTTTGCCCACTGTTTTACTCCTGCATGAAAGACGAGCATGTATCCTGTTGGATATAAAGGGCGACAAGGCTGAGGTTGTCTTCCCCGAATCCGGTGAGGGTGCCCAGATTATTGACTTCAAAGAACTTGATAAAAGTTACGCTGGATACGCCATATTCCTCCGTCCCAATTTTAAATACCGCATAGACCGGGATGATGAATTATTGGAGCGAAAAGGGTCCTGGTTCTGGGGCACCATGCTTCAATTTTGGCCAACCTACGTACAGGTCATTCTGGCTGCAACGCTGATTAACAGCTTTGCCATTGCAAGTCCGCTTTTTATCATGAATGTGTATGACAGGGTGGTTCCCAATAAAGCATTGGAGACTTTGTGGGTTCTGGCTTTAGGTGTGATCATTGTCATTGGTTTTGATCTCATTCTCAAATCACTCAGATCCTATTTTGTGGATAATGCAGGCAAGCGAGCCGATGTCATTCTCTCCAGCCGGATTTTTGAACAAGTTCTCAATATTCAGGTAAAGGCGCGCCCGGCATCTTCAGGGGCATTTGCAAATCACCTTCGGGAATTTGAGGCGCTGAGAGACTTCTTCACATCAGCGACCGTAACCGCTTTGGTTGATCTGCCGTTTTTAGGAATTTTCCTGTTTATTATTTATATGATCGGTGGCCCCATTGTAGTTGTTCCCATGGCCGCAATTCCTGTGGTTATTCTGATCGGGCTTTTCCTGCAATGGCCCATGCGCCGGTCTGTTGCCAAGAATTTAGAGGAAAATTCCCAAAAACACGGTGTTATTATCGAAACTATATCGGCGCTGGACACAGTAAAAAGCCTCGGCGTTGAGGGGCATATGCAAAAAGAGTGGGAACGATTTGTAGGCCAAACAGCACAAACCAGTGTCAATTCGCGGTTTTTTGCGGGTTTGGGTATCAATCTTTCAGCCGCCGCTATGCAATTGGTGACCGTTGGTGTGGTGGCATATGGCGTCATTCAGATGACGTCCCCAGACTCTACAATGACCGTCGGCGCCCTTATCGCATCGACTATTCTGACAGGACGGACGATGGCCCCGCTGGGGCAGATCGCAGCCCTGCTGACCCGCCTCAACCAAGCTATGGTCGCCCTGAAGGGTTTGAACCAGATTATGGCCCTGCCGGTCGAACGATCATCTGAAAAACGTCAGTTAAGTCGGCCCAATATTCAAGGTGACGTAGAGTTTAAGGATGTAACTTTTAAATATCCGGGAACTGAAATTCCAGCCCTCACCGATATTTCGTTTAAAATCAAAGCGGGCGAGAAAGTTGCCATTATTGGCCCTGTGGGGTCTGGAAAAACAACAATATCAAGGCTTTTGATCAACCTTTATGAACCGGATGAAGGGGCTGTTTTAGTTGACGGCACAGATATACGACAAATTGATCCGTCTGACATAAGGCGTGCCGTCGGAAGCGTCATGCAGGATGTGACACTCTTTCACGGAACCGTCCGACATAACATTACCATGGGTCATCCTCAAGCCGATGACGAGATGATCTTGCAAGCCTCCAAACTTGCGGGTGTTCATCAGTTCATCAGCCGACATCCCCATGGATATGATCTACAGGTAGGAGAGAAAGGCGCGACCCTTTCAGGTGGTCAGCGTCAAGCCTTGGGTATTGCACGGGCACTGCTCCCCAATCCTCCGGTCTTGATGTTTGATGAGCCCACAAGCTCCATGGATCTAAATTCTGAGAGACGGTTTATTGGGCGGTTGAAGGAGTATGCAGAAGACAAGACGCTTATCCTTGTGACCCATCGAACATCCCTTTTCTCTCTTGTCGATCGCATCATCGTTCTGGGGAACGGCAGAATTGTTGCTGATGGCCCCCGCGATGAAGTGCTCAAAGTCGGGCAACGCCCTGCAAAAAATACTCGTAAATCTTAAGCGCTGTCGCTGACTGAGAGAATGAAAGACAAATAGGTAAGCATATGTCTAACAAGATTGAATGGAGCGACTCCGACTTTTCATCGGACGTCATTGCAGCGAAAATGCAGGGGCCCAATCCCAAATCCCTGTTGCTGCTTATAGGGGTGATCGTTTTTTTCGTTGTCGCTTACATATGGGCTGATAATGCAATTTTGGATGAAGTGACTCGCGGCGACGGGACTGTTATTCCGTCAAGCCAGGTGCAAGTTATCCAAAATCTTGAAGGTGGTATCCTGAAAGAGCTATTGGTTCGCGAAGGGCAGATTGTTGAAAAAGGACAAGTGCTCTTACGGATCGATGATACTGGATTTGCGGCGAGATATGGTGAAATTGAATCGAATTACCTGAATTTAATGGGAAAAGTTTCAAGGTTGAAGGCAGAAGCTGAAGGTACAGGCATTACATTTCCGCCCGAATTGCTAGCGGAAGCATCTGACATTTCAATTCGTGAGCAAAATCTGTTCAACGCACGCAGTGCTGAACTTCAGTCGCAGATTGCAATTTTGCGTCAGCAGGCACAACAGCGCCGCCAGGAGATCGCCGAAATTAATGGCCGCTTAAAGCAACTCAAATCAAGCGTTGCGCTCGTCGATGAAGAATTGGCGATTACAGAACCTTTGGCTAAAAAGGGTATTGTACCGAAAGTTCAGCTTTTGCAGTTGAAACGTGAGTTGAATGAACTTCAAGGCCAAATATCAGCATCTCAACTTGCCATGCCTCGCGCCAAAGGGGCCTTAAAAGAAGCCAATCAGCGAATTGAGGAGAAAATTCTCAATTTCCGTAGCTTGGCGTCTCAGGAGCTTTCAGCATCCCGGACTGAATTTTCTGCTGTTCGCCAGTCCATCTTGGCCGCAAAGGACCGTGTAACCCGAACCGATGTTCGTTCTCCGTTAAAAGGGGAAGTGAAAGAGCTGAAGATACAAACAGTGGGCGGTGTTGTCCGCCCTGGTCAAGATATCGTCTCGATTGTTCCGATTGAAGATAATCTCATGGTGGAAGCGCGGATCCGACCTGCCGACATCGCCTTTCTACATCCGGGACAAAAGGCGACGGTCAAAATAACCGCGTATGATTTTTCTATTTATGGGGGATTACCAGCGGTACTGGAGCGTATTAGCGCAGACACGATTATTGATGAGCAATCTGGAGAGACATTTTACAAAATTATCGTCAGAACTGAGGAAAGCTCATTAAAACGGGGAAGCGAAATCTATCCGATCAAACCGGGTATGATTGCAACTGTAGATACTCTCACTGGCCATAAATCTGTACTTGATTATATTTTGAAGCCCATTCTTAAAACAAAAAATACTGCATTGAGAGAGCGCTAATGATGAGACTCTCTTCCTGTAAATATGCTGTGATCACCGGCCTGCTGGTCGGTATATTACCGATGAACGGGGCCGCCGTTGCATCTGCAAATGAAACAGCCACGGGTTTATTTGGTAGCATTGAAATTTCGTCAAAAAATCTGGAGGCCCTCCCCCAATGGGTTCGTGTCATCAGCCATTTTGCGGAGAGCAAGAAAGCTGCAAAATTTTGTGACAGGGATATCCAAAATTGTAAATCCCAACAGATGACCCTTTGGCGCGCAAAAATCCAGGAACTGGCTGATACCGATAAAAATACGAAAATTCGTGAAATAAACCGTTTTATCAATAAATGGCGCAAAGTATCCGACCAGGAGAATTACAATCGCGATGATCATTGGGCGACGCCCTTGGAATTTATCAATTTGGGCGGCGATTCTGAAGACTTTGCGATCATGAAATATGTCAGCCTGAAGGAACTTGGTATTCCACCCTCCAAAATGCGTATCGTTGTCACAAATGATGTCCTTCGCGGTACTACCCACTCCATCTTGAGTGTTCATATTGGAAAGCGAAAATACGTTCTGGATTCGCAAAATGACACTGTTTTGCAGGAGCAGTTTGTAAAATATTATGTCCCGTTTTATTCCGTTAACGAGACGACCCGCTGGGCCCACATTCCAGGTCAGGCATCCACGTTCGAGAACGCTGGAGGGAAGCGTATAAATGACTGAAATCATGACCAATTTGACTCTCAATAAATTTATGTCCGACGATGTTCCGGATGACAAGCAAGCCTCCAACAAGCGCCCAATGATTGTCGGCGCCCTTCTGTCAATTTGTCTGCTGGCCGCCTGTGTTTTTGGCGCCGATTACATTATTTCCAAGAAAAAACTGCAACTCTTGTCAGAAGTTCAAGCACGTCAGGAAATTGCGGTATCGGGCAAAATTGAAGTTTTTCAAACGTGGATTGAGGAAACCAGTCAACGGGCAAATTTGATTGCTAACCATCCGTTGTTCAGATTATTTGCGGCTGAAGTTAACCAATCGAATGGATCGGATCTGTCCAGAGCACTTTCTGAGCAGCTTCCCTATATGCAAAATGCGATCACGAGCTTTGTGCAACAGAACAAACTTGTGGCGGCCTATGTTATTGGCAAGGATGGCCGAGCATATCTTGCATCCCATGGCTCCCCCGCACTCGGTGATCAACAACGTCAGGTCGCCACAGAACAATATGAACGCAAGGGAATCACGTCTTCGCCACTGCGCGTTTCCGGTGAAGCATTACTGCTGGATTTTCTGATCCCCATACATTCAGTTCAGTCTGATGCAAGCAGTTCGGATGATTTAGTCGTCGGCATTTTGATGATGACCATTTCAGTATCGGAACCTTTTTCTAATTTCCTGAAACCATCAAGACTGTCCAAATCAGGAGAGACAACATCCCTGTTTCAGATTACCAAGGGTAACTACCATGCGGTAACACCCTCTAAATCACCGTTCCTGTCAGATACTCCTCTCATGGGAATAAATGACAACATTCAAGAATTTTCAACGCGCAACCTCTCCTCAGAAGAGACAATGAGCTACTCAATTGGCTCCTTTGTTGAAGGAACACCATGGGCTCTTCTTCAAAGCGCACCTGAAGAAACCGCGCTCTCGGAATTAAAGGAATATTCCTATGGTGTTTATGGCCTGTCGGGGAGTGTGTTTGTAGTTGTCTTGAGTATTCTCTCAGGCATCTGGCTCACCTTTAGAAGTCACAATGCCAAGGCGATGGCAGATCAATATCGGGAGTTTGCACGGCAAATCAATGCGCAGCGACGTTTGCTTGGCAGTATTAACAATACGATTGATGACCTGATCGGTCTTACGGATGCATCCGGTAAGTATGTGTATGCCAATCCGTCCCTTGCCCGGTTTGCAAATTTTCCTGCCAACGCGGTTGAAGGGAAAACCGAGCGGGATATTTTCGGCGATAAGGCTTCCAGAAAACTGAACGAAATGAACCAGTTGGTCATGGACACTCATCAGTCGGCGAATGATATTATCGAGCTGGAAACCCATGCGGGCACCAAAATTATTCGGGTAGAGAAATCAAGACTTCTGGATGATGATGACTTGTTTATTGGAATTGTCACCGTCGCGGGTGATATTACAGACTTCATAATGCATCAGAGGCAAAAGGAAGAACTTGGCAGAAAAACAATCTCTATTCTTGTCCATATGATGGAGGATAATGACCCCTATCTTGCCGGGCATTCTCAAAGAATGGGTGAGCTGTCAAATGGTGTTGCTGATATAATGGACTTACCGGTAGAGGTGAAGCAAACCATAGCGACCGGGTCAAACTTGTCCCAAATCGGCAAAATCTCTATCCCGTCAGAAATTAGGACCAAGGAAGGTCGGCTGACTGATCAGGAAATGACGACCATGCAGGGTCATATTGGAAAAGCCGAAATTCTATTGTCGGACATGGAAATTGACCAACCCGTAATCACTGCGGTGACGCAAATGTATGAAAGACTGGATGGTTCAGGATATCCGAACAAACTTGGCGGAACTGATATTGATTTGTCTGCCAGAATATTGGGTATTGCCGACATATTGGTGGCGCGCGTGTCGCCTCGTTCCTACCGTCGGGCCATCAGCGTTGAAGAGGCTATGGAAGTCTTCAGGACAAATCCGGAAAAATACGACGTGGATGTTGTGGTCGCCCTCGATGCTTTTTTAATCTCCAAAGACGGTAAAAAATTCACCGAAGCTGTTGCAGAGAAAAAATAGGCGGCTTTGCCACAAATAAATAAGGGCGCTTCAACCTAGGAGCGCCCTTTACTAACTCTTGAGTTTCCGATTATTAATTACGACTCATCCGAGACAATGTGGTCTTGAATTCCTTCACTTGTCACTGAATTGACATCATCCAAAACGGAAGATACCCCGACCGTTGCGAGTGCATCGTTGGTTACCGTTAGAATTCCGCCTTCCTGATCGGGATCATCTGAATAACTTATTGCCTCTGAATTTTCTTTGGCAACAAGATTCAGCGCATCAAACAATGCGTCCAAATCAACAAGTTCCTCACCCTCTTGTGTCATAAACTCAATACTTTCTAGCTCATAAGGCTTTGCCGCACTGGAAACAGTCCCCTTTTCAGCGCGTTCATCAAAACCTTTATACAGTTCAAACTTTTCAGTGTCCGAGTTAGACATGTTCAACCTGTCGCAATTTTCTGCTCAATTAGGCTTAACCATTTAAATTAGAAATGGCAAGATTAGTCTGGATTTAGGTCACCCTAAGTACCACAATGAATAAGCTAGTGCCCTGAAACGCATAAATCATCCCCCATTTGAGGTATTTTTGAACAAATAGACGATTATTTTGCTAAAATTTTCACTATTTTTCGATATTAGCACTTTATGCATATAAAAAATGAAACCAAAAATTGTAATGGTTTCTAGTTATTCGCGAATTTTCTAAATTGGCGACTTGGAACAGCGATTCCGATGGTCTCGCCTGTGGACTTTTGGGCTGTGGCAGAATGAATTGCAATTAGAGAATATTGCCCTTTTTGCCGATAAAAAATGGGGGATCCGGAATCTCCACCGGTTGCATCACATTGATGAAGAAATATCGGTTTCTGTTTTTTGCTCAGTCGGACAAAATCTGTCAGTTTGCAATTTTCATGAACAGTTAAAACATGCGCGTAATCCTTGCTATACCCAGCCTGCAAAACATGTCCGTTTTTAAGGTTTTTTGCAACAAGCCGGGCATCTGATATTTTGCTTAAAGGAATTTCCCCAAACTGCTTCCCAAGGGGTTTATCCAGAGTCAGGATTGCCCAGTCATCTGCTCTTTGAAGAGGCACCTTGGTTAAGTCTGGTAATTTGGGAAAGGCTGTTCTGTACGAAATACCTTTCGCATGCGCGGCATATCGGCCTTTCTCATAACCAACTACAAAATGGTAGAGGGAAGCTGCGGACCAGCGCCGGGTTCTTTTGTTCCAAAAACAGTGGGCCGCTGTCAGAACTTGTCTTTCGCCAATCAGGACACCGGTACAAAAATTACCATCCTTGTTCAGGCGACCGATTGCACTCCAGGGAAATTCACTGATATTGACACGCTTTCGATCATCAATACCTTTAATACCACGGGGTTTATTTATTCGCTTTAGAGTTTCTGTATTTTTCTCTGCAGACCATGCGCTTTTTTCGGGAAACCCAACAGCTGCAGCAACAGTCAAGACACAACCGATCCTGAAAACTGTCCGACTGTAATTTCGGTATGTTGTCTTTAAAGACAAGGCTTTAATGGCATCCGGTTCGATGAACGAGGTAGCCGTTAAAAATTGATCTGCATTTCATTTTTCTCACCTTAATGTGCCCCATGGCACTTTTGCATATCCGAGCTAGCGTGATATTAAACAGATAACATTGAGAGGATATTAATCCAGTTTTGAGGACCAATTAATGAACGACTATCAACACATTCTGGATTTCTGGTTTTTATCAAAAAGTCATGAACTTTACGGACAGAAGAGAAAAGAATGGTTTTTGAAGGATGATGTCTTTGACGAAGCCATAAGAGATAATTTTGAAGATGACTTCTCTAAAGCTCTTGATGGGCAGTATCTTCGTTGGGCTGAGACAAAAGACGGATGCATGGCACTGATCCTACTCTTCGATCAGTTCTCCAGAAATATGTTTCGGGATGACCCCAAAGCCTTTTCTGCAGACGGCAAAGCCCGGGAAATTGCCCGCCACATACTGGACGCCGGGTTCTTCGAACACCTCCCGGATTTTATGAAAAACTTTGCGGTATTACCCTTTGAGCATAGCGAAAATCTGGAAGATCAGATTTTCTCGGTTAAGCTCTTTAAAAGCTTTGGAGGCGAAGAAGCAATTCTGTATGCTGTCCGACACTACGAAATAATAGAAAAGTTTGGCCGTTTCCCCCACAGGAACAAAACTCTCAACCGTCCACCGACGGATGAAGAGATCGAGTTTCTAAAACAACCAAATTCATCCTTTTAAAAATACAACAATAGTCAAAGGTCAGTATCCATGGGCATTCTCAGTGATAAAGTTATCATCCTCACCGGCGCCAGCCGAGGTATCGGAGCCGCCGCAGCTATTGAATTGGCATCACTAGGGGCAAAACTATCCTTAAGCTCACGCAACAAGGATGCCTGCGCTGACACCGTAAAAACAATCACCGACAATGGCGGCGAAGCTTTCGCGACAAGCTGTGATGTCTCAGGTTATGCGGACGTTGAAAGCATGATATCAGAGACCATAAAAAAGTACGGTAAAGTGGATGTCTTGATCAATAATGCAGGCATTGTTGATCCAATTTCTCCTATCGAAACAAGTGATCCAGAAGAATGGGCACGAAATATTTCCGTTAATCTGGTTGGAGTCTATAACGGCACCCGCGCCATACTTCCTCATTTTTTGAGCAATGAAGCGGGTACAATTATTAATATCAGTTCTGGCGCGGCCCATAACCCGATGGAAGGCTGGAGTGCCTATTGTTCCGGGAAAGCCGGCGTTTACATGATGACCCGAGCAACCGCATTAGAAGCTGGGGATAAAGGTGTCAATGTATTTGGCTTTGCGCCTGGCGTTGTCGATACGGATATGCAGGTTACCATTCGGGCGTCCGGAATCAACCCAGTGAGCCAGCTTCCAAGAGACAGCCTGGCCTCCGCTTCAGAGCCGGCTAAAGCCCTTGCATGGCTCTGCACTGAAGAAGCCTATGATCTGGCCGGAGAAGAACTGACGATACGAGATGCTGATCTTAGAAAACGCGTTGGTTTGCCGCCAATAGAATAAACTGCCCATCACAAAAAGAGTGTTTTAAATGCACCGTAAGGAGCTAAGACGTGAGTAATTTAATCAGTGGTGAACGCACCCTGTCAGATGAAGAAATGACAATTGCCGTCAATCAGGCGGCGTCGGGTTTGCAAAAACTCGGTGTCGCCCAAGGGGATTGCGTTGCCCTGATGATGAGGAACGATTTTCCCTTCGTGATTGCCTCCATCGCTGCGGGTCAGCTCGGTGCTTATGTAACGCCGATTAACTGGCATTATACTCCAGCGGAAACACTCTATATTTTGGAGGATTGCGAAACCAAGTTCCTCATTATTCACCGCGATCTTTTACCGCAAATCGAAGGTTCAGTTGGGTCTGATGTAACGGTGATGGTTGTGGATACACCTCCTGAAATCGAAGAAGCCTATTTGGTGACATCCGAGGGCATACCAATACCGGAAAATTATCTGAATTGGGACACTTGGCTTGCTGACCAGGATAAAGGCGGGGTCGAGCAGAAACTCCCCCCCGCCTCCATGATCTATACGTCCGGCACAACCGGGCACCCAAAAGGGGTTAAACGACAACCGCCAACCCAAAAGACCATGGCCAACCGTTTGGAATGGATTGTTGCAAGTTTCGGCCTTGTCCCGGATTCAGGGTATGTCGTTCTGATGAACGGTCCCATGTATCATTCAGCACCAAACGGATACGGAATTCATGCCTGCAGAAGTGGCGGCACAGTGGTCTTTGAAGCGCGTTTCCAACCTGAAGAAATGTTGCAAATGATAGAGCAGCATAAAATAACTCATATGCACATTGTTCCAACAATGTTTAGCCGCTTGTTGAAACTGCCAGAAGAAATCCGCCATAAATATGATACCAGTTCACTGGAATTTGTAGTGCATGGAGCAGCTCCCTGTCCAACAGCCACCAAGCAGGCAATGATCGATTGGTGGGGGCCGGTTATTTACGAATATTATGGCGGCACGGAAACCGGCATAATTGCCGTTGTAAATAGCGAGGAAGCCTTGGCCCGCCCCGGTACCGTTGGTCAGCAAATGGTTAAGCGGGAAGTGCGAATTTTCTCGGAATCCGGAGAAGAGGTTGGCCCTGATATCATCGGCGATATCTATGTAGACGTCCCTGAAGATTCCAATTTTACCTATCATGGAAATGATCAAAAACGACAGGATATCAGCCTACATGGCATGGTGACCCTCGGCGATATGGGCTACAAGGATAAAGAAGGGTACATTTATCTGTGCGACCGGAAAAATGACATGGTGATCTCAGGTGGTGTCAACATATACCCAGCTGAAATTGAATCTGAGATTTCTCAAATTCCTGAAGTAAAAGACTGCGCCGTTTTTGGAATTCCCCACGAAGATTTTGGAGAAACTCTCTGTGCCTACGTTGAGTTGGAAGCTGGCATTCAAATAACCGAAGAGACTATCAAAGAACAGCTCAAAGATCGGTTGGCTTCTTTTAAAATTCCCCGAATTATAAAATTTTCAACCGATCTTCCCCGAGAAGATAGCGGGAAGATTTTCAAACGGAAATTGCGGGCGCCTTATTGGGAAGAAAGTGGCCGTCAAATCTAGGCCACTAGATTGACCAGAACTGACGGAGTTCTGCCCCGGATATATTATATATTTCGGAGACTTCAATCCTGAAATGTCGGCACTGAGCTTGAAGAAATTCAAGCTCAGTCAGATATTCTTCCTCTGTTTTAAATCTATCGCAGATTTCAAGGTTACTCATGATCTGCAACGCCCGAACGCACATAATCACTCTTTTCCTATTCGCCGTTACGGACTGATCCCTGGAAGAATTTACTAATTTCACCAGCCGGTCTGACATCTGAATGAGCAGGCTTGAGGGATATAGCAGGATGCTGGAGCGAATGAATTTTTTACGCTGACGTTCAATAAAACCAGCCTCCTCTAGCAAAATGGTACTCAGGTATCGCCTCACAACCAGTCGTCGGAAAAAAACCAGTTTCTTTGGCATCGTAAAGGCCAATTGTACAAAAGCCGGGGCATAAATCGTCAACTGCTCAGAGGATAAAATACCGGTCATAAAATTATATTCAGCGATCCAGAACCGGAACAAATCAGAAGGCAATGCCCGAAGAGCCCCTTCAATCTGATCATGAATGATTAGTCTTTCGCTTTTCTCCTGCTCCAAAACCAGTGCATAAAAAGCACGAGATGCCGCATTTTCAATCAAGATTGGCCTTGCCCAGGGAGAAGAGAATATTCTCGTTCTCTCAGCCCATTGCAGTCCGCTTCGTGGCATAAGCAAAGATTGAATTTCTTTGGACAAGTGTGCAGGTTTAATCATTTAGTCTTCAAGAAAAGTGTGATTTTCATAGACTAATGAAACGTGCAAATACCTGATTATGTGATGATATTAATTTAAAGTGGCCTTAGTAGGTCAAAGAGGTGACGGGCATTTTGATGGGGCCATCTTTTCGCTTGTTCCAGAACTGATCCACATACGCGTTATCGCTATTGCTTACAGTTTCCGCATCTCCGCTCCAAACGCATTTTCCCTCATGCAACATCGCAATTTTGTCCGATACGCGGCGGGCTGTCACAAGGTTACTTGTGATGACAATCGCCGTGCTCCCAATCTCCTGAACATTACGAAGAATAAGATCATTGATAACGTTACTCATTATGGGATCAAGGCCCGCTGTGGGTTCATCCAGAAACAAGATGTCGGGCTCTCCGGCGAGGGCACGGGCAATCCCCACTCTTTTTTGCATACCGCCTGAAAGTTCTGCTGGAAATAAATCGGCCACGTCAGGCGACAAACCCACCGCTTTTAACTTATTTGCCGCTTGTTCCTTAACATTTTTTCGCGTTGCACCGGGGTGCTGCAGCAATCGAAATCCAATATTTTCCCATACCGGCAAACCATCGAATAAACCGGATTTTTGAAACAGTATTCCAAATTGTCTTAAATAGGTATCATAGTCCTGTTCGTTGAGATTTGTGGCATCCACACCGCTAACGTCTATTTGGCCCGCATCTGGTTTTACCAATCCCAAAATGCACTTCAACGTCAGGGTTTTTCCAGCTCCCGACGGTCCAATAAGGGTCAAAATCTCCCCTTCATCCACCGTCAAATCAACACCATCCAGCGCATTCTGACTGTTAAAGCTCTTTTGAAGTCCTGATATTTTTATTTTCTGTGTTGTTCCAGGCACTTGCCGTAACTCCCTGAATGAAACCGCTTGTCAGGCTACAGGATAAGTTTGCGATTTAAAACCGCATTCTGCTATGAGAGGCGAAGAGTAAACCGTTAAGCGCTTGTGAAGAAACACGATATCATGGATCAATATACTCAAACCTATAATCAGGAGACCTTTCATGGAGGTGATCTTTCATGGGCAAAGAAGAACTTTGGCGGTGACGGTCCGTCGTGGATTGATTTGAGCACGGGAATAAATCCTCATCCCTACCCGATCCCTGAACTCCCGAGTGATATTTGGGCACGCCTGCCAGATCCCGCCCTTGACGCAGAATTATTAAGAACCGCAGGAAAATATTACGGACTACCAGGTTCGATAAATATGACCGCCTGTCCCGGCACACAATCTGTCTTGCAACGTCTTCCGCACCTACGAAAACAGACAGAGGTCGCTATCCTGTCACCCACTTATGCGGAGCATGCCAAATGTTGGCGAGCGGCGGGACATGATGTGATCCATATTGAAAGCCTTCAGGAAATCCCTTCCTCCACCCAAATCGTTGTTGTTGTCTCGCCAAACAATCCGACAGGGGATATTGCAGATTTTGACATTTTAAACGAAGTGCAACAACGGCTCACGCTAAAAGGTGGGCTACTTGTGGTGGATGAAGCCTTTATGGATATCAATCCAACAAAGTCCTATATCCCGCACATTCCCCAAAAAGGCGTTGTTATTCTAAAATCCTTTGGAAAATTCTTTGGTCTTGCCGGACTGCGTCTTGGTTTTGCACTCGGCGATCCGGACATAATGGCAGGGTTGAAAGCGGAATTTGGCCCTTGGGCGGTAAGCGGGCCTGCGGCTTTCATTGGTGAGACAGCCTTATCTGACACTGTGTGGATAACGCAAATGCGCATGAAATTGGCCGAAGAAACCCGAAAATTAAGCGCATTACTGGAAAGAGTAAATCTTCAGATTATCGGAAAGACTGATTTGTTTACGCTTGTGAAAACCCACGGAGCAACCGAGCTTTTCCAGCATCTCTGTGACAACAGAATTTTGACGCGGCCTTTTCAGGATAACCCAAGTTATCTCAGATTTGGGATGCCCGGGTCTGAAAATCAGTGGAGCCGATTAGATCAAGCCTTAAATACTTTCACCGATAGATCAGCCGGGATCGAATAGACTATCCATATTTTTGAAAGTCTTGAACTCCAGCGCGTTTCCCGACGGGTCTGTCAAAAAGAAGATTCCCTGCTCCCCCGCCTCCCCTTCAAAACGAATGCGTGGTTCGATAAAAAATGGGATCTGCTCTTGAGCTAATTTCTCGTTCAGCGCTTGCCAGGTTGACCATTCCAGAACTGCCCCGAAATGACGGACAGGAACATTATCGCCGTCCACCTCATTTGTGCGTGCAGGCTCACATTGTTCAGGCTTCAGATGGGCTGAAATCTGATGCCCGAAGAAATTGAAATCAATCCATTTTTCAGCCTCCCTGCCAACGCTGCATCCGAGCAAGCCTACATAGAATTCTCGTGTTTTCTCAATATCCATAACCGGGAAGGCAAGATGAAAGGGCGGCATGAATTTATCCTTGAACAGATGTGCAATCCCATATGGATATACAGAGAAAATTTCAGAGCGTCACTTATTGAATTGACAGACGAACTGAACGGCCTTAGCGTCCGCCTCGATGGTTCCAGGAAGTTAATTCCGGGATTAAAAGGGAACGCGGTGAGATTATTGCAATCAATTCCGTGGCTGTCCCCGCAACTGTAAGCGACTAGCCATTGCCATAGGCCACTGTTATCAAACGGGAAGGCGGGCAACGGTGTCATTCGCAAGCCAGGAGACCTGCCGTCAAAGATTAATTGCGACATGACGGAGGATCATGATGAGCTGTCGAGAAACAGCCTTCCATAATGCGCTTAAAAACACTGCTCTTCAGGTGTTTGGTGCAAATCCGTCCCTCGCTATAACGTATTGATAGGACTGGATTATTCAGAATGAGCACACTTGAAAAAATCCCTGCAACGGTTATTACAGGGTTTTTGGGCGCCGGTAAGACAAGCTTGATCCGCAACTTGATTGAGAATGCAAATGGCAAACGCCTGGCTCTGATTATCAATGAATTTGGGGATTTAGGGGTAGATGGTGATGTCTTGAAAGGCTGCGGTAACGAAAATTGCAGTGAAGAAGATATTGTTGAACTGGCCAATGGCTGTATTTGCTGCACTGTTGCGGATGACTTTCTTCCAACAATACAAGCGCTTTTGGACCGCGAAAATCGCCCCGACCACATAATCGTGGAGACTTCCGGTCTCGCACTCCCCAAACCTCTGGTCCGAGCATTTGGCTGGCCTGAAGTACGCACACAAGTGACCGTTGATGGTGTTGTCACTGTCATCGATGGCCCTGCTTTTCGGGATGGATTGTTCGCATCCAACCCTGATGCGGTTCAGGAACAACGGGAAGCCGACGAAAATCTCGATCATGACAGCCCTTTGGAAGAGTTGTTTGAAGATCAGCTCAATTGTGCTGATCTAATTATTCTGAATAAATCCGATCTCTTGAGTGACGATGAAATGTCTGGTGCCGAGGCAACGATCAAAGAACAAATCCGTCCTTCGGTTAAATTGGTGAAGACCAGTCACGGAAAAATTAACGCGAACATTTTATTGGGTATCGGGGCCGCAGCAGAGGACGATCTGGATATTCGTAAATCTCATCACGATAGTTCCGACGATCATGAACATGATGACTTTGACAGTTTTGTCCTGACTTTTCCAAATCCGGCAAGCCCTGAAGCATTGGTGGCCCAGCTTGAAGACGCAATTGAGCGCCACGGAATTTTGCGGGTTAAAGGTTTTATTGCCGTTGAAGGCAAGGATATGCGCCTGGTTGTTCAGGGCGTTGGCAATCGCATCCAGCATTATTACGATCGTGAATGGGAAGAAGAGGAAACCCGAAACAGCCAGTTGGTTATTATTGGTGAACATGGTCTGGATGAACAGGCAATTAGCGCCGTAATCCGAGGATAGGCAATGCATTTGTTGGCAGCAACACCGGGCGGCATTTCAGATGGTTCAGAAGCCGTCGATCTTGGCCAATCGCCCGGTGATATTATTTTTCTATCCGCAGCGGATACGGAGCTGTCCAGCCTCGCGCTGGCCCATTCGGATCGGGAGAACGGTTCTGTCACCCTGCGGCTTGCCAACTATATGCAGCTTTCTCATAACCTCAGTGTTGATATTTATGTGGAAGAAATTATTGCCGCCGCCAAACTGGTGGTTATCCGGATTTTGGGCGGCGTCAGTTACTGGCCCTATGGCACTGAACAAATCACCGAATGTTGCCGCAAAAATGGGATCAAGCTGGCCTTCTTACCCGGTGATGATCAACCGGATGAAGAACTTTCTGCCCTGAACACGGTGGGGCGGGAAGAAACTCATCGTCTTTGGCAATATCTGGTGCATGGCGGCGCGAGCAATTACAGTGAATTTCTGAATTATTGTTATTCCCTCGCTGGGGAAGACACCGAATGGAGGGAACCGCGCCCGCTTTTAAAAGCCGGGCTTTACTGGCCAAACACCGAAAACGCGGATCTTGATGCGGTTCAATCGAACTGGATTGAAGGGGCACCTGTCGTCTCTATCGTTTTTTACCGGGCTTTGTTTCAGGCGAATAATCTGGGGCCGGTTGATGATTTTATTGCGGCCTTTAAAAAGCGCGGGATCAATGCCCTGCCCCTTTACGTATCCAGCCTTAAAGACCCGATTTCGGCAGAGATCGTTGAAACTCTGTTTGAAGAGACCAAACCTTCTGTCATTTTGAATGCAACAGGATTTGCAGTCTCCAATCCCGGTGGCGTGCGTAAAAAAACACCCTTCGATGCGGCGGATTGTCAGGTTTTGCAGGTTATTTTTTCAGGCGGCAATGAACAGGGCTGGCGCGACGGTATCAGTGGATTATCTCCGCGTGATATTGCCATGAATGTCGCCTTGCCCGAAGTGGATGGCCGGGTTCTCAGCCGGGCGGTGTCCTTTAAAGCCGATGCGGGTTTCCATAAGGAAACCCAAACCAATATCGTTGCTTATAAAAGTGTGCCTGACAGGGTTGAATTTGTAGCTGATCTGGCGGTTAATTGGGCAAGACTTCGACAAACCAGTGGTAAAGATCGCAAGATTGCCCTTATCCTCGCAAATTACCCCAATAAAAATGGCCGCATTGGCAATGGTGTTGGTCTGGATACTCCCGCAGGGTCCATTGAAGTTCTCAAAGCCCTGAAAGCTGAGGACTATGAAGTCGAAGATATTCCGGAATGCGGGAATGATCTGGTAGACTTATTGCTGGCAGGCCCGACAAACGACCGGAGCGAGGGCAAGACCGTTGTAAGCGCCCATCGCTTGTCCCTTGGCGATTACCTGACTTTCTTTAAGACACTCCCGCCGTCGATACAAAATGACATTCAAGAAAGATGGGGAGAGCCGAAGCAAGATCCTTTTGTGATCGATCAGGATTTCCATTTATCGATTATTACTTGTGGCAATATCCTTGTCGGTATCCAGCCTGCGCGCGGCTATAATATTGACCCCTCAGCAAGTTATCATGATCCCGATCTGGTGCCCCCGCACGGATATTTTGCCTTCTACGCCTATCTTCGGAAGACACAAAATGTCCATGGCATTGTCCATATGGGCAAGCACGGAAATATGGAGTGGTTACCGGGTAAATCACTGGCGTTATCGGATGAATGTTATCCAGAAGCGGTGTTTGGCCCGACCCCCCACCTCTATCCTTTCATTGTTAATGATCCGGGGGAGGGAACCCAAGCCAAACGCCGGGCATCCGCTGTGATCATCGATCATCTCACCCCACCGATGACCCGCGCTGAAAGTTATGGTCCCCTCGCTGACCTGGAGAGACTGGTCGATGAATATTATGAAGCGGCCGGTGTTGATCCAAGACGCATAGCCCTTCTTCGAAAACAGATACTGGAACTTACCCAAATCACCGGCGTTGATGTGGATTGTGGTATCCAGACCGATGACGGAGAAGATGAACAACTTTCCAAGCTCGATAATTATCTTTGCGAATTGAAAGAACTGCAAATCCGCGATGGCTTGCATATCTTCGGAAAATCACCAGAAGACAGACAACTCATTGACCTTCTGGTCGCCCTTGTCCGTATTCCAAGAGGGGATGGCAAAGACGGAGATGCTTCATTAATCCGTGCCCTTGCTCATGATCTGCAATTAGGGGACGAGTTTGACCCGCTTGATTGTGAGATGGGAGCTTTGTGGGACGGGCCACGGCCTGAAAGCCTAACCAGTAGCAGTGTCTGGCGCAGCAAGGGGGATACGGTCGAACGGCTTGAAGAACTTGCTGTGGCGCTTGTTTCAAATTCCAAAACCCCGGAAGAAAACTGGATAAACACCAGAGCCATTCTGGACAAAATACGCGACGATTTGCGGCCAACGGTCGAAGGCTGCGGAGCATCTGAAATTGACGGACTTCTCACCGGATTGGACGGTCGGTTTGTGGCTCCCGGACCGTCCGGCGCACCAACGCGAGGCCGCAATGATGTATTGCCAACAGGGCGCAATTTCTATTCTGTGGATAGCCGCGCCATTCCAACGCCAACCGCTTGGCTGCTCGGATGGAAATCAGCAGAAATGCTGATCAAGCGATACCGGCAGGAAAATGGCGGCTGGCCCAAATCCATGATTTTAAGTGCATGGGGAACCTCCAATATGCGGACCGGCGGTGATGATATCGCGCAAGCCTTGGCGTTGATGGGGGTTCGGCCTACATGGGATAAGGCATCCAACCGGGTCACCGGTTTTGAAATCATGTCAGCCTCCCTCCTCGATCGGCCAAGGGTTGATGTGACTTTGAGGATTTCCGGCTTCTTCCGGGATGCTTTCCCACAGCAAATGGCACTTTTTGATAGTGCAGCACGGGCCATTGCCAATTTGGATGAAGATGAAAAAACCAACCCGTTGGCTGCCAAGGTCATGCGGGACACGGAAACCTTAATCCAGTCAGGCGCGAGCGCAGAAGATGCCCGGAAAAAAGCGTCCTACCGATTGTTTGGATCAAAGCCCGGTGCCTATGGCGCGGGATTGCAGGCCTTGATCGATGAAAAAGGCTGGTCTGATGAAGCAGATCTGGCGCGGGCATATGTGGCCTGGGGTGGTTATGCTTACGGTGCGGGGGAAGAGGGGAAACCCGCCCACGGTCTTTTTGAAAGCCGATTGAAATCCATCGATGCCGTTGTTCATAATCAGGACAACCGTGAACATGATCTTCTTGATAGTGACGATTATTATCAGTTTGAAGGAGGCGTTACCGCCGCCGTTCGTCATTTGAAGGGTAGCCAACCGATTGTCTATCACAATGATCATTCCCGCCCTGAAAGCCCCAAAATACGGACTTTGGAAGAAGAAATCAGCCGGGTGGTTCGCGCCCGCGCTGCCAATCCAAAATGGATTGAAGGGGCCATGCGGCACGGATATAAGGGCGCCTTTGAAATGGCGGCAACGGTTGATTATCTCTTTGCTTTTGCAGCCACTGCTCATGCGGTAAAAGATCACCATTTTGATATGTTATTTGATGCCTATCTTGGGGATCCAGAGGTGATGGATTTCCTCAAAGAAAATAATCCTGACGCATTACAGGAAATGATAGATAAATTCGAAGAAGCGTTGGAACGCGGCCTTTGGCAGCCCCGACGCAACAGCCTTATACATGATTTGAATGCCTTGAAACCGGAGGGAACACATGAGTAAAGAACTGACACCGGAAGAGCTTGCCCGCGCAAACGAGAAAGCCAAAAAGAAAAAAGCCGCGCGTGACAAGATGCTCTCCACCAAGACCATCGAAAAGGGCTTGCTGATTGTTCATACGGGTAAAGGCAAAGGCAAATCCACAGCAGCCTTTGGCCTCGCCGCCCGTGCCATTGGCAATGACATGAAGGTTGGTGTTGTTCAATATGTGAAGGGCAAGTGGGAAACCGGGGAGCGTAAAGTTCTCGAAGCCTTTCCAGACAATATCGAAATTCACACAATGGGCGAAGGGTTCACATGGGAGACCCAGGACCGGGAACGGGATGTCCGCGCCGCTGAAAAAGCCTGGGCCAAATCCAAGGAAATGATTGAAGCCTGCCGGGGGGATTCCCCTGAATATGACATGATCGTTTTGGATGAGCTGAATATCGTACTGCGTTATGACAGCATTGATCTGGGCGAAGTTGTTGAATTTTTGAAGAACAAGCCTGAAAAACTGCATGTTGTTGTAACGGGCCGCAACGCCAAAGAAGACCTGATTGAAATTGCGGATCTGGTGACAGAGATGACCCAGATCAAGCATCCATTCCGCTCCGGCGTCAAAGCCCAGGTCGGGATCGAATTCTAATGACCGCAGCCCTGATGATACAAGGGACGGGATCGGACGTCGGCAAGTCTTTACTTGTCGCGGGTCTTGCCCGTGCCTTTGCCAATCGGGGCTTAAAAGTTCAACCGTTCAAACCGCAGAATATGTCCAACAATGCGGCGGTAACAATCGAAGGCGGTGAAATCGGCCGTGCGCAAGCCTTGCAGGCAAGGGCCGCACGGGTCCCCCTGATCAATGACATGAACCCAGTTTTGCTAAAACCACAAAGCGATATCGGCGCGCAAGTGATCCTTCAAGGGAAGGTTTGGGGAAATGCCACCGCGCGAGAATTCCAGTCCGTAAAACCACAAATGCTGAAAAAGGTTCTGGAAAGCTTTCGCAGGCTTCAGCAAAAAGCAGATATTGTTCTAATTGAGGGGGCTGGAAGCCCCGCCGAAGTTAATCTTCGCAAAAATGACATTGCCAATATGGGTTTTGCCGAAGCGGCTGACATTCCGGTTATTCTGGCCGGTGACATTGACCGGGGCGGCGTGATTGCGCAGCTGGTTGGAACCATTGATTTGTTATCTCCTTCCGAAAAAGCGCGCACAAAGGGCTATATCGTCAACAAGTTCAGGGGAGATGTCTCCCTGTTTGATGATGGCCTTAAAATCATAACGGAGAAAACGGGCGCCAAGAATTTTGGTGTGCTTCCGTTTTTCAAAGATGCTCACAAGCTGCCCCCAGAAGATGCGTTTTCCATTCAAAATGCTAGGAAGGAAAACGCCACTATTCAGATTGCTATTCCTGTCCTGTCCCGCATCTCAAATTACGATGATTTCGATCCACTGATTGCGGAACCCTCTGTCAATGTAACCATGGTCCAACCGGGATCGCCGCTACCAACGAATGCGGATCTGATCATCCTGCCCGGATCAAAAGCGACTTTGGCCGATATGGATTTCATGCGAGCTCAAGGCTGGGATATCGATATCAAATCCCATATCCGGCACGGTGGTTCTGTCATTGGCATTTGCGGCGGGTATCAAATGCTCGGGTCCAGGTTATTCGACCCGGATGGATTAGAAGGCAACCAGCTTGAAACTGACGGGCTTGGTCTTCTGGATTTCACGACCGTAATGGGCGGATCAAAAAAACTGCTTGAAGAAAGTGGCGTTGAGACTCTCTTTGATACTTCTCTCTCCGGCTATCATATGCATCTGGGGATTTGTGAAGGCCCTGCTCTTTCCCGTCCCATGTTACAATTATCGTCAGGACCTGACGGAGCCGTTTCAGAAGACCGGCTTGTTATGGGCTGTTATTTGCACGGATTATTTGCAAATGATGCGTTTCGTCAAAAACTGATCAACCGGTTTCAAAATTCAGATCACATTGTTGAATCGTTTGAAACCCGAATTGAAGAGACGCTGGATAATCTCGCAGCGCATATGGAAAAGCATCTGGATCTGGATGCCATGTTGGAGGTTGCCCATGCCGCTAGCTAACCAGCGCCCACGCCAGTCCCATGAGCGATGCGAGAAGCAATCCACCCGATATCAAATACAGCCTCAAGGCGGACTTGATGTCTTTGGCTGTGGCGTCTTTTCGGCCCGTCCCGTTCATCCAGACATCATCGACAATCTGATCCCCGTATTTCCGGGGACCCGCCAAGGACACACCCAGTGCCCCGGCCATCGCCGCTTCCTGCCAACCGGCATTAACACTTTTATGGTGGCGGGCATCGCGCTGCAGGCCTTGAATGGCGGAACGGCCACTGGTGGAGGGCAGCAAAAAGGCTGCAACGACAATCAGGATACCGGTCAAACGGGCTGGGATATAATTGACAACATCATCCAGACGGGCCGCGAATTTTCCAAAATATTCATACCGGTCATTGCGGTGGCCGATCATGCTATCCAAAGTATTCACCGCCTTATAGAAAAGCAGTCCGGGCAAGCCAAGCAACAGAAACCAGAAAATGGGCGATATGGTCCCGTCGGAGAAGTTTTCGGCAAGACTTTCAATGGCGGCACGGGCGACACCCGGCTCATCCAGGCTTTTTGGGTCGCGGCCGACAATATGACTGATCGCATCCTGCCCGGCATCCAAAGACTGGCTCAGCGCTTTTTGAACTTTGTCCACACCGTCAAACAAACCGCGATAAGCGATCAGGCTGCTGGACAAAATTATAAGAAGAATGCCACCGCCGGGAACAGCCTCGTACAGCACTGTAAGAACGATGCCGGAAGCCACAGCAGATCCTATAATGACAAAAACGGTCAGCATTCCGGTGGTAAATCGCAAAAAATTTCCAAAATCGATGCGATTAAGGCGTTTTTCGAACAGCGATATAAAGCGCCCGATAATAACAACGGGATGCGGAATGCGGCTGTAAATCCAGGCAGGATCACCGAAAAGGCCATCCACGATCAAAACGGCAAATGCGATAAACACCGGATCGTAAGTGTGGCTGAAAATTTGAGACAGAAAACTTGGCATCGCGCCAACATGATATGGAGACTTTTTTTCGTCAACATCAATTTGACAGAGACGAAGATGAGTCTGGACTTAAACAGGATATGGGTTAAACCCGCTACGGCATTAAGTGGAGCAAGAGATGACTGAAAAAATTGGCGTTATGGTATGCGGTCACGGCAGCCGGGACGAAGGCGCGGTAACCGAATTTGCAGCTGTTGCCAAAGGTATCGCGGAACGACTTCCGCAATATGATGTGGATTCCGGGTTTCTGGAATTTGCGACCCCGATTATTCGCGATGGGTTAGACCGCCTTCGCGAAAGCGGCCACAATCATATTCTGGCAATACCGGGCATGTTGTTTGCCGCGGGCCATGCGAAAAACGATATCCCATCGGTTCTGAACGCCTATGCGGCCCCCCATAAAGATCTGAAAATCTCCTACGGCCGTGAGCTGGGGATTGATCTGAAGATGGTCCGCGCTGCGGGGGAGAGAATTCGCGAGGCATTGGATGCGGCCGACGATAATATTCCGCTTCACGAAACCATGCTGGTTGTTGTTGGACGCGGCGCATCTGATCCGGACGCCAATTCAAATGTTGCAAAAGTTATGCGCATGCTTTGGGAAGGATTGGGCTTTGGCTGGGGAGAGACTGTCTATTCTGGTGTGACCTTCCCGCTGGTTGAACCGGGTTTGGAACACGCTGTTAAGCTTGGCTACAAGCGGATCGTGGTGTTCCCTTACTTCTTGTTTACCGGCATTCTGGTCAATCGGATTTATGATTACACCGATAAAGTCGCCGCCAATCATCCGGATATCGAATTTATCAAAGCCCCTTATCTCAATGATCACCCCCTGGTACTTGATTGCTTTGCTGATCGCGTTCAGGAGATCCTGGAGGGAACCAATAATATGAATTGCGGGCTTTGCAAATACCGCGAGCAGGCCCTTGGTTTCGAGACTGAAGTTGGATTGATACAGGAAAGCCATCACCATCATGTGGAAGGGATCGGCACCGGGGATGCGGAAGATCATTCCCACAGCCACGACCATTCCCATAGCCATGATCACGCACACAGCCACGATCAGGGCGATGATCATGATCATGGGCATCACCACCATCCCTACCCTCACGCCGACCACCCACTTGGACCGGTCAGCATGACGGAAGAAAAGAAGTAGTGATGTACGATTATATCCGTGAACCTGACGCAATTTACGAAAAATCCTTCGCCACAGTGAAAGCTGAAACGGATTTTTCCAGCATGGATACTGACCTAGAGACGATGGTCACCCGAGTCATTCATTCTTGCGGCATGCCGGAGATTATGGACGACATTGCCTATCACCCGGATATTGCAAAGGCTTGCAAGGAAGCATTGCTGGGTGGATGTACGATCCTCAGTGACTGCGAAATGGTGACCCATGGCATTATCCGAAAGTTCTTGCCGGCTGATAACAAAGTTATCTGCACGCTGAATAATGATGATGTTCCTGCCAAGGCGAAGTCGTTGGGAACCACACGATCAGCTGCGGCGATTGAGCTTTGGAAACCGCATCTGGACGGTGCAATTGCAGTCTTCGGCAATGCGCCGACCGCGCTCTTTCACCTGTTGGAAATGTTGGAGGCCGGCGCACCACGCCCCGCTACAATCCTTGGCTTTCCTGTGGGATTTGTCGGTGCAGCTGAATCAAAAGAAGCCCTTGCTTTAAGTGATTTGGGTATCCCGTTCCTAACGTTAAGGGGCCGTAAAGGCGGAAGCGCCATGGCCGCTGCCGCCATTAATGGCGCTTCGACATTATGCAGGACGTAAAATGAAAGCATGGCTTAGCATAATCGGTGTTGGTGATGACGGGCTTGACTGTTTAAACCCGGCTGCAAAAAAGGCGTTGAAGGATGCCACTCTGATTATTGGTGGGGATAGACATCTTGCCATGTTACCCGCAGATGATAATCGCCCGAGGATGAGCTGGCCCAGCCCCTTGATGAAGCTTGTCGATGACGTGATGAGCCGAAAAGGACAGAATACTTGCATTTTGGCAACCGGTGATCCCATGCATTACGGGATCGGTGTCACATTCGCCAAACGACTTGATCCAGACGAAATGATGGTTTTCCCGTCCCCTTCCGCTTTCAGTTTGGCGGCATCAATTTTGGGATGGGATTTAACGAAAACCAATTGTCTGACACTCCATGGCAGGCCACTGGAATTACTTGTGCCTCATCTGGTTTCCGGCGCCAAAATCATGGCGCTCTCGGACAATGGCACGACACCGTCCAATGTAGCCAAATTGCTCACCAGCTCCGGTTTTGGAGACAGCATCCTCACCGTGCTTGAACATATGGGCGGGCCACAAGAAAACCGGATCATCAAAACCGCAAAAGACTGGCAGGATATCCAATGCAAGGATCTGAATAGCCTAGCAATCGAATGTATTGCCGATAAAACCGCCTATCCTCTTTCACTTGCGCCGGGCTTGCCTGATGATGTGTTTGATCATGATGGGCAATTGACCAAGGCCGAAATTCGCAGTGCAACACTGGCAGCCCTTGCTCCACTACCCGGACAGATATTGTGGGATATTGGTGCGGGATCAGGGTCAATTGGCATCGAATGGATGCGTCTCTCACCGCTTAATCAAGCCATCGCCGTGGAGCCCCGTGAAGATCGATTGCATTTCATCAATCAAAACCGGCTTAAACTGGGTGTTCCCGGATTAAAGGTGATCTCTGGAAAAGCGCCGGATGCTTTGGCGGATTTACCCAAGCCCGACGCGATTTTCATTGGAGGTGGTTTAACGGCCGCTGGTGTTTTTGACGCTTGTTGGGAAAATTTAGAACCCGGTGGATGCCTTGTAGCCAATACCGTTACTGCCGAAGGGGAAGCTGCGGCTTTCTCTTTGCACGAAAAACACGGCGGCACCCTTAAACGACTGAACTTCTCTCGCGCCGAAAAAATTGGCGGTTTCACCAGCTGGAAACCGTACCGGCAAGTAACACAATTAAAATTGGTAAAAGTATGACAGGTACTCTTTATGGCCTTGGCATCGGACCGGGTGATCCCGATCTGATCACGTTAAAGGCGCTGAAAATTCTGCAAAGCACAGACGTCCTCGCTTATCCTACATTGGAAGATGGCGACAGCCTTGCCCGGGCAATCGTCGACCCTCATCTGACAGGAACGCGCACAGAAATTCCGATCCGTATACCGATGGTGGTGGAACGAAAGCCTGCGCAAGATGCTTATGACACTGCGGCGGAAGAGCTGAAAGAGCATTTGGAAAAGGGCGAGGATGTTGCGGTTCTTTGTGAAGGGGATCCGTTCTTTTATGGATCTTTCATGTATCTGTTTGGTCGTATTGCAGAAGACTATCCGGTTGAAGTTATCCCCGGCGTCTCATCTCTAACCGCATGCTCATCAGCCCTGCAGGCGCCGCTCTCCGCCCGAAATGATATTCTTACAGTTCTGCCTGCCCCGATTGAAAGCGATATTCTCAAGCCCCGGATTGAAGCTGCGGATAGTCTCGCCATCATGAAAGTTGGACGCCATTTTGACCGGGTTCGAGACCTGATCGAGGAAATGGGGCTGACCGACAAAGCCCACTATATTGAAAGAGCCACATTGGATAATCAGAAAATTCTACCGCTGGCCGATGTCCCTGCGGATGCCGCTCCATACTTTTCCATGATCCTTATTCATAAACGGGGGCAGGCATGGAAATGATGACACCTCCTACAGCGATTATTTTGCTCAATGACAGTGGTCGGGACATTGCGGATAAGCTGATAGCGCTTTATCCGGAAGCTCTTATTCATGGCCTCGGTGGCCGGGTAACGGATGCCGATATCACCTTTCAGAAAACTGCCACCCATGTGCAGGAGCTGTTTAAAGCAGGAACACCTATTCTTGGGGTTTGCGCATCGGCCATCCTCGTTCGTTGTCTGGCAAGCGTCCTTGATAACAAGAATGCAGAGCCGCCTGTTGTGGCGATTGCTGATAATGGATCTAACGTTGTGCCACTTCTAGGCGGTCATCATGGGGCCAATGATATGGCCCGGACGATTGCCGATCACTTGGACGGACACGCCGCCATAACAACGGCGAGTGATATTCACTATAATATCGCCCTTGATAATCCGCCGAAAGGATTGACGCTCGGCAATCCTGAAGATGTGAAAATGTTTATCAGTGGTTTGTTGAACGGCAAGAAAATCAAGCTAATCGGCTCCCATTCATGGCTGGAAAATTCTGACCTGCCTTTTGCTGAGGATGGAGAGCTCAGTATTTCAGTAACGACGGAGAATAAGTGCGGCGACAGTTCTGCACTGGTTTTCCATCCCAAGACCCTAACCCTTGGTGTCGGCTGTGAACGCCATGCAGAGACGGATGAGCTACTGTCTTTGGTGAAAGACACTTTGCAGGAAAATAACATCAGTCCATTTTCTGTTGCCTGTGTCTCGTCAATCGATTTGAAATCAGATGAAAAAGCGGTTCACGGAGCAGCGGCGCATTTCGGACAATCACCTCGTTTCTTTGACGCGGCACGATTGGAAGAAGAAGCCCCGCGGCTCAAAAACCCATCTGACATTGTATATTCTGAAGTGGGGTGTCATGGGGTCAGTGAAGGGGCGGCACTTGCAGCGGCAGGGGCTAATTCCAAGCTTCTGGTTCCAAAACAGAAATCAAAACGGGCGACTTGCGCAATTGCACAAAGTGAGACGGCGATTGATGGACAACAGGTTGGCAAAATTCAGGGCAAGCTGTCAGTTATCGGTATTGGTCCCGGTCAAGATCCATGGCGCACGCCAGAGGCCAGCCACTTAATTTCGGAAGCTACTGACCTTGTTGCCTACGGCCTCTATCTTGATTTGTTGGGCGATAACATTCAGGGAAAAACCCGGCATGACTTTGGCCTGGGCGAAGAAGAGAAACGCGTTCGTGCGGCCCTTGATCTTGCATCACAGGGAAAAAATGTAGCGCTGATTTCATCCGGAGATATAGGCATTTACGCCATGGCAACGCTGGTTTTCGAGCTGATAGAGCTTGAAAAACGAGGTGATTGGGATCGGCTCGATATTCAGGTGACACCGGGCATTTCTGCGCTGCAAGCTGCGGCGGCCCGTGTCGGCGCACCGTTGGGACATGATTTCTGCACCATATCTCTCTCTGACTTACTCACCCCGTGGGACGCGATTGAAAAACGGATCAAGGCGGCGGCAGTAGGGGATTTCGTTGTCTCCTTCTATAATCCGGTTTCCTTGAAACGCCGCACCCAACTGCATGCAGCGCGTGCCATCCTGCTGGAACATCGTCCAGAGACAACACCGGTTATTGTTGCCCGTAATTTGGGCCGTGATGATGAGGCGGTCACTACTCTTACATTAAAAGAACTGGACCCTGAAAAGGTCGACATGCTGACCCTTGTTATGGTGGGATCGAGCGAAAGCAAGATCACAACAACAAATTCAAAATCAAAAACATGGGCTTATACCCCGCGCGGATATGCGGGAAAAATGGCTCTCTCATCTGCTGGAGAAAATAAATGACCGTCTATTTCATTGGCGCAGGCCCCGGTGCGGCTGACCTGATTACGTTACGCGGTCGGGATCAAATCGCCTCCTGCCCGGTTTGTTTGTATGCTGGATCTTTAGTGCCTGTAGAAATTCTCAGCCATGCCCCTTCGGATGCGCATATCGTGGATACGGCACCGCTGCATTTAGATGAAATCATCGCAGAAATGGTCAAGGCCCATGAAAAAGGGTTGGATGTTGCGCGGGTTCATTCAGGTGATCCATCCATTTACGGGGCGATTGGCGAACAAATGCGCCGACTGGATGAACTTGGCATTGATTATGTGATTACGCCGGGTGTTCCGGCCTTTTGCGCCGTTGCCGCCCTTCTTAAAACCGAACTGACCCTGCCTGATGTGAGCCAGACCATTGTCCTCACCCGGACTTCCATGAAGGCAACAGCAATGCCCAATAAGGAAGATCTGGACACTTTGGGCAAATCCGGCGCGACCTTGGCTATTCATTTATCCGTTCGGAATTTGCGAAAAGTAACTGCAGACCTTATCCCGCAGTATGGGGAAGATTGTCCGGTAGCTGTTGTTTTCCGGGCAAGCTGGCCTGATGAAAAGGTTATTCGCGGCACATTATCCGACATTCAGAAGAAAGTACGGGCCGAGAAAATCACACGGACAGCGTTAATCATTGTTGGAAAGGTCCTTGAAGCCCGCGATTACCGCGACAGTGCCCTTTATCACGCCGATCATGTACACGTTTTGCGGCCTAAGAAGAAGGCCTGATGAATTCAAGAAGATCATCCAGTGAATGAGTGACATCACTTTTTTCATAGGATGGTCTTCTTATCATGATGGCAGGCAGTGACAATTTTCGAGCGGCCTCAATTTTTGCATAAGTCGCACTGCCACCGCTATTTTTACTGACCACCACATCAACATCATGCGCCTTCATTAGGGAGATCTCATCCTCAACCGTGAAGGGGCCTCTGGATTGCAGGTGACAAACTTCTGATAAAGCAGGGGAAAAATCGATACCTTCAATTGTACGAACAATAAACTTCTTTTGTTCGCAATTTTTGAATAACGAAAGTTCCTGCCGACCGACTGTCAGGAAGATGTTCCTAAATCCATCCAATTTAAGCGCAGCATCCGCCGTATCCGCGGCATGTACCCAATTATCACCGGATTGTTCGTTCCAGGGTTTTCGGTCAAACCGGATATAGGAAACACCCATTTCCTTGCATATCAGATAAGCTTTTCGGCTGATCTGGGCGGCATAGGGATGACTTGCATCAATTACCTGATAGATACGCCTCTCATCCAGGAACGTTTCCAGTCCGCCAACATCCTTAAAGCCACATAAAAGGACTTCACCTTGTAATTTAGTGGGATCTTTCGTCCGGCCCGCAAGGCTGGTAACAAGCTGAATGTCATCCATTGCAAAAAGTGTCGCGTTCAGCTCAACAGCATCCCCCGTCCCACCGATCAACAATATATTCTGCTTTTCACCCACGGCTTTGGCCCGCGAGTTTTCCGGATCTATCAAAGATCAAAATCTCCACATCAACCTTCCCTCCGGAAACGCTGGTTGCAAATTCTCTTGCCAAATTAGCAACCAGATTTGCGAGGGGGACATCACCACTTTCCGCCGCCTTTAGAACCTGCATCGCCGTATTGGCCGATTTGCATTCTTTTACAAGGTCTTCATCGGCGGTCAGTTCTGTCAGCTTTTCAGCAAGCCAGCTGAAATCAACCGAACTTCGTCCCGAATGCAGGTCCATATGTCCCTGCGCGAGTTTTGTTATTTTGGCGAAGCCACCCGCAATAGTCAGGCGCGGAACAGGATGTTTCTTCAAATATTTAAGGACACCTCCGGCAAAATCACCCATATCTAGCAAAGCATAGTCAGGCAGCGGATATATTGCCGTTGCGGCCTTTTCCGAAGTTGACCCGGTGGAGGCAATTACGTGTGTTTCTCCTGCGGCCAGCGCCACATCAATACCGCGATGCAAGGATGCAATCCACGCCGCGCAGGAATAGGGAACGACAATTCCCGTTGTTCCAAGAATAGAAAGTCCTCCTAAAATCCCGAGGCGTCCATTCATTGTGTATTTTGCAAGTTCCTCACCATTTTCAACACCGATGGTAATTTCAAAGTCTGAGGGTATATTTTTGGCGGTGCATATCTCATCCACAACGAGGCACATCATGTCACGTGGTACTGGATTTATAGCGGCCTCCCCCACCGTGATGGGAAGCCCGACTTTGGTGACAACCCCAACTCCATTACCTGCATGAAAGGTTATGCCCGCTCCGGGTTTTCCATGTTTGACAGAGGCTATAATTCTTGCTTGGTGAGTAACATCAGGATCATCCCCGGCATCCTTGATAATACTGGCTGTGGCGATGCTTTCCGTCAGTTCTTCTGTTGCCAGTGCAAAGGCCGGTGTTTGTCCCTTTGGCAGGGTAATGGTGACCGGATCCAAAAAATCCAATCCCAGAAGAGCCGACAAGGCCGATTTGGTCGCCGCGGTTGCACACGCGCCTGTAGTCCATCCATATCGCAATTTTGGTGTCGTATCCTCGGTCATGAAAATATTTATAGGCTGCTCTTACACTGTTGGCTAGGCGGATGAAGAAATGACGTGTAAAAGGGAGAAATGGATAGAATTCTGAATAAAATCCCACCGTTCGAGGCGGGTAGTGTATGGCTACTGGGCGCTGGACCCGGCGATCTTGGCTTGCTGACTTTATATGCGATTGAGGGCCTTCGTCAGGCAGACGTGCTTGTCTATGACGCATTGGTTGCCAAAGAAATTCTGGAATTGATCAGCCCCGGCTGCGCACTGGAATATGCGGGCAAACGCGGCGGAAAACCATCCGCCAAGCAAGCAGATATTTCGGACCGTTTGGTCACCCTTGCCAAAGAAGGTAAGAAGGTGCTTCGGCTAAAAGGCGGCGATCCCTATATCTTCGGTCGCGGTGGTGAAGAAGCGCTCACCCTCAAAGCCAATAATATTCCTTTCAAAGTTATCCCCGGTGTTTCTTCCGGTGTTGGCGGGCTCGCCTATGCCGGTATTCCGTTGACCCACCGCGAAGCCAATTCTGCGGCCACATTCCTGACCGGTCATGATGCCAATGGCGAAGTTCCCAATGTAAATTGGGAACATATTGCCAAAGGATCGCCTGTTATCGTGATTTATATGGGTATGAAACATATCCGCACGATTACGAAAAAACTGATCGGTTATGGCCGCAGCGAAAGTGAACCTGTTGCAATCATTGCAAACGCGACCCTCCCCAATCAACAAGTCTTAATCACCACTCTGGCCACAGCTGGGGGTGATGTGGAAAAAAGCGGAATTGTACCGCCAGCCCTTATCGTTGTTGGAAGAGTGGTTGATCTTCACGACAAACTTGACTGGTTTACCGATAAATCAGCCCAGCTGGCCAAAGACGAGGGATAAGCCAAATGGCGGCTCCCTCTCTCCTGATTGCAGCCCCGTCATCGGGATCAGGGAAGACAGTGATTACTCTTGCCCTGTTACGTGCGTTTAAAAACAGAGGCCTGGACGTTACCTCGTTTAAAATCGGCCCCGATTATATTGATCCCGCTTTTCATGCCCTTGCTACAAACCGGGAATGCTTCAATCTCGATCCGTGGGCCATGTCAGATGAAACACTGATCCGCAATGCAGGCAGAGCAAGCTTGAACAGCCAGTTGGTGATTGGCGAAGCCGTCATGGGCTTGTTTGACGGCTCTCAAAATGGGGACGGATCAAGTGCTGATCTTGCCGAATTTTTGGATATTCCCATCATTCTGGTAATCGATGCCAAAGGTCAGGCGGCCAGCGTTGGTGCCGTTCTTCATGGATTTAACAGCTATAGTCCCGGCACAAAAATTTCGGGTGTTATCTTCAATTCAGTGGGGAGTTCAAATCATTCGAAAATGCTGGGAAAAGCTGCGAACGATCTTAGTATTCCTGTTTTGGGATATATCCCAAAATCCCCCGACCTGAAGCTTGAGCATCGTCATCTGGGACTTATTCAGGCGCGCGAAAATGCGGATCTGGAGAGCTTTCTGAACAAAGCCGCAAACCTCATCGATCAAAATATTGACCTTGAAAAGCTTCAGGCAATTGCGTCTCCTTTTCGAAAAACTACAGAAACGGGCAGCATTCCACCTCCTCCAGGACAAAGAATTTCCGTTGCACAAGATGATGCTTTTGCCTTTTGCTACCCCCATCTATTAGCCGACTGGAAAGATGCTGGGGCTGAAATTACCTTTTTCTCCCCGCTGAATGATGAAAAACCACATTCGGATGCCGATTTTATTTATCTGCCCGGTGGGTATCCTGAATTGTTCGCTGAAAAACTGTCCCACGGCTCAAATTTCAAAGATGCCATGAAAGAAGCTGCGGGTAATGGCACCTCGGTTTTTGGGGAATGCGGGGGATATATGACCCTTGGGAAAACTCTCACAGATGCATCAGGCACCCGTTTTCCCATGCTGGGCCTACTTCCCATTGAAACATCTTTTGCTGATCCGAAGCTGCATCTGGGATATCGCAATGCCAGACTTGTAAGCGATAATTTTCTGGGAAAAAAAGGCGATCTATTTAAAGCCCATGAATTTCATTATGCCAGCATCACCAGCAGGGAAGATGTCAATTCTTTGTTCAGCCTTACTAATGCTAAAGACGAAGAATTGGGTTATGCGGGATGTGTCAGCTCGAACGTGACCGGTTCCTTTATTCACCTGATAGATAGGGCAACACATGACTGAAAAAGCCATTCCAATTTCAGTCCTTGTTCTTGGCGGCGCACGATCAGGTAAAAGCGCATTTGCCGAAAGAATGGCCGCAGATTGCGGGCTTAAAAAAATCTATCTGGCGACCGGACGAGCCTTTGATGGTGAAATGGAAGATCGCATTGCCAAACATCAGCAAGACCGGGGAGAGGGTTGGACAACCATAGAAGAGCCCCTCAAACTTGCTGAAACACTAACCAATAATAGCAAGCCTGACCGGATTATTCTTGTTGATTGCCTGACGCTGTGGGTCACAAACCTGATGATGGCGAAAAAGAACCTTGAAGCAGAGTGTGAAACCTTGTGCCAATGCCTTGATAATTTGAAAGGCCCAGTGATTTTTGTCTCCAATGAAGTGGGACAGGGCATCGTTCCGGATAATAAAATGGCAAGAGCGTTTCGGGATCACGCCGGGCGGTTGCACCAGATGATTGCAAGTAAGGCTGAGACGGTTTATTTTGTGACCGCTGGCCTGCCTCAGAAACTGAAATAATCGCTATGTCTGACACTCAACAAAACCAAAACGCACAACCCTACAAACCAAACTGGTTTCGGGATTTTCTTGTGGCTTCGGTGTTTCTAACACGACTGCCCCTTCGCTTGAATTTCAATTATTCAATGTCAGCGGTTGGTAGTGCCAGCCGGTGTTTCCCCCTTGTGGGCCTGATAGTCGGCGGTCTCTCCGGTGCAATTTTTCTCGGGAGCCAACTTCTTGGAATGCCGCTGATATTAGCGGCACTATTGAGCCTTTCGGCGCAAGTGCTGCTCACCGGCGCCCTTCATGAAGATGCCATTGGGGATGTCGCCGACGGCTTTGGCGGGGGCGCGGATAAATCAAGAAAAATGGAGATTATGCGCGACAGCCGGGTTGGCACCTATGCGGTTGTCACGTTAATTCTGGTACTTGGCCTGAAAGCTGCGGCCATATCATCGCTAAAAGATGCGTATCTGGCTTTTTCAGTTCTGCTATCTGCGGCCGTTGTAAGCCGGGGCATGATTGTTTGGGCGATGTATCTTCTTCCCTCTGCCAGAGCCGACGGGTTGGGGGCATCCGCTGGAAAACCATCACTCACCGCTTGCCTTTGGGCACTTGCCTTTTCTGTCCTTGTCCCCATGGCCACCCTCAATCCTTTTTTGGGGTCCATTGCCCTTCTTGCATCCTTTGCTGGTGCTTTTGTGATGTCCATGATTGCCTACCGTCAAATCGGCGGGCAGACCGGTGACGTTCTTGGAAGTGTTCAGCAAATATCAGAGCTTTTCTTTCTGATCGCGATGGCAACCACCCTTAGTTAAATTATCTTTTTCGGGGCTTGGGGCGGGCCGTTGGTTCGGCCTGCAGAGGATCATCCGGCCAATAATGTCTGGGATATTGACCTTTCAGATCTTTCTTCACATCTGCATAGGTGTTTTTCCAAAAACCCGCCAAATCCTGAGTGATCTGCGCCGGACGTCTGGCTGGACTTAACAGGTGAATGGATATGGGCACCTTTCCGCCAGCGACCTTCTTAACGTCTGCCTGACCAAACATTTCCTGAAGCCTGACAGCCAATACCGGGGCATGTATATCTGAATAATCAAGCCGGACGCTGGAGCCTGTCGGGACGGTTATTCTGGCAGGAGCAAAGGATTTGAGACGGCTTTGCTGTTCCCAATCAAGAAGGGACAGCAATATTTCATCAAGCTTCAAATCCTGCAAACCAGCTAAACTTTGCTTTCCTGCAAGATACGGGAGCAACCAGTTTTCCAAATTCTCCAACAACCAAGACTCTGACAGGTCGGGCCAATTGGTTATTTCATTATCATGATATTTTGCAAAGGCCACGCGCTGAATAAGGGAATGGCTTCCCTTATCCCACGGTAGAATTCTCATTTTCTTGTTTCGAATAACATCCAGTATTGCCTTCGCAATATCATCAGGATCGGGTGTTTTTACGCGCTTTTCATCTAAAACCAGCGCCCCGATTTTGGTCTCTTCCAGCGCAATTATTCGTTCTTTCACATCATCCCAGAACACGCGCACTTCTGTTTTTATGTCGCCTTCAAATTGCGCCATCAGTTCCTGATAGCGAATGGCGGCGGCTAGATAAATACGGGCGTCCCGGCCTTTTCCATCAAGATCGGCAACAACGAGATAAGGCTCCCCCTGCAATTTATCATTGTTAAGGAGTGTAGCGCCGCGCCCGCCAGACAACCGGTAATTGGTCAAACTATTTTTGCGCAGCTCCCCAATTCTGTCAGGATATGCAAACGCCAGAACGGTTCCCACCGAACCAAGTGCACCTGATTGTTTTGATACTTTGAACCGTTTTCGAAGATCATTTGCGCTTTTAAGAACCTGCCGGGTCTCCACCCTCTCCCTGCCACTGGATCGCGCTTTATTTAAAATCTCAAGCCGTGCGCGAATGTCTGAATTGGGGCTGTCTCTTTCCGATTTCAGAAAATCCCGTTCCGACAAAAGTGCCGCCAAATCACAGGCAAGACCGGCCTCTCCAATTTCCTCCGCTTTCACGATCATCCGGGCCAGTCGTGGATGAAGCGGCAGACGAACGATTTTTTGGCCAAGCTTTGTTATCGAATTCGTTTTATCCAGCGCCCCTAACGAATGAAGCAAATCTCGCGCTTGCCCAACCAGACCGGAAGGGGGTTCTGTCATCCAATTAAGCTCATTTATTTCCGTGACACCCCATTTGGCCAGCTCGAGTGTAAGGGAACTTAAATCAGCCACCGCGATCTCTGGCTCGCTATGGGGGATCAATCCGCGATCTTCCGCTTTCGTCCACATACGATAGCAAATCCCGGGACCAAGGCGTCCAGCACGCCCCCGGCGCTGATCAGCAGACGCCCGAGAGACACGTTTAGTCTCCAACCGGCTCATCCCGCTGTTTGGATCAAACCTTGGGTTGCGGCCAAGTCCCGCATCGATAACGATCCGAATACCTTCAATCGTCAGACTGGTTTCCGCAATATCGGTCGAAAATACAATCTTTCGCCGACCTTCCTTATCTGGAAATAAAGCCCGGTCCTGATCCTTTTGGGAAAGATTACCAAAGAGAGGAAGAAGGGCAATATTCTGCGCCTTTGCAAAAGAGCTTAAAGCGCTCATTGCCCTGTTTATTTCACCCGCGCCCGGCAGAAAAACAAGGATATCCCCTGTCTCTTCTTTGACAATTTCTTCGGTCCAACTGGCAAGCGCACCTTCCAAGCGTCCTTTAAAAGGCCTGTCCATAAACCGGGTTTCAACCGGAAACTGGCGTCCTTCACTGGTGATAACCGGTGCGTCATCCAAAAGCTGAGCGACCCGATCCGCATCCAATGTGGCGGACATAACAACCAGTTTCAAATCTTCGCGCAGTATTTCCTGCGACTGTCGCGTCAGAGCCAGACCTAAATCTGTCTGTAAATTACGTTCGTGGAACTCGTCAAAAATGACAACACCGATATCTTCCAGTTCGGGATCTTCTTGCAATCGGCGGGTCAGAATTCCTTCGGTGACGACTTCAATACGCGTTTTAGCACTGACCGCTTTATCGAGACGTATTCGATACCCAACTGTCTCTCCGACCTGTTCCCCAAGCAGATCCGCCATCCTGCGGGCGGCGGCTCGGGCAGCTAGCCGGCGCGGTTCCAGCATGACTATTTTTTTGGAACCCAAATCTTTTAACTGCAAAAGCCAGAGCGGAACGGTTGTGGTTTTACCGGCCCCCGGCGGTGCCTGCAAAACGGCCCGGTTAGTCTTATTTAACGTAGAGACCAGCGTTGGTAGAACGTCTTCAACAGGAAGGCCGGTTTTAGGGGGCGAAATTGTCATAAGGCATACATATCAGGGGGATGGTTTATCTGTACAGGTTCTATTCTTTTGGGGCTTTGGACAAGAGGTTGGAGAGAATGGGGAAAAAAGTAAGAGACCCAATCCCGGCCAGCACAGAACCCACTATCACGATCACGCCGAACCGGGTTGTCGGCGGAAAACCAGAAAGTGAGAAAACCAGAAAACCAATAAAAATAATTCCAGTTGATGTCAATATTCCCGTGCCTTGCTCCCGCACCGCTTGTTTCCAGATATCAGGGCTGTGGCGTTTGTCCGACTTTCGGGAGACGGCCAAGGCCAGGTGAATGAGGGCGTCAACAGCAAGACCGACGGTCACACTGATGGCTGGGGCAGAGATGATATCCAGCGGAACCGATAAAATGCCAATTCCCCCTAAGGATATAACCGGCACAATCGAAGCTGCTGCAAACATCGCCAAACTCAAACGCCAGTTTCGGGTAATAAAAAACGCAATGGCCAGAAAGAGTCCCAGCAAGCTGACGATGCCTGTTGTAAGGCTGCTGCCGACCAAAGTCGCAAGGCGCGCCTGCAAAATATAAACGCCGCCACTGTGATCAAGGCGAAAACCGTTTTCCTTCACCATTTTCTCAATATTTTCGATAACAATCAGTCGGGGCTTTGATCTATCCGCTTCTTTCATACGCAACAGAAACAAGGCTTGCGTTCGATCTTCAGACAAGAAATTCTCGATCACTTTCTGATTTGCATCCAGCGACAAGAGCATCACAATTTGCCGCCAGGGAATCAAGAAAGCCAACGGATGTTCATTGGCTTCCGCCATCAAGGCAGGCAAAGATAACACCGTGCCGACCTGATTGATTTTCGTAAGGCTATTGTGCAAATCCCAGAGCTTTTTGTAAGATTCTTCACTATGCAGCCACGCCCCATCTTTTAAAGAAACGACAAGTTGCAACGGGCTGCTGCCGCCATTTTGATCTATTGTTGTAAGGCCTGTTTCAATCTCCCCCCCTTTTTCAAAATAGGTAAACAGGGAGGGATCGGTGTCGAGTTTGAAAAGGCCCGGAGAGAACAGCACCGTGCAGACAATTAAAAAGACAGCACCGGTATATTGGACAAACCGCATTCCCTTAACGGGAAATCCCTTGGCAAATTTCCGTTGGCTTTTGCGTCTTGTTGCGACGCTTAAGAAGGGCGGAAAAATTACATAACAACAGAGCAAAGCTGCGATCACACCAACGATACCCCCAACCCCCAACTGCCGCAGTGGTTCGGCGGAGACAAAGAGAAGTGACAGGAAGCCCAAAAAAGTGGTAACCGAACACCAGAAGGAAGCGGGAAAGGTTTTTCTGACCGCTTGACGCGCCGTGATGGCTGCGCCATCCACCTCCCCCCGCGACCAGTTATTGGTGAGGTAAATGACCTGCGACTGCACCAACACAAAAATGATGATCGCAAGGTTGGCCGTTAGTATTCCAACCGGTTGCTTCAACAGAAACAAAACAATCAGGGTGAGGAAAATAGCGGATATACCGCTCAAACTGGCTCCCAATGCGATTGTTGGAGATCGGTAAATGATCATGAGAAGAACCGCGAACAGAATAAGGACGGAGGTGCTGAAAAGTTTTGCATCCTGCACCAGACTTTTACGGATCTGATCAACAATAAACGGCATACCGGAGAGGTATATGCCCGAGATAGAAGATTTTTCTTTAAATCCGGAAATCGCTTCTTCTGCCACGGCAACTTGCGCCGATGCCGCATCTCGCGCCAGGAAAGCAATGATCAGTGTCGCACTTTCATCCGTATTGATCAGTAAGGGCCGCCAAAAGGGACTGTCCTTGGCCGACTTTACGGACGCTGGGCCGTTAGAAATGCTGATCACGCGTGAAAAACCCGGCAGTCGCAGTAATCTATCCGTCATCTTCTTGATTTCAGTGCGATATCGAGATCCGTAGATATTCGGGCTTTCGACACTGATCACCAGAAATTCTTCTGCCGGGAACAGGCGTGCGATTTCTTTGGTTTCTGCAATTTCCGGATCGTCTGATCCAAAAAAGAAATCCGGAGAGATTTTCGGCCGAATATCCACAAAAAGGACAAAAATGGCCGTGATAAACCCTGCAATCAACAGAGCGACTCCGACTTTCATTTTCTCATTTTTTGTGCCGTTCAAGATCATTTATCACCGGATCAAAGTCTGTAATTATCTAGCCATACAGTTTCATGGATCATAGGATATCCAAAAGTAATCCACTACGATACTGTCTCGATTTAAATTCCAAGGTGAGTAAATGCACGTTACGGATAAAAATCTGATCCGTGAGATTGAGGAGCATTCCTTAAAGTCCACACCAGCGCTTAAAAGTACCGATTACGACGGCTGGATAATCAGAGAAGCCAAAGGCCAGACAAAACGGGCAAATTCTGTGAATTTTCTGTCTGCGGGTTCACTTCCATTAATTGAAAAAATAGAAACCTGTGAAAAGTATTATACTGCAATAGACCAGCCCTGCATATTCAGGCTGACACCTCTGGCGATGCCTCAAAGTCTGGATTCCAAACTTGAAGCTCGCGACTATCAGATCATTGACAAAACCGATATTCGGGTTCGTGATTTAAAACATCATCCACCTGCGCATAATCCTCTACCTGTCCACATGACTGAGGAGTTGTCCGAAGAATGGGTTGAGGCAATTTCCCGCCTTACAGGAAAAGAGGGACGCGCGCCGATGATAAAGATGGAGATGTTCAGCAATCTGACCTTAAAGCCAGTATTTGCATCCATAAAACAGGATAATGAGATCGTTGCGTGCGGATTGGGTATTCTATCCGATCATCTGATTGGTTTATTTGAATTTGCGACCAATCCCGATCACATGCGCAAAGGATATGCAAAATCCATTGTCGATAGCCTTCTGCTTCAGGCGGCGAACAATGGTGTGTCTCATGCGTATCTGCAGGTTGTGAAAAGCAATGAAGATGGTCAAAATTTCTGGAAAGCCTTAGGGTTTGAAGAAACCCTTTATGGCTATCATTATCGCATCAAAATTTGAGGAATTGACCATCAGGCCGAGGCGTAATCAAGCCAGATTTCTTCATCTTCAAAGAATAACTCATCACAATTATCCCCCTCCCCCCCACGATCAACGACGAGAAAATCGCTAATCTCTTCGAGGGCTAGTACGGGGTGATGCCATGTCCCGGCGTGATAATTAATCCCCTGATCACCGGTGGCAATAAAAGCAACAAGATCGGAGGATGAGACCGTCTTCCCAGCTGGGGCAACCAGCACAAGATAGGGCCGACCGTTCATCGGAATGAAGGCTTGGCTCCCCTGTGGGTGACGCTCCACTAATTTTATTTTCAACGGATATTTAAGCGGGGTCGCCCTGAAAATATTGATGAGTGCCCTCCCACCGTTCAGAAGCTCGACTTTCGCCAAATC
>PJEL010000498.1_pt1 | contig 45984 bp, 42 predicted proteins | sample 1853271 | NCBI WGS metagenome assembly PJEL01 (sample SAMN08108733, study PRJNA415343) | Invertebrate metagenome, whole genome shotgun sequencing project. | host: Globobulimina | place: Sweden: Gullmar Fjord | collected 2015-08
CGTCTTTACTCCAGATTGAGACATCTTCAAATGTAACAACTTGCTGACTGTATCAACATGACTAATGGGCAGTTTTGTCCAAGCAGCAACCTGCATAAAGTGTGCCGAACACTATTGGGACTAGTCCGACTTTTTGTCCAATATTATTAAAAAACAATTCCTCTAACACTCAAAATGTAAATGAGGCTTTTTTCAATGACACCAATATCTTCAAGTAAAGATACTCAAGCTATTGTCAAAGATCTATTTACAGAGATTCAAAGTGAGGCAAAAAATAAAAATTTTGCTCGGGCCGAAGAGCTAAGGGAGAAAATCCTTGAATTATCCCCGATGTCCCTTACTGAAATAATTAATTCAGCCGACATAATCGAAAAAGAAAAAACAGCTGGATTAGACACCACCCATCTTACTCTTTGGAATAAACTTTACCAGGAACTCAATACTGAAGAAAGAAACTGTCTTTTTTACAGTATGAATAAAATCAAGGTAGAACCACAAAAATTAATTCTTTCCCAGAACTCTCTTAACAATAAGCTCTTCTTTCTGGATCAAGGTCAAGTCACTGTTTTCAAGCAAGACAACGGAAAGAATAAAATCATTACCAACCTGGGTTCTGGTGAATTGCTTAGAGAATATTCCTTCTGTTCCATATCTTTGTGCTCTGCTTCTGTGGCCAGTCTTACTCCGTCACATCTCTATTGCCTAGACAGATCAATAGCTGAAAAATGGGAAGCAACTCAACCATCGCTCATGAACAAACTCTTGGATTTCTGTAAAGAAGAAGGGCATATGAAAGAAATAGCCAAGATGAATATAGAAGAAGAATCAACTTGTCCAAAATATACTTTTGATGGAGTGATAAACGCTAATCTACTGACCAAAAAAGGAAAAAAAACAAATACTAACTTTCGTGGCAGCCTTACAAATATATCACAAATCGGTACTTGTTTTCATTTTAAGTGTAATAAAGAACGGACTGCACGTGCTTTACTTGCCCAATACTTGCTTCTGTCAATTTCAATAAAAATTAATAATAAACCAATAAACTTCAAAATAGTTGGCAAGATCAATCAAGTTTCTTTTCACCTATACAGTGACTACAGCCTCCATGTTCAATTCAATAAAAGTTTACCTGATAATCTTTTAAAAATAATACGTTCAACAACTGAAGACCTGTGATCAAGCAAAAACACATCCTCTATCTATGGAAACACAATAGGGGTATCTTTAATAGATTAGGCTTTCAATTCAGAGAGTAAATATTGCATGTAAAAACCTAATCATTTTCAACTACTCATAGAAATAAATACTTTTTGATATTGACTAATACAATATTTCTGGTAATCATTAGCACTCATTTCAGACACAAAAACAAGGAAATATAACTACCAAGCACATGCCAAAAGAATCTTTCACCACACGCAGAACCGATCAAAAACATTGGGACCCAGTCAAAATGAATGAAAGACGGAGAGGACCAAGAGTTCCTATAGCTGTCCCAATAATGGAGGAAGAATTCTTTATAACCACCTGTGGTGTCACCTTAAATGTAAGTGAATTTGGTTTGCGTTATTTTAAAATTGCTGCAAAAAATGAAAGAACAAAGATTAAAGAAAAATATCATTTTGAAACACTCATCAGGTCTATAAACTTCTCAATCCCCATTGAAAATATTGCTCCACTCAACATGATGTGCTCTATTGTCCACGAAAAGCATACTGATGATTTTATTGAAACCTCTTGTGAATTTATTTGTTTAACAAATGAACAAAGACATTCTATTTTAAGGTATTTAGACATTCATTCGACGTAGAAATCCATTCCCTTCAAGCTACACACATAAAAGACTCATCCACTACTTATCAGTCCTCATGTTACAACATTACTGCTGCGAGACAGGAGAAGACATATTATCGCAGGTGGCCCCCTCTTGTCCACTACGGACCGTTACAAATTTTCACTAAAATATTAAATAGCAGTTCCAGCTATCTGTTCAGAATTAAAAAATTTCGATACGGTGGGAGTTTTTTGAGAGAAGAGTATAACGATGCAGCTTACTTGGTGTTATCAAATTTTCAGCATATGTAATTATTATTTCAAATCACACAAACGAAACGGTTCAATGACTTGTGGATTGGCCAGAGACTATAGTTTCAATATCCTTATTGATAATTTCTTTCAGATAGGAAAATTGAGCGTTTGAGAGATTTAGTTCTGCATCCTTCCATGCCTTATCCAGGTTTTGTGCAGTTTGTAAAGGCTCAGATTCGTGCCGCAAATGAAACTCTTTAAAACAATTTAATACTTTTGACCTGTGTAACTCTAGCTCCTTGTCGTCCTCCAATAACGACCTGTCTGCAATAGACCTTGCAACGATTTCATCAACTTCGTTACCCTTCAAATTAAAGGTGTTATCATGCCTATCGGCATCTCTATTGACTACAGGTTCATTACCATTAAACACAATTGCTTTCACAAAAAAACTCCTTTTACATCAGAAAAACCAAGAATTTCATTGTCAAATTCACTGACTCGATTCACTCACACAACAGGTCTTGCATAATTTCTAATTATATTTTTTAACTATTATAGTACTTTTGCAGTATACACGCCACACTTTTAACGCCTTGATTTAGCGAAAGATGTTCAAAATAACACTATTGCCAAACAGTATTAGTGTAAATTTACCCGACACCTTGCCAACTGATGAAGTACAATTAACTTCGCAAAACATACACAAACTACTCCAGCAGAAAGGCTTCAACAAAGTACATCTCACCCTGCAAAAGACAGATTTTCAGTGATTGAGATAACGATCTAAAAAAAAAATGCCAAAGAAATATTTCAACTTAACTTTCAGGATAACCAAATATCACAAAGAAAAAACAAAACACTTTTTCCCGAAACTATGACAAAAAAATCTTTGAAGCTTCACGTTTAAGTACATTTATTTTCATTGGTTTTAAAAGATAACGAACATTATTACGGTCAAAAAAATCAATTTTATAAGTAGTTAAGCCGCCTGTTATAAACAGAAAACGGCTCGACAATTCAGGGAATTCAGCTATAGCAGAATTATACAATGAAAATCCATCCATCTCAGGCATATCAATATCAGAAATTATGAGTTTATAAAATTTCTTCTCAATCAGCCCCAGAGCCTCAACACCATTATGAGCTACATCAACATTCCCTTCATCACATAACAAAGTTTTGATGAATTCAGTGATCATATTTTCATCATCGACAATTAAAATATTTTCATTTATAGCTGAAGGAGGAACGACTACTTTTTCGATTATATCTGTTGAGCTATATGCACTGGACGGTATGGCATTATAATTAAATAATCCTGTTACATCAAAACTCATCATACCTAACGCCGTCCCTGCCAAAAGATCATGCTTCATCTTGCCCTCACATTAAAAATGATCACAGAATGAATATTTAATAATTCTGTAAAAAGAGGTCTTGCTATACTGATCAAGCGACAAAGGTCCCCCAGGGAACTCCTCCGCTACATTTCGCTCAAAAAAAAATAACATATTAAATCCATGACAACACCATATCCAACATGTCTTTACCTTAAACAAAGAATTCAACAAAACCCTTAACCACACAAACTACGAGTCCGGAATCCCGGACCGTTTTTCCGAATAATTAAACTTATCCTTATCCAATGACAGTGTCAACGATATAACCCATAGGTCCAACCAATAGGCAACACGGAGTGAAAAACAAAGTTTAATGTGAAAACAGCTACATATAGCCACAAATCACAGTGTCACAATCTTTTTCGTTACAATAAATTAATCAAACATCAACTTCAACCAACTCATATTTCATCCAAAAAAAAATATCTAGGAGTCTGTCGGACTTATGTAAGCGAAAACCATGTTAGTAATTCTCAATATCACTTTCTTTCACCTTGGCGATTCGATTATGATTATTATTGCCACGTTTAACCTTCTTATGCTTCAATATATTGAAAACCAACAGCTTTTCATCTTAAAAATCTTCTTTTTTATACCTACAATGCATACATACGTTTTAAATTCCATGCAATTGAAACAAGTGTCAATTCACCGTTGACTGATTCAAGGCCCCGAAGAAAAAATTGCCTGAATCCCATCACATGTTTCATGATGCCAAACACTGGCTCAACTGTACTTTTTCTTTTTGCATAGAGAGAACGACCTTCGTCAGTTTTTAATCGATGCTGCATCTTGCTAACTGAATCTGCATCTGCATCTGGCGGCAGGGGTTCTGGCGTAGTAAATCTTTCAGTAATGGGTTGATTGTGTTTTTCTCTTCCTGGGGGGATAAGAGGTTCAATTCTGGACTTTTCACATTTTAACACATTGTCATCACTATAGTAGCCAGCATCTGCCAGTATAGTTTCGGTGCGACCTAACTCCTCAGGCAAAGCACCTAAGGCAGAAAGTACCGGAGTAATTTCCTGCTTGTCATTTGTAGATTGACTGACGTGAGACTCGACAATCAGCATAGTTTCAACGTCAACCCCGGCCTGGGCATTATAGGCTTGCTCGAAACCCTTGCCTGATGTAGGCATAATTCGAGATTCTTCATCGGTAAGATTGATTTGATCCTTCTTGCGAGGGCCTGGAATAGGTGGCTTCGGTTGCCTGCCACGAGGTTTTTTTCCAGATTCTTTAACCTTATTTTCCCGCTTAGCTATCTTTTTATCGTATTCTTGCTTTTCCTTGGCATATCGTTCAGTTGCTCGTTGTTCAACTTTCTTCTTGGCTTCAGCAATAGCGGTGAGACGATCTTGTCGACGAGTAAGTTCCTCTGGTATATCCATGCCATCAGGGATCTCATCAGAATCTGCTTTTTCTGCAAGTCGCATAAGTTCTTGTACTTCGGATTGAAGTTGCTTTTCAATTTTACAGGCGTGATTCCAGCTAAGAGCATGGTGTTTTGAGGCATTGGCCTTTATCTTAGTGCCACCCAGACTGATTCTTCCGATCTTGAAGAGACCCATTTCATGAGCAAGCACGAGGATCTGAACAAATAATGGTTGCAAATGATCCAGGAAGCGTTTTCAAAAGGTGGCGATGGTGTCATGGTCTGGGTGAGTATTGGCTGAAATAAAACGAAAAGCTACAGAATCATAAGTTGCTTTCTCTATTTTTCTACTGGAAAATACTCCTGTTGCATAACCATAAAACAACAAGGAAAGAAGAACCTCAGGGTGATAAGCCTTGGAACCTTTGCCTGCATATACGTTAGAAATAGGTCGCAAGTCGAGTTGAGAAACAACATCGACGACAAGACGGGCTAAATGGCCTCCTGGTAACCAATCTTGTATTGAGGGAGGAAAAAGGTATGGTGTATGTCTGTCCGCTTCAATAAAACTTGTACTCATAAACTTGACCTCGCAATGCAACTACTTGAATTTGCATTGCAATATACACAATCTAACACCTAGTGGAAAGCATTTAAATCGAAAAAACAGTCAGCTGAACCTAATATTTTACCAGCAAACTTGATTTTAAGTCCGACAGACTCCTAGCTCCTAAACCAACAAATAGTAAAAAAAGTGACACATGAAATTTCAGCCTTTCCTAAAGAAGAAGAATTCTCTACCGACAAACAACTTGCTTTAAAAGCAAAATGGATTCAGAAGAAAAAAAACAGAAGACTTGCCACTTACACCAACAAGATCTTGCCACGATGTTGTATAAAATCAATTTCCCTGTCAACTAACAGTTATTCACAATATACAAATTTTCTACCAGCATCACTCTTTCCCAAATACACATTGGCTTGTAAAAAACATTTGACTCTGCTATACTCTTTGCCCAGTTTGCCCAACAGGAACAGGCTTACTGTTAACTCGCCACCATTATACAATTTTCCGTTTTTCAATGCATTTCTTCAATGCTTGATACCGTAAGAGTTACATGGCTACTTCAAGCAATACTATCTGTTATCCCGGCATTTTTTTATAGTAATAGTGTAAAACAAGTTGTTAACTTATCCGTAATGGTTCATCAAAAAATGAAACCTGATCCCAACTGTTTTACTCCAACGGACAATCCACTTGTCATAAACTTTTTGACAGATTAATAAATACCATCTGAATATACCCTTCGACTTAAGAGTAAAAACATTTTTGATTATACTTTGCACCGAAGAAGAAATATTTTTAAGATCTCATTTTTTTAACAAAAAACTTACTTTACTATATAACGACGAAACATGACTAGGAGTACGCATTGATGGGAAACAAAACCCCTTTAACTGAAAAGATATCAGTATCGATTGACGGAAAACAGGTCTCTGCTGTCGCAGGGAAAACAATATTAGACGCCGCCATGGACAACGGCATAGAAATTCCTCATCTTTGCCACCTTCCAGGAAAAAAAGAATCGCCCCGCCCCTGCCTGCTATGCTTAGTTGAAGTAGACGGTAAACGCCATAGAGCATGCAACACCACTATAGCTCAGGACATGGATATCGTAGTAAACAGCCAGGAGTTATCTGCCCATAGGAAAAAAAGACTCCAGGAACTGGCGTCTCATCATTACGGCGACTGCAAGGCCCCTTGCAACCTTACATGTCCTGGCGGAATAAATGTACAAGGATACATTAATCTGATTGCCAAAGGAGAACCAGAATCCGCCCTAAGACTCATTAAAGAGCAAAACCCCTTACCTGGCATCGTCTGCAGAGTTTGCCCACGTTTCTGTGAATCTCGCTGCCGCCGAGTACTACTCGATGAGCCAATAGCAATCAACAATCTGAAGCGATTTGCCTTTGATCAAGCCTATCGCAATGGCGACTTTAAGGAAACAATTGCCGCAGCAACCAATCATAAAATAGCTGTAATCGGTGGTGGTCCAGCTGGCCTTTCATGTGCCTATTATTTACGCAAACAGGGACACGATGTCACAATTTTTGAAGCGGACATAAACCTTGGAGGCATGGCCAGATATGGCATCCCTGACTTCAAGATGCCCTCCAGCGAACTTGACATGGAAATCAAATCCATCATCAACATGGGAATCAGGGTCCGTACTGCCCGACAATGGGGCCGTGATTACAACTTAACAGACCTCCTGGAACAGGGCTTTGAATCAGTTTTCATTGCTACCGGAATGGCCCACCAGAAGCAGCTTGAATTCGAAGGCAGCAAGTTTTCCACGGATGGGCTCGCATTTCTTCGCCGGGTAAACTCTGGACAACAAAAAAGCATCGGCAATAAAATCATGATTGTCGGCGGCACCAAAGTAGCTATTGAAATTGCCAGAAGTGCTCGCCGTTTAGGGGCAAACGACGTTACCATCATTTACCCAAGATCTAAGGTTGAAATGCCTGCTTCCCAGCGAGATATTAACGAGGCAGAAAAGGAAGGTGTTCAATTTTTCATGATGGCTGAACCTCTTGCCTTGAACAAACTGGAAAACAACCAACTACAATTAGACATTGCAAGGACCATACTCAGCGAAGCTGATAAAAAGGGACGCCGTGTTCCTGTGCCAATGGAAGGATCCTTCCTGGTATGGAAGGGCGACTCAGTCATTAATGGACTTGGCCAGGAAGGCACTGCCGAATTTGTCAAATTCGGCGACCTTGAAGCCCAACTTAAACTATCCCCCAGCAAAGCAATCAAATCGAACATGTCCACAATGGCTACCAACGTTTCTGGTATTTTTGCAGGCGGCGAAGTAGCAAGTGGTCCCAGAAGCGTCATTCAAAGCGTCGATGCAGGGCGCCGTGCTGCTGAATCTATCCACAAAACCCTTACCGGCGATGCTGTTGCCAAACCTGCAGACGGACGCTTCAATTTTTCAAAAGGAAGAAAATTTGAAGAAGTAGATATGGAAAACTTCAAAGGATGGGATATCGGTTTGCGTGAAAAAATGCCCTCACGCTCACCAGATCGGCGAATCCATGACTTTGACCAAGTTGACACTGGCTTCACTACCGAAATGGCCATCAAAGAAGCAAAACGTTGTCTTCAGTGTGGCTGCACTGGTCTAGCCAAATGTGAACTGCGACCAATTTCCCTAAGCCATAAAGTTCCAGCAAAAGTTGCCCCGACGCGGTTACAATGCAAAGAAAACAGAAGCCACACCTCACTTTATATTGATCCCAACAAATGCATCGCCTGCCATCGTTGTGAACGTAGCTGTGAATATGATGCAGTTTCTGTGCGTTACACAGAGAGCCAAGACACATTACTTGACAAAAACATTATAATTAATGAAAAATGTGTCTCCTGTGGCGCCTGTGCCAATGGCTGCCCAACTGGAGCGATCACAAAGAATCACCTTACCCTACCTCTACTTCCCGATGAAGCGCATAAAGTTCATAGCGTCTGCACTTATTGTGGAACCGGATGTAGCATAGAACTACATACAAAATACAACACTATTTTTGAAGTAAAAGGAGACAAAAATGGCTCAGCAAATCATGGAGAGCTCTGTGTAAAAGGAAGATATGGCTTTGATTTTCATACCAAACCGGATCGCCTCAAACAACCATTGCTTCGTGATGATATACAAGATGAATTTCGCACTGTTTCCTGGGATGAAGCTTTTGATGTCATCACTGAGAAATTAAATAAACACAAGGATGGATCTTTTGCTTCCTTAGCCTCAGCACGAGTTACCAACGAAGAAAACTATCTCCTGCAAAAATTCACCAGAGCAGTGATGCAGACTAATAACATTGATCACTGTGCCAGACTCTGACACTCTCCTTCTGTCAGCGGTCTGCTGACAAGCTTCGGAAGTGGTGCAATGACCAACTCCATCGAAGAGATTGGTGATGCTCAGACTATTCTGGCCATCGGCACAAATACCGCCGAAAACCACCCTATTATTTTTCATCAAATTAAAAGAGCTGTAGATAAAGGCGCTAAACTCATTGTGATTGACCCCAGAGAATTAGCACTATGCTCCATCGCTCACCTCTGGTTACGACTTCACCCCGGAACAGACGTCCCTCTTCTGATGGGTATGGCCAAGATAATTGTTAATGAAGGACTCCTTAATCAGGATTTCATCGAAACTCGCTGTGAAAACTTTAACGAACTCAAACAGTCGTTAGACAATTTTGACCTTAATGAAATCTCAGAAATTACTGGGGTCAGGATCGAAGATATCACCGAGGCTGCAAAAATTTACGCTACAGAATCACCAGGTACAATCCTTTATGCAATGGGAATCACCCAGCACTCAAAAGGGACTGATAATGTCTACGCTATTGCCAATCTTGCCCTTCTCACCGGAAATATAGGAAAACCTTCCACAGGTGTGAACCCTCTTCGCGGTCAGAACAATGTCCAAGGATCTTGTGATATGGGCGGACTGCCAATGTTTTTCACAGGATACCAGCATGTATCAGAACAAGCAGTTCATGATAAATTTACCAAGGCCTGGAATTGCGACCTACCCGACCAACCCGGCTTAACCCTCTCGAAGATGTTTCATGCCGTAGACCAGGGGGAACTACAGACAATGTACATCATTGGTGAAAATCCTGTTTTAAGTGATCCTGACGCCCAACACGTTGAAAAATCACTTAAAAGTCTTGACCTCTTGATTGTTCAGGATATTTTTTTGACCGAAACGGCCAAACTTGCGCATGTCGTTCTCCCTGCAGCCTGTAGCTTTGAAAAAGATGGCACTTTCAGCAACACAGAAAGGCGTGTACAAAGAATAAGACAAGCAGTTTCTCCAGTTGGACAAGCAAAAGCTGACTGGAAAATACTCTGTGAACTAGGAAAGAAAATGGGAGCATCCGGTTTCGACTTTCAAAACCCTGCTCAGATCATGGATGAAATTGCCGAGCTTACCCCTAGCTACGGGGGAATAAGCTACGAGAGACTCGAACAGGGAGGAATCCAGTGGCCATGTCCAGATAAAGAACACCCAGGAACAATTTATCTACACGGCAAGACCTTTCCCAGGGGCAAAGGGAAGTTTATTGGCCTGACATACAAACCTGCGGCTGAGTTACCAGACGAACAATATCCTTTTCTACTTTCTACCGGTAGAAACCTGTATCATTACCATACTGGATCCATGACAAGGCGTTGCGATGTCCTGAAAAAAATTCAAGATGAAGAATTTGTGGAAATAAACCCGGTAGATGCCAACAACCTTGACATAAAAGAAGGACAACTTTTAGCCATCTTTTCAAGACGAGGCGAAGTCACTGCAAGAGCCAGGATCACCAAGCGGTCTCCAGAAGGCATGGTATTCATGACCTTCCATTTTGCAGAAAGCCCAACCAATCAACTTACCAATTCAGTAACAGATCCGATATCAGGTATCCCTGAATTAAAAATATGCGCAATTAATATTCAGAAAGTATAACTCAACTACTGTCACAAACCAAATCAAGCTGTTATGATGTCTTTTTTGCAAAAAACATTATAATGGCTTAATCAACCATATACATCGACTTCCACAAGGACTACCAACAACATGCGTAAAATTAAATCAGACCCTGAAGCAACTCACCCCCCTGATGATATAAAAAAATCCATAGAGGTCATGGTCCTAGAGCATGCGCATGACAACCGCTTATCATGTGCCAGTGCACATGAAATTGCAGCCACCCTCAACGTTGACCTTAGCTGGATCGGCATCATTGCAGATACACTCAAATTAAAAGTAAGTAATTGCCAGCTTGGCTGCTTCTAATAAGAAAAATAATCTCTCAACAAGAATGGATAATACCAAACAAGGAAGGTAAACAAATTATCCAGAATATAAAAACCTAGCGACCTACGTACCAACGACATAGACATGCGTAAAACCATCAAGGGAATAATTACTACTGCCAAGATCCCTAATCTTCTTCACCCTAAGCCCACAATAACGAGCTATTTTTTGGATATCAGACGGACTAAATGAATATTGAATATGTTGCTCACTCCATAATTCATTATTACCCTGACCCACATAAGTGATGGTTGTTTCACTAACCTTCAAAGCTTCAATATATCGGTGGCTCCAAAACAACCTACCAGAATCAAGCTCTTGTTCATACTTACGTTTTCTCCAGTAACCCTTTAGCAACAGAGGGGAAGAATAATCGAATAAAATTTCACCCTTTTTCACTAAATGAGAACTTGCCCACAAAAAGAACTTACCCAACTCATATCTGTTCAGGTAATTTAAAGTATCAAAACCAGAAACAATGTAATCTATATCCGAAGAAATCCCTTCAACCTCTTCAAGATTTGCAATGTCACCTACATGGATTTCATCTGAATATAGTTTTGCGTCATTGAGCATCGTCTCAGATTGATCAACAGAAATCACATAAATTTCACCAAGCTCTTTAATTAACCTTGCTCCTACTCCAGTACCAGCCCCTGCATCCAACACCATACCGGAAGAAACTCCCGACTCAGATAACTCTCTAATGATACCATTTTCCCAAGTATTTCGAGCAAGCTCTTCCCTTGATTCACTGTAAGTCATTTTCCACTCATCATAGATCACTTACAGCCATCCTCGTCATTCTAACAATATAATTACTAACAATTCATAAGTTAGACCAAAAGCCACTAAACAACTTTACTCAGTGTCTGACTCAATGTATTTATTCGATATGGTTTTGGCATTACAGCACAGAAACCATATGCCTCACTATTTGACATTATAGGATCATTAGCATACCCACTAGACACAACAGCTTTGACTCCCGGATCTATCTCCTGAAGCTTAATAATAGTATCCTTACCACCCATGCCACCGGGTATCGTCAAGTCCAAAATAACAATATCATAAGGACAATCTGTTCCATATGCTTTCTCAAAAAACAGAACAGCTTCTTCACCATTTACTGCAGTTGTAACACTGTATCCCAAATGCTCAAGCATCTCTTTTGCTAACCTTAAGACCTGATCTTCATCATCCATAACTAAAACTTTTCCCTTGCCGTGCCAAAGTTTTGTTTCTTCTTCGACTACATTTTTTTTTCCTTCGACAGCGGGAAGATAAACAAACACATCTGTTCCACAAGATTTTTTTGACTTAGCATAAATCAAGCCATTATGTTTTTTGACTATCGAATAGGCAACAGCCAATCCCAGCCCTTTGCCTTTCTTTTTGGTAGTGAAATAAGGATCAAACATTTTTTTCACATACCTTTCCCCAACTCCTATTCCATCATCTGAAAAAATAACCTTCAAATAATGACCAGCTGGTAAGGACGAAAACCTGCCAGCGGAAAGATTTGTATTTTCAACTTTGACATTCAACAAACCACCTTCTGGCATTGCTTGATCTGCATTAATTGTCAAATTCTGAAACAATTGATTTAATTGTCCTTCATCAGCTTCTATAACCCAGAGATTATCAGAAAAATCAAATTGACATTTAACATTGGATCCTTTGAGAGAAAAACTGCAGGTACCTTGAAGTAACTCATCAATAGCTAGAGCTTTTTTTATTGGTTCACCGCCTCTTGCAAATGTTAACAACTGCTGGGTAAGCTCTTTGGAGCGGCTTACCGCAAACTCTGTTTCCGATATTTTCCGGGCGACTTGACTGCCAGGATCGGCATAAAGAGAAGCTAATGAAAGATTTCCCATTATTGCCTGAAGAAGGTTATTAAAATCATGAGCAATACCTCCAGCGAGAAGACCTAAAGATTCGAGTTTTTGGCCCCTCTGAAGATCTTCTTCCATTTGCTTCCTTGAGGATATATCAAGAGCCGTGAAGGTAACCCCCTCCGAAAAATCATCCTGATTTAAGGGAGATGACCGAAGATGAATATCAATGAGAGTTCCATCTTTCTTCTTCCAAACAGTTTCCACCTCTCCAACATCTGACTGTTTTAACTGATCATACTTAACAACTCCTACCCTTTTAAATTCCTCAGTACTTGGATACAAAATTCTCGCATTATTTCCGATCAATTCATCAATTGAGTAACCAATAATTTTTGCCAGCTCAGGACTAACCCATCTTAATGTTCTATCAATGACTAAACCAATACCTACCGGAGTAGCGCGAAGAATACTTTTCAAAGTTGCTTCTTTTTCAAGTAAGGATTCTTCGGTGCTTCTTCTTTCTTGAACTTCATCATCAAGTAGTTGATTAATTTCTTTTAACTCTTTTGTCCTCTGAGTTACAATTGACTCAAGGTGCAGCTTATAATTCTCCAGCTCAGATTCAGTAATTTTATGATTATTAATTTCAACTCTCAGTTGCCGGAGAAGTTTTCTCTCTCTTAATATACGATCAAGCTTAGCTTTTAGCTCATCCAGTGATACTGGTTTATGAATAAAATCAGATGCCCCAGACTCAATAACGTCGACATAACTGTAAGCTGTGCTATCACCAGTGATGATTACAACATCTACATCCGGAAACCGTTTACATGTATGTTCAAGAAGTTCCATTCCTGACATGTTTGGCATTCGAATATCTGCAATGACAACATCATAATCTTGTTTTTCCAGCATTTCCAAAGCGCCAGAGCCATCTCTGACCTCAGAAGAACTATAGCCGTAAGAATTAATATACCGCGCCAATAGTCTTCTAAAAGCCCCGTTATCCTCTGCTATAAGAATTTTAATATCATCCATTTTTCTGTAGCAATCTAACAAAACAGGTTTACTCAATCTGTTACTTATCCATGCAATAAACAAAAAGAAGAAGAACTACTGTCCCGTAGCATAAAAAGCCCTACAAGGTAATGCTAAGATTCGGATTGAGCGACTTTAACAACGACAGATGTCATTAGACTTCTATCGTTATTTCAATATACCATGTAGCAACCCGTTGTAACAATCAAACATGCACTATAGCCTTTTTATTAATATCACATAAGGCAATTGAACCAATAGTAGTTTACTATAATGATATTTTATTTATATAATTACCTATTTATAAATCTTATCACTTTGAAATATCCATTATCTGTGAAATAATGGTATAGCTGAAAAAAAATAGCGATCGACTGACACTTTTAAGGAGGATGTATGAAAAAGATAATCTCGACTGTAATAATATTCATGTTTGGGATATTATTACCAATTGCCTGTAGTGCAAAATCTTTTACTGAAAATGGTTATGATATTTCAATGAAATGGCGTCAAAGTAACGACAAGTTTATGATAAAAGGTGATATTAAAAATGGGGAAAAATGTAAGAAGCTAAAGTTATCAGCAAGTTTTAAGAATACCGGTGACAAAACAGTTAATGTGAACATTGTGAAGTCAATAAAATACAAAAGCACCGCTGGAAAAAAATTTAAAGCCCAAGATAAAGTAAAACTTGACCTGAAACATAAAAACAAATGGTACGTTGAAAACATTAATCTAGAGTGCCAATAATAAAACAATACACTGGCAACTGTTTAAAAAATATAATGTGTTTTGCTTTTACACTATAATAAACAGCAAAACTAAACAAAATTTACCAATATCTCTAACAGTGAAAAAACTATCAAAAAAAAATCAACCTCTTTAAATTATAAACGTAGACAAAGCTTTAACTAATCCGAGTGGCTGGGCCAATACTTTTATTACCAGCCACAAGCAAAGTGTGAAGACGACAGAAAAATTTGCATTCAAGATGCCATTTTCGTACAACACAGACATTCCACAGTCACATGCCCATATGTGCCTGTATTTACTTTTATAGTTAAAGAGGTTCAACTTTATTAATAAAAATTAAACATGGAGAACATCATCACCAGTTTTTGAGCTATCAACTATCTCAACAAAACCTTTAAAAAAGAAAGAGAGATTAGCTCTGGGATCCCCCGACAACCTTCCTTTTACTCTATCCCAAGTCATCATTGCAATCCGGGAATCCGGCTCACCTACAACGAGAACAGGTTGCTCTTTTTTCTCATCCCAATAGTACTTCCCACCAATTTTCTGCCGCGCAACTTCAAGAATATAACATCCAAACTGTTGAGTTATACCGACTACCTGAGCTTCAGAAATCTGCTTAATGCACTGAACAACCTCTTCAGCCATTTCATCGAGCAACTCAAGACTTGATGGTGAAAAATCCAGTTGTTTTTCACCTCTCTGCTGAGCTGCTTCAACAGCGCTTTCAGCATATTTTATAATTTGCTGTGTAAGTTCATTCATGTATAGTTTCCATTATATTATATTTTCTAATTTCATTTATATTACACTCATCTCAAACACAATGGAAGACGATGCGCCAATCATTATATTTTTTTTTAATTCCTGCTTATGTTGGTTAAAGATTGAAATCTGAGCAATAACGAAAAAATATAAATCGCAGGAGGCATCAAAATGATATTAAAATCAAATTAATTTTAGGAGATCAAAAATATTCAATTATACAAAAAATCAGATTTTAGAATTTTTTCGGTATAAATCAAGCAACTTATATATAACACAGCTTATCATATTTAAAAACAATACGTATAAAACAAATTCTCCAAGACGAACACCCTGTAGCAAATTATGCTCGTAATAAACTGCAAGTAGAACCAACGACATTATCACAGTATGAAGAATAGTGTTCTTTTGACTTTCAAGCAAACTGATAGGGATAAGTGTAAGAAGAAATAACATCCAGACATGAGTCCAATAAGGAGTCAACAGATAGACAAATACAATATTAAAAGCATAATTAAATCCTAGTCGTAATTTTCCAACAAAATCCATCTGTGAAGGATTCTTTTTAAGATAGAAAAGAGTTCCAATATTAAAACTTGAGGTAACAACCAGTAACGCTATCAATATTCCAAACAAATGAGAACTATCTTCACCGAATATCAACCCCAGTGAAACCAAGATAATGGCAAAAGGTGTGAGGTAAAGAGTAAACAGTTCCAGCCTCTCAATTGCTTGTCGTTGAACTTGATTCATAAAAAATCACTCCTGTTATACAACTATCACATTGTAACGGTGTATAAAAATGTCTTTTTCACCAACCGGATTACACACAAAATATTATTTGAGTTTCCTAGCCGCTGCTTCCTTAATATTCTCAGGCAAATTACTTTTACTAATTGCAAGCAAACCTTCTTGACCATTAATATTCCTTGCCGCTGCTTCTTTCCACCATACTGGCATATCACTTTGAATAATCTCTATTAAAACATCCTGATCTAGAGTCTTTTGTATTCCCTGTACGATCTTGATCTCTGCTTTCCGTTTTATATCAATTTTTGCATTACTATTTATAATTTCGAGCAAGTGATCTTGATCTATAATATTTTCCAGCGCAGCACCTCTCATTTCTGCAGGTTCATTGCTTATTGCGACATCAAACAAAATTTTTTGATCTGTTATTCTTTTTATGGCAGCAGTTTTTACTCTTACAAACGCATTGCCTTTTGCGACCTTTACCAAAATTTTTTGATCTGTTATTTTTTCAACATCTTCTATGGATGGACCACATCCAGAAATCAAAATAACAGTAGCAACAATAATGAGTGGAAAAAGAACTTCGGCTGATTTACAAAAACCTGAATATCTACAAGTCATTACTCTCTTCCTATAATCACACTTAATTTAAGAACAACCCTACTCAACAATTCTGTGGTTAAACTGCAAAACTATCACTTTCCTTCACTGAGAAAGAACTAAGGTTTCACCAATTTTCATTACAATAAAAGAATCCGGTGTAAGACCTTTTTGCCTGACAGCCTCTTTAAGTCTTTGAGGCGGTTCATCAATTGGTTCTGCAGTGAGCTGAAATGTTCCCCACTGAACACCTATGGATCTTTTTGCATAAATCTCCTGATGGATGGTGACCGCCTCCTCAGGATTAATATGTACTCCCTTCATGAACCATCGGGGTGAATAAGCACCAATAGAAATGATGCCTAGATCAACTTTATTTAGCCTACTACCTATCTCTTTAAATTGATGAGGATTATACCCTGTATCCCCACTGTACCATATTGTTTTTCCACCAATGTTCATGGCCCAGGATACCCATAGAGACTGATTTTTATCCCAAAATGATCTCTTTGACCAATGTTGTGCCGGTGTTGCTGTAAAAGTCACTCTATCCAAAAGTCTACTTTGCCACCAATCAAATTCATACACCTTTTCCTGACTAACACCTTCATTGATAAACCATTTTTTCAGTCCAAGAGGAACAAGCCAAACAACACTGTCAGCCAGTGTATTAACAAAGGCACGATCAAGATGATCATAATGATTATGAGAAATCAAAACAAAATCAATAGCTGGCAAATCATCTAGAGACAAGCCCGGTTGATTATGCCGCTTGGGGCCAGCAAAAGATAAAGGTGATGCACGAGAAGAAAACACAGGATCAAGAAGTAAAGAAATACCATCATACTGAATCAACGTAGTTGCATGCCCTATCCAGGTAACTTGCATTTCCTGAGTTGGTTTATGTACCAATGCCAAATCAGGTTTTACAACTGGAACCTTATGGACATTGGACACATAATCAGCAAAGTCATGATCTCCAAAATATCTCATCCGATAATAGTCAAAAAAACCTTTTTCCCTTGGAGCAAGATAAGGATTACGGAAACCATCTTTTCCATGATGTTCCGGCTTGACATTTATCCCATGAGATTCATTTTCCTGGACACAACCAGCTGAAAGTATTGCAACTCCAATATATAAAAACAAAAAACTAAAAACATACTTATTAGCATGGCGACAAAAATTATTCATCATATCCATTTTCCTGTAAAATACCTCCTCGACATGTAGCTACTTCCCGCCTGGACAACACTTTCAAGAAAAATCATAGAGAATCTGGTAACAAGATAACGCTCGTTATCCAAAAAGAAGAACATGACATCAAAATGTCTGTAATACCTGTATGGGAAAATCAAGACATGACCGGATACAATCTAGGAGCAATAATAGACATTGCACCGACAAACTGGAGAAAATTGTTGTAATAGATAAATACCACAGGAGTCTTTTCAATCTTTATATATGTAATCATATAAACAGGTTGTCACATTCCACAAAGAGCATAGAAATTGTTAGTGTTGACGAATATCAGACTCAGCCAATTTCCATAACAGCAAACAGCCTACTACATAATTATTTGTTGTCGTAACAAGAGGACTATCCTGATATACAGTACCATCACTATTACTCCAGCGTGAATAAAGGCCAATTGACACGCCATCTGTCAAGTCCTTCATAAAACTACCTGAAACCTGTACACCGCCATAGCCACCTTCTGACTTGTAAAATTCTCGTTCAGGAGTCACATATTGAGATGGTACATCATAAAAATAACCATGCAACATGGCATCAGCATATTGCATGCCGACACTAAGATGATAACGTATTTTGTACTGACTAAATGTTTTAGAGTTTTTATAGACTAGAGATAAATCAGATATATAACCTTGATATTCCGTGTCAATACCATCGTCAAAGCCAAAGGAAAAAGCCATACGCAGGTTAGCTTGCAAAAAAAGTGCATTACGATCATCAACTTCCTGAAAGTAATAACGAAAAGCTGGACCGACTTCTACCAGAGAATCCATTTCAGGCATACCTTCCCTCGATTTATTATCATCAGATACAGGAGGATTTCCAGATAGCGAAAGATCAATTTCTACGCGCTTATTTCTCCAAAAAATACCACGTACGCCTCCCCTATCTGCCTTAATTTTTTTTCCTCGGTAAACAAAATAAGGCAAGGGAAACAAATAATTCTTGTATTCATCTGAGCCTCTATAATGAGGCAATCGCGCCGCTAACCCAAAAACACCAAACTCCCAAAGGGGTAATTTTTTACCAGTCAGAGTTGTTGAATTAGCAAAACAAACATTAGGTGTTATTGATAACAAAAATATAAATGAGACTGTTATAAATACTATTGTTTTTTTTATGTCTATTTTCATAATTTACAGTATCAACTCCTACAAATGTATGTATAGCTAGGCGAATTCCAAGAAAGATTCAAAAAAAAAGGCCAACTCACCAACAAGACTCTGGAATATTTTCCATCCCCAATCACCTGCAAAGAATGAAAATACCAGATTACTTCTAAGCAGTTGACCCTGATTTACAAATCAAAAGACAACACCAACCTAAGAGACTAATATTCCTTGCAAAATGCTTTGAGATTATCAGACATTGAAACAAGGCAAGAAATTACCTCGTCTTGCTCTTTTTTAGAAATATTAGCACCTACAGTTTTCATCAATTTAATCTTCTTTTCCCAAAAGACTTTCGGAATGCCAAGATTTTTGCAAAAATTAAACTTCGTGTGACAGGTGGTACACGAAGTTTCAAGTATTTTAATGCATTTATCAGAGGCAGAAGCAGGATGGCTCCCAAGTACAAAGCAAATAAGAAATGACAAAACTACTATCTTAACCACATTCATTTATTCCTCCCAAAAACTACACTAGTTTTTTTGTCATAATTACAAGCTAGTTGTATTATTTCTTGATTTTATAGCCACAGTCTTTGCATTTAAAACGATCTCCCCAGAAAAGCAAGGGAAGGCTTGTCAATCCAATCAAGGCAGCTGAGTACCTTGAGTATTTCACGAGTTCCAGGTTTGGAGAACCACAACGACTGCAAAGGTCACTCACTTCAGGTTCAGGAAAATCCAGATCTTTGCTATCAAGATAGCTTGATTCATCTTTGTCTAATGTTTGTTTTGCAACCTTTACATCTTCTTCTCTAACCTGAACTATAACTCCTCCAATTGCAAAAGAGTATAGCCAGTTCACTCCGACATGATGTTTATTGAAAAGGAAGCATTCAATCCCCTCTGATTCTAGCTTGGCCTTTGCCAACTCAGCCAGAGGAAGATCCCTATAGCTAAAAATTGATACAAGATGAGACATGAAAATATTACAACATGCAAAAGTTAATAACTACCTTCCCCAAACATTCACGATTACAGCCTAAAACCAATAACATCATAGCCAAAGCCATAGATATTAACCCCTCCGTCCCCTTTTTAGCTTTTCAGATTGATTCTTTTTAGTAACAACATATAAACTTTCCATCTTTGTCCTTGCCCAAGGTGTTTTCCGTAAAAACTTAAGACTGGAATTCACGGTAGGACTATTAACAAAACACCGTATTTTGGTCCATTTACCCAACTTTTCCCATCCATAACAATCAACTAGATAGTTCAGGATATCCTTCAAGGTTACTCCATGTAACGGGTCATTACTTTGTTGTTCATTCATACGGTTGGTTGTTTTTATTTATTAAAAGAAACAATGCAATATGATCACAAAATCCTATCACGATTTTCTTAATTGAATCTGATTGCCACTTCATAACTATGTTTCATGTCTTGGCATTAGTCACATGATGGTAACTGTTATTAATTATCAAACAATATTCCAAAAAGATATCGATTTATCCTCAGGTGCAATTGTATATCAAATGAACTCTTGATAATTAATATGTTCATAAAAAAATCCTAAACAATCAGCTGATTGTTTCCACAAAATAGGATTTGTCCCACAATTCATAATCACCTTTCCAACAAACACCAAGCTTGGCAAACTCTTTCAGGATGGGTAGTGTTGTATAATTTTTAATATCTTGAGCAAGCATATCAGCAGACTTATCAACATTAGCTTCTACATACAAATGAAGATGATCTGGCCCCAGCCAAACAAGACTTACTACACAACCAATACGTTCCCCGCATTGATCAAAAATTATTCTCATAAAATCAAACAGATCATCTGCCGGTTTAAAAACGGAATTCCGTAAAGCTACACTCCAGGCAAAATGATATTTAATATCAAAAAACACACTATCTGGATCAAGAGATAATTTTTGCCGAGCCAACGCCAGTTGATATTTCACCTTATCTGGATCAAGCAATCCTTGAAAAACTTCCCTCAAGGAACTACCAGGAAAACTTTTCGGCAAAATCATTTTCGCGGGTTTAAGACCACCTACCAATCTCAAAATAGGTTGGAATGCATAGCACTTAAAGGAAAAATGACTCTGAACACTCCTGTTTAAATCACAAAAAATATCTTCGTGATATCCCAGATCCAAACAAAAATCACAACCACTATGAACTTTCACTGTTGATAATTTTGCACATTCCTGGCATTTCCCAGGTATTTTACGGGAGGACTCTGCTCGCACCAAATCCAACCTCCTTTGTCGAAAAATGACTAACCTGCATTATATATTGGTTTACCAATCAAGGTTAACGTATTTCTTCCTGGAAAAACAGAGTCTGTTGAATATAATCATATTTTTTGACAGGATTTTAAATTTTACCAAGCCATACTTTTCTGTTGCCCTGGATTCCGGCTAAAAACATGCCGGAATGAACAGAGTAACAGAATGACGAAGGCGGAACCGGACACTGCTAAGAAATTTTATAATATTACAAATACACAAACATCTATCTTGATTTAAAAAATAGATAATCAAGAAAAAACAACTGACATAGCTATCCTTAACGCAGCAAAGGCAACACAAATTGCTAAAATCATGCGTAACCTTTCAACTGGCACCAAGCGACTCATTTTACTACCTAAGTATGCGGCGGGAATGGCGGTAACGATTATCGGAAGTACCAATGACCAGACAATCTGTCCAGTAGAAGCCTTTCCCGCAAATGCTGCCAATGATGAAAGAGTTACTATTGACAAGTTACTTCCTATAGCAATTCTAGTTGGGACCTGCATAAATGAAGTCATGAGGGGAATAAGTATAAATGAACCACCCTGCCCTACCAAACCACCCAATAAACCAACAGAACCTGCAGTGATAACAGACCTGATACGGCTAAATGAAAATGTTGATATATCTGGTTTATCGCAATCCTTTACAGTTGGTACAAAAAGAAGACCAGCTGCTATCATAGCCATCGCTGCAAAAATCATTAAAAGCAAAACATTTGAGACATTGCCAGCAGCAGCACCCCCTACCAAGGCTGTAACAAATATCGTGATGCCCATCCATAGAGTCAATTCATTTGAAACAAAATTAAATTTTCTATGCGTTAATGCACCTGATATACAGGCGAATAATCCCTGAATAATAGTTAACCCTGCAATAACTTGCATAGATAATGGCGGCAGGTCAAACCATCCTGGGACATATAAAAGCATTGGCGCCATAATTATACCGCCACCAATACCAAGCATACCAGAAATAAAACCTGTAAACATTCCCAGTACACCTAGAAGTAGTTGCAATTCCATTATTATGGTTTCCTTGCCATTTTACAAACAACTAAGCAAAAGAATTTCACCTTTTATGCCTTAACTTTTTCACGATTTAACAAAACATTTACTCCACTGATATACCAACGGATTCGTCAATCACCTCTCCAATACATGTTGCCGCCTCTACACCATTTTGATGTAACTTCAGCAACAATTCATCTGCCTGCTCTCTTGGGACTGACAAGAGTAACCCTCCTGAAGTCTGTGGGTCATAAAGCAATTCCTCCTCATGGGATGTAAGTGTAACCTGCATATCAAGAACATGTTTTGCCACCATGGCCCGGTTCGGCTTATTACTACCGGTAGTCTCACCTTTTTTATACATATCCAGGGCAAAGGGATAAAAAGGTAACTGTTTATAATTAATCAGAACTTTTGCACCAGAACCATGTGCAACTTCAAGTAGATGTCCAAGAATGCCAAAACCAGTAATGTCAGTGCAGGCATGGAGATCAAACTGCAACGCAATTTCAATTGCTTTTGCATTAAGAGTTGCCAGTGAAGGTAAAATTTCTTTTTCAATTTGTTGAAATTGTAATTTCCCAGAGCGCACTGCATTAAAAATAACACCGGAACCAAGCGGTTTAGTCAGGATAAGTGCATCACCAGGAAGAGATCCAGCATTTGTAATAATACGATCGGGATGAATAACACCATTTACACAAAGTCCATATTTGGGTTCTTCGTCATCAACAGTGTGTCCACCAACAAGACATGCACCCGCTTCTACAACCTTATCATGGCCACCACGAAGAATTTCTTTTAGAAACCCCATGTCAAGCTGTTTAGATGGAAACATTACTACATTAAGTGCTGTTACAGGTTTCCCCCCCATGGAATAAACATCAGAAATAGAATTTGCAGCCGATATCTGACCGAACCAATAGGGGTCGTCTACGGGCGGTGTAATAAAATCAACGGTATTGATCATCGCAATTTCATCATTCAAACGATACACTGCAGCATCATCGGCTGTTTCTATTCCCACAAGTAAATTTGGATCGTTTGGTGGGGTTAATCCTTCGAGTGCGTCCGACAGAGCCGTCGGACCAATTTTAGCAGCTCAACCGCAGGTACGAGCAAGACTGGTAAGTGTTTTTTTCTTAAAAAGTGCCATAGACATCTCCTATTGGTTTTAAATGAACTGATAGTTAATTTCAGGTGTCAAACAATACCTTGAGACTCTAACTATAGTTAAACTTGATCGATACACAAAAACAGATCTGTTTTACTTATACTTAAGCTTTTTTAAAGTGCTTGTCAAGTTTACACACATAATACCCGACAGTTATATCAGCATAACATCTTGTAATTATTAACTTATTAGCCAAGAAAACAACGAGAAAGAAAATTATTCACTGTTTAAAGACTGCTTAGTCTTTTTTTTAAAGAGCAAAGTGGCTAAAGTGAAAAAAATATGACTCAAACAACTGCAAGGGGATGTAAAATCGAAACAAGACAATTAAAAATATTTATTACTGTTTACAAAAGCGGCAGCTTCACAAAGGCATCAGAAATCCTTTCAACCAGCCAACCAACAATTAGCGAACAAATCAAGGCATTAGAAACAAAAATAGGATGTAAACTTTTCGATAGGCTGGGAAGATCCATTAGACCAACAAACAAAGCTGATATTTTCTTCCCAAAAGCTCTCAAAATTACCGAAGAAATTAATCAATTAGAAGAAGAGATGTGCCGTGAAGATCAAGATGTCTCGGGCGAGCTTATCCTGGGAGCTAGTACAATTCCAGGAGCATATATCCTTCCGCACTTTGCAACTATTTTCAAAAAAGAACACCCTGAAATTTCATTTGAAATTAAAATAGCTGATTCTGCGGAAATAATCGATTCAGTACTGAACCATGATCTTCTAATAGGGATTGTTGGCTCAAAAATTTCCTCGCAGAACCTGATTTTTTCTCCATTTATAGAAGATGAATTAATTCTGGCAGCTGCGACAAAACGCGAAACCAGTAATACCATCCCAATTACAACCTTACAGGAACTCCCTTTTCTTCTTAGAGAAAAGGGCTCTGGCACGAGGACATCAATGGAACATTTTATAGGAGAAAAAAACCTTGATACAAGCAAGTTAAACAAGGTTGCAGTTCTAGGTTCAAATGCAGCAATCAAAGAAGCTATTAAAGCAGATCTAGGAGTTTCAATACTATCGCGCGTTTCAATTAACGATGAACTAAAAAGGGGACAAATAAGGGAAATTAAAGTTGCCGGATTACCCATGAAAAGAAAATTCTATGCAGTCACTTTAAAAAACCGTTCTATTCCGAATCACTATAATGTCTTTTTGGAAAAACTTTTGACCCTAAATAACGGTTTGTCATCGAAAGAATAATAAAACTACCAACTTCTGAACAGCCAACACAAAGTTAATAATGAGGCGGCTTTTCGTTCACAATGGTAGAATTCCCCATAGAAGTTTCCAAAAATGATTTAACCTGTTTGTCAAGAGCATTACAATGGGAATGCAACCTTTGAATTTCTTGTTGCTGCTCATATAGCTCATCACTCAGATCTTTAATGGTCCGTTCCTGAAATGCAAGTTGTGTTTCCAGTACCACCAACCGTTTTTCAAACATAATTTTAATACCTTTCCATCCTCATAGATTTAAATACAACAGTAAGTTGGACCATAAATGATAAGCAAATAACCTAACACAACTTGCAAAGAGAGTGAAAAATAAATAGGTCTCCTAAAAAAAATCAAAATCACTACAGAATGTAAGCACAATTCATGATAACCATCCGATATTTAAAATATTTTCTCTACAACAAGCAAGACGGGGAAGACATACCTAATAAAAAATATAAAAAAACCAGTGATCAAAACTCGCTTTTTATACTTGGGACATGTTAATTATGTTCCAAATTTTCAAGCGTCCTACTGCTGAAAAAGTAATTACTTATGAGCAATAATTGTTTATTATAACAGAAATGAAAAAACGTTCTCTTTACATATATAAATCACCTGAATGGCGGATTTTTCTTGCCGGTGTATTCCTATCCCTGTTACTTGTCGGATTGATTGGATACTATCTGATAACAGACCCGCTGCTTAGCAGAACACTGGGACTAGTCTTTATCGCGCATACCTTTGGTGGCAGGGCTGCTGGCATTGGGCTGTGTATTATCGACGAGTTAAACCCATTGGTTTCCATACTGTATAATTTCTACATTGAGGTATTAATAGTTTGTTGCTCCTATTCGCTCTTTGTTCTCTCAACGAGCAATTATATTGGATGGAGAGGGTTAAGACTTTTTGCCCTCAGACTGGAACGCAAAGCTCGTAAGCACAAAGACAAAATTGCAAACTATGGATGGATAGGTCTGTTCGTCTTTGTTATGTTACCACTTCCAGCAACAGGTCCGGTTATGGGATCCATCATCGGTTATCTTATGAAATTAAACCTCTGGCGAAATTTTTCAGCAGTCTTCCTCGGCACTTTATCAGCCATTATTATCTGGTTTATTTTTTTTGATTTCTTAGAACAGCATCTCCATATTATCCGATTCGTCTTTATTGGCATTGTTGCTATCGTAATACTTTCTTATATCAGCACCATCAGCGTAACGATAAAAAACTGGTTAACAAAAAAAAAATAATGTGAAAATATTGCCTTACATCACATCACAAAACAGCTATTCCATATCCGTTTAGTCTTCATGTCGGTATTTACTGTCACAAGACAGATAACTTCTATTACAAGGAAAGGCTATGCAACGCTTCAAGAATATTCTTTTGGTTACAGGAAAAAATGACAATAACCAAGAGATTTCTTTTCATCGTGCTGTATCACTCGCGGCTAAGAATAATGCACAATTAACGATTCTTGACCTATTTGATGAAATTCCAGAACAACACACTCACTTTCTGGGAAAGCTCTTTTCTCAGGAATTAAATGAAGAACTGACCAAAAACAGACTCAATTTTCTTGAAACTCTTATTAATTCTGCTCACCATAAAGTTCCAATAAAGGTACAAACAACAAAAGGGACACCATTTATTGAAATCATAAGATCAGTATTAAGAGCCAAACACGATCTAGTCATAAAAACATCTCAAGCGCAACGATCTTTAAAAACATTGCTGTTTGGTTCAACAGATATGCATTTATTGCGCAAATGTCCTTGTCCTGTTTGCATAATTAAACCGGAGCAAAAACAAAGATTTAAGCGTATTCTTGCTGCTGTTGACATAGAACCATCCATGGATGATCAAAAGATGGATGCCCTCAATCAACAAATCTTAGAAATGTCGACCGAGCTTGCCTTTTCAGAATCATGCGAACTCCATATTGTTCATGCATGGCTTGTCTTAGGAGAAAAAATGCTGGAAACAAGCCATCTTGAATTCCAGAGAAAAAAAATTAAAACATGGATGAAGGACCAGAGAGATGACCTCAAAATCAGACAAAATACATTTAAATTAAAACTAGATGAATTACTGAAACAAAAAAGAATGGATAGCCTACACCATGAAATTCATATGATTGAGGGTGTAGCAGATGACGTTATTCCACGCATAACCAGTGAAAAACGTGCAGATCTCATCGTCATGGGAACCTTGGGTCGTAGCGGTCTATCTGGTTTTTTTATGGGGAACACTGCTGAGAATATCCTGACCCAAATTAATTGCTCCGTTTTAGCAATAAAGCCTTCAGGATTTATTTCACCTGTAACAACTGCCACCTAACACACCACTTTCCATAAACTATTAATAAAAAAAAATCATCTTCCCTCTTTCTTTAATCTCCAGTTCAAGGCCTGCCGTGTTATACCCAGCATACTTGCAGCTATAGCCTGATTCCCCTTAGCCCTTTTCAAAGCCTCCTTCACCAAAAAAGACTGCGCTTCTTTTAAGGTAGGCAATTGGTTAAAATGAGCAAAAGGCGTATCGCAAGAAAAAATTTCGAGCGATTTGCTCTCCAGGATCTCTTCTCTGTTAGCCTCAATATATTCTTTAAAAAAATTCATTGAGAGCATTTTGGACCTATGATTACTCAAAGCATCAAATATTATATTCTTCAACTCCCTAACATTTCCAGGAAAACTATACGTGGAAAGGAGTGTGACTAATTCTTCAGGGTATCGTGGAGGAGACTTGTCAAGTTCCTGGGCTCCCTGTTCAATAAAGAAATCAAGCAAGATTGGAATATCATCAATTCGCTGGCGAAGAGGTGGCACATGGATATGATGAGTTCGCAGACGGAAAAAAAGATCATCCCTGAATTGCTTTGTATTCTTTAACGTTTCTATATCTTTGAGGGTTGCAAATATCATTCTGATATCCGTTTTTTTAGGTATATCTGAACCCAGTGGAAGATATTCTCGTTCTTGAAGAAGCCGCAATAATTTTATCTGTGATCCTTGGCTGAGATCACCAATTTCATCAAGAAATAAAGAACCGCCTCCAGCCTTGACAATCAAACCTTCTCTTGCCTGTTCAGCTCCGGTGAAAGCACCTTTAGAATGCCCAAAGAGTGTATCAGAAAACACATTGTCATCCAGGCTGGCAATATTAATTGGTACAAAGTTGCCGTTGAGTTTACTGAGCGTGTGAATGGCTCTGGCAAAAAGCTCTTTTCCCACACCTGTTTCTCCAGTAATCAGTATCGGTGCATTTGTAGTGGCGATCGCCTCCATATACTGAAAAAGAGAACGCATTGTCTTATTGGTGGTAATGATTTCAGAAAATGCCTCCGGTTGGTCAAGACAGTCATTGAGAAAATGATGCTTCAACGAAGAATTTTCTCTTCTCAACAGTCCGTAATTAATCGCTCTTTTTATTGCATCAACCAACCTTCCCTCGCCATTAACTTTTACCTGATACTCAAACGCACCAAGTTTAATACAGTTAACCGCGATATTAACCTGATCAATTCCTGTCAGGATTATGACCGGCATATCAGGATAATGTTTGACAATTTCAGGGAGAAGCTCTTCTCCTGAAAAATGTGGCATGATCAAATCAAGAACAAGGACTGAAAAATCTTTTTCTTTGAGAATATCAAAAACTTTCTGAGCATCTGAACAACAAGAAACATTATTGATTCCTGAACTTTTCAAGGTAAGGCTCAAACTATTGAGCCAGGCTTCTTCATCATCAATTAAAAGTACAGGGTAAATTGGGGTCAGCGTTTTATTCATTACCAGGATTCCTGTGTTCGGGAAGGATTATTGTTGCACTCGTACCCTGACCAATTTGAGATGAAAATTCTAGACGTCCATGGTGTTCTCTGACAATGCCAGCAGAAACAGACAGACCTAGACCAGTTCCACCTTGTGAACGTTTAGTAGTGTAAAATGGATCAGTGATAAAAATGATTTTATCTTCTTCGATCCCTACGCCTTCATCATCTATCCTTATTGAAACGGTCTCATCAATTGAATCATAAGAGCTTGTAATAGCTATCTGCTCATTTGAATTTTGCAAAGAATCACAAGCATTTTGTATTAAATTAATAAGTACCTGCTCAATTTTTTGTTTGATTCCATCAATTTCAGGAATATCATCAGCTAAATTTAACTGCAGATTATCTGTAGATTTTTTCAACTGATTTTGAGTTAGCCTCATTGCGGTTTGTATCAGTTGATTGACATTAACTTTAACAAATATTTGCCTGGTATCCTGTCTGGCATAGTTTTTAAGGTCTTTGACAATGTTACTGATTCTTTTATTACTGTCATCGAGTTCTGACAGAAGTCTAGGTATTTGACCACGCATTTCACTATATTCAATACCGGCAAGGGAAAACTCTCCATTCTCCTGATAATATTTATCAAGCAAGGGCAAAGCATTATCCCATGACTTTGAGAGCAACGGTACATTTAACATTGCAATAGAGTTAGGATTATTTATTTCATGGGCAACACCTGATACCAACAAACCTAAAGAACGCATTTTATCTGCCTGGCGTATAATGCTTCTTGAAGCGACATATTTACGAGTTAATATGGTTAGATCTTCAGCCAGTGTTACAATCTCCCTGGGCCCTTTCCACGAGAAATGAACCTCTTGATCTTTATTGATAACTTTGTCGAGTCCTGTCAGCAGAGTTTTCTGTATTTTATCAACCCGTCTGGCGATTGTATTTGCTACAAACAATACCATAATCATGGTTATCATGAGAATAATTACAATATTCATTACCAGAGATTTCTTCCATTGAAGAGGGCCACTCATATCAATTGTTGAAGCGAGCCAAAAGGAAATTAAACGATCTTGACCTGCTGAAAAAGGAGTCCAACTGATAAGCTTACCATTAATACCTGCTATAAAAGGTTGCGTATTCGTATTAAGCATCTCTTGTATTATTTGAGAATTTCCATCTACCTGAAAATTCGGTTTTAAACTGAAACTTTCACCTATTGGTGAAATCCAACTTGAATCAAGATAGTCGGAAAATAACACATGATTGTTCAAGGCAACAACCACGTAACCGATAATGATCTCCGTTGAATTTCTAACAGGTATAGCAAGATTTACTTCAAGATAATCTTGAGCAGTTAAAAACTCTTCTGGCTTGCTAAGCAAAATGGTAAGAGGTGTTTCCGGCATAACTTCAGTATCGACAAGCTTAGTAAAATCACTTTTCAGGGTAGACGGTTTTACTATTTGACGAGTTCTTTCTGCTGACCATTGCAACACATCCTCAAAAACATTACCTTCTTTATCAACAAGATAGAGTCTCTTAATCTCTGGGATAGATTCAAACAAATTACTGAGGATTCCAACAAGCGCTTCTTGCTGGCCCACCGAAAAAGTTGGGAAAAGAAAATAATCCTGGACTAAAGGAAGAGTCACAGCTCCTTTCAAACTACTGCCAAGATGCCTGATATTCATATTGAGTTTTGAAAAAGTAAGCTGCGCCCGAGTTGCAACCTGCGACCTGCTCACTGCTTCGTGCCTGGCAATATGCCCCTTAAGGTTAACTGAAACCAGGGCTAACAAGGGAAAAACACCGATAGTGAAAATTGTGATGAAAATTAGTGATCTGAGCTGCATTGATTCTCCAGCTGTAAAATACTTTAAAAGTTTAGAACGTTACAAAAAGGCTTATCAACTACGCTGTAGTAACTTTTTTGAGTCTACGCCTACCTGTACATCATTTGTTTTGCACCGCTATCACCATATTTTTCCACAAAGACATCCATAGAAAAAACACTCCAAAGAATAAACCTGTATTTGATAACAGGTGCAAGTAAATTTGCACTGTCAAGTTATTACTCTTTGCTAATTTCCTATCATTACAAACACTTCGGTCATAACAGATTTTCTTATGTCAAATTCGTTTGCACCTTCTCCCTGTCTGTTATCACTAGTATCACTTCTATTATTATCATTTAAAACAGTACGTTACTCACTAATGAGAATTAGTGGCACTTTCCTTGCATTAATCAATAATGAATTAGGGGTGTCTTGAAAAATTAAGTTTTTTGTTCAAAAAAAATGCACCCTTTAGTAAATGACAAATAAAAACAGAATATCTGTTTTAATTTTGTGGCCGCAAAACTACCACCTCATGGAGAACTGAATGAATGTAGAAAAAGTAGCAAAAAGATTATTTAGTGCAGTGGGTATAACTGTACTTGCCACCTGCTTATACAGCAGTGGAGTAATGGCTGATATAAATAGTAAAACCATTTTGGCAGATAAACAAATCGCAGAAAAAAAGAAAAATATTTTGAAAGGCAAAGTAACAGGCATATCAAAAAAAGCAAAAACCATTACCGTGACTGCTGGAAAGGGTGACAAAGCAAAAATCTTGATGGTCAAATTCAATGGCGATACAAAAGGAATGGAAAATGTCAAAAAAGGTCGGGCCATTATCGCTAACTTTGACATCAAAGGGACAGATAGGGTGGCCACGATAATTAAGCCGAAACTTGTGAAGTTGCCAAAGGGAGTAAGCGAAATCAGGTCTCAAGAACTAATCGATATTATAACTAATAAACCGTATGAGTTTTTACTGGTTGATGCTAGACCGGCCAGTCGATTTGCCGAAGGACATCTACCTGGTGCGATTTCAATCCCTGTTGAAAAAATGAAAACAAAAAAGGGAATAAATATTCTTCCAACAAAAAAAGATATTCCCATTATTACATATTGCGGCGGCCCCACCTGAGGTCTTAGTCCAAAATGCGCCGGTCTGGCGTCAAAACTTGGTTATACCAACGTAAGAGTATATGTAGAAGGAGTTCCAGCCTGGAAAAAAATGGGCAGGATGTTAGTAGTTGATGATAAAGCCATCAATAATGACAACATTGTCTTGATTGACCTGAGAAACAGAGCTGAAGTTGCCAAGGGCCACATTAAAAATGCCGTTTCGATTCCTTTTGATAATTTTGAAGACGCTGATGATGATATACCGTCGAAGGCTCCAGTTGTACTCTATGGCCCAAATTCAGAAAAGGCCTACAGATTGATGACAAAAGAATGGAAACATAAAAAGGTTGCTTTGATTGATGGAGGCCTGCAAAGCTATATTAACCGAGGCAATCAACTTGTGCAGGGGATACCGGTTTCCAAAATTACATGGAAAAGAAAACTTAATAAGAATGAAGTTAACATTAAAGACTTCATGAAAGTTGCAAAAGGCGATGGGATCGACCATAAAGTTATTTTGGACGTTCGCGGAAAAGAGGAAACCAAAGCAGGCATTTTTACTAACGCAATTCTCTTACCGCTAGATAAACTTGAAGCAAAATTATCAGAATTACCAAAAGACAAAGAACTCCTTATTCACTGCACAACAGGAGCAAGAGCTGAAATGGCTTTTTCAGTTCTGAACAAAGCTGGATTTAATGCAAAATATCTGGTAGCCGATATTGAATGCGAGAACAACACATGTAGTGCGATATAACATATTCGTCTCCTCCTCTCCTCCCTCTGCAAAAGGGGGAGGAATCATTAAACAAACAAAATTTGCCAGCACCGTGTTACCCCATTCCCCCCTAAAAAACACAAGAGAAGCAAACAAAGATTTGATCAATTTAACCATTTGATACAATTTTCATACAATTTCTAACAACCCAAGCGATGCCCCTCCATTAGAATATCCCACGGAACAACACATACTCTCAAAGAGTATTTATTTTCACCCATCTTTTCATTTGTCAACTAACACCAGCAGGCAAAATTCATCTCATTTTCAAAAAACTCCGACCGTAATGATTTCCCTATAAAAATAGTTCAACAAGTCAAACACATCCTACTTCTATCTCCCGGTCTATCCAATCCAGAACATTGAAATATGCGACAATATGCCACATTCTCAAAGCAATTGTTTCGTGCTAGCTTGCCCTTTCAAATCAGTAGCACCACAATGTCGCACAATCTTTACAGCACAACCAACAAAGCCTTCCAGACAGGAGATACACTGTGAAACATAATATACCCATTACCGCAGTTGACATGAGTAATCCCCCGCCCAAACCAGCATTCCCCCCCCTTAACACAAAGAAAATTTACAATTCAGTAGTTGCATTATTAATCCTAACTTTTACGTCAAGTGTCGGCCATACCGAAGAGATAAGTGTTGAAATGGATGATGTAACTGTTACTGCCACCCGTCTTGAAAGAAAAACTTCACAGGTTTCTGCAAGTGTTACTGTAATTGATAAAAAAAAGTTTGAAGATACCAAACAATTCAATGTCAAAGAAGTACTTGACACTACTCCTGGAGTTTTAATTGAAAGTACCAATCAGGGATACGATTCCAGATTGATTATCAGAGGTGCAGGTCTTAAAGCTCCATACGGAGTCAGAGAAATTATGGTTCTCAGAGATGGTGTGCCCGTTACCGACCCCGACAGTTTTACCCGTCTTGACATGATCGATCCCCAACTTATAGAACGCATTGAAGTTGTAAAAGGACCAAACTCAACCATGTGGGGTGCTAATGCAGCCGGTGGAGTCATCAATATAATATCAAAAAATCCTCTGGATCAGTCCGGTGGCATTATCAGAGTTGCCGGAGGTGAGCAAAACACCAAAAACCTCCATCTCTCCTACTCTGACAACCTGGACTCCAAAGTATATTATTCCGGCAGTGTCAGTTGGCGTGAATCAGATAACTCCTGGCGACGCTGGAACGAATTTTCCACAACTCAAATCAGCCTGCAACCCAACCTGATGCTTTCAGACGGGACCAGCATCGAAAACATGATCAGCTACAGCAAGGCCGACCTTCAACTTCCCGGCTCACTCAACCAGACTCAATTTAGTGAATATCTTGAAACTGGTAAAGCAAAAGAGACTGATGGCCCCTGGCAATATTCCGGTCGCTATTCTAACTCCTATTATGTCAGCTCAAAAATTACTAAAGAGGTTGGTGATTTTGAATTTATCCCCATGTTCTTTTTTAATGTCTGGGATCATCATCATCCTGTAACCGGTAGAATAAATGATGCCGACACCACCGTCGGTGGTCTTGATTTACAAATTAACCATCACCATACAATCAAAGGCATGACCGGTACTATGACCAGTGGCCTGACTGGTCGTTTCGATAATCAGGACACGGACTATTTCAAATATGCTGATATAGCTACAATACCTGGTACTAGCGGCAGAATTCGGTCTGTACTTTCTGATGCTGTGGGAAGCCTGCTTGAAGTACAAACCCGTGAAACAATGTTGTTAGGATTTTATGTCCAGGAATCTTTGCAGTTAAACGAAAAAACAATTCTGGACATGGGATTGCGTTATGACCACATCAACTTTGATATTGGTAGCACCCAATGGGGAGAATACAGTTGGAGCCAAGGGCAATACATTGACTACACCAATCCACGCAGCTCGGCTGTTGAAAAGAATTATGATGCCATCAGCCCCAGAATTGGTATCAACTACAGTATCAACAATCTTCTAAACACCTTTGTAAGCGTCTCATCAGGGGTGCAGACACCAACCGAGGGGGAGATAAACGACAACCCGGATCTCGAGTTGGTAAAGGTACAAAATTATGAAATTGGCCTGAAAGGACGAGGTAAAACCTGGTCATTTGATACTGCTGTTTATTATTCTCCGGTAGAAAATGAGGTTGTCAAGGTATTGCAAGGGTATACCACTGAGTATGTCAACGCAGGCAATACAGAGAAATACGGCTTCGAATTCGCGGGTCATCTTGAGGTAATGAAAGGTCTGAGTCTTGAAGGGGCTTATTCCTATACTGATTACAGTTTCAAGGAATTCACAGAACCTGTGGGATACGGCCCTGCTGCAGTTAATATGGATCGCAGCGGCAACCAACTTCCATTTATCCCCCAACACCAGTATTCACTGAGCGCCAACTATACTCATCCCGCTGGCTTTAAATGCAGTATCAAAACCAAAAGCTGGGGATCTTATTATCTGGATAATGCCAACTCCGAAAAATACAGCGGATATGATCTAGTCACAAGTGCCATGGCCGGTTATCAATTCGGTAAATTTGATCTCACAATCAGCGTTGACAACCTGTTTGATCAGCAATACGCATCAGAAGTGACCAAAGATACCTCTGGAGATAAAAGCTATAAACCAGCCGCTCCACGTACCATTCTTGCCCGCTTAAACTACAGATTCTAGGATCAAATGAGGCCAAAAGTGTACAAAAAAAGACAGTTGCATCTGTTCTTTACAATATGTCTCTTTCTCTGCAATTATGCAACAGCCAGTGCTTTGATCAACGAGAAAGAAAACGGACTCTGGTTAAGCATGGCTCCACCCCCGCCAGGTGAATCTCCAGCCTGTGACATGCACAAAGCAACTGATGTTGCACCGTCCCAGGCTTCTCAATTTACTGGAGAAAATCATTTAAAGATAAATAACAAAACAAGTAGCGGACAACAATATAAACGTCCTGGCCGCCAAGGGGCTAGAACCGATTTTGAATCCGAACATCGCCCAAAATCGATTCGAACCTATTTTCTGCGGGGTGATACACTATCTCCACAGTCTATGGCTTACCTGCTCCATCCTGACGGAAGTCAGAATGAAATAGACTTGATTCAGGGCCAACAGGCAAAGATCTCCTTTACCATGCCCATGCATGATGATTATCGTCATGGCCCCAACAATGTTTATATTGTGGACAAAAAAGTACAGGATAATGAATTGATTATTCGTACAGCTAAATGGATAACTGTTCACCATAGCTGTCGCTGGGGTCATGATTATCGTAACGACAACAACAGGCTACAAGCTCGCAATCTAAATTCTATCCCTCTTGACATTGTAATTGATGACCTGTGGGATAATAACTTTCATGTCCGTACCAGATCTGGCGAACAATTAAAGATCCAGGCTCTAAATTTTGGGAAACCTGTTCAAGGGACACAAGTCACCCTTACCACTGAAAAAAAATGGCACCATACAGAAATTACAGATTCTGACGGGATCGCCAATATTCAGTTAATACGGGATTATTACCCTACTGATTGGGTCTCTTTCAAACGAACAAAACTTGGTCATCTCTATATCAAGGCCCAATACCAAATAGAAGAATCCGGTGAGCATTTGGGACAACAATATTCCAAAGTTCGCTACATAACCACTCTGCCTTGGAGATACACTCCAGCCTCAGCAGACTATGCATCATACAGCTACGGTTTAGGCCTGGGCCTTGCGTCCTTACTTATTTCCGGACTGGGTGTCTTTGTTTACCGGGAGCGCCGCCGAAAACCTCATCAGGGAATACGCTTTGATGAATAAAATACAATTAACATTAAACAACTGCAATCTCAGCCGATTTAGATTTTGGTTTCAATTATTTGCATTTTCAGTGCTCATATACGGTGGTTTTATTGCTATTAATATTGGTGATCAATTACCAACATTTGCCTGTGTCTTCACCAACCATAAAGGTGGTTCCTGCTACCTTATGGGCTTTCAGCATCAAATGGCCCTGCCCTTTGATCGCTTAGTCAAAGGAGCCTGGATAGGAGTATTGATCGGACTTGCCACGTTTATCTTATTTTTCCTTATTTTCAACAAGGCCTGGTGTGGTTTTGCCTGTCCCGTGGGAACCATACAGGATTGGCTGACAGGTCTCAGAAGGTATTTTTCCATTGGTTACAGCAACTACTCTGAAACTGTTTTCAACCGTCTTGGCAACATTAAATTTATCCTGCTGGCTCTTTTAATTCTAATCCCTGTAGCCATGGGAAATCCTCTCTTTGGTCTGCCCAAATTAAACCACGATTTTTCTGTGCCATTTTGCATGATTTGCCCCGGCAGAACGATACTGCCTATATTTACCGGCGACTTCAGCCAGCTGACCATTGATTTCAGCTCCAAAACTAAAATGATTTTCACTGCACTTGGCATGGTAATAACTGGCCTCTTTTTTGCCGGATCTTTTGTTAAGAAGCGTTTTTTTTGCCTGTTTTGCCCCATGAGTGCGTTTCATTATATTTTTTCAAGAGCCAGCCTGTTTCGCCTGAGCAAAGATGGGAAAAAGTGTACACGTTGCGGTAATTGCTATAGAGCTTGTGATGTTGGAATACGCGCTATAGCTGATGATCTGGAAAACTCAAATATAGTCAAGGATGATTGCATGATGTGTTTAAAATGCGTGGAAGCATGTCCTGAAAATGAATGTCTCAAAGCCTCTTTCATGGGTATATCTGTTTTTCAATCCACCCATGAAGGATTTTACAAACGGAGGGAGTACAAAGATGGAAAATGATCGTTTTGCCAGAATGCAAAAGACGACAAGTCTTCATCTGGCAATGGAAGTCCAGCAGTGTTTGCACCGGATTAAAGATTTCCCTGAAAGCCCGAAATCCATGGAGTATTTTTACGATCTTTTTCAAAAAACCTACTCTGATAAACATACCCAAAAAACCGACACACCACTTATCGGCACCATGTGTGTGCAAGTACCAGAAGAACTGATTCTAGCTGCAGGTGCAAGGCCATTGCGATTATGCAGTGGGGCTTATGCTTTTGATCAGGTAGGCGCTGATTTTATGCCTGCCAAGTCATGTCCTTTAATTAAAGCTACCGCCGGCATGCTCCATGTAAATCAGGATCTCTGGGGAACATCATTAAAAAACGTTGTAATCCCAACAACATGTGATCAAAAAAAGAAAGCCGGTGAGCTGCTTAAATCTTTTGGTTACAGAGTCTACACCCTGGAAATGCCATCAAGCAAAGAAAGTGATGCAGCACGAAATTATTGGCAGGAATCAGTTAAGCAATTCACCCTTGATCTGCAGGATATTACCGGTATAAAAATTACAAAAACAAGACTAAAGGATGCCATTGCCAAAACAAGTAAATCGGCAAACCTGTTCAGGAGACTCTACGAACTTAGAAAGTCCAATCCCGGAGTAATTTTGGGTAAAGATGTCTTCCTGGTTAATAACAGTTATTTTTTTGATGATCCTGATCGCTGGCAGGAAGCAGTTCAACAGTTACTTTATGAACTTGAAGAACGACAAAAAGTTAATTTTCAAGCTGCCAACCAAAAAGCACCACGTATAATTTTCACTGGTTCCCCACCTGTATTTCCAAATCTCAAGGTACCACTGCTCATTGAACAAGCCGGTGCCATCATTGTTGCCGATGAAGTGTGTTCTTCAAATCGTATGCTTTACGATACAGTTTCATATGATGAAGACCACCTCAACGACATTGTGCCAGCTCTTGCTGATCGCTATCTGAAACCATGCACGTGTCCATGCATGAGTAACAATAATGACAGAACCCGAAAACTACTCGACATGTCAGATGCTTATGAAGCAGAGGGAATCGTATACCAATCATTTTCCGGCTGCATCCCTTATGAGATGGAACAAAGACAAGTAAATGAAGCAATGGCCGCAAACAAAATCCCGATACTCTACCTGGAAACAGACTATAGCCCCGAAGATGAAGGACAATTATCAACTAGAATTGAAGCATTTATTGAATCGATTAAAGCACGCAGGAGAATTAAAAAATGAATCTTTTCGCCGGAATCGATATCGGTTCCACTACTATAAAAATTGTGATTATCGATTCCAACAGCACTATTATTGCCGATACAACCTGTCCAACTGGCAGCCATTTCCACAATAATGCCATGACTGCTTTCCAATCTCTTCTTAAAAGGCATATTTTAAAACGCCAGGAAATATCCTATACATTCTCAACAGGTTACGGACGGAAACTCTTTAAAGATGCTGATGATACCATCAGCGAAATAAGTGCCAATGCTGCCGGTGCCTGGAAAATGGGTCAATCAGCTGGCAAAATTAGAACAATTATCAATATTGGCGGTCAGGATCTAAAAGTGATCAGGCTTAATGAAGATGGACATGTGGAAAACTTTACCATGAATGATAAATGCGCCGCCGGCACTGGTCGTTTTCTCGAAATGACTGCCCGTAATCTGGAGATGGAAGTAACCGAACTTGGCCAGACTCATAAATCTTCAACAGGAACACCATTGACCATTAACTCAACCTGTACGGTTTTTGCAGAATCTGAAATAATCAGCTTACTGGCCAGTGGAAATAGTAAAGCAGAATTGATTGCAGGAATCCATTATTCCATTGCCAAAAGGGTAGCCCGACTCGCCAAACGTCTGGGTATAGATGATCTAGTTTTCTTTGACGGTGGCCCTGCCCTGAATTCCGGCCTTGTAGAAGCACTGGAAAATGAATTGATGCGAAAAATGATCGTACCTGAAACTCCTCAAATCACGACAGCCTTTGGTGCAGCCATCATCGCCATGGAATCATGGTCTTATGAGCAAGAAGGAGAACTGATCAATGCCTGATCCTGCCGGACTGTTTGCATTGGGCCTAAGCTATGGGCTGACCGTATGCAGCCTTACTTGTTTACCATATTTAGCCCCATATCTTCTAGGAACAGGATCTGGATTTAAAAATGGCATGGCAAATTCTATTTCTTTTATGATTGGCAAGCTCCTGGTTTACGCAACTCTGGGTGGGGTTGCCGCTTTCATAGGCCATAGTGTGGATTTCGGACAAAAAAGCTCTCTTATCATGGGACTAATCGTGATGTGTGCCGGTCTTTCCATGCCGTTGATCAACCAGAAAAAATGCAGAATGAAATGCCGGACAACGAGTAAAAACATTTCCATGCTGGCAATGGGGGCGGGAGCAAGTCTTGCACCATGCCCACCCCTGGCTGCAATATTTATGCTGGCGGCACAACGTGGCTCAGTGCCTGAAGGAGTTTTTTATGGCCTAATCTACGGGCTAGGACTCATAATCTCCCCACTCATCATAGCAGGTGGCAGTCTGGCGTTTATTTCTCAATCTATTCGTCAGAAAATAGGTGAGCAAATGAAATATATAGAAGCAATTGCAATGATACTGATGGTGAGCATGGGGATCAGTATAATATTGGCCTAATATTTTTTTTAAAAAAAATAAGCAAAATCCATATCCACCCTGCATTCTAAAACAAATGGAGAAGACCATGGAATGGTTAAAATATATAATTGACTACGGTATCATTGGCTTATTGATTTTCATGTCCATTACTGCTGTAGCCATCGGAATTGAAAGATATCTTTGCTTTAAAAATATTCAAACTAACGAATATTCCAATAAACAAAGCCTTGAACTGGTACTCACCAGTAAAATGCATATTATTGCCAGCATAGGCAGTAATGCTCCCTATATCGGACTACTGGGAACCGTTCTGGGTATTATGCTCACCTTTTATTCCATGGGGCAAAATGGCTTAATGGACTCCGGAAAAATAATGATCGGCCTGGCCCTGGCGTTAAAAGTAACAGCTGTGGGATTAATGGTAGCGATACCAGCAATCACTATTTACAATTTGCTGCTTCGAAGATGTAAAGTCCTGCTCACACAATGGGAGATTAACGATGGAAGAAAACGGATTTGAGAGCATAAACATCATACCTCTGGTTGATGTCATGCTGGTTCTATTGACCATTGTATTGACCACATCTACCTTTATCGCAACTGGCGCAATTCCGGTGGAATTACCTCAGGCTGCCAATTCAGAAAATAAAGCAATCGATGGAATAATAATTGAAATTGACAAAAAAGGGGTGGTGTATCTTGATGGCAAGACTTCAAACACAAAAAATTTAAAAATGAAATTGAGCAGCATGGACCGTACAAACCATATTTTAATCAGAGCAGACAAATCTATAGAGTTACAACTATTTGTACAGCTGATGGATATTGTTAAAGGACTCAGTTTTAAAAAAGTAAGTCTTCAGACAGAGACCAATATATGAATATCATGACTGGACCCATAAGAATCATGAAAATGAATCAGGGAAAAGGTTTTGCCATGTCTATCGTTATTCACTTGCTCGTTCTGATGATGATTTACTCAACAACGTCAAAAATAGAGCCAGCAGCAAGCCAGAAAGTAGTTGATTTGAGCATTTTGAAAAGTATCATTCAAAACAATGATTCTCAACACGAAAATAAAACGCAGCCAATTTCTACCAAGCCAACGCAATCATTGATCAAACCGGACAAACTAATACCGACAGCAACACCAACACCTGTACCAACAACTACAGAAAAACTCATCCAAACCCAAAAGGTGGTTGCTAAAACCCCAAAACCTATTCCTGTCAAAAAAATAGAACTTGCAGAAAAAACACGACCAAAAATCAGCTCCATCCCTAAGCCAGAGCTTAAGCCAGTAGCAAAATCTGAGAAATCAGCTCCAGAACATCAGACAAAGAAAAAAAAGATAATTTCATCAAACAACCCAGACACACCTCCAGCCTTTCCAGCTAGAAAACTCCATAAAAAGTCATTACCTACTACCCCTGCACCTTCAACAGGTATCGCATCTGACAGTAACGATCTCAGAAAAATCAATAAATATACAAAAACACAATTCAACCGTATCCAGCAAAACATCCAGCAGCACATAGTTTATCCACGCTCAGCCAGAAGAATGGGTTGGGAAGGAAAAGTCGTTGTGGAGTTTGTGATATGTGAAGATGGTACGGTAAAAAACTTCCATATACTTGAAAGTTCCGGTTTTAAACTACTGGATAAAAATGCCATCGCTACTATTAAAAAAACAGCTCCCTACCCAATTCCGCCAATCCCAGCTAAACTCAAGATATCAGTTATTTATCGCCTGAGTTAATAAATGTTATTCTTCACACTCTAATCATAAAATAGGCTATATTTTTGCAGAATTAACAGTGAAATTTTTAACTTTTGGCACACCGCTAATAGTAAACTCTCTGTTAACATCTTGAGATTCTATTTTTTTATGTTTAAAAAAATCTGTCAGACTCAGCCACCTAAAAGTATTTTTTATATGCGTAGTACCGTATAAACAAACTATATACGTACGTAATGTCAGTAACCCCGTTGTTTGACATTTTTATAGTTCACCCGTGAGTAATTCAAAGGGACAATATGAAACAAATTAATTTTATGGATATCAAAGGCCTCAAGGTTGGCCAAGCGCAGGATTTGGAAGCAGCAACAGGTTGCACTGTTATTATAAGTGAAGCTGGTGCAACAGTTGGAGTCGATGTAAGAGGTGGCGCTCCTGGAACAAGAGAAACAGATCTCTTGAATCCAGTTAATTTAGTGGAAAAAGTCCACGCTATTCTCCTGGCTGGAGGAAGTGCATTTGGATTAGACGCCGCCGCTGGGGTAATGCAATATCTTGAAGAAAATAATATTGGTTTTGACGTTCAGGTAACCAAAGTTCCCATTGTCTGCGGAGCAGCTTTGTTTGACCTGACAATAGGTGATCACCGAATCCGACCTGATAAAGAAATGGGATACCAAGCCTGTATGAATGCCAGTTCTATAGAACTCAAACAAGGCTGTGTTGGCGCAGGAACTGGCGCTACGGTAGGCAAAATTCATGGTATGGATAAAGCCATGAAAAGTGGCTTAGGTTATTCCGCCCTGCAAATTGATGATCTTCAGATCGGTGCGTTAGTAGCGGTGAACTGTCTGGGCGATATCATTGATCCAGTAACCGGAAAAAAATTGGCAGGACCTCTTAAAGATGACATGAGAAGTTTGGCCGACACTGAAGAGGTGATGATCAATTCATACTCAGACAAAAAGAACCTATTCAGTGGCAATACCTCTATTGGTGTTGTAGCAACCAATGCTACCTTTACAAAAGCACAAGCCACAAAGCTTGCATCCATGGCCCAAAACGGATACGCCAGAACAATGAGACCTGCCCATACAATGTACGACGGTGACACTATATTTGCCATGTCTGTCGGTGAGATTGAAGCAGATCTGAGTGTGGTGGGCTTACTTGCAGCAAGAGCTATGGAAAGAGCTGTGATAGCAGCAATTAAAAATACCGAATCACTCTGCGGAATAAAGAGTTGGATCGACCTGGAAACAAGCTAGTTAACCCTTATTGTACAGCTGAAGCGGAAATAATTTAAAAGCTGTCGGGTTACGCGCTACGCTGCCCATAACAGGAACAGGGGACATCCTATATCCTTGCAGTAGTGGTTTGAGATGGCAATCTTTACAAAACTTACAAGTTCCACCAACACCCTTCAATGGATCTTTTCATCCAATATTTCCCTGATAGTCTTTGCAAAATCCATTAACCTAACGGGTTTGCTAATAAACCCACGAATACCCAAAGCCTGCGCTTTTTCTTTATTTATCTTTTCACTGTAACCTGTACATAGAACAATAGGAACATCAGGTCTGATAGAGAGAACGTTCTTGGCTAGCTCATCTCCTGTCATGTCTGGCATTGTCATATCGGTGACAACCAAATCAAAATCATTGGGTTTCTGTTGAAAAAGATAAAAAGCATCCTCACTGCTTGTCAAGCAGCTAACATGATAGCCAAGCTGTTCTAACATCTCCTTTTCGGATTGCAGTACTACTCTTTTGTCATCGACAAGCAAAATATTTTCTGTTCCCGTGGGGAGAGGCATATGTTTGGATACTATTGAAGGTGAAGGTGCACTTTCCATCGAGGGCAAATATACCTGGAAGCTAGATCCTATACCTAATTCACTGCAAACAGTAATGTGCCCATTCAGGCTTTGAACAATACCGTGGACCATAGACAGGCCTAGCCCTGTTCCTTCATCATTGCCCTTAGTTGTATAATAGGGCTCAAAGATTTTGCCACGCACCTCTTCCGGTATACCGTGACCAGTGTCGCTGACTTCAAAAACCTGGTAATGTCGTTGCTTAAAATTTAACTCAGCCGAATACTTTTCAGGCGTAACTTCAATTTGCGAGAGACTAATACCCAGAGTGCCCCCTTTTTCTTTCATGGAGTGATAAGCATTGGTGCATAAGTTCATTATAATCTGGTGAATTTGGGTGGGGTCGGCCAAAATTGAACCACATTTTGAATCTATGTTCTCGTTGATCGTTATGGTCGAGGGAAATGAAGAACGTAAAAGTTTAAGAGTTTCCTTTATGAGCAGGTAGATCTTAAGAGGCTGCAAATCATGTTCTCGTTGCCGGCTAAAGGTTAAAATTTGTTGAACTAAATCTTTTGCACGCAATGAAGCATATATAATTTCATCTAATCGACTGGAGAGCAAAGTGTCTTTTTCAACCTGCAGCATGGCAAGCTCTGTAAAGCCGAGAATGGGGGTGAGAATATTGTTAAAATCATGAGCTATACCACCAGCCAGCGTGCCGATAGACTCCATTTTTTGTGCCTGGCGGAGCTGCGATGTCAGTTCCTTTTTCTTAGCCTCTGCCAGGTGCCGTTTAGTAATATCTGTAAGAAAATTGAGTGTTGCCGGCTTTCCTTCCCAGGTAATTACTATTGAATTGGATTCCAACCATTTTTCATTTGCATTCTTGTCAATTATTCTAAAACTGAAAAAACTAGGGATATTTTCTCCTGCTATCCTCCTGGTATAACGGTCAACAATTTTCAGTCGATCATCAGGGTGTATTAATTCAACAAAGGATTTTTTGTCCAATTCGTCACTGCTACAGCCGGTAATCTCCTGAATCTTGGGATTATAGAATTTAAATTTACTATCTTGAATAACTAAAATTCCTTCATTAGCGTTTTCAAAAAGAAGGCGGTATTTCTCTTCACTCTCCACTAAATCTTTTTCGGCTTTTTTACGTTCAGTGATATCACGAATAACGACAATAACTCGATCTTGACCCCCAATCTTAGTATTTTTTAAAACAACTTCGCCCCAGAAAAGTTCACCACTTTTATTTCGGCATAGCCATTCAAACATCTGCGGCCCCTTTGAGACCGCTTTTTTTACATATCGAACTGCCTCCACTTGACTATAAGGTGATTCTCCCTGACTTAAATCTCCAGCTGTCAAGAGAAGAACTTCTTCCTGACAGTAGCCAAACATTTCCAGCATAGTCTGGTTGACCTCAAGAATATTGCCTGTTCGATTATCATTGATAAAAATTGCCTCTCCCGTGGCGTTAAATAATTCACGATAATAACGTTCGCTCTCGATCAACTTATCACTGCTTTCAAGCAACTCTTTTGTCCGTTTTTTAACAGTTTGCTCAAGGGTTGCTTTTGCATTCATAATATTATTATAAAGATGAACCACTGTCAGCAACAAAAGGCAGAGAAGGAATACATAAACATATACATATATCGCTTGATTTAGCCACAGTGCTTCAATATTGCCGACCAATTTTTCTCTATAGAATATATCTGAGGAAATCTTAATGCGAGGGATCAATTTTACCATGACTAAAAACTTTTCAAAGGGGTTAATCCCTGGTGCTTTCAGATAAAGTAATTCTTCCCCAAGAGTATCTCTTACCAAGATTTGCTCGTAGGAATAATCCTTTGCCACTGCCAAAAGATATTGCTCAGAGCTTTTTTGATTAACTACCCAAATCGATTCACTAATAATTTCGGCATGCTCTTCTACCGCCGTTTGTATTTGTTTTGTTTTATAAAAATTATAAGTAAATGCGAAAAGACAGAAAGCAGCAGTGATAAGGACAATTGCTTTTGGAGAGAAAAAAGAAGCTCCATTGCCAAGGCAATCATTCTTTAAAAAAGGATTGTCTTTTTTTCGACTGAGCCTATCTCCAAAAGTAAACATTGAACTGATGGGATTCAATTTACAACCTCATTATAAATATCATCTTCATAGACGATTATATCGTAAGCTCCATTTGCTTTCGACCCACACAAACAAGCATTAATTATATTTTGACATTTCCGGAGAAGAACGGTGTTAGGACTTCGAAAAAAAATCCCAAAACTTCGCAAGTATTCTGTTCGTATTCGAGGAGAGGCAACATGCGCAATGTAGCATTATATAATTTGTTGCAGCGTCAAAGAGGACGAAGAAAAAACAAATAGGTACGTGTAGAGACGGTAGGGATAGTTAAGTATTCCATGCTCCAATACTAAACAGATTAGCCTAACCACCTTCGTGTCTCTGGAAAACCTATAAGAGACCCAAAGTATATGGAACAGGAGATGAAGACGCAATGGAAAAATATCATTTTCAAACGATTTTTCTTATAGTTACAACGATCATTCCTTGAAAACTACCAGGGAAATTTGATGAAACACATTGCAGGACAACCTAATTTAACAAACATGTCCTTTGCTGTGGGAAAGTAAAAGAAACAGCCTATAAATAAGAAAATAGTGGTATACTTCTTTCTGCTGCTAAGAAAGGATAGAAATCACTCATCCGGTCAAAGTCACAGAGAGTCGGTATAAAGTTTCGAGAATCCTTCAACATGTCCTTGGAATGGTCAAGTAAAAGTAGACAGTTTTTTTATGCGATTTTTTTATTCTCTTGTTTATTTTCCATGATCTTTCTAAATTCTCTTGGATTTTTATTACCAAGATGAGAATGCTTACGA
>PJEL010000499.1_pt1 | contig 45926 bp, 39 predicted proteins | sample 1853271 | NCBI WGS metagenome assembly PJEL01 (sample SAMN08108733, study PRJNA415343) | Invertebrate metagenome, whole genome shotgun sequencing project. | host: Globobulimina | place: Sweden: Gullmar Fjord | collected 2015-08
TTTGATCGTACCAGCACAGGAGATGGAGCTGTCAATGGACAGATCGATGTCGGTGAAAACCTCACCATGGATGCTGCTGGAAATGGTGAAACTTCTGTATCCGCGTCATATGGTACGGCTGATATCACAACGACAGGAAATGGAATTGTATCCTTGTATGGACTGAAAGGAAATGCAGACGTTGCAATCGCCGGAAATGGTGTAACGTATATCGGAGGATCAGAGACCACAGCAATCACTGGCACCAAAACATCCTTTTCTCCACTGACATATCAGGGAGCATCATGTGATGTGACTGGTGGATCTACATTTTCACCAGGATGTGAGAAAGTCTCAAAGCCAGCACCGAAATCAGTGTCACTTCCAACAGCTGGTGGACAAACCAGTGGTGATTTATCAGCAGGATCATGTGGCGTGCCAGTATCTCCTGCTGCCCCAGCAACTACACCAGCACCAGCAAGCACACCAACTACACCAGCACCAGCAAGCACACCAACAACACCAGCACCAGCAAGCACACCAACAACACCTGCTCAAGAGAATATCCCTGCATCATCCAACACAAATGAGAACGTTGCATCAGCAAGTTTTGCCAGGACAATCTCTGGAGTTCTGTCAGCCCTTGTCTTGGTGCTTGTGGTAACCATGTAAATTTGCTACATTCTTGACGTCATGTAAAGTCCTTTCTCATAGTAATTATATGTATATTTCAATGAAGAATACTGTCGGTGGAATAGAATACAGTATCCTCGTTGCTCTCCTGTCGGTCATCGCCCTTGGTTGGATCAATGGACTCCATGTCTCTCAACAGGTACACCAGAGCAGTCGAGGTACTGATTCGTATTCTTCTGATATCCTACGAGATACTTTAGAAGAGAGATGGATCGTTCGATTGGAGAAATATGCGTCATATGACAAGGTCAAGTCTACTGTGGAACAGGTCATACAGTCTCGTGGTTGCTCTGATCGTGTGCAATGGGTCGATCGTAGGAACCTGGCAATCCATCACCCGACAGACTTTGGATTGGTGGATGTCCTAGGAGGAAGGCAGATGGTGGAAGGATGCTTGGGGGCTGGTAAAGGGGGTATCAAGGATGTGCATCCGGATCAAAAGATGTCTCGGTCCTTGCAAGGTGCACATGTGGTCTCTGGATCAATACTGCTGGAGAATGGAGATGTAGTTCCTCATCTATCGAAAGCCCCTGGCCGGTTGCGCACGCGGTCAACGTTTGAGATGGAGTCTGATGATTGGCGAGGGAGGTCTCTTCAGGGACGGTCGGAAATGGTGGATCGATTGCAGCCACAGGTGTTGTGGGACAAGGGGTTTTCGGGTAAAGGGATTAAAATGGGTGTATTTGATACAGGAATAAAACAGGATCATCCTGATGTTAGGTATATAGATGAGAGATCAAATTGGACTCATGAGGATACACTTGAAGATGGACTTGGCCATGGGTCTTTTGTGGCAGGTGTCATTGCAAGTAAACACCCTCAGTGCCCTGGACTTGCGCCGAATGTTTCTATACATACGTTCAAAGTGTTTACAAATGATCAAGTGTCTTTCACATCCTGGTTCCTCGATGCGTTCAACTATGCCATGGCGACAGAGATTGATATTGTAAACCTTTCAATCGGAGGTCCTGATTACTTGGATATTCCATTTGTCGACAAAATCATGGAAGTGACTTCGTCAGGAATGGTCATGACATCTGCTATAGGAAATGATGGGCCTACGTATGGAACGATGAATAACCCTGCCGATCAGAATGATGTGATTGGTGTTGGAGGTATTACATATAAAAACGAATTGGCTGGGTTTAGTTCTCGAGGAATGACTATATGGGAGCTTCCACTGGGGTATGGTAGGTCAAAACCCGATGTACTTACCTTTGGAAGTAATGTTCAGGGAGCGTCCATTAAAGGAGGATGTAGGAGTCTCTCAGGGACAAGTGTATCATCCCCAGTCGTTGCTGGTGCCTTGTGTTTGCTGGCATCAACCATACCTAAAGAAAAGAAAAAGGATATTTTGAATCCTGCAGCAATGAAACAGATATTAATAGAAGGAGCAAACAGGATTCCACATGCAAATATGTTTGAACAGGGACAGGGAGCTCTTTCTATAGAACAATCATATGCAGTGTTGAAAGACTACACGCCCAGAGTGTCTATTGTTCCGGCAGATATTGATCTCAGTGAATGTCCTTATGCATGGCCGTATTGCTCACAGCCACTTTACGCAAACGCCATGCCAGTTATGTTGAATGCTACGGTGTTGAACGGTATGGGGGTAGAGGGCAGAATTACAAAAGTACCTGTGTGGGAACCAAAGAATGAAGCTGGAAAAATGCTTGATGTTCGTGTCGAGTATTCAGAACAACTATGGCCTTGGTCTGGATATCTGGCAGTGTATTTACGAGTACGCACAGAAGCTGCCACGTTTTCTGGATTGGCAGAGGGAGAAATTACCATTGAGGTGGAATCTCCTCCAGCAATAGGAGAACAGGAAAAGAGGACATCACGAGCTACCTTGGTATTAAAGGCCAAGATTATACCAAAACCAGATAGATCAAAACGAATTTTATGGGATCAGTTCCATTCAATAAAATATCCCCCTGCATACTTGCCTCGGGATGATCTTTCTTCTCAAATGGATATTTTGGATTGGCATGGGGACCATCCCCACACTAATTTTCATACATTATTTGATACCTTGACGAGAAAAGGATATTTCTTGGAAATTTTGAGCTCTCCGTTGACTTGCTTTGATGCCTCAGAATATGGGGCATTGATGATTGTTGACTCTGAGGAGGAATTTTATTCAGAAGAAATAGTCAAATTGTCAAAGGATGTGAAAGAAAAGGGACTGGGTCTTGCGATATTTGCTGACTGGTACGATTTGAAAGTGATCGATCAGATGCGATTTTATGATGATAATACACGAAGTTGGTGGGATGCCGTCACGGGTGGTGCCAATGTACCAGCCATTAATGATCTTCTTCAACCATTTGGAGCCGCTTTTGCTGGGGGAGCCCATCAAATGAAAATTTATGCCCCCGATGATACTCAGTTTACAATGCATTCTGGCAGTGCAATCAAAGCAATGCCAAATAATTCCTCTCTCTTGTTTGTGGAGGAAAGCTCTACAAATAAGCAAGGAAAGGCAGCTCCTCGGGAAGTGCCTGTGTTCGGAGTGGCACAATCAGGCAAGGGCAGGCTAGCCCTGTACGGCGATTCAAATTGCCTTGATTCTGCTGGGAGGAAATCAAACTGTGAGGAATTTGCCATATCTGTCCTGGAGTACTTGACAGAGGGTGATGACACAATGCTTGATAGCATGTCCTTGCAGGTTGAGCCATTTGGTTCTCTCGAGAAACTTCCCAAACGACCTGAAGATGTCAACTATTCAGAAGTATCATTTGTACTTCAAAATCCAATACAATGCTATCCAAATTCCCCTCTAGAATTCCAGGGCTTGGAGTATTCTGACTTGTTGAAGACTGAAAACGAGCCGGTGCCAGTGCCAGAACCAATCATTGTGAAAGAGCCACCGAATAATTTAATTCCAGAAACAAAGACGGGGAATATCTTCAATCCAGTCGAAACACAGGTTGATGTTCCTGATAGTAGTAGTACAATGGAGAATGCCCTTGATGACCAGCTCAAAGCAGGTCTTGTGGAATCATTCCTACATGGTTGGAAGTCTTGGGAAATACTGCAACTGTATTGGATACCTCTCGGTATCCTCGCAACGTTTATCATTCTCTATATGATGGGACGGCTGAGGAAGAAGAAAAAGAAAAGAACAAGATTGCCCTCATGAACTAGTTGATCATTCAAACCAGCATTGACTCCGGTACCTGTGCCATCGGTAGCGGTGACATCCCATCGTTTCGGTTCCTGGATGGGAAGGTTGAAAGGGTGAAGATGGATCTACGCCAGTGATGCGAGTATTTGAACCTGGAGACTTTTACAAAAGTATTCACTCACCCATAATGATATTAATGATTATTCCATTATTTAGCATTTTACTTGAATATTCCATCATATCGGAGATTTAGTAGAGAAGGATTAGTGTTGGGTACCCAACGTCTTGGAATTTGACAATTGCTTCGTGGTCAGCACTGGCCTCGGATTACGACGTAGGCTGTATTGCTAGGATATTTTGAAAATAGTCAGAATTGAATAAAGACATGCGGAGTATTGCCCAAGACTTTTCTAGGTGTCTTTTGGCTCTCCTCCTCCTCCTTGCAGTTGCAGCAGAAGCTGCTGTCCAGCGAGGGGACTGCGGTCGTCATCTCAAATTCAACATAGGGATATATGATCCGGTAGGAGCATCAGAGTCTTCTAGGTTTAGTCCAACACGTCAACCAATAGAAGGTGATAGGTATGTTGCTTGTTACGACCACGTGTGAGAGTTGCTTCAGAACAAGGGGAAGATCCATCCGTCCCCCCATACCTTCTGTGGGCAGTTTTCCCCTACTTCCATCCCAGTAGAAGGTATCTCTAGTGTCGTCACTGGGGAATGCATATTTTGTATAATACTGTCTCATATTGTGCGTTTTTGGTGCCAATGCAGGGAAAAACTTGACTTGTCTCACCCAAGTCCTCCACCACCTCCTCCAAGCCCACCACCTCCAAGTCCACCACCTCCAAGTCCGTCACCACCACCACCAAACCCTACTCCAAAACCATCTCCACCACTGCCATCTCCTGTAACACCATCTCCACCTCTAGAGCAACCACCCCAGACCCCCATCCCAGAGGATCCATCTGATTCTCTGCTGCTCCCAAGGGGTAGTATGTGCAGCTCAAAACGAATTAAAGAGGATAAGCTTCTCGCAGGAAATTATGTTGGTAACAATTTTTACAACGCGTGCAAATACCAGGTTGGCAGTGCAGAGGATTGCTGTGCAACATGTCAGAACAACAGGTACGTATGGTAGTTCTTCTTACTCTGCAGGTGAATGTATCCAAAACACGAGAACTCTCACGATCCGTTTTATTTCTTTGTAGAGATTGTACTGGATTTGTATACGAGAGAGCCGATTGCAGTGGATTCGGGGGTCCAACGAATACAGGCATATGCATCCAGATTCGAGATTCGGTAGTCTCATGGCCCTCTCCTGGTGCTGAAATGGGATCATTGAATCCTTTTGCTCAATAACCATATTATGTTTACAACATGCATATATCATTACATTGAATCTTCCATTGATATCTGTATATATCACCAGTGGACTGATGTAACCCAATAGGTATGGATTTGATCTTGTAATAAGAAATCAATGGATTCACTTGCAACCAGGCCTGGGAAGATGGATGTGAAGCTACACGGGCACCTCAAGACGCGGTCATGTGAGTCTGCGACTGTCAATCGTTCAACAAGATTGGAACTTTATCATCATTATATTTTTATCATATAATTCTGTAATTTGGTATTGAAAGATTTGATATCTAGGTGACAGCCTTATTGTAAGGACAGGTGCTCCAGTGATCTACCGAGTCATCCCTCAACTTGAGGATAGTAGAGGCATACTATCGGAACGCTAGTCATTGAAAATATATATAATATTGATATATTCAACAATGCATGTCAGCAAAGTGTTGATTTTGCTCGTGTTATCTCTCGTTTCAGTGCTTGCTTTGACAACTTCCGAGTCTCAGGACGTGCTCAAAGAGACGGACGGATACAGTGCAGAAAATGGCGAGGAGATTGTCCAAGTTCTCTTAGAGGACACTGGAGTATACTTGGAGAGCTCGGATCAAGGCCAGTCTACCGTGAATGATATGGAGCGTGTCAACGTATATGACACTGACGTAGATGGAGACAAAAACAGTGCTTGGAGGCGTTCCCTCATGGCAAAAGGCGAGGAAGATTGCAGGAGGCCTAAGAAGACAGAAGAAAAAAATTGCAGAAAACCTAGAGCACCGGCACCTCCTCCACCACCAAGAAGTCCACCACCACCACCTCCATCACCAGAGGAGGAATATGTGTACAACCCTCCATACATACCAGATGACACTGTGCCTGTACTAGAGCCTTCTCCTCCTCCTCAACTCATCAATGCTCCTCCTCCACCGCCAAGAGAGAATATGTGCACACAATATACGCCTAGGAGAAAGATTCTGTCCGGTCCAAGAGTTGTCCCAGATGGAGGTCTCAGAGCATGCACTGGGCTACATGTGTCAGGCCCTTCTGCTTGCTGTCAAATTTGTCAGCAAACGGCAGCTTGTGCAGGATGGATGTACACAAGACCATTAGATTGCAGACAATTCGGTATGATTGAACCACAGAATGTGTGCTACATGGTGTCTGAGGTGACTGGATCATACGATCCAATTCTTGGAGGCATGGAGTATGCATCAGCAACGGCCACATATTAAGTGACGACGTTGTATTACATGGTGATATTTCTATATGTATATTTGTTTATTGACCTATCAGTAATTACCAGAACGCCCATTGTTGTGTCTATCGTCTACCTCCCCTGCCACGGCCCCTGCCTCTTCCTCTGCCTCCTTCTGGCTTGCTACCTGGAGCCCTCTTTGGCCTATTCTTTGGTTGGTCAAGGTCGACTAACAAGGTATCTAGGTTTAATGAGTCTGGAAGTATATAATATCGTATTTTGTTCCCTCGTATAGACATTTGATCGACTCTCAACGGTTCTTTTCCCTTGGGCACCAACTTTACCTTTTTCAAATGTGTATTCATGGACACATCCACGCCTGCTATCGTCCCATGAACTACGGTTCCATTTTTTAATTCTATTTGCACCTTTTCATTGGATAATTTCATCAGAAATCTGCACAAGCATTCAGCAGTGTTTCGTTTCACAACGCATCCGTCATTTGACTCCCTTGACATTTACACGTACCTCACAAGCTTGACCATCGTGTCTTCTCTTTCATTCACCAGAATATTGATACAAATTAAAGAAATGCAGAAATAGAATCTAGCACTCTAGAGAGTCAATCAAACGAGAAATATTCATATTCATTCTTTTCCATGGGTGGGAAAAATGGCATTTAGAAGAAAAGGATGAAATGAATTTGAAATATTTCAAACTCGAGTACTTGGAGGTGCTTCTCTTTTGAGTGGCCCATATGTACCCTTCGTTGGTCCGGAGTCAAAGCACATCATCGTGAAGGGCAGCACGTTTAGATACATTCTTTGGCTTATACCGTGGTGAACACAGGTGCTCTAAGGTTGTTGGGTTGCCACTTCCTAAGGGTATACGGTATCTCATGTAGTATGCTGCAGGATTATTGATTGACTATTTGAGAACCGGGGGTTGGACGAGAGAACAGCTGGAGTAGATTGGAAGGGGTACCCAGAGAAGTTGCAGGCCTTCCTATGGCAGTGGTCCAGTGGTCCACTGCCAACGTGGTCTGCTCACCTCGTCTCAGTTACAAATGGGTCACTATTCTGCAGTATCTCTATCTGTGGTGTGATGAATGCAGGGTTCTTTAGGGATGTCTTATGGTCTGGTGATGCCTTCTTGCTTTGGTATTGTGACCATGCCGGCATATGCCGAGTACTCGGGACTCGGGGACTAGCCTTGTGCTTGATCCGGATCGTTCGATCTGGGCGATATTCCGGATCCAGAGAAATACGTCACTGTTCCCTACATGACGGCATTATATTTACGTAAGCGTTGCATATTGTGGATAGCAAGTAGGATTATTTCATAAGGAAACCATGTATGTCATTCGTTTGTTGCTCGTCCTGCTCTTGGCTCTTGTCGCCAAAACTACAGGCCAAAAGGAGAAGCCTGGTAATCTTTGTAAGACTGGATTTGGAAGTACGTTACTTTTTAACAATATATACTGTATAAGAGGCTAAAAACAGGACGGGTGGTAGAATATCACTCGCCGCGTTTTGAACGAGTGGGCGCGAGGGGGAACATGTACGGTGTCGACCCCATTTCGTGTAAACAAACTCTGATGCCCTGATCGATATAAAAAAGATACATGTATTACTGAACATATCGAATTAATGCAGCTCCTGGAGACAGTAATTACAAAAAGTGTTGGACGGCTGTCTTTGCCCGTGCCCAGCCAGACCAGAAGAACAACCCAAAGAAGGCAACATACGGATCAGACTGGAACGCTGCTCTCAAGGCCAATCGAGAGCTCAAGAATGCTGGTAAGAAGGTGTTCAGTCTTTTGAAAAAGCAGTATCCTTTGAAAAAGGCCAACCTGGGAATCCCATTCACACGTGTCTGCAAGCCAAGTGCCTATGGTTTGAAGAACTGTGGTTTGCAAGAGGGTATGCTTACTGGACGTGTCAATCCAAACGGTTACCCTACAGATGCCAAATCCAATTTGTTTTACAAATTCTACTGGGATGGAAAGAACAAAATTGTTGCTGGCAAGACTGGCCATTAATTTTTTGACTGATTCAATGGTATCCTGGAGCTGGGCTACCCCCCGGTGAGTCACACGTGTGTCTCACACGTCCATGGCGAACTTGCATAGATGGCTCATTCCCCTTGTCTTTAATTCATACCACTGAGGCTTCTCTTTTTCTACAAGCAATTATTCAACATATTTTCATGTAAAAGATTCAACTTTGACTGGAATTCTTACGTATCGTTGCTGACAATGTATTTTATTCGCTTGTTGTTTGTCCTGCTTCTGGCGGTCGTCGCTTCTGCCAAGAGTAAATACAGCAAGGAGGCAGATGGTCGACTCTGCAAGACTGGATTTGGTAGTACGTTCATGTAAAATATTGTTTAAAGAATGTGTGATGGCAATTGGGTGCGACGTAGTCGTGTTGGCGGGAACGCGTTTTAAACCTCCAACTGTCGGGGGCATATGCAACCTTCACCGGATATTGTGTCATCGGATACTTGGCTCGGCACGAGTGTATATTTATGTATTCACGATGTTATTGACAATACATTGTGCATAAAGCTTTTTAATTACATTTCTTGTGCAGCCCCTGGAGACAATAATTACAAAAAGTGCTGGACGGCTGTCTTTGCTCGTCGTCAACCAGATCAGAAGAACAACCCAAACAAGGCCACGTTCCGTGCCAACTGGCGAGCTGCTTCGAAGGCAAATCCAGATCTGAAAAGCGATGCGAAAAAGATTTTCAGTCTTTTGAAAAAGCAGTATCCTTTGAAAAAGGCCAGCCTGAGAATCCCATTCACACGTGTCTGCAAGCCAAGTGCCTATGGTTTGAAGAACTGTGGTTTGCAAGAGGGTATGCGTACTGGACGTGTCAATCCAAACGGTTACCCTACAGATGCCAAATCCAATTTGTTTTACAAATTCTACTGGGATGGAAAGAGCAAAATTGTCGCTGGCAAGACTGGACACTAGACAATACTGTCTGAATAAATATTGAATAAATCGTCATTTGAAATACATACTGACGTCATACATAAATCTCTTCTCATATCACATATATGAGAATGTATCGAGAAGTATGCATTGATTGAGCATATACTATTGTAGCATTGTAAGCATTTTTGCATCTTACTCTATGTAAATCCCAAATCCAAGCTGCACAGGATCTGCAGCCAATTGAAATGGGGACTTATTCAACAGGAACTGTTTTGTGCCGAATTTTGCCAAGTGCAACAGCAAGAGTCTGTCTGGAATGGCCTCAATCTGTTCAGGGAACCATACTCCAGGTTGAGTTTGACCAGCAAGCATACATGCAGCGAAGGCCGCAGTGCTTGTTCCCACGCTTTCAGAGAGCTTATCATGAACGAATAAACCAGCTGCTATCTTGTTATTCGGGAACTCTACTTCAACAAGCATTGCAACTTTCTCTCCCACCAACGTATCTATTGCACGAATGATTGGGTCGAGTAACTTGGCCAGGCTGGAAACTGATTGTGGGTTTTCCAGGATATTTTGTGGAACTAGACGAGCAAGGGCAACCATACCCCAGTTCCAAGGCTCTGGTGCTGTACCGAACCTTGCACTTATACTGGGCACTCCAAAAATCTCATGCCCAGAGGCTACCTCTGGGAGAGAATACAAGTACACACTCTTTTTCCCCACTGCTTTTCCAAAATCTACGACTCTCTTGTTGCTTACTGGTGGCAGAGTGATTGCTTGGCCATCCTTATATGCTACAACTGGCTCCCCAGCCAGTAAAAATGTTGTTTCTAGTATAGTGGGTCCTGCACCCCCAGTACCTGCAGTGAAATATGAGTACAATACTCTTGATGGTTTCGAATTACTGTTTGACTCATCATCCATTGAAGACTCTCCAGCAGTCTCAATCATATACGCAGCCATGACATTTGATACTCCAGGATAAATCCCTCCAGTTGTAATTGCAGGGACTCCTGCATTACTTGCTTCTTTGTGCAGCTTTCTTGCATTTTGACAATACTTTGTATCATCGCAGACATCTAGATATGGAACCTTGGAGGCTATGGCTGCCTGTAAAACAGAGCACTCTTGCTTTCTTTGGAAAGGCCCCGCAGTATGCACAACCAGATCAGCCCCTTGAATTGCTCGCTCCACGCTGGCCTGGTCATGTATATCCAGCTGTATATGAGACGCTTTGCTTAGATCTGGACGTCGTTGCAGAGCTGCTTCGAACGTTTCGCGTGTTCTCGATCCTAAATATATCTCGGCCTCTGGGATAGTCCTGAGCAAGTTACTTGCTGTGGACGAGCCAACTCTTCCGGTGCCACCGATCAGCACAACCTTGGGGCACTTTGGGAATTGTGGAAGAACTACATTGTCCAATGTCCCAGATCGCTTCTGTTGTTGTGCACGGACAACAACTCTACTGGTCATTGAAGAACGACTGGCCGAGACGTCGTGCGAGGAAATGCGAGGTGATCAGAGTCAAATGCTCTTTTCTTGGCGATATAATTACAAACGATCAATATTTAATGACACGATGGAGGCCAACGATGGTACCATCATCTAGCCGTTGTGATGTAATCACTGGGGGTATTCCATACACGAATGGAGTCTGACAATTGGCATGTCTCTCATTCATTGAGGTTGGATTCTTGAAACACCTTTGGCATAAGTGTCTTCATAAGCTCTGTAATCAAGTCTGGGAACTCAAAGTCTTTGTGGCCCTTTATTGCCTGTCGCATGAATGCCCAGCGACGCTTGCATTGATCTGCACTTCGTCCAGAGACAATGGTATCCCATTTGACTTCGTGTTCCATCAGATTACTTTCTCTCTTACTCAGCTCCCAAAGCGACTTCAGTAGATTTTTATCATCCTCTTTGGCCCATTCACCTCGATCTTCCAACGTTGGCGCCATCCGGATGTACCATTTTTTGACACACTGAATTCGTGACCTCGTCTTCACATGCCTCACAACAGCTTCCCAATTCACATCATCGAGAATCATTCTTCGGTTGGGGGGAGCGATTACATTGCCTTGACTGTCTACTATAGGGACAGTTGAATTTCCTTTCAGCGATCGTTCCCCGCCATATTCCCTCACAGCTTCAACCAGGCGGTCTTCTTCATCTTTTTCCCATTTTCCTGACTTCCATTCTTCTGCATGAATTTCTCTCCAGCGCAATCGGCATGCTTCTGGGGTTCTTTCTATCTCATAAGATATATTAGTCCATTTTTTACCGTCAGAGTTTACCAACGCCAAGAGAGTTGCGTCTTCATTGGAAGTCCATGCACCCTTGTTGGCAAATGGATGGAACATTCGAACTCCAGCTGCAGCAACTGCTTTTATCGTTCGCTGAGGAAGCGCCTGGGCTACTGCTGTCCATACTCCACGAATCTCATTTCGATTGTAGTCCTTCTTACCAATGATCCAAGAGAAATCAGTCGTCGAGTGTCCAGTTGACATTGCATACTGAATCACTGCTTCACGCAATGTATCCTCTTCTTTCTTGCTGAATCTCCCAGTTTTGACGTTTACTCTTTTCAAACTTTCTCTCCAAGTCGCAGAACTCCCAGAAGAAACAGGCATCCTCTGTGGAACTGCCTGTTCTTGTTGCTGTGTGTGTTGCACCGACTGTGGATCTTCTTGCCTCTCTTGTGGAGCTTCTTCTTCTTCTTCTTCTTCTGGTCTCTCTTCTGGAGCTTCCTGCATTTCTTGAGGAGGGGCTTCCGGTTCTTGTTCTGCTTCTTTTTCTTGTACATGAAGATTTTTATCATCTTTTCTCATTCTGCTCCGATCTTCATTCAGCGTATATCCCTTGAGGAGACCAAAGTCAACGACGTTTCTCAATTCTTCCCTCAACTCTGCGTCAGGTCTAGGGTCCCGTTTCTTCATCCGCTTCACGCCTCGCCTCAGTAACTTATCAATCCCTATATCAACCTTTACCTCCATAATTTCATCCACAACCTCCCTCCATTTCTCCTCAATCGGGTCACCAGTCCGTTTGCTTTGCTTCATTTCTTCCAGTAAACATCCCTCTTGCTATGCCTGAATTTATTTTTCTTCTTTCATTCGAATGTGAACGTGTAGACTCAAGGACGCACCCTTTGAGCAAAAAATTCAAAATTCAAAATTCATGAAACATTAAAATGTCACTTAAATATAAAAAAAAGATACATAGAAAATCGCCCTTCTCGAATGTTCCAGTCGTCCACATGAGGCATGGCGAATGCTCATCATCACCATTATCTATTTCATTGCAATTTAGTATAAAACGTAGTTGATAACTTTGGCCGTAGGAAAACGATCAAACAAGTGAAACGCTAGTTGTGGGATCAGTCTTGGTGACATGTCGTCAAGTGAAGAACTGAAAGCAAAGGTACGTGCTTGCTACAAATGTCAAGGAGACTCGCCATGAAGCAAGGGTATGATTGATAGGGTTCTGAAATCGGGGTTGATGTTTGCTATGATGCAGGGGAATGCAGCCTTTAGTGCTGGAAACTTTGAACAAGCGGTGGAGGCGTTTGACGCTGCTATCGCTGTAGACCCTACGAATCACATTCTGTATAGTAATAAGGCAGCAGCTTTGACATCGCTGAACAAGTTTGAAGAGGCTCTGGAGAGTGCAGAGAAATGCATTGAACTTCAGCCTGGTTTTGTCAAGGGATACTCAAGGAAAGGTGGGGCATTATTTGGATTAAAACGATACGAAGGAGCAGAAGAGGCGTATGCAAAAGCATTGGAACTGGATCCTAATAATGCTCAAGCACAAGATGGATTGAAATTGGCAAAGGAGCATGTAGGTGGGAAGAAGAAGAGTCTGTTTTTGGATCCTGAAAATCTTGCCAAGCTCATGGCAGATGAAAGAACTCGTTCCTTGATGGCGCAGCCGGATTTCTTGTCTATTTTAAAAGAATGTGAGGAGAGTCCTCAAATGATGCAAAAGTATATGGAAGACGAGCGTATGCAGCTCGTGCTTGAGGTGATCTTTGGGCTGAAGATTCGAATGAAGCCAGGGGAGAATGGAGGCCCAATGGAGATGGATGCATCTTTGCCGGATGATCAGGTGCCTCAAGCTCAGCCTAAGGAAAAAGAAAAAAAGCAAGAAGAGCCAAAAGAGGAAGAAAATCCAGAGAAGAAGAGAGCTTATGATGAGAAAGAAGAGGGAAACAAGGCGTACAAGGCCAAAAAGTTTGATGATGCCATACTGCACTATGATAAGGCAATAGAGCTCTACGATCAGGATATTTCGTTCATGACAAATAAGGCTGCGGTGAAATTTGAGATGGGGAAATATGAGGAATGTATCAAAGATTGTGAGGAGGCTATTGAGCGTGGAAGAGAGTTGAGAGCAGATTACAAGTTGATTGCCAGGGCAATGACACGAATTGGAAATTCTCTGGTCAAGCTAGGAAAGCTTGAGGAGGCTATTGCAATGTATAACAAGTCTTTAACAGAGCATCGTAGTGCTGATACCCTGAAGCGACTCAACGAGACAGAGAAGGCTTTGAAGGATGCAACAGAGGCAGCATATGTCAATATGGAGATTTGCTCAGAGGAGAAGGTAAAAGGTAACGCCGCGTTTAAGGAGCAAAAATACCCCGAGGCGGTTAAGCATTATACAGAAGCTCTTAAACGTGGCCCTCCACACGTCAACGAAGAGGCGTATAAACTTTATAGTAACAGAGCTGCATGCTATACCAAGCTTGGAGCTTGGAATGAGGGATTGAAGGATGCTGACATGTGCATTGAATTGGCACCAGAATTCCCAAAGGGGTACTCTCGTAAGGGTCATCTCCAGTATTTCATGAAAGAATACAACAAGGCATTGGAGACATACGAAACTGGATTAAAGCATGATCCAGAAAATAGTGAACTCAAGGAGGGCATGAGACGGTGCATCACAGCCATCAACAGCATGAATAGAGGAGATATGACAGAAGAGGAAAGAAAAGAACGACAGGAGCGAGCCATGGCAGATCCTGAGATTCAAGGAATCTTGACTGATCCAATCATGACCAATGTTTTGAGGGAAATGCAGGAAAATCCGGCAGCTGCGCAAAAGCACTTGTCTCATCCTGATATTGCTAAAAAAATGGAAAAGTTAATTGCAGCAGGTATTGTGCAGGTCAAATAATCTTGTCATGCTATAATAATGTAATTAATTCCGGAACTATACATGAGTGCACATTTAATTTGTGCTTCTACTGCACTCCAGCCCATCGTGCCATATCAATGAATTGCTCTCCACCAATGATATTATTCACAAATCGGATTCCGAGCGTTGTTAAATATGCAATCTGTGGGATGCGCCGGGCTACGGTCTCATCAACAACGCGTTCCAGACCAAATACTATTTGGTATCGAGTATTTGCAGAAAGTCCCATAAATGCTCCCCAAACCAGTGCAGACTCAAAGACTGGAGGAACCTCTACATCTCCTTCTTTGCTTCCCAAGTATTGTCTCTTCATGGTCATCAGACCACTTGCAATACCCTGGCCGACGAATCCACAAGCCATACCTGCCAACGCATACTCAAGTCCACGAGCAACATAGCAGCCTACTCTGTCCCCTACTGTATACTTTTTGTCTACAGATTTTTCAAACACGGCAGAAGGAAGTTGTGATGACCACTGTCTTAGCTTTCCGCTAGGCATAGGCCTCTTCTTTCCAGGAACTGCAACTGGAGCAAGCAGAGATACAAGCACCACATCCATGACAAGTCCAACCAACATGTCTGACAAGTAGAACTCAAACTCATTCCAGAACTCATCCCCCCTCTTTCTCACTTCTGCAACAGTGGCACATCCCGAGTCTATCACAATTTCAACAAGCAATTTGTAAAAGTAGAGCTTATCTGCAATTAGACGGTCTCGAAATGCTGGGATTGATCGGCTAAACAGACTGGTAAAGTATCCTCCTGTCGCCAATGCGCAATATTGCGTTAAGATTGATCCTCTGATACCCCCATTAGATGCAATAGATGCATAATCTGCGGGTAATTCTACGCCCTTTGCTGCAGCTAGTTCTTCTGCCTGCTGCAGATTTAAAAATTCCTCTTCTTCATCATCGCCACCCTCATCCCCTCCTCCCTTGCCATCCCCATTCCCACCATTATTATTCCCATTATTACCACCATCTATTGCTGAGGCAATCATGTGGGCCCATCTCTGACTCCCATTGAAAGACATTTGTTGTGACACTCCCCACGATCGAGGGGCATCCAGCTTCCATGTTCCTCTCATACATTTCTGGCACACCTCTACCCCCTTGCTCGATACAAATCGGCTCTTCCCTGCACACGATATCACTCTAGATCGTAGGGTACCACGAAGCATCTCGAATTGGATTCCAAGATAATAGTACGTTCACTTGCAGCTGGTAAAAAGTCCAAATAGTCGGGCGGAAACAATACCTCTGTCTCGTAGATGAGCTATCAATGTCCCTACACGAAGCCAAGAAGAATATATAAAATCGCCGCAAGGGTCAGGGGGTGCGAGGCCAGTTTCAATTTCTTTGTCATGCCAACTCGCATCAGTCAAACTCAACGTACCTCGATCAAATTGTATTCCCTCACCGATATACGATTTAAAACTATATTCTTTCAGCAAATCGGCAGTCTCTAGCAGGTTGATATTCATCTCGTGCGTGCAAACGAAGTTTGAAAATTCTCTTGGAAGAAAAACAGTTTATCGAGAGAAATTTAAAAAAGTATTGAAGACAATTTGAAGAAATTCTTACATGATTCTCCATCCACGCCATACGTAATTTATTCTTGTCATTTATTTCTCATTAAATACAGAGAAATCAATTAGAAGGAGAACTCTCAGTGCATGAGGTGCGTGGAATCTTGGATTTGCAGCGATCATGACCAGGCAAAATCGTCGTGGGTCGGTGGCGGTCGACGAATTCGTCTGATACCCACCTTATCTATCCTCTCTGTATTCATATATTATTTTACATACACTCCATGCAGTCAAAAAGAAGAGAAACCGACGCTTGCGTACGTATTTGTTTTGTTGAGCCATCAAGCCTTTGGTGGTATTTGAGTTTCCTGGATCACATGCATGTTTCTCTTCATTTGGATACTATATCAATGTATTTATCATTTATTCTTGCAGAGGCGTGAAATTAAAGACAAGGAAACGTAATATTGTCGTACCGCATGACCCACAGTCTTTTGCCAATGCTGTGATTGATTTGCTCACAGACTCGTACCTGGAGCATTCTGAATCTGTTGATAAGACTCTTGAAAGTGCGAGTAAGATCTTAGACAGTGCTGAACTGGATTTCAGTCGTTATGGAGAAGTGTTATTTGAGGTAGCCTTTGCTGGGCATATTGTTGCAAGCGGAGGTCCTGTTCCTGCTGCAAAGGAAGAGGCCAAGACACTTCCGTTTTGCATTTTGAAATGTGATGGTAGAGAGACCATCACACCATATGTTCAATGGTTTAAATCGATGATTCGTCGCCGTCCATTTTTGGTAAAGGCACTTGAGACAACAATGATTAAATTAATCTTGTCTCTGGAATTTTACACAGATGAAGAGAAAAAGAACATCGCGATTGCGATGTCGAGATGTTTTGTTCTCAAGGTTGGTGTTCTTCCTGATAGAGTGTTGCCAAATGCTTTGGAAGATAGGTTGGTGGCTCGTGGAACAATCGCATCATTCATTACAGACTTGTTCTCTGATTACTTGGCGACAGAGTCTGTTGAAAGTCTTGTGGAATTGTTGAGGAAAGCTCGTGTGCAAGATAGAATGCTTGAGTTCTTTCCACAGCAGAAACGCACCTGGCAAGCATTCAATTCTCATTTTGTGGAGGCTGGATTGTCTGACTTTGTCGAATACAATCAAAAGAAGCTTCATGATGCAAACATTCAGGAGCTCAAGTGCATGATCAAAGAGATGACGAATGGTGACGATCAATTAAAGTCTGCTGATATTATTGTGGCTGTCAAGGAAAAGATGCAAGAGTGTGACTTTGAGGCACTTGATGTCATCAAATGCTGTTACCTGGGAATCGTTGAGGGCACTCTTGATACTGCTGGGTCCAAGAATACCCAACAAACCCAGTATGCAGTTCTTAAAAACCTGAAATTCTATCGTAAACTGTTATTGGAATTCTGCACATCTGCTCGGTTGGAATCTGCTCTGATGGTCACAATTCAAATCACCTGCTATGAAGATTCAAGGCTTCTGAAGCTCTTCCCTGATATCATCAAGGTCTTATACGACGTTGATGTCCTTGGGGAAGATTCTATAAAGCATTGGTATTCCAAGGGTAGTGTCAAGGTCGGAAGGAATGTTTTCGAAAATAGTTTGAAACCTCTGATTGAGTGGCTTGATGAGGCCGAAGAGGAAGATTCCGATGAAGAGTAATAAGCCAATTTTCACTTGCATTGCACAGGAACCACACATCATATACATGTAAATCACTAGAAAGTTGTATTTTCTTACATCAATATCATCGGTCTTGAGAGAAATATCATATTGGTATCAAAACTTCTGCCTGCCTCGGGAGCACACATTAATGCGTTGACTTTAAGGACTTCATGAAAGCATCCATATCAACCACTCCATTTTTACTGTTCTTTACAGCAAGTCTCTGAATTTCACTTACATCCATTCCAATGTTGTTGTTTGATGCCACCGTTGGGCTTTCTGGAACATTCTGCTGCTTTTGAGAGTCCAAGGTCTGATCCCACACAGTTTTATTATCCACTGGCTTATCGTAGTAACTTGAACCCATCTTTTTCATGTTCTGATTTCGTCCTGGATCAAACGTACTCGACCATATATTGTTCCGAGGACCTGCATGATTGAGGAAAAAACAGTGAAAGCCTTTCGTGCTGTTCCAAGCTAAGGTTGGATCTGGACGACCCAACCAAAAAGCGCCATCACCGTATTGATAACGACCTCATATGCATTTTTGCATGTACATAAAATCATATAAACGAGAGCATATGTTCAAATTAAGACAAATGATACAATTCCGAAACCAAAAACGTACTTCCGACAGTCTGATCCGCAGACTTTGAGGAATCTCCTGCACACGATGCCATCATTTACATCTCATTGATACATAAAATCATATCATTGTTTTCCTACAGAAAACAAGGCACGATGGATGCGTGTAGAGAATCTGCCGTACCTGTGGATAACCTCCGCAACTTTTCAACAAAAGACGACATTGTAGCTGATTTGTTTGTTTCCTTTTGAAATATAATTCTATAATATGAATTAATATGAAGAGACTTTCTGCTTTTTGTTCGGTTTTGATGAATCATCCTGAGATTCGTCCTGATCTGCTGCCCATTCCAAAACCAGCCTTCTCCCGTATAAATGTGTTCCTGAGATTGCATTCATTGCTGTCTTTGCTTCTGCTGCTGAGGCAAATTCTATAAATGCAAACCCTCTATGAGATCCATCGAATTTCTTGGGAAGACGACAGCTCTTGACCTCTGCCAGTGCTGTAAACAGGTTCATGATATCCTGCCGGGTGGCCTCAAATGCCAGATTTCGTATCAGAACCTTTGTTGATGCTTGTTTCATGGCTTGCATATCCCTCTTCTCCTGTTTGTCTGTACCTGCACTGGTCTGAGCAAGCTGCAAGATTAGACTGTGCCCGTCTAGGGACGATCCTTGGAGTTTTTGGATGACATCCTTGGCAACTATTTCACTGGAACATTCAACAAAACCAAAGCCAGCGGATACTTGCTTGCCATCTTTTGTCCTCTGTGCAATCTTTGCACTCTTCATCTCACCCCCGCAATCTTGCACAATATCTTTGAAATGATTTTCAAAAGACTTTTTCTTAGTTTTGAAGGCGAGATTTTTGACAAAAATGGTGCTGGAATCTGCATCAGCAACAGTTTCCTTGAGGGATGACATGGCAGCTGATATTTCCTTCTTCTCTGGTTTCTTTTTCTCACTCTTGTCAGATGTTTTGGTGCTCTTTTTAGCATGATCAAATATATCGCGTGGAGCCCATTCAAGGTAGATTGGAACGCTTTTGTATCGTTTGAACGTGAGAGATCTGAATGCCCTGCTTGCATCCTGATTGCTACTAAACTCAACAAATGCAAGTGTGTGGGAGGGTGGCAAAACCCATCGCAGGACTGTTCCTATATCTGTAAACATAGATTTAAGCTCGTCCTCATCCAATGCAAACGGAAGATTTTTTATTATCAGAATACTGTCGCTCCTCTTGACCTTACCAGTGGTGCCCTTGCCAGATGCTTGAGCTGCAGCTTCCAAGAGATCCACCCGCACACCGTTGTCCTCTAAATACTCTTTCGTCATATTGATTACTTTTACTTCACCCAAACCTAATCGAACTGCCATATCAGAGGCTGAAGGATCCAACAAATCTGATTTAGACATGTTATACATGTCTGCAACAGCCTCTGCAACAGTGTCTGATCGCATAAATAACGTGTTCCAGGCAACTGTATTGGTTGCCTCTTCTTGTTTCATCTTGGCCTCTTTATCCTTTTTATAACTACTCGTCCCTGCATTGAATTCTGGATCCAAACCGTCTTCTTGTCTTGGTGCAGCTTTTCCTGGAAGCATGTGCAACAGTCTACCCATGAAGATGGAGCCATCAAGCTCATTGAATGCCCGCACTGCATCTTCACTTTCCATAAAGGTGACAAGAGCATATCCTTTGCTTTTTCTAGTAGACTTATCTACAATGATGTGGACATCCTCCAACTCTCCATGAGGCTCTAGGAAGGAACGAATGTCATCCTCATTGGCAGAATATGGAAGGTTTCGTAAAAACAACCTCGCTGTCTGACGTATTAAATTCTCTGGATCATCTTCTACAAGCCTTCTAGTATCGTGTTTTTCTATTCGGTCTTTCTGATTGCTAATGTCTTTCTGAGGGTGTTCTGGAGCATCATTTGGTTCCTCTTTCTTTTCACCCTCATGCTTCACCTCACGATCCACCTTGCCTGTATCGTCTTCTTCTTCTTCTTCTTCTTTTTCTTCAGCATCATCCTCTTCTTCTTCTTCATCAGAGAATGCTGTTGTCATTCTCGATTTCAGATAATCTAAATCACTCACATCCTTATTCACAACCACCTCATCCACGACCACATCCTCCTGTTCCTGCAACACCTCTTCACGATGACCCCCTGCAATATCCTCATACTCCTCTTCAGATTCATCATTACCAACTTGATCAAACACTACACCCTTTTGCTGACCACCCACCGTCCCCACATCAGTACCACCCTGTATCACATCATCATTTGACCAAATTGCCTTTTTATGCCGTGGCTGCATCAATGCCAAAAACTCTTGCAACTTTGGATCATCCTCACCCTTTTGCACATCCTTCTTCTTATTCACAACTTCCACTGCATTCGCTCCAGTAGCAGCTCTCTGCTGCTCTTTATATCGAGATGTTCCCTCTGTGTATTTACTCCAAGCATTCCTCTTTGCCTCAGAGCCATACTTTTGAGCAAAATCCACCTCCAGCCGACTAGCATCCATGAATGTCTTGTTATAATACCGTCGAGCTTCTGCAGCATCTTGTGAAGATGCAAACCCCACAAATCCAAAACATCTCGAATGCCCGTCCCTCGTCATAATAACTTTACAGTCAGTGACTTCTCCATGGGACCCAAAGTGCTCCTTCAATCTCTCCGAATCCACATATTTGGGTAAATTCTTCACTATTAATCTAGATGTTAGTACCATCGTCTCCTCTTTTCCCCCTCCAGACTCAGAGCGTGGTTCTTGTGACATGTCTGTCAGCATGGCATGTGAATCAAGAATCAAACACTTCAAGGCATTAATGGCATTCTGACATGCATAAAATATACAATATATATCTGTGTATTCTATTATATGTAAAAAATTACGAATGATGAGTCAATGCCATGAGAAATTGTACAAAGTTGCATGCAGAGTCATTCCCTGATGCATCCCATTCTCATGATACATTGCATCTACGAGCACGTTTGGCCATTAAATACTATAATTTGTTATTATATAAAGCAGTAGAGAAGATGGGAAAGGCAAAAAAGACGAGAAAGTTTGCAGAAGTGAAAAGACTTTTGCATCCCAAGGATTTGAAACCGTGCGTGTTTGCTCTTCGTTCAGCATGGTGCATGTACATCGTTGTAAAATGATGAATAATTGATTGAATTCTTGTACGTTATATTTGCAGAAAAGATGGTGGAACAACAAAGAAGAAGGAGGACGAGGTTAAACATGTGTATGTTGTTGCTGACCTGTTTGTTCTTCTTTTTGTCCACATCATGAAACGATGATCTTCATTCTTCTCCCACATTGCAGAGATAAGACACCATCGGCTCTCTTTTTCAAGTACAACACGCAACTGGGACCGCCATACAGAGTCTTGATAGATACCAACTTTATCAACTTTTCCATCCGTAACAAGATTGATCTATTAAAGGGAATGATGGACTGTTTGTATGCAGAATGCACAGCATGCATTACAGACTGCGTCATGGCAGAATTAGAGAAATTAGGACAAAAGTATAGGGTAGCTCTCAAGATTGCCAAAGACCCAAGGATTGAAAGGCTTCCCTGTACCCACAAGGGTACCTATGCAGATGACTGCATTTGCGAGAGGGTAAAACAGCATAGGTGTTATATAGCTGCTACATGCGATAGGGATTTGAGAAGACGGATCAGGAAGATTCCTGGAGTCCCCATCATGTATATTTCAAGTCACAAGTACACCATCGAGAGGCTCCCAGAAGCCACACTCTCCCTCAAAAAATAATAAATTAAAACCGAGCACGAATCTTGTGTAACGCCAAGCCAACCACTGACAATCCTCCAATCACAATGTATACAAATACAGCCTGCCAAAGCGCACTGACAACAATCCGTTGTTGCTCTCCTAGGGGTGCTGGTGAACGACCGTCTTCACCTGCCGTATCAAACCATTCCCCCACGTATGGGTATCCATGACGGATTAATATCGCTAATAAACTAAGGAAAAAGACACCAAAGGCACTGAAGCCAATCCCTGCCATGAGACCGGTAGGTCCACACATGACGTTTGTTGATTAATTTTTAATAGAAATCTCCCGTTTTAGCACCTCTGTGATCTGTTACATGTAGATCAGTCTTCTATTGTTTTTTTTAATGGGATTGTATTATTTCATGAAATTTTTCTGTAGTCTGATCGCACATCTAGCGTTACTCGGCCCCTGCATCTTCTCCCTTGAGAGAATATACCATTTCTGCAACGTTTCTGATGATGATGACCTCCATCATTCCAAATCAATCTTGTATCCATTCTTCTCGTATATGAGCATTGACCATAGATATCTATGCACAGAGAGAGAAAGAGAGATAAAAAAGAAGAGATATCAAGTCAGAAGACTGTCCAGCACTCTCCACTGCAGATTTGCCCAACCAAGGAATGGAAAGGAAACCACAGAGTTATAGGATTATAATAATTATAACCTCTCTCTCTCTCTCTCTCTCTCTGTATATAGGTATATATACATATATATATTCATACCCTACTGCTATGGTTTCATGGACATGTATCTATTGAACAAGGCTCTGTGCAATGATTGTCATCATGTAGCAGTCAGAGGCAGTTGACCTCTGTCCATCATTGGTGTACTGAATCACGTAGGTGATTTTTTTTAGCAGTCGTTGATACCACCCAATGTAGTGGTAAAGGGTTTCAAAACTAGAGGTATGCTGTCATATATTACATTCCACATGCATATCTGTATGTATAAGATAACGATATCTCGGGGTCAGATCTTCCCGCGGCGGTAGATCCGCGGGGTGGTTTTCCTGAGCATCATATACACTGGGACACGATTCACGGGGATATAGAAATACTACTATATTTATACAAAATAAATAATTTATCTTTCGGTATCAGGTGTTGAAATATCGGTCGATCGGTGCACTACAGTTGTACGGATGTCTGGTCGGATCTCGAAAACTCTCGAACTCTTCGTTCTGGTATTTTTGTTATGTCTGCCATATTCAGTATCTGGTTTGGAAAAATCTGTCAGAGCTATTGCAAACTGTAACTATGAGGACAAGAATACCTGTTTTGATGTACGTTTTGTATCTTGTCACGCGCCTGTTCCGGAAGAACGAACGAATAATACAATATTCTGAATATTTTTATTGATGAAGTGTGCTACTGGATATACAATAAGCAAGGATCAAAAGCAGTGCATTAAATGCTCTATCAAAAACTGTTTTGAATGCTCAAATGACGGCAAGAGCTGTAACCGTTGCAAGGCCGGATTAGTCTTTGACCCCAAGACCAAAACGTGTGTTGCATGCAAGGTTGCCAATTGCGACACATGTGTTAATAATTTTTCCACATGTACGAAATGTATATATGATGTGGCTACAGGTATCCCATATGGTTTGATGGGCAATACATGTGTGAGTTGCCTCAAGTATGATAAGAATGCAAATCAATGTGAGAATGGCAAGGTGACAGGGTGCACGGTGGGCTCTTTTGTGGACAAGGCACGTAATGCGTGCACAGCATGTACCTTTCCTTGCACTGATTGTGAAGGAAGTTCTACATATTGCACCTTCTGTGACTTGGGCTATCAAGACAAACCTGTCAATGGTAAATGCATATCCAAAGGAGGACTGGAATCGGAGGCTCAAGCTCTGGCAACAAACACCACTGAGAGTGCTGCAGCCTACACGATAGTGATGCAGCATGTGCTTGGAACCCTTGCATTGATCTTCATGATGTGGTGAATCGCGTGATCCCGCACAATATGCATATAGTAGTATACTATTAATCGTGAATATTCACGATCTTGACATCTTTTTAACATTTTTTCCCTTTTTGGCTCGCCGGTTCAAATAGTTTAAACTGTTTGCGTCACAAAAATACACATAAAGGAACGAAAATCTTTCTAGATTTTCAATAGTCGTAGTAAGAGATATGTATTCGAACGTCGTGGGGTCAAGAACCTCTTCTCGATGTTGGTCGTCGTTGAAAAACACCAATTGTGGTGGTCCCATGCATCGGCGCAAGAGTGGGATTCACATGGCTGAATGTGCTGTTCGTCGTCGATTTGGCTGTACTAATTCATCATTGTTGCTATCTTCCGTCGGATCGAATGTACTACCCCTCGCTGTTGGACGTGTCTCTGTGAGGCAGTCTGCAAAACGTGGAACACGGATGTGTGGGATTATTGGCGTATACAAGCGTCATGGAGAGGCGAATGTGGAAATTTACGAAGGATTGTTGATGTTACAGCACAGAGGACAAGATTCCGCTGGAATGGTGACGACGGATGGATACAAATTTCACGAATACAAAGCCAATGGGTTGGTCAAGGATGTCTTTGACAACCAAGATTTGCTTAATACATTGGTTGGATCGTCCGGGATAGGACATGTTCGATATCCTACGGCGGGTACATCTTCTGCACAAGAAGCTCAACCATTCTTTGTGAACTCTCCCCTGGGTATCTACCTGATACACAATGGGAATCTGACAAACACAGAGACTCTGCGCAGCATGTTGGAGTCTTCAACGTCATTCTTCAACCGACATTTGAGAACAGAATCTGATTCTGAGGTATTACTGAATATTTTGGCAGATGAAATTCATAGAGCGCATCAGAAATGTCTCTTGGATGCTTCATGTGATCCAAACAGGAAGAAGATGGACATGGTCTTTGAAGCTGGTGAAGCCACCATGAAGTTGCTAGAGGGTGCATATTCGTGTATTTGTTTGGTGAAAGGGGTGGGTATGGTCGCATTCCGTGATCCTCATGGTATCAGACCTTTGGTGCTGGGTAGAAAACAAGGTCCTGATGGAGAAGAGTGGTGTGTAGCATCAGAGGATTGTGCCTTTGGGCCGATTGGATTTGAAAGGGTCCGTGATGTGAGACCTGGAGAGATGATTGTCATCACAGAGGATGGTACCCTGGTGAGCCGTGAATGTCATCCACCAAAAGAACTCTGTCCTTGTGTGTTTGAATATATTTATCTCGCAAGACCGGATTCGATATTGAACGACATTTCTGTATACAACTACCAGCTGGGGCTTGGTACAAGATTGGCACAGAAAATTATGGAGCAAAACTGGGATATTGATCTTGTATGCCCTGTGCCGGATGGAAGTCGACCAGCGGCAATTCAGATTTCAGCAGAAATGCAATTGCCATATCGCGAGGGGCTTGTGAAGAATCGTTATGTTGGACGGACATTCATCATGCCAGACCAGAGGATGAGAGAAATGTCTGTGAGGCGCAAACTGAATGCCATGCCTGCTGTATTTGCGGGTAAGAATGTTCTCTTAGTAGACGATTCAATCGTCAGGGGTACAACGATGAGTCAAATTGTCAACATGGTGAGGCGTGCCGGTGCAGCCAAGGTCTATTTGGCATCCGCATCTCCTCCAGTCCGTAATCCAAATGTGTATGGTGTTGATATGCCTTCAAGGAAAGAATTTGTCGCCAATGGGCTAACAGAAGATGAAATATGTGATGTTTTAGGAGCTGATGGACTCATTTATCAAACTGTCGATGATCTAGTTGGTGTTGGTAGGGAACTCAATCCAGGCATTGAGAGATTTGAGGCATCCTGTTTCGACAATCACTACATTGCTGGAAACATTACAGAAGATTATATATTAGCACTGGAATCAAAAGGAAGAGGTTCAAGACCAATGAAACGAGGAGAAAGACCTATTGAAGTGTAAGACACATTATTGTATTTATTTCAAAACCTATGCAAACCCCGTCCTCCGGATATGATCTGCATCAAGTCTATCCCCTGGGAGACGTCTGACTCCCCTATTAAAGATAGAATATGCACTATATTCCCCTGTTCTCGTTCCTAGATTAGTAAACATGAAATAGAACACGGTACCTAGAATAAATATGGGACCCAGATCTAATGTATAGCATACTCTACTCAGCGAGCACCATGATAGAAAATACACAACTTGTTTCTTCGACACATGTGTTATAGGTGCCACCACCCATTCTGGAATCCGTAGCGTATTCAACACAAAAGACTTGGCATACTCCGGGATAGAGCCTTTACGTATGACAAATAAACTATCGACATCTCTGTCCAGTGAAGAAATCTGATCCTCCTCCTGTTCCTCACAATATGGTGAAATCAATGGAGATTTCCGAGGCCTCACAAAACACAGCACCACACCTCCATCCTTCAGCCCACACACATCATCATCAGATTCAATCCCTCGTCCCTTGTGTGTCAACGCAATACGATCTAAATCAATGCTTGTACCAAGTCCCAAGGAAGCAGCAGCAGTGGTTTTGAGTGATACCAGAGTCTCTGCCCGTTTCACCACACTTGATCTACCCCTTGCGTCTACAATCGTCACACTCATATGATGACTGGATTCTTATGACCAGAGAGAGGTGCCAGACTGGAGGTGAGGGCTTCTCCGGTGATGACAATACCTCGTTTGAACTCCTCTGTCGACACCGTACGTCCAATTGGAAGGGTATACGACTCTACTATACGTTGTTCTTCTTCATGAGATGTACATAAGGACTTTATATTCCAATACTCGATCACTTCCTTATCATACTCTTGAAGAGGAAAATTTGTTTTTGCTACAGACACACAAGGTTTCAGAGCTTGTGGGTTTCATTTCTATTCATCATCAAACATCACCAAGAACCATATCTATCTACAATCGTACCTGATCGACCCTTTTCCACTATCAATGCACGATCATACTGACGAGCAGCCTCTTCCTCTGTTTCAAACACACCGAATGATACCTACACAACGGAAACAACATGATACCACACTGTGGTCGTATTCTATCAGATCAAGTGAAACATCGTACATTCTTTCGACCTTTGAACGATCCAATCCGAGCTTCCCATCGTCCAGCTTGTCCAGATACACCTCTATACTTTGATCTTCCCCTGCTAAATGCAGTGCTTCTACGCCGAATATATGCCACCACCTCCTCCTCACTATGATTCTGAAGCTCTCGTAACTGTCTCTCGTATTCCATTGCTCTAAAATTAGTAGATGCTTTGGCTCCTTTACATGCCAAGGCTGCCAGATCGTATGCCCTCGCAGCATCCTCCTGGACATTAAACCCTCCCAAGTAGAGTTGTTTGCCATTCAACCACAACGATGCCTCCCAGCGTTGGGTTAGTCGATGCTTACTGACTCCCCTGAATGTCTTTTTGATTGGCTGATAATTTGGTTTCACATGCCGCTGGGCTGACGATGATCCTCCCCGACGCCTTGAAGACGATGGAGAGGATGGCACATGGTCAAAATTCTGTGTGCCCACCACTGGATGATCAAGAAACACGTGCTCACCCGGAACCTCTCCACACATTTGTGCCCATCCTATATTATGTTGTTGACTACTAGGATCTGGCCAAGAGACCATGTAAGGTGACCCCTTGGGACCTGAAGAATATTGGTTTTGAAAATCAGGCCCTGGAGGAAACATATCCAATGTATGAGAATCAAGGCACTTGAGAGTCTCCTTCAGCTCATCATCCGTAGGTAAATCATTACCAAATGGTGTATCTAAAAAGATTGAGTCCAGATTGAAAAAGGCATCATCATTCGACGAGGGTCTGTTGGGTGGAGGTGGTTGAGCACAGATTGATGATGGAACAAGAAGACTATTGATTCCCTCTTGATGGGTACCATCTGGATTCATTCTTCATCAAATCATAGAGAAGATGAAGACTGTTATTATTAGTTAGCTATGAGACAACCATCCGTCAAACGCAGTCTATTCTATGTATTCAACAAGGGCCACTCTTGATGTGGAGAGTTTGAACAGGTGCCTCGGGACAGTCGACGGAACTTTTATCTTTTTAAAACTTTTTCGTCAATGGATTGAACTGATGTGAATACATATATTCTGTTTCTATGACATATTTTTAATCATTTCATCTGTATATTATATAGTCACTGGTGGAGGAGAGTCTAGCACGAGTGTGGGAGAGGTGATATGACAAGTCAACGTTGTTGATTTCAGTCCACATTTCATTTTGCCAGTGATTGAAAATCTCACAATATGCCCAAACTTAGTAGATATATCAGTCATGAAACTGATATTAAGGCATCTGGAATAGTATTTTGTGAAGGAGAAGAGCCAAAAGTAGCCGGTAGCACGAGTCAACGACACCATGAATCTACAAAATTGCTCTCCAAGGTACGTCGTGCATTCTCTATTTCGTTTCCTGACTATTATTAATATAAAACGATGACATTGTAGGACGATGGACGGCAAGAGGGAGGCACGGTGCCAGGACGATCGTCGAGACTTGTCAGTGTTATGACGAGGAGAGTGCAGGAATGTGGAGAAAGGCAGTATAGATGGTCCGATGGGACGCTTCGGTCAACCAAACCTCCTCGTAATCCATATGCAGTAAGTTCTAGAAAATCTTGGAGTGCTTTGGTGCGGTACTGTCGTGAACATGGAGGTGATGTGGAATATGCTGCATCCCAGAGGTCCATGCGATATGGCATTGAGGTGCAATACAAGGATCACGTAGAATATCTAGCAGCTCTGGGCTTGTCACCAGAGGTTGATGAGCAGGACAACTATTTAGATTTTGACAAAGATAAAACGCATCCCTTGAAAGACCCACAGCATGCGTTCAATTCGTATTATGCTGAAGAAGCCAAGAGGTTGTTTCAGTAACAGTATAGGGACTATTACACTATACCCGTACCCATGAGCGAGTACGTTTTCTGGTGCAACATAGTATAGTATATGCAGGTACATTCGTAAATTAATCCTTCATTCCTTCCTTGTGTGTAACATGTTACATGGATGATTTCATTTCAATCATCTTGTATAGCTTCCACCACCCCTCATGGATAAGGGAAGCTTCCTGACGTCCATGTTTACTGGTAGAGGCTGTTTTAACGGATACATTGATGGAATCTTGGGTGGAGGCATCTCAATGGCATCATCTGGTTTTCGTTTCTCTGCCACTCTTGGAGACTGTGTTTGCTGTTGTGGTGGTGGTGCCGGTTCCCGTTCTTGTTGTTGCTCTTGTGATGGTGATTGATCATTCGCTGTTAGTACTCCATGATGTTCCACGTCTTCTCTTGGCTTTGGTGTTGTAGCTGCTCCATTTTTCTTGGTCCTTTTCAATGGGCACTGACTTGCCCAGTGACCCACTTGTCGACACCGAAAGCATGTCCTCCTTTTCTGAGTATCTTTCTGTTTCTGAGGACATTCCTTCGCAAAATGCCCCACCTCTTTACAATAAAAACACGTTCCAGAAGATGATGCATTTCTTCTATCATATCCCTGCTTTGCCCATTCATGTGTCTCTACGGGCTTCTGCTCCATCAGAGGGCAGTCCTTGGCAACATGACCATGTCCTCCACATTGAAAGCAAACAATATTTTTAGTATAGTCGTTTGTTTTTAACTGATCATCAGAAGCAGTATCATGAACAGAACGTCTCATTGGTATTGAATGCTCCTCTTGCTCAACATCATCCCTCCTCTCATGGGATACAACACGGGCCTGTCCACTAGCCCCATCAATCTTGGCCAAGTCTACATCGATACTAGGTGCCTCTTTATAGGCTAAAAAGAATGAGCAGCCAGTGGGATCCATCGATCCCTTGGGACATTGATAGTATTTCTGACCAAGGGAAGACCTTGCATGAAGAACAGCTTGTAGACCACAAAGGCATTTTGGGATACCCTCTGTCGTCATAGTATGCCGTTTCAAACACGCTGTATTATGCTGATTTCTCTATTGATCGACCGTAGATGATGTCGAGAAGGTACGAGAGGAGAATAAATGCTCACCAACCTTTCTCAAGCTCTTCTTCTTTGTTTGTGCAATCTGTCTCAAGGAGGAATGGTGGCCCACCCCGAGACGAACGTGTATACTTTTAATACATACAAAGCGATAATATGTATGTTTTCACCAAGAGCACTTTATCCGATACCAAATCGTCTTTCTATCACGACAAAATTTGAATAGCGGAAACCAAATTTCAAAACGCCATTTTTCTTTTTTCCATCCCAACCATGAAATTTCTTCAAACCAAATGCACCATTCTCATGCTGCAAGCATCCATTACAATTAAACAATCTTTCTCTTGATGACGGGACGAGTCCTCGTGCCACCATCGGCGAACTGGTATGGGAGCAGTTTGAGTGCTTTGCATTCTGAAGAACTCGCATACTGTGCTCAAAATGCAATTGTTGTACTCCACCTTGGATCACATGAGTTTATAGAGATTTTATCTGGTCACTCGAGTAGAACGACATGTGTCGTAATCCTGGAAAAGGAGGGTAGTGTGTTTGTAGTGAGTGCTTCTCAGGACAGATGTGTTCATGTTTGGAAACGATTGCCCACAGAGTCGCTGTACTCGAAGCACAGGGTGATGTCGAAACGTCCAGCTGAGATTCGATCCATCTCGAGTGATTGTCATGGGAACGTGGTGCTTGGGGATAAGAATGGGAATGTGTTCTTGTGGGATGTGGCAGAGACTGGGAGTAAAATACAGAGACTTGGGCTGTCATTGAAGACAGGTATCACGAGTGTGGCGTGTTGTACGAGTATTAATGTATATAATACCGTTATTGCAGTTGGATGTATGGATGGATCGGTATATTTGATGGAGTATGAAGGCAGGGAACCGATATTGTGTGCAAAGATGGACACAGAGATTCATAGTTTGGCATGGTGTGAATACGGTGGAAATGATCATTGTCTTCTTGCTTTGAGTTCTAAATCTGGATCTATATGCGTGTTGCGGGTGGGATTGCGGACTGAAGACCAAGGGTCTGGAGTCAAAGGGATGGAGCATGAGATTCTTGGTTGTTTTGAGAATAATGATGGGGGGGCCAAGGGTGTGAGGCAGGAAGTCTCCTCGAATAGATACTGGGGTGGTCTTGATTGGGTTTCGATTGGTACTTTGACGTATTTGCTGAGCAGTTCCCACGGGGGGAAAATCTTTGCATGGAATGCAGAGAGGATTGTCGAGCTTGATGGTGTGCCAAGTCCTTCTTTCAAATTGCCAGAGAATCACACCCGTGCTGTCTTTAGCGTAAAATCTGAAATACATAGATCGTCTTTGTACATCACATCTATAGGGCTCGATAGAATTTGCAGTGTGTGGACTGTTCAGTTGCCAACATCTGGCCAGATGTTTGAATGGAAGGGTGCAAAGCTGTCACGGAAATTTCTCGGCCTCGGTGCACACCCTACGAGCATTAGCGTGTCATATATTGATACACAGGTGAACATTGCTATTGGATGCGGTGATGGAACAATCCGTATCACCTCGTGCAACCTTTCAGGGGGCATATTAAAAGATGATACTCTTCTGTGGAAGGATATCCCGTCCCCAGTAACAATTGTGTCCTGGCACCCTGATGAAGAATCTGTATTATGTTTTGGGTGTACTGATGGCACGGTTGGTATGGTAAATCTTTCCGATAAGAAGATCCATCTAGGAACAATGAGGCATGAGATGCCAGTAGCAGCCCTAGCATGGGTTTCTGATACAAATGAGTCCATGCGCCATCTTCAGTCATGGTGCACGTCAGGAGTCGTTTTAGTGTGGCCACAAATCGGCAGCGTGATAGAGAAGAAGAAGAGTATCAAAGGCCCTCGTGACATGGAACCAGACCATTCCATCACCAGAGATTCCCAAGAGAAGATCGTGTGTCTGGCGACCTCCTTTGCAGGACATCTTGATAGATTAGCTTTAGTATATGCTAATGGATGTGTCCAGATTTGTCAAGGTCACAATACAGATATTTTGTGGTCGGGTTGCCTTGAGAACCCAGAGGAATCACGTGCATTGATGGTGACAAGCACAACAGATGAACACGTCATCATCCTATCCGACTCTGGCGTGCTTGAATCATATATAAAATGTGATGAAAGCGTTTTATTTTGCACAGCAAAAGGTTCTATAACAGAATCATTTCCTAATGCTACTCCAACATGCATAAATGCTCATGCATCACATGGGTCTGATGGCAAGGCATATTGCCTTGTTGTCGTAGGGTTTGATAGCGGCATGATTGCCATATATATGTATCAGTATCAGATTGATGCGTCAAGTTGCACGACAGGGATGAAAAAGGTCGGTGTATTAAAAGGACACAGTGCCCCTGTCCTGCAGTGTCAATGGGGCTGTGGACAACAGGATTCAATTGTGCTTTTCACGTCGTCCCAAGACCAAAGCATTAGGTTATGGAATATAGAATTCAAAGATTATATATCAGCCTTGCTTTGCTCAGAAGATGATGTTTCCTTACAGGAAACGACATTAGACAAGGTATCAAGTCACGAGGTCAGCATAAAATCAAGGGGCAAGCACAAGGATGGATCCACAAGTCTGGCAACAATCTTACCAGCAGCGCGTGCAATTACTGAAGAAAATCTTTTAGATGTCAAGAATCGTCTAGACTCCGTCTATGCACAAGGGGAAAAAGGGCTGGGGTCATATATTGATGATGTGAAAAAAATAACACGTGAGTATGATATTGATATTGATGTTCCCATCTCTGCGGCGACTAGCGAATCATACATAGACACGTGTTCTAAGAATCTGGAAGAGTCGGCCAAACAATCAAAGAGTGATCAGCTCTCTCATCGCAGAACCCTTGCCCATCGGGCTGCAGCACTCCAACTGTGGGAGGGAAACATTGGTGGGGCCTTGCAAATACTTCTGGCGAATGATGCATTGACAGCAGACTTTGTCTGCTTCGCAGCTGGAGCTGGAAGAGACGCATGGATTGCAACAGCCAGGGCATACGCAGATCAACTTGAAAGGAAGGGTGATGTTCATCTGGCAGCTCTCCATCTCACTCAGATTGGGGATATTGTCGATGCATGCACCATGTATGAGAGGCACAAGATGTTACGAGAAGCAGCTACGTTGGCATCTTGTAGACTACCATCAAACCACTCTGTTGCTCGTCGATGCATTGAATCGTATGCCAAGCAATTATCTCGCACAGGAAATCCAGTCAAGGGCAGCCTTGTCCTTGCTAGCCTTGGCGAGTTTGAACAAGCCCAACTCATGCTTCACAATACTAACTGAATGACTTACTGACGAATAGAATATTTAATGTATTATTATTACTTGTACTTTCTATACAGTAATAAAAATGACAGAGATAGTACATGACGAGGCCCTGAGAACGTCGTGAAACCTTGCATGGTAACGCTCATTCAAACAGAGTGCCAGTGTCTCGCTGCTGAGGGACGTATTTGAAAAACGATATCATAATCTATAAAATAGATCTGTTGCGATAGTTACCTGGAAGAGCACCGAACGATGTATCACAGGTTGAGTGGTCCCATGTCAAACTTTGCCAAAGTACATGGGTCATATCGCCTGATTTCCATCTATGGATCTTATAGGAGAGTAAACCCTACATTAATATGTCAATCAAGTGGAATGAAGCACACTGTGGCAGTAGTTGGCGCGGGGGTTGCTGGGCTAGCTTCAGCATATCACCTCTTGGATATATACCATAAGAACAATCAGACGATTCACATTGACATATTTGATGCATTTGGTATCGGTTCAGGTGCTACCGGTGTAGCTGCAGGATTGTTACATCCATTTGGAGTATCTGGGAAACTTTTGTGGCAAGGACACATTGCTTATGCAGCAGCAGAAGAGCTGGTTCAGGAGTCCCAACGTGTCAATCCAGAGATCTTTTCACGAACCATGGGTTTATTTAGACCTGCAAAGAATGATAAGCAGCGTCGTCAGTTTGAGAAACATATTGGCTGGACTCCGACTGATGAGTTGTTGCATGCATACTGTGTTTCCTCCTCATCCAGTGATGCAGTGTCGGGATTTTATATTCCTCAAGGAATTGTCCTCGACACCAAAGCGTATCTCAAGGCTATCTGGAACCTGTGTGTGATACAAGCTCAGGAATGTAAAAGTGACATTCACATGTATACGAAAACTATAACCAGACTCAAGGAGCTGGAAGAGTATGATACTGTTATTGTGGCAACTGGTGCTGCTATACATGAAATTGAAGAGTTACAAGGTATTGTCGAGTTAGATTTATGTCAGGGATATACTGTAGAAATACACCATAATAATAATAATAATAATACATCAGAGGAACCACATCGACAGGAGAGATCAATCCTTGGGAATCCCTATATTGCCTTCCAGGGATCTTCCAGAGCAATCATAGGTGCAACACAGAAACATGGAATTTCTTCTGCTGAAGCATTTCATATCTGCGAAAAAAGTGACAACAACACATCAGAAGAAGCATTACAAGCCGCATCAACTCTGATGGACAGTGCTCGTGCAATAATGCCTGAACTTGAGGATTGGAAAGTTGCAGCTGTACGATCTGGTGTACGGGGATTGCCTACTCGCACACCTCAGGGCTCAATTCCGTATGCAGGAAACTTTCATGAAGCGTGTTGGATTGTGGCTGGACTTGGAGCAAGGGGACTCGTGTATCATGCCTGGTTGGGAAAATTGACAGCATCCTCTATATTCCATGGAAAAGACATGATATCAACAGAGTACCCTGAGCTTGTTCGATGGAAACAGGGTTCATCCATACGGTAACCTTGAAGCTCCTTTATATGGTATTATGTAGGATGCTACAAGTGCACCTGCTATCATGGAAGACGCAAACCACCATACAGATGAATCCAACTGGATTGACATTGACATGTCATTTGACACTACTCTATCCAAGGTTTTCTGCAAGGCATCCATCTTCTGAGCAATCGCTTGTAATGCATCTACGATACTTTCATTCGTGTCACTGTAGTATACAGAATGATACTCAGAAGGAGCCCATTCAGCATCATTCTTGCAAGGCACCAGACCAAGCCACGCATGCATATCATGCTGCTCCTCAACATTCCTTTCCACCTGGTCTGACAACATATCATTCTCTCGTAGATTCTCAACTGCGGAGCACATGTGCTCTAGTAAATCATGTACCGACGCTTTTGCTGTATCAGCCATAAATGTCTCTACTATACCAACCATGCCATATGGGGCTGAGGAAGCAGACACCTCAACCATGGCATTCACTCGGCACCCTCTACCCGTGTCAACAATCACAACACGCACATCACTCGTAAAACCATCACCTATGCTTCCTAGTTGAGGCCTAGGTTTACTTTCTATATGGACCTCATTCGCATCCACCCCTTGTACTATAGACACACATTGTGCCTCCAAAACCTGCAACTGCGACGCAGATCCAATCATTCTCATGATTATACTGGGAGCCTTTACGGGCACCGTGAATTCCACGACTCGTTTCCATACAATCGAATCATGACGTTCAAAATCTGGTATCACAGCATCCGGGTCATTGTTCACAGCAGCATGATATCCCTGTAGGAATTCCTTGGAACAATAGGTGAGGCTACAAAATTCGCTGGCAGAGACCCCTGTACACTCTCTCGACAATGTCACCGTCTTTGGCATCACTCGTATCGATTCTTGCTACGTCATGTATCCATATTTTATAATATATATTGCAATGTATGCATTACGAAAATGTGAATTCACATTGTAGCAAATGCACATGATAGTAGATGAAACCAATCAGGCGCAACACGAACTGAGCTTCCAGATGACTCTCATTCCCTTCATCCCTCTCACAGTCTCTATCTATAAACTACTCAAATTAATCTTCAAAGCCACAATGTATGCATCTAGAGTAGCTTTGCATGGACCAAGTGCGTTGGGAGGACAGAGGAGAATCTCTGCATTCTCTCCACCACATGTGGTGTTCTCTCATTCCATCCCTCGACGCACATCAATCCAACCATGCCACGCATCATCTAATGAATTAGATTCTCTTGTTTCCAGAGCACTCACTGAAAAGCATCATACGATGAAATCAGTGAAGAAGTATCTCTCCAGCATTTCCTGGGAACCAGCTTGGATTGATGGCGTCACGGCAGAAATCATGAAGAAACGATTGGATACAAACGCTGACAGATGCAAAGAGGTTATCGAGTATCTTACAAACACAGTTGGTATTCCCAACCATAGAGTGGAGAATATGGTGGCAATTAACAAGCAGATTTTGGGTCAGCGTGTGGAGAATCTTCAGGCAACTGTTGAGTTTCTTCAAAGCAAGGGCATTACTGGAGACGCATTGGTAGTATTTTTAGAAACCCACCCAGTGATTTTGAGGTATATTCCAGAATCAGGGCAGTCGTATCTCGTCCTGAATCGAGGAGAGGCTGTGGATACAAAGAGCAGAGCCAAGCTTGTTCTGGAGGGACAAGAACCATCTGTTGTCTATTACAGGGATGTAGCCATTTTTGGCACTGCCCCCATAAGTATCAAGATCGACTAGATAGTGTAGAATACAAGATGTATGTAAAACCATCCACCTACCAAGAATCACATCCGTGAGGGATGTTGCTCCACAACATGTCGTACGTGGCTGTGGAGGGGTGCGCATGACCGAAACGTGTGCTGAAACCAAAGCACGTGCCTCATCCATTTGAGCCTACTGGCATTTCACCAGTAACTGCCTTTTGGGAATGGGAATTCTCTGGAGCATTAAATCAAAAAATTATACATCGTAGTATTCTTTCCCACGTCGCAGAAGGGTCTGCTTCTGACGTTTCGTATTGTCGAAAGGAGTATCAACGAGAGACTCCACTCCGGAACTCAAAGCACGGCAAACAGAATCTCTATGACCTGACAGAAGTATATCTGCTGAAATACGAAGAGAATAGTTGGACGTTTGTGGCAAATTCTTTTCATACGTTGCTGTAGGTAGACAGGTGACTTGTCAATTGTCAATTGTCACGCAACGTCAATTTCCTCAGTATTCCCCCGAACATTGTGGATTTGGTTGTAGCCATTGCATTAAACCTGTTATAGAAGGATGAGGGGTGTAGAAGACGAGAAATCTGCAGAAATGCAGAGAATAGTGACTGGGCCTGACCCGGATAGAGTGCGTTGTATTTTGGTAGTAGATTATGTCGATCGCGATGATGACATCTTTGATGTGTTTCTGTAGTTTTATTGCCCTTTTGTTGGTTGCAATCGGTCCTTTGCGGAATTATGGAGACTGAAGGTTCATTTTCGTGCCCCACCAGACGTTAGAGGTTCGGGGAAAGAGCGCGGCCATGGGACTGAATTGAAATATTGTCCTAAATGTGGTAAAGAATTGAAACCAGGTAAACATCATGTAGGCTGCACTGCTGGGAAAAGCGCACCACGGCAGGCAGCAAAGAGACAACGGTATGCATCCTCGACATCAACAGAGGATCCAACTTCAGGAGATACTCCGACTGGATCGTGGCATAATTTGGTGGAATCTGCGGTTAGACGTCGTCGACAACGAATCCAGGCAAACTCTGGTGACGATGGTCATGTATCAAAGGACTGTCAAATTCTCCGCCGATCTTTGGACGAGGCTCCTGAGAGCCAAGAGCAGGACCTGATGCTTCTGGATGATATACACGCATTGCCTAAGGTATTAAACACTGATCATGCTGATAAAACGACAGGAATGGGTGATTTCATGGACTTGAATGTTCCTCGCGTGCCATCTCCTCCTCCATTGCCAATAGAATGGGACTTGGTTCCACCTCCAGGGGATGCAGGTCCAGGATTCCTGTTTGACTTTGATCAGTTTGATTACTCTAGAAAAAGCATACAAGAAGGGGATTTTGGTCCTCATACGACAGCGACTGCTGCCATGAATCCATATGAACTCTCAAATCCTAGCGATGATTACATCTGGCAAATAATGTTTGCTGGTGCAAATGACCCTGTACCAAAACGCATGACAGCGCATCTACATAATCCTATGTTGGATAGAGGGGGTAGCTTGGCTGCAGTATTTGATGATCATCCTGAGGATGTAATGCCTGCGAATGAACCTGTTCCACCCCCGCCGCTAGATCTTGTTATGCCAACTGAACCGACAGAGGCTCAGGAGAAAACAGTCAAGGTAACATATGTTGTAAAAGATGGTCAATACTCTGTGAAAGAGGTTGATCGGGGTAGCTAAGTAAAGGTGATACAATAGCGAATAGAATCAGATTGGAATTTTGTCACACCACCCGAGTGGTGGAGTTGTGGTAGCCAGAGTCGAGTATACATTTTCATGGCTCCTCATGTGCAGATTCATTATATATTTGTAACATGATATGATCGTTCTACTTCATCGTCGTATAGGATATTCCACTACTGTATATGTCACGAGGCACATGGAGCATTCTTTATGTAATTATTCCTTCCTTTTTTCGAAGATTGGAATCTACCACAAGTTTGCTGTGATGATGCCTTGACAAGCATACCCTAAAATACATATATATTGTGTAGTAATCATCATCTGAATGGCTTATACTATGTCAAGCATGACGAGATTGGGCGTGAATCGCTCTCATATGAAACCTTGTGGAAAACGAGTGGCAGTGACATGTCAGGCATCACAACCGACACAGGATGCAATTGCAAAGAGAAGGCTGGGTAAAAGTGATGTGGAAGTATCTGAAATAGGGATTGGTGCTTGGAGTTGGGGAGATAGATCCAATTACTGGCAGGGTTGGACCAAGGATGGATCCAAAGAAGCCTATGTAGAGGCAATGAATGCTGGATGTACATTTATTGATACTGCAGAGGTATATGGTTTTGGTCAAAGTGAGGAATTCATTGGTGAGTTTATGAAGACGTGTGAGACTGCGTCAAAGCCAAGCATTGCGACGAAATATGCTCCATTACCATGGAGACAGACTGCCGGATCTGTGGTGCAGGCATGTGATGCCTCATTGCAAAGGTTGGGAGTGGATCAGATTGATTTGTACATTCAACATTGGCCTGGATTCTTTCTGAATGCATTCTCTAATAAAGCAACTCTTGAAGGTCTTTTGCAATGCCTGCAACAAGGTAAGACACGAGCGGTAGGGGTTTCCAATTTTAACGAGCAGAGGGTTCGTGATGCTGCACGGTTTTTTGAAGCTAATGGTGCATGTTTGTCATCGAATCAGGTACAATATAGCTTGTTATATAGAGAACCAGAGAGGAATGGGGTATTGGAGGCATGTCGGGAGCAAGGAGTGACTCTTGTTGCATATTCTCCGATTTGCCAAGGACTGTTAAGCTGCAAATACAGTGCTGGAAATATTCCAAAGGGACCTCGCAGTATGTATTTCACAGACGCAAGGTTCTCACAAGTATCTGTACTGTTAGATCTTCTTCAAACAATAAGCAAGGATTCATATAATGGTGAGAAGAGTCCATCACAGATTGCAATCAATTGGCTCTTGTGCAAAGACGTGCTTCCAATTCCTGGAGCAAAAAATGGGGATCAGGTAAAGGAGCTCGTTGGTGCATGTGGTTGGAGGCTGACGGAGGGAGAAGTGCAGGAGCTCGATGCCATATCTCAGAATATCCCCTCGAGTACTGGGGCTCCTTTTGAAAAGTGGTGATTTGATTTGTTACAGGTATTGTTGTAAAGCATGTGCTACTAATGCAGCATTTTCCAGGTGCATTGCATGACCAACGCCCTGGATTATTTCTGTCTCTATGTATTCATTTTCTATAGTATCATTTTGTACGCCTTTAATGAGAGACTTGTATTTTTCATCCATCTCTCCTGCGAGAAGCACGATGTTGGGTTTGGTGTTGTGTTGAACTACATCCCCCCTGATGTAAGGAGTGCATCCTGGAGAACAGTCTTGAAGGGTTCTTCCCATGAGATTCTGGAAGTCACTGGTGGTTTTCACCTTTGATTCTACATATGCATCAAAACCTGGCTGATGTCGAAGGGAGTCCCAGAGTGACTGGAGATACCATTCTTGGAAAAACTCTTGCCGGTCAAGCATCTCAAATGCTGATGATGTGGCAGCATCCTTCTCTGCTCTTGCAAGCCTCTCTTTAGGGTCGCGGATCCCAAGACCACCGGAGATGGATACTACTGTATCAATGTTTGTATTCTCATGTCGTAGTGCGGCGAGCAATGCAAGGCGGGCTCCCAGAGAATACCCAATCAGTGTGCAGGACTTGAAATGACTCAACATGGACACAAGAGACTCTGCCATTGTTGAGAGCATACATTGATTGTTCCCAATTACGTCATTCCACCGAGATTCCCCATGAGCAGGAAGATCAACACATATGATTGGTCGTGTATTATTAGATCCTAATTCGAAAGCAAGAGCTTGCATTTCTGATGAAGAACCAAACATCCCATGGAGGAGCACAATTGGAGAGCATTCATGGCTGTCTATAAGAATATCACCCTGAATGTAAGGATACATCTGCACGATATTCCAGGATATATCACGAGTATCTAACACGAATGATGATGTAGGCGTGATGGCATGTTGTCCTGTTCGAATGTCCAGGGTATGTGCAAAGCCCAAGGTATGATGAAGAGGCATCAACCTTCCTTGGAAACCAGTTGGGGCATGGGTCAAACTGGAAAAATCTTGCGCAAACCAAGATTCTGTAGAGATTCCATGGGCTATCATATCCGAATCAATAAGGGAGGATATCTTTGCCAGGTGCAGGAGGCCAATAGGACCCTCAAAACAAGAACTTGCTACTGCTGTTATTCCATACAATGTAGCAGTCTGGGCTAATGCCAGTGTTTTTGCCATGCCTCCAATCAAGGATGGTTTGAGAACAACATACTTGACCACCTTTGGAATGCTGCAAAAAGATTTGGTTAGCTCAAAGATCCCTTGGTCGAGGGATTCGTCGACTGCAATAGGAATCTCCGAGTATTTGGACCAAGCAGAGAGTTCCAATGGGTTTGATAAAGGCTCCTCGATGTACTCAATCTTCAAATCCTTCACAGATTCTGCATATTTTCTAGCCTGATGAAGAGTCCAGGCCTGATTGCAGTCGACTCGAAGGCTTACATTGTCACCCACAGTCTCTCTGATGATCCTCAAGTATTCGGCATCTGCATGTGGATCCTCAGCCCTTCCAGCCTTGACCTTGATACATTTGTACCCATGACGTATGATATCAGTTGCCATGTGTCGTATCTCTGCATCAGAGATACCATGTGGATTCAATAAGGCGGATACTGAGATGCTTTCTCTGCTTTGTGGCAATTCTCTGGTAACTGCCTCCCAAAGTGCTGCTTCTACTCCAAATCTGACAGAGGGGTAAATGTCCACCAGGCCCATCTGATGCAATATATTTCCAAACTCCTGAATTCTCTCATTTAAACCCATGGCAGTATCATTCCTTTTGAAACGTGTGCCTTGCAGCATATCACAGAGATTTGCTACTTGCTGATATGCCATGTCAATGTCCTCGGCGTGCAGTCCTGGGAGAGGTGCAATCTCACCAATCACTCGTTTTGTTATTCCATCTAAATATGACACATCCATCGTTATATGGATAAGTTCACGACATATATGAGATTGACCTGAAGCAGTGGTCAATTGTTTATTCAACGGAATAGAAACACGTGTAGCTCGTACCATGTTAATTGTCCCCAAGCCAAGAAATTTGTCAAGCTCGGCAGAAACATGCTCCTTGATCAGCTCGTGATGATCAACATTCGATCTTATCTCAGTCACAACTTCTAACACACAATGTCTGTTTAAGTTCCAGGATGATTCCAAAGACTTTTTCAGTTCTCCCATACTCGTTACCCTCATGTGAGGAATGCCTTGGGCTCTACAGAGACCAGCAATATCAACATACTGAGGGGTTGTCCAGAGCGGCCTGAATTGTTCGTCCGGGACATCTTCTGAAATTGGTAGGAAATCGAAAATACCGCCTCCAGAATTATTCACCACGACAACTGTGAGTGCAGGGCTGGTGCCCCCTGTTCTCAGCAGGTTCAAGCCATTGGTATCATGGAGAAATGACACATCTCCAATCACAAGGGTACATTTTCTCTGCAAGCCATCCGCATACCCTGCAGCACTAGATACTACGCCATCTATTCCACTTGCACCACGGTTTGCTGCAATGGGAGCTCCTGGAAAGACTTCATCCAGTGGTGATTCTCTCGGAGTACAAAACATGTCCAAGTCTCTGATGGGCATGCTATTACCTACAAATAGACCATCACCTTTTGGCAGATAGTCAGATATCGCCCGTGCAATATGAGCTTCAGACATGCAATAGTGCTCCATGATTGAATTATGTATGGCGTTTTCAACAATAGTATTTGCATCAGACCAAATGCGTGTGTACTCACTGCCTTGATATGTACCATGACGTCTTAGCGTTTCTAAAAGGTCAGGTATTGTGCACTCAAGTCTCACATCTATCAAATGTGCTGGATCATATCTAGTTTGTTTCCTATTTGCAAGTATCCATGTTACGCCATCATTTCCCTGATTCTCAAGTGCTGACCATTCAAGGAAGCTAAGGAGCCTTTTTGATGTGATCCTGCTCCCAAGGTGCAAAACCACATCTGGCTTCAGTTCTTTCCAGTATTCTTGCTTTAATAGAATATGATCAATTGTATTGATCATATAAATGCTATCATCTTGGGGATTTCCCACACGTAATCCAGATAAAACATCTGCAGCAACTGGCCACCCCAGCAGCATGCCTATATGTTTTGCAGCAGATACATCCTCTGGATCAAACATCTCTCCGACAACGATTAGACCTCTTTCGCATGCCACAAGTGCATCGAGAATGTTCTTTTCTACAGCAACTGTGGATGGGATTGGATTGCTTTCACCGTATGAAAGGGGATGCTTTCCTGTGAGCCATGACCCAAGGCCACGAAGTGATTTCTCCTTATCCCATGGAATGCTCACAGGATGCAGTGGCTCTCTAAATTGACAGTTGATGTGCACTGGACCAGAATCAGATCTTGAAGTGGAAACATTAACTGCATGTGAAATAACTGACATTGATTTCCTCAGGGGGACATCAGGGGATGGAGGGATGAGGTCAGCATCCCATCTCACATACTTGCCAAATATCCCGACTTGATCTATAGTTTGATTTGAACCAGAGTCACGTAGTTCAGCTGGTCTATCAGCAGTCAGCAAAATCAAGGGAACATTCGACTGCGATGCCTCTACCACGGCGGGCAACAAGTTTGCCACCGCAGTGCCTGATGAGGTAATAACCACACATGGTCTACCTGTTGCTTTCCCATGCCCAAGAGCCCAGAACGCAAGAGATCTCTCATCGATCCCCGGAACCAGTCTTGATCTCGGATGCTGAGCAACTGCCAGTGTTAGAGGAGAAGACCGAGACCCTGGTGCGACGCAAAATGTATTGCACCCACATCGACACAATTCCTCTACAATGATTTGTGCAGACAGCAGTGACAAATTCTGTGATGCCCTGATTCTTCCCTCTGTACTGTTTTGAAAGATTTTTGTGAACTGGCTAATTTTCAAGTCCAATTCATTCCATTCACTTTGTGTTACGGAGCCAGGAACAATCCCAACCCCAGCATACAAGGACACAGGAGTCTGTTTGTCCTTGGAGGAATCAACCAAGCTCGAGCGGATGGCCACAGCAATATCTGCAGCATTCTGACTAAACCATCCAAAGGGCCCAGCATATAAACCTCTGTCAAATGACTCAAAAGATCTTAACAGGCACATAGCGTCTTCATCAGGCTGTCCACATACGGCAGGCGTCGGGTGAAGCTCTTGAACAAGGTCGAGATCATCGACATCAGGTTTGAGGCTACCTGAAACTCTACCATACAAATGCTGAACGGATCCTTGCTTCAGCACCGATTTCTCCACTTCCAAGTCAACTGTATTACATAATTTTTTGAATGTCTCCATGATGGAATCCCGAACAAGCTGAAATTCAAGCCCGTCTTTCTGTGATTGCAAGAGATCAAATGCAAGCCAAAAGTCCTTTTCGATATCACCACCTGGACCTCTCCCACGAGTGCCAGCAACCGCTTCACTCACTACATGACATCCACTCCTTGCATATAGCCTCTCTGGAGTACATCCTAGAAATGTCTTGCCATTGGGAAGTCCGAGCAAGAATTGGTACGCTTTGGGGTCTTTCTCCTGTATTGATGCTAATAGATCACATGTGCAGATATCTTCATCTAATATCATGTTTGTCCTTCGAGCAAGAACCAGCTTTACGAGTCCTTTGTGTGACTCGGAATTATTATTATTAGTAGTAGCATCCGTGGTCTTCTCCACAAGGCTGTCAGATCGCGATGCAGCTAGCAAATCATCCAGCCCCTTTTGACCATTTCTCAAGTATTCATCCAAAGCAGTGGTGGGAGATATTGAGTAATCATCTACAAAATTACCGTCTTTCTGCTGCTGTGACTCTCTCAATTTATTTTGAACTGTCTCCATCAATACATTCCACCCTTCTATATCAGGAGTATGCTGTAGAGAAAGGTCAGTCTCCCGTGAGCAAACAGCTGATGCCTCTGGAGCAGACACGCCCTGCATCACAGAAACATGCTTCAATCCATCTGCCACAGCTTCTTCCATGCTTGAGTATCCTGTAATATTCACAGAAGAGAATTTATTCGATAAATACCCTTCATCCCACGCTATTGTACACGCCAACACGCAGCCATGTCCCCGTTCAACAAACTCAATCCTCGGAATCAAAAAACTAAAGCTACCAAACGACTCCCATTCTTCGCCCACATGTCCCCCAGGGTCGAATCGACTACCACCATAACATTTTATTCTATTATATTCATCACTTGTTTTGTCTTTGATATCACTCATCACGTCTGCTTGTAAAGAACATCCATGAACTCCTGTCCAACCCCATGCTGAACCAATTCCTGCTATGGCAAACACATCCGAGAATCCACTTTCTGCTAGAACTGACCCATCGGTATTCGGAGCAGAGGACATTTTAGATGAAAAGTATAACGAGAATGTCCCTCGTCGAGTTTGTGATTTCAGCCATTGGAGTGCAGAGACTCCTCGGGACAGAGGCACTTCTATTCGAACACATCCCTTGCTTCTCTGTGGCTCACGATGCAAGATACCCTCAATTTCTTCAGCCAAGCACTCTAGTGCTTTTACATATGTAGATTGAGGAGACGCAACAAGAATATTCGGCGATACATCCATGGTTTCCACGCTCTGACATTCTTGCTTGTGAGACACACTGTGCAATGCTGATGGGCTATGGGCCGAAATACCTCCAGTTCTACTTTCTCTATTTCTGGTACTGCATATTATATGTTGAGGGGTGCAAGAAGAGGGAAACCGTCCCCAGATATTGACATCAGGACGTGCAAAGAGGAGTCTTTGAAGGCTCTGGTTGCCCCTGCAACTAGGACGGTCTTGTCCAAGCCCACCGCAATGTACCATATGGCAATCCATTCATGAATTAAATTTATACATTATTTCATTTTTAAACAATCTGACACTGTAATGAATCCAGAGCACTATTAAATCAACTGCATGAGTGTCATGAGACATGGCTTATCGAGATTGGGTCTCGATTGAATTTTAATTTTCTGAACAATCTAAATTAGTTTTTAATTCTTCTCCGAACATTTTGCTGAAACCAATCATGGGTGGTTGGAAAGCGAGAGTCTATAGGTTGTAATAATATTTACATACCATATCACGGATTACTTCCTCAATTGTGTATGAAATTGCCTGATAATTGGCACATATCTTTCTGATATCATTTCATATAATTTAAA
>PJEL010000500.1_pt1 | contig 45842 bp, 43 predicted proteins | sample 1853271 | NCBI WGS metagenome assembly PJEL01 (sample SAMN08108733, study PRJNA415343) | Invertebrate metagenome, whole genome shotgun sequencing project. | host: Globobulimina | place: Sweden: Gullmar Fjord | collected 2015-08
ATGGCTGGAAGTTTTTAATCATATTATCTTCTTTTACAATCAACTTTTCAAACATTCTTTGTGCTCTATTTAATGAAGCAGATGTAACCATAAAAGATTCAGGAATAATAGACCATTCTAAAATCCAAGGAGAACCTTGTCTTGCATCAGTATGACTCATAATATCTAATGATGCTGCATTGTACATTTTAGCCATTCTATAAAAAGCTCCCATAAATTCAGAAGCTCTAGGATTTCTTTTTTGAGGCATAGTACTACTAGCTCCACCTTCTCCTTCTTTTAACTCATCAATTTGTGTTCTACTTAAATTATTAATATCTAAAGATAATCTTCCTAATGTCGCATTTATAAGACCCATTGTTTGAATAATTTCAGCAAATGTATCTCGACTTGGATTCCATGGAGCTAGTGGTGGTTTTAATCCAAGATTTTTAGAGAAACCTTCTTGTAAAACCAAACCTTTTTCATAAAATGGAGCTAAAGTACCTACTGTACTTCCTATTTGAGCTTGCAATCTTGAACTTGCCTCATCTAATCTTTGAATATTTCTATATAATTCCATGATATATGTAGTCAAATGTAAACCAAAAGTTGTAGGAATAGCATCTTGTCCATTTGATCGTGCTAGCATAACTGTATTTTTATGTTTTGAAGCAAGAGTGGCTACTTTTAAAGTTAAAGATACTAACTCTTTTTTTATTAAAGCACTTGCATCTTTAACTTGAAGTACTGTAGCTGTATCCATAATATCTTGTGTAGTACTTCCAAAATGAAGATATTGTTTTACTTCTTTATTACCCGCTTTTTTTATTTGTCCTAAAACAGGTTTTATTCCTCGTCCTACTTTATTTGTTTTAGTTCTAATTTCATTAAAGTTCATATTTTTCATTTGTGCAGCATTTTTAATAGCAATAGCTGCACTTTGTGGAATAATTCCTAAATCAGCTTGCGCTTTAGATAAGGCAATTTCTACATTTAACCATTGATTTACCATATTGTAATCACTAAAAATTTTCTTTACTTCAGGTGTTGAGAAAAGGTCTTTATAAACTCTTGAATCAAATACACTTGTATAGTATTCTTCATTTATATTCTTATTCTCCATAGCAAAAATATTTGTTGCCACTGCAATACTTAATAGTCCCGTAATTAATTGTTTTTTCATAATTATCTCCATATCTTAGTTATAAAAATAGTATCAAAGTTCTCTATCATGAACCTTGCAAAATTGAGTTTAAATCAGTATTTATAAAGTAGAAGAGGATGTATAACTTCTACTTTATTCGCGCGTAAAAGATTTATTTTAGAAAGAGTAAATAAGTTTAGTTCTTAAATCTGTTGCATCTTTACTATCATTTTCATAATCTAAGATTGAAAAATCTAAATGAGCTTTTAAATTTTTAAATTTTCCAGAAAATTTATAAACTAAATTCAAATTTGTTTGATTTAAATCTTTATTTTCTGCTGGATTATCAAATTGTGAATATCTAAGTTTACTTTTTAGTGAAGCAATTTTATAAGCTACTCCTACTTGCCAAGTTTTAGTACCTGCTTCATAAGCTGGTGTACTTGTTTTACCTGCATTTGTAAAACTTGCAACTTTTCCACCAATACCCTTATACACTTTATCCTCACCCTCTTTTCCACCTGCCTTTGTGAAGCCTGTAAATAAATTTAAATTGGATAAAGAGATACCTGTTTTTAATCCATATAAAGAGTTATCTTTTTTTGCTGCACTGTCATAGTTAGTATTATAGTATTGAACAGCTACATAAGGTTTATAACTAGAGTTAAACTTATATTTTGCATCTGCATAAAGTGCAGCAACTTCATCTCTTGTATTTGTATAATGTAATCTTAGATTTAAGTTCTTAATAGATTTATTATTTACAAAAAATGAAACTAAACCTTTTTCACCAATATCTTCAAACTTACCTACGTTCCCATCTAAATCTGTTCGGCCTTGGAATTTTGTAACTTTTCCTAGAGAAATTAAAGTATCAGGGATATCAGTGTTAGAAATAAAATATCCTTCAAAAGATTCTTTTATTATTCTTGAACTAGAACCATTTAATAAAGGTAAAGAAATATATTGTCTACCTAATTTAAACTCTGTATTTTTTAATTTATAATCAACATAAGATTCAGATAACACAGAACCTGATGCATCCATTGTTTTTTTTGTTTTACTATCTTTATCATCAATACTTGCAACATGTGAAGTTTGAAAAGTCGCACCAAATTTCAAGCCATTAAAACTATCTGTAATATAATTTAAATTTCCACCATTAACCCAAATTGAACTATCATTTTTACTTGAATCTTCAAAATTTTGTGCAAAATAATATGTTTTAAGTTGACCTTTTAATTTTCCATTACTAAATGCATCTGCTAAGCTGTTTTGGGCAAAAACATTTGTTGTTAAACTAAGTAATGAAAAACTAGTTAATAAACTTATTTTCGTAATTTTTCTCATCATTCTCTCCTAATTTTTCATTCCAAATCAGGTATAAGATAAATAAAATACAAAAGATAAAAGAAGTTAATATGAAAAAATGATTCTTCTATAAAATATATTTTATTTAAAATTTAATTTGGAATAGAAAGGAGAACTTTAACAAGTAATGCTGTCACCATTCTTGCAAAATTTTATAAAAGTTTTTTTTTAGTGATTTATTTAGAACTTAGCTAAAAAGCTAAGTTTTAAATATTATAGTAGTTTGCCTCATGATGTGGCACGATAATAGCACAAGTTGTTTGCTCAGGATGCATTTGGAATGTTTCAGATAATTCTATTCCAAACTCTTCAGGATTTAATAAATCAAAGAAATCTCTATTCATTGCTAAATCAGGACAAGCGGCATAACCAGGAGAGTATCTACAACCTGTATATTGTTTCATCTGAACATCATTTAAAGTATGTCCTTCTTTAGGAACAATATCTAAATCAAGTCTAACTTGTTTATGTAAAACCTCAGCTAAGGCTTCAGCTAATTCAACACCCAGTCCATGAACTTGATAATATTCAGTAAACTTACCTTCATCATAAAGTCCTCTTTCATAATCAGATACTTTTAATCCTGCACTTGCAAGTGTAAATGCAACTACGTCTAATCTATCATTTGCAAAGAAATCAGCAATACATCTAAAAGGTTTTCTTTTTTGTCTAGGGAATTCTAAAACTTTAATTGCTTCATCTAAAGGTGGTACATTTTGTGCTTCTTCAAGTGAATTAAACAGATATTTTTTATCAAAAATATAAAGTTTATTATCATGAGAAATACAAGGATAATAAGCATAAATAGCAATTGGATCAAATACTTCTTTATCTAAGAAATCATCTTTTAATTTTCTATATAAAGGTTCTACTACATCATTTTCATAAGCTAAGAATTTTTCACTAGATTGTTTACCTCTTTTATATCCCCATCTTTGTCTAAATAATACTCTATGATTAATCCATTTAAAAACTAATTCTTTATCAATATCTTTACTTGTTTTTCCAATTCTATCCCAGATAGGAGGGAAAGTAAATGCTGTTTTAGAAGGCATTGGTATTTCTTCATAAGGAGGAATAACTACTACTTCTTTTTCAACTTTTTCACTTGTATCTTTTATCTCAATTAAATCAGCTGCTAATGCTGTATTTGATAACTCACCTTTTTCAATTCTTTGCATTGAAACAACACCATCAAATGCATCTCTACAATAAAAAATTGGTCCATCATAAATTGGTCTACAAAAGTCATTTACGAAAGATTTAGTAAGGGCTGCTCCACCAATTAAAACAGGAATATCTATTCCCATTTTTTGTAACTCTTCTAAGTTTTCTTTCATTACAGCAGTTGATTTAACAAGTAATCCACTCATTCCAATAGCTTGTGCTTTATGTTCTTTTGCAGCAATTAAGAAACTATTTAAATCAGCTTTAATACCAATGTTTATAACTTTAAATCCATTATTACTTAAAATAATATCAACTAAGTTTTTACCAACATCATGAACATCACCTTTTACAGTTCCAACAACAATAACAGTTTCACTAGCTTTTTGTTCTTTTGGTAAATAAGGATTTAATGCATCAACTGTTGCTTTCATAGTTTCAGCACTTTGAAGTACAAATGGTAATTGCATTTGACCTGAACCAAATAATTCACCAATAATCTTCATTCCATCAATTAGCCATTCATTTACAATAATTTCTGGTTTTATTTCAAGTCTTAATTCATCAACTAAAGGAATAAGTCTATTTTTATCACCATCTAATAAAAGTTTTTTAACTTTCTCAACTGGTTCTAGTTTTTGATACTCTTCATCACTTTGTTCTTCAATATCACCAACATTTGAAAAGTGCTCAATAAATGCGAATAAAGGATCTCCATCTTCTTGATTATCAAAAATTAAATCATCACAAGCTTTTTTATCAGCATCTGATATTTTATTTAGTGGTAGAATATGTTTAACATTTACAATAGCAGATGTTAAACCAGCTTTTACACAATAGTCTAAATAAATAGAATTTAAATAAGCTCTTGCTTTTATATCAAGACCAAATGAAATATTTGAAAGTCCTAGAGTTGTTCCAACTTCTGGGTGAAGAATTTGGAATTCTCTAATAGCTTCCATAGTTTCTATACCAGCTGTTCTATATTCATCATCCCCAGAACCAATAGTAAACGTAAGCATATCAAATACTAAATCTGCAGGATCAAAACCATGCCTATTTACACATAAGTCATAAATACGCTCTGCGATTCTAATTTTATCTTCTTTGGATTTTGCCATTCCAACTTCATCAATTGTAAGACAAACTAACGCAGCTCCGAACTTTTTAGCTAATTTACAAACAGCATCAAACTTTTCTTCTCCATCTTCTAAGTTAACAGAGTTAATAATAGGTCTTCCACCTATTTGTTTAAGTGCTGCTTCAAGTGCTGTAATTTGAGTAGAATCAGGCATTAAAGGAAGTGAGATTTTTTGAGAATAAAGTTCAACAACTTTATCCATATCATCTCGTTCATCACGTCCTGCAAATCCTACAGATACATCAATAATATGTGCACCTGCTCGAACTTGTTGTTGACCAACAGAAAGTGTTCCTTCATAATCATTTGCTTTAAGTAGTTCTCTAAAAGCTTTTGAACCAGTTGCATTTGAACGCTCACCAATAAGTAAAGGAGCTGGTTCTTGTTTTAAAGGAACAGTATTAAATAATGAAGCTAAAGATGCTTTTAAAAATCCACAAGGTTTTTTAGGAACAATTTCTTTTATCTCTTCTGTTAATACTTTAATATGCTCAGGTGTTGTTCCACAACATCCACCTAAAAATGCAACACCATTTATTTCTAAAAACTCTTTTTGTAGTTTGGTAAACTCTTCTGGTCCCATTGGATAATAAGAAACTCCACCTCTATTTTGAGGAAGTCCTGCATTTGCATGAACTGAAATTGGAAATTTGCAAACTTCACTTAAAGTTTTAACATGTTTATGAACTTGTTTAGGTCCAGTTCCACAGTTAAATCCAAGTGATAAAATATTAAATGGAGCCATAATAGCTGCAATTGTTTGAGCGTCAGTTCCAATTAACATTGTTCCTGTCATTTCAATAGTAACAGATACCATAATTGGGATATGAGGTGCTGCATCATTTAGTGCATGAAGTGCTGCTTTTATTTGTAATGGATCTTGGCAAGTTTCAAGTAAGAATATATCAGTTCCACCATCTGCTAAACCCTCTGCCATTACTTTATAACCTTCATACATTTCATCATATTTAATATGACCTAATGATGGAAGTTTTGTTCCCGGTCCAACAGAACCTAGTACAAATCTTGGTTTATCTTTTGTACTAAATTTTTCACAAGTTTCTTTTACAAGCTGTGCTCCAAGTTTTGATAACTCATAAGCAGTTTCAGGGATATCATATTCATCTAATACCCAAGACATCGATCCAAAAGTATTAGTTGTAATTAAATCAGCTCCTGCTTGCGCATAAGCATCATGAATATTTCTTAATACATGAGGTGCTGTTAAGTTTAGAAGTTCATTACAACCTTCTAAATCAGAACCTTCGTACAGCCATTCTTCTTCTTTGATATTAGCAATTTGAAGTTGTGTTCCCATTGCTCCATCAATAACCAGTACTTTATTTTCGATAATCTTTTTGATATTTTCTAACATTTATTTCTCTATTTTATGATTTATTTTTTGTTATAGTTATTATATATTTTAATTATAATTAGTGTATTTAAATTTTTGTTAAAAAGTTGTTAAGCAAAGAATTCTATGCTTTAAACAACAAGTAAAAAGTAAAATTTTTATCTATAAATACTAGTCATTATATCTTTATAAGAATTAAATGCGACTAAGTTGCGTTTAATTCTTATTTAACTAATATTCTACAAATGCAACTAAGTTGCAACAATTAATCAAGGAGTATTATATGAAATTTTTAGTTTCATTGTTTTTATTAGTAAATTTTGTTTATGCACAAACTAATATAGTAGTAAGTATTTTGCCTCAAAAAACTTTTGTTGAAAAAATTGGAGGAAATAAAGTAAAGGTAACTAATATGGTAAGACCAGGGAGTGACCCACATTCTTATGAACCAAGACCTTCTCAAATGAAAGATATATCAAACGCTAGTATTTATTTCCCAATTGGTTTAGAGTTTGAAAATACTTGGCTTGCTAAGTTTGCATCACAAAATGAAAAGATGAAATTTGTGAAAATGACAAAAGATGTAAATTATATTGAAATGTCAAAACATTCTCACCACCATCACCATGATAAAACACATAAAGAAGAACACCATGAAGAAGGAGAATTACCTTATGAATGGGCTGGAATTTTTGATCTAAAAAAAGGTACATATACTTGGTCTTTCTCTAAAGTTGAAGCTAAGTATGCAGATCCTGCAATGAAAATGTTAATTATCAAAGCAAATAAAAAAAATGATAATTTAATTGAGTCTTATGAAAATCAAGCAAAGAATATATTTGGAAATAGTAAAGCTAAGACTGCAATGAATAATAGCTCATTAGAAACAAATAATTCATTTTATACTTTAAACTTTGATGAATCTAAAAATAAGACAGTATTTAAAATTGAAATTAAACAAAATGGCAAATATTTATTCTTCACAGAACATATGCCACTTGAATTTGAAGCAGATGAGCATTATTTTAAAGACTCATCAAAAAAAGATATTGAAGTTCTAACAAGTGTACCAGAAGAAGAAGCACATCATGGGAAGGATCCACATGTATGGGTAAGTCCTAAAAATGTAAAAATTATGGCAAAAAATATCTATAATACTTTAGTAAGTGTTGATGCAAAAAATAAAAAGTATTACAAAACTAACTATAATAATTTTATAAAAGAGATAAATCAAACTAATACAAAAATCAAAAATATTTTATCTGTATTACCAAAAAATTCTAAGTTTATGGTTTTTCACCCTTCTTGGGGATATTTTGCAAAAGAGTATCATTTAGAACAATTAGTAATTGAAGTTGAGGGAAAAGAACCTAAACCAAAAATTCTTCAAGAAATTATCAAAAAAGCAAAAGAAGAAAAAGTTAAAGCAATTTTTACTCAAACAGAATTCTCAGATAAAAGTGCAAAAGTAATTGCAGATGAATTAAAAATAAAAGTAATTAAAGAAACTCCTCTAGCTAAAAACTGGTCACAAAATCTTATACAAATGGCAAACTCAATTGCAAACAATAACTAATGCAATTTCTATAAATGAACTTTTTTTCAAGTATGAAAAAGAGTTTGTTTTAGAAAATATAAATTTAGAAGTAAAAGAAAAAGATTTTCTAACTATTTTAGGACCTAATGGTGGAGGCAAAAGCACCTTACTAAAACTAATTCTAGGAATAAACCCTTTAAAAAAAGGTGATATTTCTATCTTTGGAAATAAACTTATACAAGAACTTCCAAATCTTGGATATGTACCTCAAAATACAAATATTAATCTTAACTTCCCAATTAGTACTATTGAAGTTGTTATGATGGGACAGAACAATATAAAAAAAAGATTTTTTGGTTACAAAAAAGAAGAAAAGATTAAAGCTCTTGAAGTATTAAAAAAAGTAAATATGCAAGATTTTGCAAATGCAAGAGTTTCAAACTTATCAGGAGGTCAGAGACAAAGAGTTTTAATTGCACGAGCATTATTTTGTAACCCAAAAGTTTTACTTCTTGATGAACCTACTTCGAATATTGATATAACAGGTTCAAATCAAGTTTATGAAGTATTAAAAGAATTAAATAAAAATATCACAGTAGTTGTAATAAGTCACGATATATCTGTAGTTTTAAAATATGCTTCAAAAGCTGTTTATATAAATAAAAATTTAACATATCATGATTTAACAAAAATGAAAGATGATTTCAAAAATATTGAATCTGATATTTGTGAAATTGAACTTTTAGAAATGTTAGGAAAGTGTAGATGTTAGAAGCCTTATCATATAGTTTTATTCAAAATGCTATAATTGCAGGTATTTTAGTTAGTATAATCACAGGAATTATTGGTTCATTAATTGTAGTAAATAAAATGGTTTTTTTATCAGGTGGTATTGCACATAGTGCTTATGGAGGGATTGGTTTATCTATTTATTTTGGATTACCTATGCTTCTATCAACTTCAATATTCTCTGTTATTGTTACTATAATAATAGCCCTTTTAACTTACAAAAAAAGAGAAAATCTTGATACTATTATAGGTCTGACATGGGCAATGGGAATGTCTTTTGGGATATTACTTGTTGATTTAACACCAGGATATAATTCTGATTTAATGAGTTATTTATTTGGTTCGATATTGGCAGTTAATAGTGATGATATTAATTTTATGTTGATACTTCTTGGATTTATTACTTTTACTTTATTATTATTTTATAGAGATATTTTAGCTGTATCATATGATAGTGAATATGCAAAACTAAGAGGTGTTAAAACAAGATTTTTTTATACATTAATACTTGTTCTATCAGCATTGTGTATTGTGATTTCTATAAAAATAGTTGGACTTATTTTAGTAATTGCATTATTAACAATTCCTATATATATTTCACAAAGATTTTGTAATACTTTATTTTCAATGATGATAATTTCTGGATTTTTTTCTATGATATTCACAATATTAGGTTTAGTAATATCTTATAATTTTGACTTAAGCTCAGGACCTTCAATTATTCTTGTTAGTTCTTTTTTTATGTTTTCTATTATAGTTTTTGAGTTTTTAAATAAAATAAAGAAAGAAATTTGATTTCTTTCTTTCAGTGAGTAAAGCTATTTTTGAATAATTACTCTAATTACACAAGCTTCACCTTGATGACCTTTTCCTTCATCAAGAATAGTAACAACTTCTTTTATATCCTTCTCACAACAAAAAAAAGATTTTTTAAAATCATCAATTGTATAAAGTAAATCTAAATCTTTTGGTCCACCACTTGTATAGTTTACTTGTTTAGTAGAAAAGAATTCCCCAATAAAAAAACCTTCATCATTTAATGATTCTTCAATTTTTTCAAATAAATCTTCTCTTTCATCTTTATACATATGTAAATAAGAAGCAACAATTACATCGTATTTTTCTTTTACTTCCCAATTATTTAAATCACTACATATAGTTTCAATTTTCAAATCTTCTTCTATACATCTAAAATGTAGTTTTGAAAGACCTACATCAGAAGCATCAATAGCAGTTACGGTAAGACCTCTTTTAGCTAAAAAGATTGCATTTCGTCCTTCACCTTCACCTAAACAAAGAACTTTTGCGTCTTTTGGAAAAGTTTTAATTTTTGAGGCAATAAAAGTATTTGGTTTTAAACCATAAAAATAACCATCTTTTGAAAATTTATTATTCCAGAATTCTTGTTGGCTCATTATTTTGTTTTCCTTTTTTTCTTAGTTATTCTTTTAACTTTTTTTCTTTTTCCTAAACTACAATCTGTAATAGTTCTATCAAATAATGTTATGTACCATCTTTTATCTATTTTTGATAAATAAAAGATGATTTCTTCATCAGTAAATGCAATTTTATAACTTGTTTTTTGAACTATTTTCTCAAAATCATAATCTTCTTCTTGATATGCTAATAGCTCTTTTTCTGATTTAGAGTATATAAAACTTTCACTTTTATCAGATAAGAATAAACCATTTTTATTCCAACCATAAAAAGCATCATTTAACGGACTACAGTTAAAAGTAGGATTAAAAGTAACTAGTTTTAATAAATTAGTATTTTTTTTCACTCTAGATATTTTATTTTCTATTGAATAATATTTTTTATCTTTCTTTGAAAATTTTATTGTATATAGTTTTTTAATTTGTACTTTATTTTCTACTTTATATTTATCAAAAAACCCAAATCTTTTATTTACATATTTATCATTTAAACTTTTATAATCATGTTTAACAATTAATTTTTTTATATCTTCAATAGTATTTAGCAATTCTACAGAAACTTTTTCTCTTTTAAACTCTTTTTTCTTTTCTATATTAATTTGTTTTATGTTACATCCTGAAATAAAGAACATAAGCAAAAAAGATATAAAAATATTAATTTTATTTTTTCTTAGCATTTGGGTGAAATATCCTAATTTTTTTGTAAATATAACATAAGTAAACTTTCCATATAGAAAAGTAATTTCGCTTTATTAAATAATAACTATTTAACCTACTTTTAAAGTGTTTTATGAGATATTCCAGCATTAAATTTATATTTAGGATAAATAATGTTAAAAATAATTTCAAAAACAGCAGCACTAAGTTTAATAGCCGCAACAATCTTTACAGGTTGTGGAAGTACTCAACCAAAAGAAGCAGATCAAGCTACTTATATTGATGCAGAATTTGATGGTGCACCACAATGGGTATTATCTCCTTTTGTTGAAGGTGCAGTTGCTGATATGGGAAGTGCTAAAAGAAATGCTGGTAATGACTTTTCTTTTCAAAGAGAAGAAGCAATCGCTGATGGAAGAAACAATTTAACAAGACAATTAAGCATAAAAGTAAGTAATATGATTAAAACTTTTAAATCAAGTACTTCTGAAACTTATGACAAATCTATTGATAGTGTAAGTAAACAAATAGCATCTAAAACTTTACTTGGTTCAAAAGCTACAAAAATGTGGAGAAGTAAAACAGGAACTCTTTATGTACTTGTTGTATTAAATGCAGATTTAGTAAAAGACCAAATGGACCAAACTATTAAAACTTCATTTAAAAATGATAAAGCTATGTATCAAAAATTCCTTTCATCAAAGGCACAAGGTGAATTAGATAAAGAATTAGAAAAACTTGAAAACTAGTTTATAAAGTTTATACACAAGTAGATTCAATTACTTGTGTATAAAATATCTTCTGAATAAAAATTCTTGCTATTTAAGATATAAATAGTACATCACTATCAACTAGTAAAATAACTCTTTATACAAATAATATATTTAAACAAAATGGAGATATTTATATATGAATTATAAAAAACCAATATTAGCACTATTATTAGTGACATTTACATTTTTAGATGCATCTCAAAGTTATCAAGACTATATCAAAGAACAGAACTCACAATTTACTAAATATGTTACAGATATTGACTCAGAGTATAAAAACTATAAAGAAGCATATCAAAAAGCATTTAGTCAATATAGCAATAATATATCAAATAAATGGCCAACACTTGATACAAGTACAAAAAATAAGTGGGTTGAGTACGGTAAAGAATTTGATACTAAGAAAAAAGTAGATTTTAAAAAAAATGAAATTACAATTGAAGTAATTGCCAAAAATAAAGAAGAAGCAGAAATAAAAATTAAAAAGCTTTCAAATTCTTTAGTTAAAGACAATATTCAAAGTGCATATAAAAATGATCAGTTACAGCAAAAAATTGATCAAATTACAAAAAAACCTAAAAAAATCATCAATAAAGATAAAGTTATCGGTGATATTATTGACAAAGAATATCTTCTAAAGAATATCAAAAATATCAAAGCTAAAAAAATAAAAAATACTAAAAAGTTTATTTATAGTGTAAATGTTAAACTTCCATCTAATACAACCATTAAAAAAGCAAAATCTTTTAAAGTTAGTGTTTTAAAAAATGCAAAAGAAAGTAAAATTCCTGCTGAGTTAATTTATGCGATTATGCATAGTGAAAGTTCATTTAATCCGATGGCTAGATCTTATGTTCCTGCTTTTGGTCTAATGCAAATTGTTCCAAAAACAGCAGGTATTGATACTTATAATTTTTTATATGGTAAAAAGAAATTATTGAGTTCTAATTATTTGTATAATGCAAATAACAATATAAAAATTGGTTCAAGTTATTTACATATTTTATATTATAGATATTTAAAAAAAATAAAAAACCCAATAAGTAAAATGTATTGTACAATTGCTGCATACAATACAGGTGCAGGAAATGTCGCAAAAGCATTTATAGGGACTTATAATATAAATAAAGCTTCTAAAAAAATTAATTCAATGACACCATCTGAAGTATATAAACACTTACGTTTAAATCTTCCTCATGATGAAACTAAACAATATTTGTTAAAGGTAAATAATAGAGTTAGTGCTTATAAAAAACTTATTGGAAATCAAATATAAAGGCATATAAAATGAATAAATCATATTATTTTACAAAATATTTCCTACTTTTAATTCTTGTTATTTTAGTACAAGGATGTATAGGTGAAAAAAAGCAATACAACTTAAATATTCCAGATTCTGTACCTACTTGGTATATTAACTCTCCGATAAACACTCCTATATATTTATATGGAATAGGAGAAGGAGATTCAATAAAAGAAGCAAAGGCAAATTCGTTAAATGACATGTCATCAAGACTTCTAGTTAGAATTGAATCTTCACTTGAAACTAAAAAAAGTACATCATTAGATTTTTATGAAAAAGAAGTTAATCAAGATATAAAAGTAGATATTGAACAAATACAATATACAAATGTGAAAATAGATAAAAACTCATTTCTTGACTATAAATATTATATTTTAACTAAGGTAAATAGAAATCAACAATTTGAAGAAAAGAAAAAAGAATTCGATATTTTAGATAAAAAACTTACTAAGAAATATAATTCTTTAAAAAGAAAAAATACTTATGAAAAAATCATAATTTTAGAAAATATGAAAGAAAGTATTGCAAAAAATAAAAAAAGAGCATTTATTTTGTATGCAATTAAAAATGAATTTAATTATGGCAAATATTTTGAAAAATATTCTGATTATATAGAGCTAATTCAAACATTAAAAAACCAATTAAAAGTATCAATTAGAAGCGATGAATATCACAATTATTTTAAAGATATTCTAACAGATGAAATGAACAAAGATAATTATAAAATCTCATCAAATAACCCTGATATAAAAATATCAATTAAAAATAAAAAAAGATATTCAAATAGTAGAGGATGGATTATTGTTAAAATTTCTTCAACTATATCTATTATTTCAAAAGGTAAAACAGTTTCTAATAATATTATTAACACAATTGGGAGATCAACTTCATCAAAAGAAAATGCAGTACAAGATGCATCTATTGAATTCTCTCAACTGATAAATAATAAAGGACTTAATAAATTATTATTTAACAAGGAATAAGATAGAATTTTACGATTTTATTATTAGCTAGGGGAATTATTTAGTATGAAAGTATTTAAAACTATAGTAATTGCAATTATTGCATTATTTATTATTACAGGTTGTGCTCAAAAAACAACTATTAAAGCTGTAAAAGCTGCGAAAATATCAGACAAATCAATAAAAAATATTGGTGTAATGAAATTCAATTCAGATTATATTGCTCAATCTTCACAAATTGATTCAGAAATTGCAAATGTAAAATTTGACAATAAAAATTATTTTAATCTTGTAGATAGGAAAAACTTAGAAAAAGTTTTAAAAGAAAAAAGGTTAAATGATTCAGGATTAGTAAAACTAATCAAAAGAAATAGAAGTAAAGGCTTAGCTCAAATTGAAACATTAGTTACCGGAAAAGTTAATGTTGATGATGTAGCTAAAAGTACTTATTATGAACAAAGAACAGATTATAATCGATGTATTCAGAGTAAAAAAGACAAAAAAGGTAATTATTACTGTATAAAATACCGAACTTATTCTGTTAGATGTAAAGCAAATACATATAGTGTAAATAGTAAAATTAAAGTAATTAGAGTTAGCGATGCTAAAACTTTATTTACTAATAATTATTCACAATCAAAAAAATTAAAAAAATGTAGTGATCAAAGTACTGTATTACCTACAAGAAGAGATCAAAATACAAAATTAGCAGCAAATATAGCTAAACAATTTATTATAGATATTGCACCTTCTTATATATATTTTACTGCTGAATTGATGGATGATCCAGATATTGAATATACTAAAAAAAATGAAGCTTACTTAAAAAGTGCCTTAGCATTAATTAAAAATAAAAGAATTAAAAGAGCAAATAAACTTTTGAAAAGTCTTGTTAAAGATACAAAAAATAGAAGTTATGTTGCATTATATAATCTTGCAGTAACAGAAGAATCTTTAGGAAATGTTAAAACAGCTTTGGCTTTATATAAAAGAGCAGAAGATATTACTTTAAGTATCGGTGAAATAGAAGAAAATATCGCATTTGGTATTAATAGAGCTGAAAAGAATCTAATTGAATTGGAAAAAACTAAAAAACAAATCTAATTAAAGTACCTATTTTAGGTACTTTCTTATCCTAATAATCTACATCAATTCATCAATGATAATTTAATCATATCTTAGATAAAATATTAGCTAAATTTTAATCATTAGGAATTAATAATATGACTGAAGCAAAATACATATGGATGGATGGAGAATTTGTAAATTGGCCTGATGCTAAGGTACACGTTCTTAGTCATACACTTCATTATGGAAATGGTGCTATTGAAGGTACTAAAGCATATAAAACGCAAGATGGTAGATGTGCAATATTTAAATTAAAAGAACATACTAAAAGACTTATTAACTCAGCAAAAATGACATTAATTGATGTACCATTTACTGAGGATGAATTAAATAAAGCTCAAGTAGAATTATTACAAAAAAATGAATTAACTGAAGGTGCTTATATTAGACCTCTTGTTTATTTAGGTTACGGTGTTATGGGACTTTACCATAAAGAAGCACCTGTTCAAGTTTCAATTTCTGCATGGGAATGGGGAGCTTACTTAGGTGATGAAGGTCTTAGAAAAGGTGTAAGAGTAAAAATTGCATCAATGACAAGAAATTCAAATACTTCTGGAATGGGTAAAGCAAAAGCGGTTGCAAATTACTTAAATTCTCAAATGGCTAAATTTGAAGCAGTTGAATGTGGATATGATGAAGCTCTATTAAGAGATGACCAAGGTTATATTGCAGAAGCTTCAGGTGCTTGTTTCTTTATTGTAAGAGATGGTGTAATTATTACTCCTCCAAACGATAACTCTTTAGAATCAATTACACAAGCAACTGTAATTGAATTAGCTCAGGACTTAGGTTATGAAGTTATTAGAAGAAGATTAACAAGAGAAGAAGTTTACATTGCTGATGAAGCATTCTTTACAGGTACTGCTGTTGAAGTAACACCTATTAGAGATATTGATTCAAGAATTATTGGTGCTGGTGAAAGAGGTCCAATAACTGAAGCTTTACAAACTGCATATTTTGATGTAGTTGCGGGGAAAAACCCTAAATATTTAAAAGATTTAACGTATATTAATTAAGGAAAATCATGCCAATAGATAACGATTATTTTAAAAAGAAACAACAAAGTGGTGGCGGAAGCTCAAATAACAATAACGGTGGTGGTGGAAACTTTCAACCTCCATTTGAGCCACCTGAAATTTTTAAAAATCTTGGGAAAAAAGCAGGAATTATTTATGTTGTAATTGCATTAATTGCGGCATTATTTATATTCAAGCCTTTTGTAATTGTAGAATCAGGACAAGTAGGTATTAAAGTTACTACTGGTAAATATACAAATGAACCATTAACTCCTGGTTTCCACTTCTATATTCCAGTATTTCAAAGAGTTATCTTAGTTGATACAAAAGTAAGATTAATGAACTATAAATCTATTGAAGAAATGTCTGGTTTTGATTCTGGAATTAGAATTAATCCTGCAATTTCTATCTTAGATGCAAGAGGGTTACCTGTTTCTATTGAATTAACTGTTCAATATAGACTTACAGCAGAAGGAGCTCCTAATACTATTGCTAACTGGGGACTTTCATGGGAAGATAAAATCATTAACCCAGTTGTTAGAGATATCGTAAGAAATGTTGTAGGAACATATACAGCTGAAGAATTACCAACAAAAAGAAATGAAATTGCTGTTAAAATCCAAGAAGGTATTCAAAAAGATATCGATGCACTTAATGGTAAACCTGTAATTTTACAATCAGTTCAATTAAGAGAAATTGTACTTCCTCAAAAGATTAAAGATCAAATTGAAAGAGTTCAAATTGCTAATCAAGAATCTGAAAGAGTAAAATACGAAGTTCTTAGAACAAAACAAGAAGCTGAAAAAAGAGCTGCTAAAGCTATTGGTGATGCTGAAGCTAACAGAATTGAAGCAAAAGGTAGAGCAGATGCTGTAACTATTGAAGCAAAAGCACAAGCTGCTGCAAATATGGCAATTGCAAAATCTTTAACTCCTAACTTACTTAAAATGCAACAAATTGAAATTCAAGGGAAATTCAATGAAGCACTTAAAGTTAATAAAGATGCTAAAATTTTCTTAACTCCTGGTGGATCAACTCCAAATATCTGGGTTGATACAAAGAATAAAACAAGAGATACTGCTATAAGCAACTAATTTAAAAAGAGTAGAATTATCTACTCTTTTTTTATGTCTAATCATGAAAAAAATACTCCTATTTTTAACCCTAGTAATCATAGCAACAATTATTTTATTTATCTTTTTTCAAGAAAAAAAAGAAGTAGAAAAAGATATCAAAAATAAGCCTCAAAAAATAAATAAAGTAATTAAAACTACTCCAGCTATTAAAAATATAAAAAAAGAAAAAGTACAAGAAAAGAAAAAAGATATAAATTTAGATCCTAATTTAACAATTGACAGAACACAAAGATATAATGAAAAAGAAGTATATTCTAAACCTCCATCATTGCCTGATAATGCAGGTAAAAAAAATGCTGAAGATTATGACTTAGATCTAAATGTTGATGTTGACAAAGAAAAAAAAGAAATTGATGGATTCAAAATAAATATTGGAACAAAATTCTAAGGATGATTAAAATGAAAAAACTAAATGAAATTGATTGGGAAAAAATGAATAATTTAATCCCTGTAGTTACACAAGAAGCAAAAACAAATGAAGTATTAATGTTAGCATTTATGGATAAAGAAGCTTTATCATTAACTTTAGAAACAAATATTGCTCATTATTTTAGTAGATCAAAACAAAGAATATGGAAAAAAGGTGAAAGTTCTGGACATATTCAAGAAGTAGTTGATATCTTATTAGATTGTGATAATGATACTATTTTATTAAAAGTTAATCAAACAGGTGTAGCTTGTCATACTGGACGAAAATCATGTTTCTTTACAAGTATTAAAACTAATGAAGAAATCATCAACGTAGAAGTTAATACAGATAGTACATATGGCGTTATTGATAACTTATACCATACAATTTTAGAAAAAAAGAATGATGACCCTAAAAAATCTTATACTGCAAAGCTTTTACAAGGTGATGAGAATTCAATGCTGAAAAAAATTGTTGAAGAATCAGGTGAATTTACTTTTGCAATAAAAGATAATGATACAGAAGAAATCATTTACGAAGCGGCTGATATTGTTTATCACATGTTAGTAGCACTAGCTTCAAAAAATGTAAGTCCTGATAGAGTAAAACAAGAACTAGCTAGAAGATTTGGTATGTCAGGTATTGAAGAAAAAAATTCTAGAACAGAAACAAAGAAGTAGGCTTAGCCTATTTCTTAAACTTTTTATTTTAAATCTATTACTTAAACTCTTTTTTATATATTCAAACTCTTTTCATTAAATATTCATTTTTTCTATGTATTATAATTAGAAATAATTCCTAGTAAAAGGTCTCAGTACATGCAAACAACAATTTTAATTGCTGATGATGTCGAAACTAATTTAATTACATTAAGATCACTATTGCTTGATATAAACACTAATTTAGAAATAATTGAAGCACAAGATGGTGAAGTAGTTTTAGATAAAGTCTTAAAACATGAAATAGATTTAATTATCTTAGATATCCAAATGCCTTTATTAAATGGATTTCAAGTAGCATCCTTTCTTAAAACAAATAACTTAACAAAAGATATACCTATTATATTTTTAACTGCTATTTTTAAAGATGAAGAATTTATAAATAGAGGATTTAAACTTGGCGCTGTTGATTATTTAACAAAACCAATTAATGAATTTCAACTAACAAATAAAATAAATTTATATATTCGTCTTTTTAACCAAATAAAACTTATTAAACAAAAAGAAAAAAAATATTATCAAGAATCCAAAATAAATTCTATAGAAGATATTTTAGCAAATATTGCACACCAATGGAGACAACCATTAAACTCAATTAGTACTGTAGCTAGTGGCTTAAAAATGAAGCAAGAACTAAATATATTAAAAGAGCCAGAATTAAATGATAATCTTGTTCATATAGTTAACCTTACTCAACATCTTTCAAAAACTATTGATGATTTCAGAACATTTTTTATTAAAGATAAAAAGAAAACAAGATTTGAAATTGAACCTATTATTAAAAAAGCGCTAAATATAGTGGAATTAGTTTTAGAAGAAAAAAGGATACAAGTAGAAATAATTTGTGATTTATTAACAATAAATTCTTATGAGAATGAATTAACTCAAGTAATTCTTATAATATTAAATAATGCAAAAGATGCCTTTATAAAGGACTTCGATAATAAATTAATTTTAATATCTGCACATCTTATAAATAGTAATTTAATAATAAAAATTAAAGATAATGCAGGTGGAATTCCTAGTGACATTATAAATAATATCTTTGAACCTTATTTTACAACAAAACACCAAAGCCAAGGAACTGGCATTGGATTATATATAGCAAATGAAATTATTATTAAGCATATGGAAGGTTCATTTATAGCGAAAAATACTCACTTTAAGCATAATAATATTGATTGTTTTGGAGCTGAATTTATAATAAACTTACCTATAAAAAAATAGGTAAGTTTACTCTTATAAATTATTTTGATTATATAAGGTTGTAATATTTGTTCTTAACGCTATAAACTCTACAATTGCTCTATTTTCATCTAATATTGGCATAATAGATGACTGAACATAATAATCTTTTCCATCTTTTGCTTTATTTTTTAAAACACCTGACCATATTTTTTTCTTATTTTTTATTGTATTCCAAAGCTCTTTATAAAGCTCATCTTCTTCATCTGGATGACGAATAACATTATGAGAGTTACCAATTAATTCATTTTCATTGTAGCCCGAAACATCACAAAAATTCTTATTAACATAAGTAATAATTCCATTAATATTAGTCTTTGAAATAATTGATGATTGATCAACAATAATTTTATAATTTTTCATTATCTCTTTTTGTTCAAGTAATTCATAAATTAGTTTTGATGTATTTGAATGTTGTTCCACTCTTAAAATAAATTCTTCTGCATATATTGGTTTTCTTAAACATTCTGCTGCACCATTGTTATAAGATGCTCGTACTATTTCATGTGAACCACTTACATCTGATAATAAAATAAAAGGTAAAGAGTCATTTATTTCTTTTTTAATCATATTAATAAAATTGAAACACTCTTCAAAATTAATATCTAATATGACAACACCGTATTTTTTTTTTTTTATTAATTCGTAAGCCTGTCCTAAATGTGATAAAATATCAACATTGTAATTTCTAGGAATTAATAAATCTTTTATTTGTTCTGATATTTTCTTTGATTGTTCAATTACTAATATATTATTGTAAACAATATTCTTTTGTACTTTTAATATTGTTTTGTAAATATGAGATGATAATAAAATAATGTCATTTATATCAATGATATAATCTAATATACCTTTAAAATATAAATAATCTTTATAGTGAATATCTTTATTTGAAGATAATACAATCATTTTTGTACTTTTTAATTCTTCAAAATCTCTAATGAAATCAACCATTTCACCATCTGGTAAATTTAAATCTGAGATGATATAATCATACTTTTTTAAATCTAACAACTCTTTTGCTTGTGATATTGTAAATGTACTATCACAATCAATTCCATATTTCTTTAACTCATAACATAAAAGAGAATTATTTTTAGTATCACCTTTTAAAACTAATACTTTAATATCTAATTTCTCTGAAGTTAATGAAGGATCATTTGCATTATTGTTTGTTTGATAGTGATTAATTTTATAACCTATTCCACTATGATTTTTTATTATATTTGAAAATGTTTTCTTTCTAATTTTTCTTATTACTGTTCTTATTGTTTCTAATGAAGTATAATTTGTTTTAGATAAAGTGTGTTGTAAAATTTCGTAACTTACATATTCACCTTTTGCATGAACAAGTACTTTTAATAAGTAGTTTTCTTGTGTTGTTAACTTTAGTACTTTTTCATTTGGTGAATATAAGCATTCATTTTTATAAGTATAATCTTCACCTAAATCAAATTCTTCATCTAATAAATTATCTTTTTCTTTTATTTCTATTTTACTAATTTCATTTTCAACAAAATCAAAAGATTGTTTTTTTAATATAAATTTATCAAGTTTAATTGGGATAATAGATAATAATAAGGATTCACTTACTTCACGAGACAAGATAACTGCATTAATATCACTTTGGTATTTTCTAACTTTAGAAATAAGATTTAGACCACTTCCATCTTCCAATTCAATATCAGTTACTAATATATCTGGCTTAAAAAAAGAAGTTTCTATTAATGCATCTTTTAATGATTTTATATATTTAACATCGTAATTTTTTTTAAGTAAATAGGATAGTAAGTTTTGTGAATAGTTTATATCTGAATCTACATAAAGTATTTTAATTCTGTTCATTGTTGTACCTAAGGGAATATATATTTTATGGTATAGTAGATTAATGAATAAAAAATGAATACTAGTAAAAAAAAGAGATAAAATCTCTTTTTTTATTTTTAATTAGTGACAACCACACCCAGTTCCACAACTTTCATCTGAAGATTTAGGTTTTTCTTGTGCTTTTGGAGCAGCAGCTGTTGAGCAAGCGCTAACACCTGGTGCAGTAGTTGGTTGGATTGACTCGTTAGTTCTATCATCATCAATACTATCTAAGAATGAAATTAACTTCTCTGTAGCCATCATATATCTTTTTGCAGATACAGATTCTGGATTAAAGTAAGTTACTGGTTTCCCAGAATCTCCACCTTCTCTAATAGCTGGTTCAATAGGTAAGTTACCTAATACTTGAGTATTATATTGATCAGCTAATGCATCACAAGTACCCATACCAAAGATGTCAGATTCTGTTTCACATGATGGACAAATAAATCCACTCATATTTTCAACAATTCCAGCAACTGGAATATGTAATTTTTTAAACATATCTAGTGATCTTCTTGAATCATCAAGAGCAACATGTTGAGGAGTAGTAACATTAATTCCTGCTGCAACGGGTACACTTTGAGCAAGAGTTAATTGTGCATCACCAGTTCCTGGAGGCATATCAATAAATAATACATCTAATTCTTCCCATAAGATATCTCTTAATAATTGTTGAATTGCCTTCATAATCATGGCACCTCTCCAAATAAGAGCTTGACCTTCTTCCATTAACATACCCATTGACATAACATCAACACCATATGCATTTAATGGTTTAGCTTTATCACCAATGATTTCTACTTCTTTACCTTGTAAACCCATCATTCGAGGGATATTTGGACCATAGATATCTGCATCTAAGATACCAACTTTTTTACCTTGCATTGCAGCTGCAACTGCTAAGTTAACAGTAGTAGTTGATTTTCCAACTCCACCTTTTCCAGAACTTACCATTACAACTTTTTTAATTTGAGGTGCAATATTCTTTCCACTTACAGAGTTACTGTTTTGTTTAGGAGCTTCAGGCTTATTGAAATTAAGTGTTGCATTCATTCCAATAGCGCTCATACATGATGTGATTTCTTTAGTTAATTGTGCTTCAACTTCAGGAGCAGTTGACGTGATATCTAAGCTAATTAAACAGTTGTTATCCTTAACTTGTACATCTTTTACAAAACCAAATTCAACAATTGATTTCGCAAAACCTGGGTATTTGATATTTTCTAATTCTTTTTTAATATCTTCTACATTTGCCATAGAAAAAGTCCTTTAAATATTTTATATAATGTATTATAATTGAAATAGGATAATTTTTGTCTTAATTGATTCCAATTAACTTAATTCTAATAAATTTTAGTTAAAAGTAAACATTTTTTTACCTTAAAACAAAAATTACTGACATTTTAGCGAAAAAGTATAAAATTTTAAGAATTTATTTTTATATTAAGAATTACAGTAAAAGGTAATATACCCTCATTTAACAAAATTAAAAGTATCGCTAAATACACGCTATAAACCTTCTATATACTAATTATAAATTTAATAAAAAGAGTTTATATGTTTAGATTAGTGTTTTTATTTTTATTCACAATTTTTTTATCATCAAATTTACATGCAATACTTAAAAAAGACAATCTAACAAATTATATAAATTTAGATATTAAAAATATAAAAGAAGATTCTATTTTACCTATTTGGCAAGTATTAAATGAAAAAAAAGAAATTCAATCTTATATCTTTGAAACATATAATTTATCACCTGTATTAGGTTTTTCAGGTGGAAAAATGAATATGCTTGTACATATTGATTTAAAGGGTGATTTCCTAGATGTACAGGTATTAGAACAAGATGAACCCGTATTTGTATCAGGACTAGGAGTTACTCCATTTATAGATTTTTTAAAACAATACCAAGATAAGAACTTGTCTTCAAGTATTAAAATAGGAAAACAAACTACTACTTCTAATACTGTTTACCTAGATGGGGTAAGTAAGGCTACAGCTTCTGTAAAAATTGCAAATGATAGTATTTTAGCCTCTTCAATTAAAGTAGCTAGACAGAAGCTTTCAGGGGTTGCACCAAAACAAATAAGAAATGCTAAAAAAGATTTATATGAAAAATTAACATTTCAAGAGCTATTAAATAAAGGATTAATAAAAAAGTTTAAAATTACAAAAGGAGAAGTCGAGAAACTATTTAAAAATACAGAATTTGAAAATACTTCATTTATAGAAAATAAAAACGATACTTTTGTAAATATATATATAGCCAACTTAGCAATTCCTAGTGTTATGAAAAACCTTCTAAAAATTCAAACACAAGAAGAAATAAAAAATCAAATAAGTAAAACTCAAGAACCTATTATCATTTTTGCAAATGGAGAACATCAAATATTATCAGAAGAATTTGTACCAAATACTTCTCCAGATAGTTTTGAGATTGTTCAAGATAATTTTCCTATAAATATTAACGATGGGGATTATGAAATAGAATTTTTAGATAGTGTACCTGCTTTTGAACAATCTATTATATTAGATGTAGATAAAAGATTTAACTTTGATCCATCTAGTCCATGGACCTTTAATTTAAAATTCATTAGAGGAAATACTACTTTGTATTCAACACCTATCATAAAAAATATTGATTTTGAGATTATTCCATCTAGAAACTATTTTCAACATATAGAAAAAGAACAAAAACAAGCTTTATGGTTAAGTTCTATGATTGAACAGAAAACTAAATTAATTTTATTAACAATCTTTTTAACTACTCTTTTTATACTACTTTTTAAGTATCAAACATTACTAAAAAAACTTAGATATAAAAGAAACTTTCTATTATTAATCACACTATTTTTTATTGGTTGGTATGGACAAGGCCAGCTTAGTATGGTTACCGTTTTAGGATTCCTAAAAGCTATAATAAACTCACAAAGTTTACAATTTTTACTATATGATCCATTCTCTCTTATAATCTGGTTTTTTGTTTTTATTTCACTTATTATTTGGGGAAGAGGAACATTTTGTGGATGGTTGTGTCCATATGGAGTTTTACAAGAATTTTCATATTATTTTGCAAGACTTTTTCATTTACCAATTATTAAAATACCACAAATACTTAGTGATAAGATGGTTTATATAAGATATTTAGTTTTAATTTTATTAATTCTATCTATAATTTTTGCACCTAATATTACTGAATATTTAATAGAAATAGAACCTTTTAAAACATCAATTACTTTAATATTTGATAGAGAAATTCCTTATGTCTTATATGCTTTATTTTGGATTCTTATTAGTATGTTTATATTCAAAGGTTTTTGTAGATTTATTTGTCCATTAGGTGCTTTTCTTTCACTTGCAGGAAAATTAAAATTTTTAGATTGGTTACCACGAAGAAAAGAGTGTGGGAATCCTTGTAATAATTGTTATAAAAATTGTAATTATAATGCAATTAATAAAAAAGATGGTCACATAAAATATGATGAATGTTTTCAATGTTTAGATTGTGTTCAAATTTATAGTGATGATAAATTATGTAAGATTTTAATTAGAAATACAAAAGAGACAAAAATCAAATCATGGAGAAAAGTAAATGACTAAAATAACAAGAAGAAAATTTTTAAGTATCTCTGCTGTTTGTATTGTAAGTCCTTTATTATCAAAAGATATTGAAATAAGGGAAGTCACTTGGAAAGGAATAGCTTTAGGAGCACAATCAAGTATGACATTATTTCATCATAATATTTCTTATACAAAAAGTATTTTAAAAAAATGTGAGGAAGAGATTTTTAGACTTGAAAATATTTTTTCTTTATATAAAAAGAATTCATATATCAATCAGTTAAATATGAATGGTTACCTAAATAATCCTCCAAAAGAATTATTAGAATTGATTTCTATTTCAAATATAATATCAAAACAAACAAATGGAGCTTTTGATATCAGTATTCAACCTTTGTGGAAAGTTTATTCAAAATATCACAATAATGAAGAAGTATTAAAACAAAAAATAAATGAAGTAAAAAAATTAGTCTCTTATAAAAATATTTCTTTTCATAAGAATAAAATAGAATTTAAAGAAAAAAATATGGCTATAACTTTGAATGGTATTGCACAAGGCTTTATAAGCGATAAAATAAGTGAACTACTTAAAAAAGAAGGCTTTACCAACGTCTTAGTTGACTTAGGTGAAATTAATGCTATTGGACAACATCCTTCACAAAGAGACTGGAATATTTCAACACCTTATTTAAAAGATAAAAAATATATATCTATAAATAATCAAGCAATGGCTAGTTCTGGTGGATATGGTACAAGATTTAATAAAAAGTATCATCATCTAATAAATGCAAAAAAAGCTGTAAGTGTAGACTATATAGATTCAGTAACAGTGCTTGCAAAAAATGCAACATTAGCAGATGTTTTAGCAACAGCTATAGCTGTAGGTTCTAAGAAAGAAAGAGAAAAACTTATGAAGATATACCCTGAAGTGAAGGTATATCTTTCATAAAAGGTTTTAGTCGTTAGCTATTGCTAACATTGCTTCACCATGTTCAGCAACGATTTTTTGAGTAATTTTGTATGAACAAAACTTTGGTCCACACATAGAACAAAATTCTGCTTCTTTAAATACATCTTGAGGAAGAGTTTCATCATGATATTCTTTAGCTCTCTCAGGATCTAAACAAAGTTCAAACTGCTTATTCCAATCAAAACCATATCTTGCATCAGACATTTCATCATCAATATCTCTTGCACCTTTTCTACCTCTTGCGATATCAGCAGCATGAGCAGCAATTTTATATGCAATAATACCTTCTCTTACATCTTTAGCATTAGGTAAACCTAAATGCTCTTTTGGTGTAACATAACAAAGCATTGAAGCTCCATGCCATCCACCAACAGCTGCACCAATTGCAGAAGAAATATGATCATAACCAGCAGCAATATCAGTTACTAATGGTCCTAAAATATAAAAAGGAGCTTCGTGACAATATTCTTTTTCTAATTTCATGTTTCGCTCAATTTGATTTAATGGAACATGACCAGGACCTTCAATCATAACTTGAACATCTTTTTCCCAAGCTCTAAGTGTTAATTCTCCAAGAACTTTAAGTTCAGATAATTGTGCAGGATCTGAAGCATCTGCTAAACAACCTGGTCTTAAAGAATCTCCTAAAGATAAAGAAACATCATATTTAGCACAAATTGCTAAAATATCATCAAATGCTTCATAGAATGGATTTTCTTTATGGTAGTGCATCATCCATGCCGCCATTAAAGAACCACCTCTTGAAACAATTCCCATTTTTCTTTTTGCTACATTTGGCATGTTTTCAAGCAAGAAACCTGCATGAATTGTAAAGTAAGAAACACCTTGTTGTGCTTGTTTTTCTAAAACTTTAAGCATTACATCAATAGATAAATCTTCAATTTTATCTTTACAATCATGTAGAATTTGGTAAATTGGAACTGTTCCAATAGGTACACTAGAGTGTTCAATAACTGCTGTTCTAATAGCATCTAAATCTCCACCTGTACTTAAATCCATAATTGTATCAGCACCATATTTTAAACATACATCAACTTTTTCAATTTCACCAGCAACATCAGAAGCAACAGCTGAAGAACCGATATTAGCATTGATTTTACATGATGATGCAATACCAATTGACATAGGAATTAAGTGTTTATGGTTTATATTTGCAGGAATAATTAATCTTCCTCTAGCAATTTCTGAACGAATTACTTCAGGATCTACTTTTTCTATTTTTGCAACATATTCCATATCACCAGTAATAATACCTTGTCTTGCATAATACATTTGAGTTCTAACGCTATCATTTTTATAATTTTCTAACCATTCTCTCATTTTTAAAAATCCTATTAATATATATATTTTTTATTGAATTTGATTATATCAAAATATATTTAGAGAAGCTTAATTATTGAGTATAATTTTATTTGCTGTAATTAATGCTAATATTTGATACATTTAATTAAATCCTTTGCTTTTAGTTCTTTTATTATATTATCTTATCTATGAACAATAATTTTATAGCTCAAATCCAAAACTTAAACCTTGATTTTAAAGGTAAAAAACTATTTAACAATCTAAACTTTGACATACTTAAAAATAAAAGTACAGCCTTACTTGGAACTTCAGGAGTTGGGAAATCAACCTTACTTAGATGTATAGCTGATTTAGAAAAAGAAAATATCTCAAATGGGGAAATAGTATTAAAAGAAGGTACAACTATAGCTTGGCTTAGTCAAGAAAACTCACTATATCCTTGGCTTAGTATTTTAGATAATGTTCAATTATATCATCATCTAAAAGGAAATAAAACAAAACTAACTTTACAAAAAGCAAAAGAACTTTTAGAACAAGTAAATATGTCTGAACACTGTGACAAAAAAACTTATGAACTTTCAGGTGGACAAAAACAAAGAGTAGCATTAGCTAGAACACTTATGCAAGAAGCAAATCTTATTTTAATGGATGAACCTTTCTCTGCTTTAGATGCAATTACAAAAATTCAATTACAAGATTTAACTTGTAAATTACTCAAAGATAAAACTGTTGTACTTGTAACACACGATCCACAAGAAGCTATAAAACTTGCAAATCATATTTATATTTTAAAAAATCAACCAGTGACTGTAGAAGAAGTAGCTTCTTTAGAAGGTACTTTACCTCATCAACTATCAAATGAAAAACTATGGAACTTACAAGAAGAGTTAATATCTAAACTACTAGAAAGTCAAATATGAAAAAGTTTTTTAAAGTATTACTTCCTATTATATTTTTATTCATTTTATGGCAAAGTGTTATTGAATTTTTTGACTTACCACACTATATACTTCCAAAACCAAAAGATGTATTCTTTCAACTAATAAATCAATACAGCTTACTTTGGGAACATACACAAACTACACTTTTAGAAATAATCATTGGAATAATCATTGGTTGCATTTTTGGTCTAAGCTCAGCATTTGCTTTACTTTATTTTGAAAAGCTTGAAAAGTATTTGCTTCCAATACTTGTTATCTCTCAAGCAATTCCAGTATTTGCAATAGCACCTCTTTTAGTTTTATGGTTTGGTTATGGCATGGCTTCAAAAATAGTTATGACAGTAATTATTATATATTTTCCTATTACAACAGCTTGTTATGATGGGCTTAAAAATACACCAAAACAATGGCTTCAACTTGCATATACATATAAGCTTTCTCCGCTTCAAACTTTGTTCAAAGTACGATTTAGGGCAAGTTTACCTTCACTTGCATCAGGCCTTAAAATTGCAGTTTGTATAGCACCTATTGGTGCAGTTATAGGCGAATGGGTTGGTTCATCAAAAGGACTTGGTTATCTTATGTTACACGCTAATGCCAGAATGCAAATAGATTTGATGTTTTCTGCACTATTTATACTAATAGTTATAACTTTGGGTATTTATTTCTTAACTGATTATTTGACAAAAAAGTTTATACCTTGGGCTTCTAACTTACATTAAATTGACTTAAATTTTCTTTTGTGATAAGATTTAACTTCTTAATATATAGGGAGCTTATAAATAGGCTGAGAGGAAGTTTTGAACTTCGACCATTGGACCTGATCTAGGTAATTCTAGCGTAGGGATTTGTTTTTTACAAATGTATTTTTATACTTCAAATTTTGTCTATCTTTACACTAAGATAAACTCTTCTTTCTTATATTTAGGAATTTAAAGGAGAGGTATGTCAATTACACAAGAACTTATCAAAAATTCCGAGCCTTATTGGGACAATTATATTAAACATGAATTCGTACAAGAACTAGCCAAGGGAACACTAAAACTTAAAAATTTTCAACACTATTTAAAACAAGATTATATTTATCTATTTCATTATTCAAGGGCTTTTGCACTTGCTATGTATAAAAGTGAAAATTTTGAACAAATGAATTTTTCAAGACAAGCTTTAAATGCTATCTTAGACGAAATTCAACTACACATAAACTATTGCAAAGAGTTTGGAATAGATGAAAAATCAATCTATGAAGAAAAAGAATCACCTGCTTGTATAGCATACACTAGATATGTACTTGATTGTGGAAATAGCGGAGATTTAACTCATCTTTACGCAGGATTAATACCTTGTTTTGTGGGTTATGCAAAAGTTGCTGATTATATCACTGAAAACAATTTAAGTGTAGAAAACAATCCTTATCAATCTTGGATAGATATGTATTCTTCAAAAGAGTATCAAGAAGCTGCAAATGGCGCAACACAATTTTTTGAAGAACTATGCAAAGACTTATCAAAAAAACAAATGGAAAAAATACAAGATATTTTTACAACAGCAACTCGTATGGAAATATCTTTTTGGCAAATGGGTTTAGACCTATCATAAAAAACATACAAAAAAGGAAAATTATGAAAAAAATGATATCAAAAATAACACTTAGTTTAATACTTTTAACTTCGACTGCTTTTGCAGATAAACAAAAGGTAAGTTTACTTCTAGACTGGTTCGTAAATCCAGATCACGCAGCTATCATAATTGCACAACAAAAAGGTTTTTTTGAAAAAAACAACCTTGAAGTAGAGATTATAGAACCAGCTGATCCATCAATGCCTCCAAAACTTGTAGCTGCAAAAAAAGCTGACTTAGCAGTTGATTATCAACCTCAACTTCAAATGCAAGTTGCACAAGGTTTACCATTAGTTAGAATAGCTACATTAGTTGATTCTCCACTTAATAGCTTAGTAGTATTAAAAGATGGTGGTATAAAAAAAATAGAAGATTTAAAAGGTAAAAAAGTAGGATATTCTGTAAGTGGCTTTGAAACAGCATTATTAGACTCTATGTTAAAATCAGTAAACTTATCTGCAAAAGATGTTGAACTTGTAAATATAAACTGGTCACTATCTCCATCTTTAATGAGTAAACAAGTTGATGCAGTTATTGGTGCTTTTAGAAACTTTGAATTAAATCAATTAGAATTAGAGAAAAGTGAAGGAAAAGCATTTTTCCCTGAAAAATATGGAGTTCCTAAATATGATGAACTTATAGTTGTAGCAAATAAAGATAATGCATCTTCTGAAAAATATAAAAACTTTGTGAGAGCTTTACAAGAAGCTACAAAATACTTAAAAGAAAATCCTAAAAAATCTTGGGAAGCTTTTGTAAGTTATAAACCAAAAGAATTAAATAATGAGTTAAATCGTCTTGCTTGGACTGATACTTTGCCATATTTAGCACAAAATCCTGCTACTTTTGACAAAAAAGTGTATAAACAAATGGCTGATTTTATGAAGCAAAATAAACTTATTAAGACTTTACCAAATTTAAATGAATATGCTCAAGAAATTATAAAGTAAAGATAAAAAATGAAATCAAATTATCTAAAAATTTTGAGAGAACAAAACCCTCTAATACATAATATTACAAATATAGTTGTAGCTAACTATGTAGCAAATGGACTATTAAGTATTGGAGCTTCACCTATTATGGCAGATGCATTAGAAGAGATGCAAGAGTTACCAGCTATTTGTCAAGCTTTAGTTATAAATATAGGCACACTGACAGCTGAACAAGTAAAATCAATGATTAAAGCAGGAATTAGCGCAAATAAAAATAATACTCCCGTAGTATTAGATCCTGTTGGAGTTGGCGCTACTAAATTTAGACAAGAGAGTGTAAAAACTCTTTTATATGAAATAAAATTTGATTTAATTAGAGGAAATGCAGGAGAAATTGCCCACCTTGCCCAAGTAAATTGGAATACAAAAGGTGTTGATGCAGGAAGTGGAAATGCAAATTTATCACAAATAGCTAAAGATGTAGCTATAAAATATAATTGTATCGTTGCTATTAGCGGAGAAATTGATTATATAAGTGATGGACTTCAAGTAGCAAAAATAGACAATGGAACACAACTTTTCCCAAAAATTACGGGTTCTGGTTGTCTTTTAAGTGCAGTTTGTGGGGCATTTTTAACTTTAGGTAAAAATAGTTTTGACCTAACTCTTAATGCTTGTACATCTTATGCTATTGCTGGACAAATTGCACAGGAAAACTTAAATGATAATCAAACTGGACAGTTTTCTATTGCCTTACTTGATAATTTAGCAAAAATAGATGATGAAACTGTAGAAAAATACGCAAAAGTAAGCTTTGAATAAAAGGATAAATCATGAGTAAAATATCACAAGCTTTAAGTATAGCAGGTTCAGATAGTGGAGGTGGTGCAGGAATTCAAGCAGATTTAAAAACCTTCCAGCAAAGAGGTGTTTTTGGAACAACAGCAATTACGGCAATTACAGCACAAAATACTACAGGTGTTTTTGACATACATCCAATACCACTACAAAGTATACAATTACAGATAAAAGCTATTGCAGATGACTTTAATATCAAAGCTTTTAAAGTTGGTATGTTAGGAAGTCAAGAAGTTATAAAATGTGTAGCAAAAAGTATTCAAGAATATGATTTTGGATATTTTATTTTAGATCCAGTAATGATAACAAAAGGTGGAATAGCACTTTTAGAACAAAATGCTATAGATGCCATAAAAGAAGAACTTATACCACTTTGTGATGTAATCACTCCAAATTTACATGAAGCAAAAGCTTTAACAAACATTGATATAAAAGATAAAAAAAGTGCAAAAAAAGCAGCTTTAAAATTACAAGAAATGGGTGCGAAAGTCGTAGTTATAAAAGGTGGAGATACAAATAATAGTACAAGCGAAATTTGTGAAGATTGGGTATTTACTCAAGATGAAGAATTTACTTTAAGCTCTCCTAGATTTGATACTCTTCAAACACATGGAACTGGTTGTACTTTTAGTGCTTGTATAACGGCACAACTGGCAATTGGAAATAGCATAAAACAAAGTATCATTTTAGCAAAAGACTTTGTAAGTGCCGCTATTTCTAATCCTTTAAATATTGGTACTGGTCATGGTCCAACAAATCATTGGGCATACTCAGAAAAGGAAGAAAATGCCTAATATTAAAAATATGCTTCAAGTCTATTTTATAGCAGGAACTCAAGATTGCCTTCATTTAGGAAATAATTCACAGGAAAATCTACTTTTTATTTTAGAAGAAGCTTTAAAAAATGGTATTACTTGTTTCCAATTTAGAGAAAAAGGTAAAAATTGTTTACAAAATAAAGAAGAAATTTTCAATTTAGCAAAAAAAGCTCAAGAGCTTTGTAAAAAATATAATATACCCTTTTTTATAAATGATGATATAGAACTTGCTTTAAAAGTAAATGCCACAGGTATTCACATAGGACAAGGGGATAAAGATGTTAATGAAGTAATAAAGCAAATAAATGGAAAACTGTTACTTGGTTTATCTATTAACACTTTAAAGCAAGCAATTAAAGTAAAAGATATTCAAGGTATTGACTATTTTGGTGTTGGACCAATATATGAAACAACTTCAAAAAGTGATGCAAAACAAAGTGTTGGTTTAGATTTAATCAAAAATATAAGAAGTGAAAATATTTTAAAACCTTTAGTTGCTATTGGTGGAATAACTCAATTAAATGCAAAAGCAATTTTAGAATGTACATGCGATGGAGTTGCTATTATTTCAGCAATTACAAAATCAAGAAATATGAAACAAACAATAGAAAATTTAAAAGCTAAGTAAATTAAATTTTACTAATATTTTAGTTTTATCATCTATATAAGTTTTTTTTCTATATAATTATTATATACATCTTTTAGATTTAGGAATCAGATTATTATGAAAAACTTATTAAACGAAAGAATTGATTCACTACCACCTTTACCACAAAGTATTTTAGAGTTAGAAGACTTTAGAAATATAGATAATGCAACTCCTGAAAAGCTAATAAAAATTATAGAAAAAGATCCATTGATGATTGCCACTATTTTAAGAATAGCCAATTCAAGCATGTATGGATTCAGAAGTGAAGTTGATACATTAAGTAGAGCTATAAATTTACTTGGAATAAATTTTACTATTTCTATTGCAATTGGTTCAGTTGTTCAAAATACAATAAAATCAAATTTATCTGCATATACAATAAGTAATGATGAGTTTATATATATTTGTGCGCTTGCTTCTGAAATTGTTAATATATGGGTATCTCAAATAGATAAAGATCTAAAAATCAAACTAATGATGCCTGCCTTTTTACAAGAAGTTGGTAAATTCATAATTTCTGACTTTATACAAAAGAATGATTTAGAAGAAGATTTTACAAAAGCATTAAGTTCAAATAAAAGTATTTCTCAATGTGAAGAAGAATTCACAGGTTTTACTTGTGCAAGAATAACTGCTAATATGTTTAAATATTGGTCTTTTAGTCCGAATTTAATTTTATCAATTGCTTTTGTTGGTAAAATAAATGAATGCCCAAATACATTTCTTAAAAATGCTCAAATATTAGAAATTATTAAAATTTTAACTGATCTTAGAAATCCTTTTAATCAAAAGGCAATAGATAAGTCAATTAATAAAGCTAAAGAATACAATTTAGACACAGAAATTTTATTGAACTCTATCAATCAAATCAAATCAAAACTAAAATAAATACTTAACTTCAGCATAAGTAAAATTCCTATATAATATGTAACTTTTTTACACAAAGGAATTTTATTGTTAGATGTTACGCTAATTGTTTTATGTGCTGGGAACTCATCGAGGTTTGAACATAAAACAAAAAAACAATGGATTAGAATTGATAACGAACCCTTATGGCTAAATGTTACCAAAAGACTAGATACCTTTGCTAATTTTGACAAAATTATTATTACTTCACACGAAAATGAAGTAAAATATATGCAAAATTTTGCAGATGATTACTGTTTTGTAACAGGTGGGAATACTAGACAAGAATCCATAAAAAATTCATTACAAAAAGTAACAAGTAAATATGTAATGATAACGGATGTCGCAAGAGCTGGAATCCCTCAAAGTGTAATAAAAAACTTACTAGAAGAAAAAGAAAATGCGGATTGTATTGTCCCTATATTAAATGTTTCTGATACTGTGATTTATAATGAAGAAACAATTAATCGTGACAATGTAAAACTTATTCAAACTCCTCAACTTTCAAATACAAAAATCCTACAAAATTCTCTTATAACTGATATTGAATATACAGATGATAGTTCTGCTATTAAAGCTAATCATGGAACAATTAAATATGTTCAAGGAAGTATCAAAAGTAAAAAACTTACATTTGGTAATGAAATTAAAGATATTGACTGCTTAAAAGCACCATCAAATAATTTTTTTACAGGAACAGGTTTTGATATTCATCAATTTGAGGAAAATAAAGATATGTATCTTGGTGGAATTAAATTAGATTGTGATTTTGGTTTTAAAGCTCATAGTGATGGAGATGTATTAATTCATTCAGTAATTGATGCTTTATTAGGTGCCGCAGGAGCAGGAGATATAGGAGAATTTTTTCCAGATACAGATGAAAAATACAAAGGAATAGATTCTAAAATTTTACTTGAAGAAATAGTTTCTTTTATTTATAATGTAGGATATGAGATAGTTAATATTGATTTAACAATTATTGCTCAAAAACCAAAGATCAATCCGGTAAAAAATGAGATAAAAAGATCAATGGCAAAATTATTACAAATTGAAAAACAATTTGTAAATATTAAAGCTACAACAGCTGAAAAAATGGGATTTATAGGAAGAAGTGAAGGTGTTGCGGTACAAAGTATTGCAACGTTGAAATATTACAACTGGAAATAAAATGAATATATTAATTATAGAAAATGAAATTTACTTAGCACAAAAGATTGTTTCAAGACTCTTGGATGATGGCCATAGCTGTGACTATATTGAATCACCAAATATTGACAACCTAACAAAAGAATATGATATTATTCTTCTATCAACTTCCTTACCTTCTGCACTTTGTAAGAACATTATTAAAAGATATAAAGAAATCTCTATTATTATTTTACTAGTATCTTATATCTCTGATGAAACCGTTACAAATCCAATTAAAGATGGTGCAAAAGATTATATTATGAAACCATTTATTATGGATGAATTAGTAAGAAAACTTTATCACTATAAAGAGTGTAGATCAATGAAGAGAGAACTTCAAACACTTAGAGATTATGTTCAGTTTGTAATGGCTGATATTGATACAGAAGATGTTTTATTACCTCCCTCATTTCCAACATTAATAGAATCAAATTCTCAAATGTGTTCAGATAAATTAGTATTTGATTTATCAAGAAAGCTTGATATGCCAATTACATTTATCTCCTTAAATTCAACTACATGGTTAAAACAATTTAATGCAGTACAATTTAAAACAATAATTTATTTAACAGATTATCATACATTAAAAAGAAATGCAAAAGAAAATCTAATTAAATTAGTAGAAACTAAAGATTGTATAATTTCTTCATTAGAAACAGAAGTAGATTTTCCTTATAGAAAAATTGAGTTTAACAATAAGAATCAATTAATCACAAATACAAATATTATGACAATAAATGATTATGTAAAATTAATGGTTTTATCATATCAAACAAAATATCCAGATACTGAATTATCAAAAAAATTAGGAATTTCAAGAAAATCTCTTTGGGAAAAGAGAAAAAAACTTGGTATAGAAAAGAAAAAGTAAGGACAAAAATTGAATTTAAGAAAATTTTTTTTAACAGTAGGATACTCAGGACTTTTTCCAAAAGCTCCAGGAACAGCAGGTTCTTTTGTATCTTTATTAATGGGTTTAGTTTTAGTTCAGTATTTACATGTTTCAACAGTTTTTTTACTAGCATTTTTAGTAAGTGTATTTGCGGTAAAACAAATTGATATATATGAAAAAGAAGTTGGTGAACATGATAGTAAAGAGATTGTAATTGATGAATTAGCAGGTATGTGGATTACATTATCTATTTGCTGGATTACTGATGCTAGTACTACTTCAATGATTATAATAGCTATTTTGGCATTTCTTTACTTTAGGCTTTTTGATATTTGGAAACCTTCATTAATTGGTAAAATTGATAGAGATGTAAAAGGTGGTTGGGGAGTTATGGGGGATGATATTCTAGCAGGTATTGCAGCAGGTATTGCAGCAGCTGGAACTTATCAACTAATACAGATGTTCTTAATATAAAATAATTAATAAACAAAAAAGGGGAAAGAATAAAATTCTTTCCCCTTTTTTAATATTTTTCTAAATTATGCTATTTAACAAGAAGTCTGAACTCTTGTATCAATATTTTCTTCTGGATAGAAAGTACTTAATGCACAATGACCTATTGATGATTCACCAAATGCATATGTAACAGTAGATGATGTATCATTTGTATTTAAATAATCTGGAGTATCATCATTCTCAGCTGGATAAAGAGCACTATATGTATTGTTACTTGTTGGTAATTTAGCTAATGAAGTATAACCTTTTATATCATCTTGTGTTGATGAAAGATAAGTTGGTGTATCATCATTTTCAGCTGGATATAGAACTGCAAAATTATCTTGTGCTGATAATGCACTTCCTACTAATAAACTTAAACCTATAATTGTTGTTGTTAACTTTTTCATTTTAAATCCCTTTTATTACTACTTGTATGTATGTTTTTTATAATTGAATTATAGGGGACTAGTGTAAAGTAAGCGTAAAGAGTTCGTTTATAGTTTGTGTAGTCTAATCATAAAAAAAGGGAAAGAATAAAATTCTTTCCCTTTTTACTTTTTATTAATGAAATTTATTTAACTATTTTAGCAAATTCATTAAAGATATATTTTGACTCATGAGGACCTGGTGATGCCTCTGGATGATGTTGTACTGAAAAAATTTCTTTGTTCTTATATTTAACACCTTCAATAGTATTATCAAATAAGTTTTGGTGAGTTATTTCTGCAATTTCTATTATATTATCAGGAACATTATAATTATGATTTTGTGCAGTAATTTCTACAATATTCTCAGGATTTGCAACTGGATGATTTCCACCATGTTGTCCAAATTTTAATTTATATGTATCAAAACCATGCGCAATTGATAACATTTGATGACCTAAACAAATAGCAAACATTGGGATATCTGCATTAATTAGTTTTTGAACTTCTTTCTTTTCTTCAGTTAAAGTAAGTGGATCACCTGGACCATTTGAAAGAAAAATACCACCAATTTCTTTAGCTTCAAATCTTGCAATTAAATCTTCAGCTTTAAAAGATGATGGAATAACTTCTACTTCTAAACCAGATTGAACTAATTCATTTAAAATATTTCTTTTAACACCAAAATCAACAACAACAACTTTTTTATCACTCATCATTGCTTTGTTATATGACATTTCAGCATGATTCCAAGAACCAAATTTATGAACATAAGCTTCTTTTGTAGATACTTGTTCAATATAATTAATGTCTTCAATTCTAGGTGAGGCAGCTAATTGCTTAGCTAATTCATCTTTATCTGAAATAAGAGTTGATGCAATCATCATCATTGCACCTTCGTCTCTTAACATTTTAGTTACGTATCTTGTATCAATTTCACAAATACCCAAAACATTATGTTCTTTTAATAAGGAATCTAAAGTATCTTGTGCTCTAAAGTTAGAATAATCATTATGATAGTTTCGAACTAATACACCTTTACAGTGACAGTTTTTACTTTCCATATCATTATCATTTACACCAACATTACCAATTTCTGGCATTGTAAATGTAACAAATTGTCCAGCATAAGATGGATCAGAGATAATTTCTTGGTATCCAGTTAATGATGTATTAAAAACTATCTCACCAACAGATGTTCCTGTTGCACCAAATGATTTTGCTTCTAAAAACGTACCATTTTCTAAATATATCCATACTTTTTGCATATTAAATCAATCCTCTCTTTATTAATTCTTCTTCATATAAACTATGATAAATTTGATCATAGTCATCTGTTCCTGGTATTAACTTTCTTTTATAACTTTTAAGTTTAGTAATAACTTCAGAATCAGCTTCTTCAAAACCTTTCATGAATTCATCAATCGAAGCAAAAATTACATTTTTAATTTGATTATCAGAACATGTATAGTGGATGAAATCTTCATCCCATAAATAATCTAATATTTGGTGAGCGATATCTGAAAACCTATCTTCATTATTTAAAATAACACCAAAATCATTAGCTAATCTTTTTTTTGTCATCCAAAAAAGTTGTCTTCGATCAGCATTATGGAATTCAATTTCTTCTTCCTGCTCATCTAGAATATCATCAACTTTTTCATCTAACTCATATTCTTTATCGATATCAGCATCTAAAATTTTTTCAATTTCAGCTTCAATACTATGCTTTTCTTTTCTGATTTCAATAACCTCACAAGTGATTAAATCTCTTGTGATTCTTCTTGAAATATATGGTGTATGATGTGTTTTCATTCTCATAAAAATTTACCCCCTAATAATTGTGTCGGCTCTTTCTGGTGAAGTTGAAACAATCCCTACTTTAACAGATGTTACTTCTTCGATTTTCTCAATATATTTTTTTGCATTTTCTGGAAGTGCATCGTAATTTCTAACACCTTCAACTTTATCCCATCCATCAAATTCTTCATAGATTGGTTTAACATTATCTAAATCAGATGGCATATAATCAATTCTTTCACCATTTAAATCATAAGCTACACAGATTTTAATTCTTGGGAAACCATCTAAAACATCAAGTTTCATTAGTGATAATTGGTCACAACCATTTAATCTAGCAGCATGTTTAACAGCAATAGCATCAAACCATCCACATCTTCTACCACGTCCAGTTGTAACACCTACTTCTTTTCCAATATCAGCAATTTTTTGACCTTCGTCTGTAAAATCTTCTGATGGGAAAGGGCCATTACCAACTCTTGTAGTATAAGCTTTAACAATACCAGTTACAACACCAATATCTTTAGGGCTTATTCCTAAACCAGTACAAGCACCTGCACTTACAGTTGAAGAAGAAGTTACATAAGGGTAAGTTCCATGGTCAATGTCAAGTAAAGTTCCTTGAGCACCTTCTAAAAGAATCTTTTTATCTGCATCAATTGCATCCCAAACCATATTAGTTGTGTTTGCAATAAGAGGAGCTAATTCTTTTTTATAAGTTTCTAATAACTCTAATAATTCTTTTTCATTTGGAGTATCAATTTCTAATACATCGAAAATAGCTTTATTTTGTTCAAAGAATTCAATAATTGAAGCTGTTAATTTAGATGGATTTAATAATTCACCTACTCTAAATCCAGATCTTGAAATTTTTTCAGCATAAGCAGGTCCAATTCCTTTTCCAGTAGTACCAATAGCTTTATCGCCTTTTAGTCTCTCTTTAGCTTGATCAATTAAAGCATGGTAAGGTAAGTTTAAATGTGCTTTATCAGAAATAAATAATCTTCCTTCTAAGTTACCAAACTGTTCCATTTCTTTAATAATTGATTCAGGTGATAATACAACACCATTACCAATAATATTAATAGCTTCTGGGTTTAAAACTCCAGAAGGAATTAGGTGTAATGCGTGTCTTACTCCATCAACCCAGATTGTGTGACCTGCATTGTGACCACCTTGTGATCTACAAACCATATCATAATTTTGGGCAAGCATATCAACCATCTTACCTTTACCTTCGTCACCCCATTGTATTCCTACAATTAAATCTGCTTTACTCATGTTAATCCTCTAAAATTTTTAATAAACTATCTGTATAAAGTGCAAAACCTAATGAAGACATTCCTTCACTTGAATACATTCCACCATTACATACTGTTAAGTTATCTTTAATTACTCTATAATAAATACCATCATAATATTTTAATGAACCATAATAAAGTGGCGCAATTATAATATTTGAATAATTTACCTCATTTGCTTTTTTAAGCAATTTTTCTAATTCTTCTTTAATAGATGAAGGAACTAAATCAATTATATCTTTTAAATCATTTATATTTTTAACTTTAATTAATTTGTCTAACCAATCACATTTTAATTTAAATAAAGATGCTATTTCTCCATTTTTAAATAATTCAATATCAAAATTTAATTCTTTAGCTACAAGCTTTGGAATATTAATATTTGATATTTGTAAAATTGGTTCAATATCTAATGATTTTAAAATATCAACTGTTAAATTCATAATATCAGCAATATTATCATGTCCTACCCACTCACAACCAATTTGGTATTCTTCTGTTGATGGATAAGTAAAGATTGGTTGAACATAGAACCATTTTTTATGATCAGTTGTTCTGCCTAGTCTTTTTGAAATAATTCTAACTACATCTAAAGTAGAATCAGCTCTCAATGATACTTGTTCATTCTTTTCATCTGAAAATTTAATTAATTTTTTTTCACATTCAATAGACTGATGTTGTGAATAAGAAAAATTAGGAGTTAGAATTTCTTCAAAATCGCTATTATCTAATATTTCACAAACTTTATTTTCCAAAGCTCTTTTTGCTTTTGCAGATTTACCAAAGTATAATCTACTTCCATTTGGAATTTCGTGTTCAAAAACCATATTTTAGTTTCCTTTAAACAGTGTTGATGCAAAAACTTTATTTGCTGTTCCATCAAATGTTCTAATACCTAATTCATCTAATGCTAACTCAACTGTATTTACAGCCCATGCAGCTTCATAATCTTCAACTAATCCCATATGGTTAATTCTGAAAATTGAAGATTTAATATGATCTTGTCCACCTGCAATATTTACATTATATTTTGTTTTTAATATTTTTCTAATTGCTGGTGCATTTTCTGTAAAGATTGTAGTCATTGCATTAGCAGGAGTATGAGGATAAACTTCACATCCAATTGCAACTAATGCTTCTCTACTTGCTTTTGCTCTTAATGCAGTTTTAGCATATAAAGCTTCAAAACCATCTTCTTTAATTTTACTAAGGATTGCTCCAAGACCAATAATTAAAGTAGTAGCTGCTGTATAAGCAGTTGTATTAGTTTTTTGTTTTTTAATTTCAGATGCAAGATTTAAATAATATCCTACAGGTCTTAAATTGATTTTATCAACTGCTGCATTAGAGAATCCAATCATTGATAAACCAGGAGGAAGCATTAAGGCTTTTTGACTACCTGTAATTACTGCATCTAAGTTTGTTGTATCAACTTTTTCAACACCTATTGCAGTAATTCCATCTGCAACAATCATGATGTCTTTATTGATTTCTTTAACTGCTTTAGCAATCTCTTCAACTGGATGTCTTAATCCTCCAGCACTTTCACAAATTTGGATAAAAATTGCATCAATATCACTATCAGCTTTTATAGCTTCTATTACAGAATCTACACTAACTGGTGTATTCCATTCATTTTTGATTTCAGTGTAATCAATATTAAATGCTTCACAAATTTTTCCAAATCTCTCACCAAACTTTCCTGAGTTAATAGTAAGAGCTTTCTTATGAGTTAAATTAGTTACACATGCTTCCATAGCACCTGTTCCACTTGATGCTAACATCACAGCTTCTGGCATATCAAACAGTTCTAATAATAAATCTCTTGTATCTTTAAAGATAGCTTCAAACTCAGGTGTTCTATGATGAATAGTAATATCAGCCATAGCCTTTCTAACAAATTCTGGTACTGGTGTTGGTCCTGGCGTTAATAGCATTATAATATCCTTATCTTCTTTCTTTATAGCAAATCGTGATATTTTATCTAATAGTTTATTATGAAAAGGTTAAGTTATATCTTACACGATTTTATATAAACTAATTCTATAAATAAAAGGAATAAAATTATGGAATTAGAAGTTTGGTTTACTCTACTTTTAGCATCAGTTGCTATTTCAGTTTCTCCAGGTGCAGGAGCTGTAGTTTCAATGAATTATGGTATAAAATATGGTCTTAAAAAATCATATTCTGCAATTTTTGGACTTCAAACAGGTCTTTTGATTCAAACATTTATCGTTGTAATTGGACTAGGTGCAATTATCTCAAAATCTGTAATTTTATTTACCATAATTAAATGGATAGGTGTTGCATATCTTGTATACATGGGATTATCAAAAATATTTGAAAAAGCTCAAATGCCTGAAGATGGTGAACATCTAAAAGACTATAGTGCAAAAAAAGCATTTATTACAGCCTCTTTTATAAATCTTACAAACCCAAAAGCAACGGTATTTTTAGTGGCTTTTATTCCACAGTTTTTAAATCCTAATGAATCATTGTGGTTACAATTTGCAATAATTGCATGTACTTTATGTATTGTAGATATTATTGTAATGACAGGTTACTCTTCAATGGCATCAAAACTAAAATTCTTAATAAAAGATGTTAAAGCACTAAAAATTCAAAATAGGATTACGGGTTCTTTTTTAATTCTTGCAGCAGTATTTATGTCAACTGCAAAAAAATCATAGAAATATTTAAATTTTAAAAGAGCCTATTTATAGGCTCTGTAAGTGCATTTTATTTTATTTAAAAAAATAAATAGATTATTTCACTTGACATATAGTACTAATTAGTACTATAATTTCACTAAGGAGTTTAAGATGAATACAAAAAGTTTAATAAGTTATGGAAATAGAACAGATAAATCTATGAAAACAATTCTAAGATTAGAGAGAGTTCGTTTAAAACTAACTAATAAAACAATAAACTATTTATCAGAACATGACCTTACATTTAACCAATTTAAAGTTCTAGAAGTTTTATATCATAGAGGAAATTTAAATATAGGTGCAATTACAAAACTTACAATGAGTACTCCTGGAAATATAACAGTAGTTATAAGAAATCTTAAAAGAGATAAATGGATTACATCAATTGCAGATCCAGAAGATAAAAGAGCATCAATACTAACAATTACAAAAAAAGGTATAGATATTATAGAAAAAGTTTTTCCAAATCACGCAAAACAATTAACAGATTATTTAGATGTTTTAGATGATGAAGAATTAGATACTTTATATGATTTATTAAATAAAGTCTATAAAAATAGTTAAAAAAATTTAAGCAAATAGTACTAACTAGTACTATAAATCAAAAGGAATTAAAATGAAATTAGTAAAATTAGGATTAGCTAGTATTTTAGCAACAAGTGCATTATATGCGGGAACTTATAATGTAGATACATCACATTCAAATGTAAGTTTTAAAATCAAACATTTAATGATTTCAAATGTAACAGGAAAATTTGATACATTTAAAGGTTCATTTGAATATGACGAAAAAACAAAAAAAATTAAAAGTTTAAATGGTACGGTTAATGTTCAATCATTAAATACAGAAGATGAAAAAAGAGACGGGCATTTAAAATCTAAAGATTTTTTTGATGTATCAAAATATCCTAAAATTACTTTTTCTCTAAATAAAATAAAAGATGAATATGCTTATGGCCAATTAACAATTCATGGTATTTCAAAAGATGTTAAATTAGATTTTGAAAATAATGGAAGTATTGTTGATCCATGGGGAAATACAAGAGTGGGATTAGCCTTAAATGGTAAAATTAATAGAAGTGATTATGGATTAAAATACAACTCTGTTTTAGAAGCAGGTGGAGTTATGATTGGTGAAAAAGTTAAATTAAATATTGAATTAGAAGGAATTTTAGCTAAATAATTTAGTTAATAAAGGAGAATAAAATGTATCTAATATTTGTATCAAGTTTAAACGAAAACATGAAGTTAGCAGGTGTTTTACAAAAACAATTAGAAGAATTAGGAAAAGAAAGTCAAATAATAAATCTAGTTGATTTAAATCTACCTTTGTATGATTCGTTCAAAGAAGAAAATGATGGTATTCCAAAAGAAATTAATTTTCTTATAGAACAAATGAAAGCTGTGAATGGATACATATTTATTACTCCTGAATACAATTTTTCACTTCCTCCTGTACTAGTTAATACTATTGCATGGGTTTCAAGAGTTGGAGATGATTTTAGAGAGTTATTTGCTTTAAAAACAATTCAATTAGCAACACACTCAGGTGGTGGAGGAATTGATGTAAGTAACGCAATGAGAAATCAATTTGTGAGATTAGGTTCGATTGTAATGCCAAGAGAAATTATAACAACATATCAAACTCCACTTAGAGAAGAAAGTTCTAAGAAAATTTTAAAACAATTTATCCAAATAGCTAGATAAAGGAATAAACATGTTGAAAAAATTAAATAAAGAAAATATGGGAACATCAAATTTAGGATGGTTAGAAAGCCGTTTTCATTTCTCTTTTGCAGAATATAGAAATCCTTTTAATATGAATTTTGGTGTTTTAAGAGTAGTAAACGATGACATTATTCATGCAAAAAGTGGATTTGATACTCATCCTCATGAAAATATGGAAATAGTTTCTTATATAGTTTATGGAGAAATTACACACAAAGATTCAATGGGAAATCAAGAAACTTTAAAAGAAGGAGAAGTTCAATATTTAAGTGCAGGAGATGGAATATATCATAGTGAGCACAATCTTCATGAATCAAAAGATTTAAGACTTTTACAAATTTGGATTATTCCACCCTCACGAGGATTAAAAAAGTTATATGGTTCGTATAGATTTACAAAAGAAGAAAAGAAGAACAAACTTTTAAATATTGTTTCTGCTCAAGAAGGTAATGCAAAAATAAAAATACATCAAGATGTAAATTTTTATGTAAGTTTATTAGAAAAAAACAAAAGTATAGATTTCTCAATAAGTAATAATAAACAAGTCTATTTTATACAAATATCTGGTACTTCATCAATAAATGAAAAAAATTTAAATATAAAAGCTAAAGAAGATTCACATTTTTTATTTATCGAAATGAATAAAGCCTAATTTTTAAGACCTAAATTAAACTATGGTAGAATAAGTGAGAAAAAATTCACAGGCCTTATAAAACATGAAAACAAAAATTCTACTAAATGGTGTTGGACGTATTGGTAAAGCTATTTTAAAACAATTATTACAAAATAATGATTTTGAAGTAGTAGCCATAAATGAAATTAATCCTTATATTGATAACATTGTCTATTCAATCAACTACGATTCTACATATGGAAATATTGAAAGTAAATTCAAAGTTATAGAAGATAATTATATTGAAAATTTTAATGCAAAAATAAAAATATTACATCATACTTCTCTACTAGATATAAAACTAGAAGATATTGATATTATTATAGATGCAAGTGGAGTAAAAGATGATATTCAAGCATTAAAAAAACTAGAGGTTAAAGCTATCTTTTTAACACATCCAAATATCAATGCTGATATTAATATCATATTAGGTGCAAATGAAGATAAACTAGATATTAATATTCATAAAGTAATCTCAACAAGTTCATGTAATGCAACAGCTTTACTTCCAGTATTAAAATTAATTGATGATAAAAAAGAAATATTATGTGCTGATATTGTAACTATTCATCCTTTACTAAACCACCAAAGAGTTCTTGATGGAAGTTTTATAGGAAGTCCTACTAGAAATGTAGATTGTAATTTTGAATTTGGTAGATCTTCAACTCAAAATATTATTCCAAACAAAACAACAACTATTGATGCTTGTTCTTATGTTATAGATAAATTTAACCATGATTTAATTTCATCTAATTCTCTTAGAGTTCCAACTGATACAGTAGGTGCTATAAATGTAACTTTATTTACAAAAGAGAAAACAAATAAAGAAGAAATCATTAGTCTTTTTGAAGAATATGAAAATACACAAGAATTTCCTATATTTTTAAATAACTATGAACCCCTTGTA
>PJEL010000501.1_pt1 | contig 45824 bp, 32 predicted proteins | sample 1853271 | NCBI WGS metagenome assembly PJEL01 (sample SAMN08108733, study PRJNA415343) | Invertebrate metagenome, whole genome shotgun sequencing project. | host: Globobulimina | place: Sweden: Gullmar Fjord | collected 2015-08
GTATGCTTCCACCCTTGGATGCCCCACACCATATGAGATCAAATGAGTGGTGTGAGTACAGGGAAGGTGTCGTCTGGGGCTTTGATGAGGGCTTGAACGAATCCATAATTGATATTGGTTTAGATGTCAATGCTGTGGTAGCTTCTAAATTGCCTGACGGAGCTCGAGTAACACTATATGTTGGTCCTAAGCAGCAAGTTGTTGAACTCGGAGCTACTCAATATCTCAGGGCTGAAATTGCGAGTCCTTTGGATCCTAAAGCAGCTATAGGGAAATACTGGGGATATTCTACACGAATCGCTCGAGATTTGGATGACATGATTATGAATAGTCCGTACCCAGATGGATATGATTTGACCATTGGTACTTCTGAGAGGGGTGAGCAAACACGTTGCTGTTCTTTGTCCCTCCCTGAATATAATCACGCCTTGATTGTCATAGGTGGACCACAAGGTCTCGAATATTGCCTTAGAAATGATTCAAAGAGGTCAGATCATTCAGAACCTTCGACTCTCTTTGACAAATATTTGAATATTTGCCCAGACCAAGGCTCCAGAACAATCAGAACCGAAGAAGCTCTGTTAATGACGATGACATACCTCAAGCCATCTCTTGGAAATTAATAACAATATTTTGGATTAACATGTCATAGAATAACAATATCTTAGAATACGATAAACTGATATATCCATAATGGTCTCGGAGGGAAGAGAAGCGCTTCTCACCGAGAAACATACTCAATATATAGTCAACGTCAGCAAGGTATGAATGAATCAGTCTCTGATCAAGAATGGTGGCAATTATTTTGATTTAAAAGATTTGTTTGCACAGAATAAGACTTCCTTCGAGTTCTATGCGACAGAGCACTTCCGTTTGAGTGGGGTTTACTGGGGGCTTACAGCTCTATATCTAATGGGCACAGAGGACTCGCTGGACAGAATAGACCTCATCAATTGGGTTATGGCGTGCAAGAAAGAATGTGGAGGATTTGGCGCAAGTGAAAGGAACGACCCTCACATTTTGTATACATTAAGTGCTCTGCAGATCCTTGCAATTTTGGATAGTCTGGATCTTGTAGACAAGGACAGAACAATAGAATATATTAGAAGATTGCAGCAAGCTGATGGATCCTTTTTCGGCGATAGTACAGGAGAGGTGGATACGAGATTTACATACTGTGCTTTGGCCTGTCTAAAGATTCTCAACAGGCTTGATGCTATTGATATAGAGAATGCAGTCAAATTCATACAAAAGTGCCAGAACTTTGATGGTGGATATGGGTCTGTACCAGGGAATGAATCGCACGCAGGGCAGGTTTTTACATGTGTCGCGGCTCTAAACATTGCAAATTCTCTTGATAAGGTGGATAAAGATTTGTTGTGCTGGTGGTTGGCAGAAAGACAAACTCAAGGTGGAGGGTTGAATGGCCGGCCCGAAAAACTTCAAGATGTTTGTTACTCTTGGTGGTGCTTGTCCGCGTTGTCAATCCTCAAAAAATTGCATTGGATAGATAATGAAAAGCTATCTGATTTCATTTTAGATTGCCAGGATGAAGTGGGTGGTGGGATATCTGACAGACCAGAAGATGAAGTAGATGCATACCACACGTTTTTTGGCATTGCAGGACTGTCCCTGATGGGACACGGGGGGCTCAAGTCCATAGATCCCACATTAGCTCTGCCCTGTGAGGTAGTAGAAAGATTATAAAGGAAAGAGTTGGAATATTCTTGCGCTTTACAGTTCTATGTTATCAATCAGGCGGACTCGACCGAAAAAGGCCGCCACTGCCACTAATGTTCTTCCGGGCTGTGTCTCTTGCAAAGGCCTCAGATTCCCCGAATCAACAATTGTCACGTAGTCAATTTTTCCATTTTTGGCCTCTATAGAATGTGTAATACCCTCAATAATCTTTGCGGAAGAGCGTCTTTCTCCTTTACAGGATTCCCTTGCTTTTACCAAAGTTTCATAAATTACTGGAGCATCTAGTCTGCTCTGAGGTGTCAATAGTGCATTTCTACTGCTCATTGCGAGCCCATCTTTCTCCCTCATTATATCAACACCTATGATTTTGATTGGGAAATCCAGGTCCCGGACCATGCGCGAAATTACCTTTAGTTGCTGATAATCCTTCTTTCCAAAAAATGCAGCATCAGGTTCAACAATATTAAATAGCTTGGTCACCACAGTTGCGACACCGCGGAAAAAATGTGGCCTACTTTGGGCACAAAGTCCCTCTGATACGCCTTCGACTCTTACCCAGGTACTATGGTTATCCATAGAAGCTGCTGAAGTTGTCTCACCAACCACCATTACACTATCTTTCGCATCCAAAGGTGTAGAATACAGGGTCCCAGGTAGGAATAAGGCATCGCAATCTACACTCCTTAGTTTTTCTTTATCCAATTCCTACAAAGTAAAGTATCGACAATGACGGGGGCATATCCTCCACATGTAATGTACTGTCATATAAACGTACAAGGCTCTTTGGATACACACCAAAGTCTTCATTTTTGGAGAACTGTGTTGGATTGATGTATATGGACACCACAACGATATCACATGTATCCCTATAGTGTATTATATGTATTCAGATCATCTGACACTGTTTTAGGACATGAAATATGGCATCACCACGAAACATACCGAGCAGTCTTTACCAAGGATATATGGCCTTCGTGCAGAGAACCCTGCGAACGTGCCATGTGGTTCGATCGTGTTACTTTCACACTTTACTAGAATAATAAACTTATCTATCGTACCATAGTAGGCACAAATCCTACTTGCAGGCCTGATAATCGACAGTTGCGTGTAAAACTACGCATGTCTTGTTTCGTTTCGAATATCTTCATCTTTTGAAATAGAAAAATCTACTGTATGTTAGTATGTTATACAGTCAGATCTTGCCATTATAATAGTTAAATAGATTAATCTACAGGAGATATGACTCCCTCTTGTAAGAATGTATGAGCTTCTTCTCTCAGCAACCACAGGGAGAGTCCTTCTCGCAAAGTCACAGACCCACTGCTGAATGTCACTTCTCCATGGTCCTTCATCACTCTAACTTGTATGTATGGATCATTCGGAGGTTCTGGATCCGCTGTGAGGTCCAGGCCAACACCTCCCATGCTCGTTGATCGCATATATTTCGATAATAGTTTGGAATACTCTTTGAAAAAGTGCTGTTCCTGTGGAGTCAAGTTTGATTTGACTTGCTCAGGAAGAACTCCATGAGTCCACCTCAACTCTCGTAGTATATCAATCCGTTTCTTTACATACGCCATTAGAAGCCTCTTGTTTCTAAGAATGGATGTATGGTAAACCATGACTTCTGTAGCCTCTGCTTCGCTACCACGCCACATTAGGGATTGGCTGTCATTGCTTGCCTCTTGTGACTGTGTGCCATTCGATATATTTTCTCTATGCCGTTCTAATGCATTACTGAAGGGAATATATATAAATAGTCGGAACGTTAAAAACAATCACACAAAAGCAAAACACAACTAGGACAACAAGAGCACATACTTGAATACAGCTGTCAATTGATCATGCTGCAATTGGACCTCATCCAGGACACTACGAAATGCTTCGTCCTGTACATATCATATCATAAAGATTATAGCGTCAACATACTCAACAAGAGCATACAACAGTATCAGGGATGTATGGCAAGATATTCAACCTCTAGGCTCACAACATACATTAAAAACTGGAATACTCTCAGCGGGAATTTGAGCTACCTCACCCAATAAATCATACCCCGTTTTACAAAAAGCTTGATGTGACATATTTTCCAGGTACAGGGAGCTGTTTGAGTTTTTACAACAGTGTTAACAGAAATGCAGTTTAAAAACCGAACCGCTACTGGTATCCATTAACTCTCTAAATATAAATAGGAATACGAAGATCAATGAAAACTATTGTTTCATAATGCGTTACAACTTCTATGAACGCAAATCTTACTCAATCGCACCATCGACGGTGAGAGATCAAAGGAAACCTCACCAGGTACGTTCCTCGTCCATGTACATGGATTCAGCTACCCGATTCACTCTTTTACAATCAATACGATTCAAATGGTACATGATACAGGTAAAAATTAGAATCATTATCGAAATAGCACCAGAAGGAACAGGCACTTGCAACCGTAGAACCGTGCACAAGCAAGGGCATACGAATATTGTTAGATAACAAGGCAGTGCTTACTTGTCGCTCAAATTCGTTGAACAGACATGGAAGAGTTTTGGAATGCGGCTCAAAAGGCAATGGATATGGCTGTAGAGACGGCTGAGAGTGTCTCAAAAAAAGGAAAGGAATTTGCTGCAGAGTCTGCAGAAGAAGCGACACGACAGTTTAGGAACCTTCAGGAGAGACAAAAGGCTTTTGTAGCTAGCAGTACCAGAAGAGCTGACGAATCCATTGCAGCTCGTGTATCAAGAGAAGATATGCAAAGAGAAATGGAGGAATATGGGATAACGGATGCATTCATCGAGGGAGTAAAGCAGCTGGATTATAGCACCTTTAGGGATTTCCACCAGTCAGCTGAAGAGAGCACAGGATCTGCAGAGAAAAAGTTGAACAAGTGGCAGGAGCGTCACGCTTTGCTCCTCGTAAAGAACGTAAAAGAAATAGATGAATTGAGGTTTGTACTTTGTCCAAAGTATATGAATGACAGCCAGTTTTGGGACACATACTTCAAAGTAATGAAGAACGATTTGCCAAACATTACCTTCTCGTGGAAGGAAGGAGACGCACTGCCACGCCCATATTCTGAATCCAAGCAAGAAGCAACAGCATCACTGGACTTCTTAGAAGACCAATTCAAGAGTTTTGGGGAGAAGGCCTCGTCTGCTGTTTTCCGAGCTGGTGCTTCAGCTGGTGTAGACATGTCCAAATTGCTATCTGCTATGGATCTATCTGATAAAGCGAATTCAATTGATATGAAGGAAGCAGGGCTTGACACAGATGTATCTGATAGCAGCACCCAACAGAAGCAAACACTCTTAGATGCTGATCCAGATCTTGAGGAATACTTGGGTGACATGTATGGTGGAGGCGACAATGATTGTGATGATGCGGAAGACTCTGATTTGGATGAGTACCTGAATGAGTTGACCAATAGTTCTAGAAAAGATGATGACGCTGTAGAGCAACAGGAAGATGGCCTGAATGATGATGACCTTGAAGCACTTATTCAGGGTGTAAGTGATGATTGATGAGGTTTGTCAGGGAAATGGTTTCGTCTAGTTGAATGAATAGATCTATATACTCTAGAGATCCTATAGGATACTATAGGATAGCTAGTAGTATTTCATTGAAAAAAATTTCACCTTTAAAGGTCGTAGATCCGACCCTCCCGTCGGCTGGCAATCTCGATGGGAGGATTTCTCCATGGCCATGCATTCCCATTTATATGGGAAGGTCCAATGATAATCTACCACGCGTGGTAGATTTTGATATGATAGGTCACGCTCTGGCCAACTGTGGCACATTTAATAATTTCGTTATTTCACCTCGGAATTTTCATATTAATTTCGTTACAATGATCGCTCAACAGACTTTGAACATCAGGTACGCCTTCATTCTCTTACTTGGGGCCTTTCCCCTGACATGTCCAGCTCATGTTCACGGAACTCAATTTCCGCCTCTGACTTCAAGAAGGTCATACCATTTGTACTTTTATTGTTATTGAATAACTATTGGCAACAGTTTTCGGGATTTTGTCCCATATGCGACGCATTGAGACTCTCCCACATGTCGACCCCAGCAACGCTAACGTCGAGTTTGATTTTGCAGTGTTACCGGCGGAAGGATCGCTTCTCAGAAGCAGGTATGTCTTTTTCTAATTATGGCTTAAGTGCAGCAATGTGTGCACGTGACTAGGACAAGAGTAAGTCCCTACTACGCGACCTTCTCTCTATGCCTTATCTGTAGTAGAGTTTTGTAGTAGGAGGCATTGTTCCCTAGTAGGGCGAGTCCACAGTGAACCATGCTACCCATATGATACTATGGTTTCTAATATTACCTATTACGCTTCATATGTAGACCAGAGCCAGTCGCCGTGTGATGGTTGTCCGTGCTGAGGCCCCAAGAGCCAAGGGAAGTGGTGGACAGAAGTCCCAAAAGGGACGCTGGAAAGGAATTGACGCTGATCAGGACATGTCTGACGACCAGCAAGATATCCAACGTGGACGTCAGATGGTTGACTCCCTTTTCCAAGGAGGACAGGCAATGGGAGGAACCCACAATGCCATCATGTCCTCTGAAGAGTACCTCTCCCAGGCAGCCCGCTCTTTCAACAACATCGAGGATGGATTCTACATCTCTCCAGCTTTCTTGGACAAGATCTCCATTCACGTAGCCAAGAATTTCCTCGATCTCCCAAAGATTAAGGTTCCATTGATTTTGGGTATTTGGGGAGGAAAGGGACAGGGAAAGACTTTCCAGTGTGGTCTTGCTTTCAAGAAGCTTGGAATCTCCCCAATTGTCATGTCTGCTGGAGAACTCGAGTCCGGAAATGCCGGAGAGCCCGCCAAGTTGATTCGTCAGCGTTATCGTGAGGCATCTGATATCATCAAGAAGGGTAAGATGTGCTCTCTTTTCATCAATGATCTTGATGCTGGTGCTGGACGTATGGGTGATGCCACTCAGTACACTGTGAACAACCAGATGGTTAACGCCACATTGATGAACATTGCCGATAACCCAACCAATGTTCAGCTTCCAGGAGTGTACAAGAACGAGGATATTCCACGTGTTCCAATTATTTGCACAGGAAATGATTTCTCTACCCTTTATGCCCCTCTCATCCGTGATGGACGTATGGAGAAATACTACTGGAACCCAACTCGCTCTGACCGTATCGGAGTTTGCACTGGAATTTTCCAGTTCGATGATGTTGATCCAAAGGATATCGAGACCTTGGTTGATGCATTCCCAGGACAGTCCATTGACTTCTTCGGTGCCCTCCGTGCCCGCGTATATGATGACAAGGTCCGTGACTTCATTACCAACACTGGGGTGGAGAACATTGGTGCCCGCCTTGTCAACTCTCGTGAAGGAAAGGTCGAATTCGAGAAGCCATCCATGTCCCTTGCTACCCTCATGAAGTACGGAAACTTGATCGTCGAAGAGCAGGAGAACGTCAGACGCGTGCAGCTTGCAGATGAGTACATGTCAGGTGCCTCCCTTGCAGGATCTGGTGGCAGCTCCCTCCCAGAGGCATTCAGCGACTCCTAATTTGTTGTTTTATGGTTGTCATGCTTCCACATTTGTGGATGCAACATCGTTCGAATTATGTAAAAAGTGGTAGTTATATCTTCTATCCAAGGCTGATTACAGCCTACGATAGGCTGGAAAACATCAATCTTACCAAGCTAACAAGACAGTCATAATGTCAACACACCCTTGTACATGTATGAAGGCATGCATTTCGTGGAATGACACTTAGGTCTGTCATAGTATGGATGGGGTCCGTGGTCAATATTTTGGCCAATCGGGAGCATCCAAGAATGAAGAGGCTCTTGTTCATTTTTGCATTTCAGAATGAAATCGCAATGGTACACAATTTGCTATGTCAAATATAAATATTTGGTATTGAAAGAGAAATATCATATCATATTACCTGGGATCTCAGTGTCTCAGAACGACGTCAGAATTTGAATTTCAACAACGTCATTGTTCACACCTTTCTGCCTTCTACATGGTGAAGGCTTTTTCGGTTCGCTTTGCTGCTTTTCAAATTATTTAAGTGAAAATGTCCGGAGCAGATGGTCATGGTGGCAATGGTGGTGAAAAAAATGCAAGGAAAAGACCTGCCACACCGAACCCTTCCACAACGGTTTCTTCTTCAGACTCTGAAGAAGAGATGAGACAAACAGAATCTGCAGAACAGAGGAAAGAACCTAGAATGACTTTATCCAATAAGAATGATCAAGAAGAAACTTCTGTTTCGGAAAAGGAAGAGAACCCTGAGGATCAAGAAACTCCCAAAATTGACAAGCAGGAAGCTCCTGCAGTAGAGGAGCAGAGGGTACCAAGTAGAGACTCTTTGTTAATCAAACCCCTGACACAAAAAGAGAGAGAAGTTTTGTCCAGGAAATTGGATCCTATCGAAATGGAGGCACTGATCAAACAATTCAACACTGATGACGAGATTGTCCGAATAGGGCACAGGTACAATAAGCTGATTAAATGCAGTGTTCATATCTCCACAGCAATGTCTACAGTACTGTTTCAAGTGCCAGAATACGAGACAGTAAAATTCACGAAGAGGCGGCTAGTGAAGTACGGCCTTGGAAAAGGGGTATTCCTTTCCAGTATTGATACGATTTACCTGGAAGTTCAATCTGACAATGATACTGGGATAGAAACAATGATTATGCCAGAAACCAACACGGACATGCTTGAATGCTTCCTGTACAACCTTGGGTTTAGAGCTGGTAATCAATACAAGATAAGAATGGCTTTCAAATCGAATAAGGGAGATCAGGCTGCAGAGCAGGATTTAATTGAGGATGCGAAAAAGAGGGATACCCCAAATGCGATCACCGATTTACCTCTAAACGAAGACCCTCAGATCAAAATGTATCAGATGGTTTTGCAAAGTATCTTAGATGATGATGTAGAGTATAAAGTTCTAAGCTCAACGAAACCAAAGGTTGATGCCAAGTCCTCGGAAGCGACACAAAGATCCAAGCAATCTCAGGCTAAGAATTCAAATCGTTACGGTACCAAGTGGACTCAGGAAAGATTAAGCACTTTCATTGAATATGTTACAAAAGGTGATTTCAAAAAGAGTCTTTATATTAAAGGGAAGGAACTCATGGTGCAGAAACCAGATTTGTTTCCAGTTGACAGTGAAGACCGTAAGAAAGGTTTTGTCGGTGGCGATTTTCGGGATAAGTGGACAAATATTATTGGCTCGAAAAATGTCCGTGGATTTTTCAATCGCAAGACAGCTAAATGTGATAGACATCGACTAAGCCAAACAAGAACACTTGTACTTGAAGAACATCAAATTCAGATGATTGAAGAGTATCTAAAAACTCAGGACGAGTATGAAAAGCCAGAAACCCCTGAATGACATTCTCCATATAAATGCCATCTGTGAGTCTGGAAATAATCTTTCAATCATTTGTTGTTTTGTTGAAGTATATTGTACACAAAATCATAGCAAGCTAATGTGATGGCTGCTGCCGGTGCTGCCTTGAGCACACTAGGCAATGCTCCCTTGTAGAATCCTCCAATGCCTTCATAATGTGCAATCTCATGCAAACAAGATATCATAGACCTCGAAGTAGAGATCGGAATCCTCTTCCCGTACGATATAGATCTCTCTAATCCGGCCACCTGAAACCTTTTTTTTACAACATCTAGAGGATGTGTTCCTAATTTTGCTACTGTCCCCGCAGCGAGTCCTGAAAAGAAATTTTTCAGTGTTCTATTACTGTCCCCGCTGTCAACCCTATTTGCTATCTTCAAAAAGGCATCATAGAGACCGAACTGCAGAGCTGCATATGGCATGATCTCCAGAACAGTCACCCCCACTCCACGGTATAATCCTCTCACTCCACTGTCTCTGCAAATACCTCTCACCGCATCCCTCATCCCACTATATATTTTGGGCTCCCCCTGAGCTGCTAACGTCGTTCTAAGTAAATCAAAGGGGTAGCTTGCAATAGTCCCTGCAGCACCAGCCAGAGCACCACTTATGAATGGCTCTGCTGGGTGATTTCGAAGTCCAAGACTACTAGCTGCTTTTTTAACCTGCTCCAGGGCTACAAACTGAACCGCTGTGTATGGAATAGCGAGTAGTTGTCCTGGAACAGTACCTCTCCATAGACCTGACATGCCCTCCTCTTTCAAAATTGTAACGAATGCCTGATGTAATGATGTATACTTACTGTGACCAGTACTACCGATGACTGATATCGGCTCCAGTTGAACCTGAAATCGTATTTTCATCACATCTAATGGTCCCACCAGGAACCTAGACACCGCTCCTGATATTGCACCAGCAACAGCAGAAACAGCTGCCTCGCTCCGATGCCTCTGGGCAGGGGCATTTCCCTTAGTTTTTGCAACTTTTTCAGTTTGAATCATGGCAACAACCCCTCTAAAATCCGCTGATAATCTGAAGCGTCAGCCACAGACTTCCACTGAAACACACACGGTTAAAATTATCATCCAACAAGAGTGTAATCATGCATTATCATTAAATGTAGAAACAATTTCTGGAGAAAGGAATTAGTTTTGCGGAATGAGTGATAAATACAGTATTTGGCAATCTTGTGCATCCTCGTAATCTTCAGACCAGTTGGTCCACTGGACAGCTGCAGGTGCAGGAGAACAACAACGGCAACAAATTCTTCAAATTACTTCCATAGAACGTACACATGGAATGATTTAATTTATTAATGAATTATGTTTGTAAATATATGATTAATTCCTACATAATCATGGTTTTTCTCAAAGTGGACAATTTGAATCTCGTCACCTCGTCGTGACATTCTTGCATATCTGTTGTTGAATCACTGAAACTTTTTCCAAGTTGAGCAGAATGCTCCTCAATATTTCTTGCTGTATTTGTCTCGAGGGTGGGAATGCTGGTTGGGGCTGCTTGCCCTGTGGCCACGTTATGCATATTGCTTGCCTTGACAGGGTTTTCGAATCTCGAGCGGGGTCTCGAAATGCTCGGCATCAATCCAAATGTCCTCTATGTAATGCTTCAATAAAGTCCCGTCATGTGACCAAGTTATTCTTTACAGAGGCTGCTGAAGTAGACCTGGAGCATGATGATTCTAGTAAGGGTGATCTGAGTACAAGCAGCAATGTACTCAATCTAAAGGCGAGGATATCTGAACTCGAAAATAGTATGAAGCACCTAAAAGAAATCCTCCAAAAGGAGGAAGAAGATAGAGAAGCTTTTGAGAAGCAGGTTCATGAACTCTCAGCAGAACTAAATAGGTTCCAACAGGAATCAGGTGCAAAACTAAAGAGTATCCGTAAAGAAAGGGATGCATACCTGCATGACGCAAAGGTACTAGAAAATAAATTGTCAAATATCAAAATAGATCTTGAGCGAGAGCGAGTCTACGCTGCCAGGCAGGTGATAGCACTAAACCTTGACTTGACAGGAGAAGCTCTCATGCGGAAGTTGAAGAATACCGATAACTCAAAGGAATGGGTGTACGAAATCCTCGAAAGCAGGAACAAGAAGATAGGAAGCTTACTAAGCAAAGTGGATAAGCTTGAGAAAGAAAACAGATTACTTCAGATGTCAGCCAAAACATCCGCACAGAATCAAGGCAGAGAGAAATCATTGCTGCGACAGATAGAAAACACCCCACCAGAGACTTATAACCAAGAAAAGTCCCATACATGTATTTGGGATGCAGACGTTGTAGGGTTAGGAAGATGCCAGGGTGGTAAGCGAAGACGAAGTGAAACTGTAGCGGATTCTCCAGATGAAATAGTGATTTTAGATGATAGTGAGGACAATACTCAGCATTCAGATGTATCTATGTACGGTAAAAACTCGTCAAAGCTGCTATCAAGGGCAGGACCAAGCAAAATGGCGATGAAAACTGCACCCGGCCCCTCTTTTATACACAAGTCAAATCTAGCTACTACAGGCCTTGATGATACCAGTACTTTCATCAAAAGGGTTCCTGACGGCAAAGGACGATGGAAACAAGTATATCAGAATCATCCTCTTGGCCTGCAGGAAGCAGGCCTGAGAAAACCGAAAGGAGCGTCTTCAGGAAAGACAATAGCAACATTTTTCAGGAAATGAACAATTGTTATCGTGGTTTCTTATGGAATGTGATTTGGTTCTAGAGGCCTGTGGAAAGAGCTGACGGATATCAACTGACACTTGGTGTTTACGATGGATTGTACTTTGCTAATTTACAAAATGTTATGAAATTTATTTATGGTGCAAGGCGACGTGGATCTCTTGGGAACATTGATGTTTTTCTAATATTGTTCAAACCACAAAAGAGCATGACAACTCTTTCAAGACCAACACCAGCTCCCCCATGAGGATATGCTCCACATTTAAATGCATCAAGATACGACTGTACCTGGTCTAAAGGAATGCCATGTGTCTCTGCCCGTTGTTGAAGCAGTGCTGGGTCATGGATTCTCTGTGCACCTGATATGATCTCCTCGCCCCTGATGAAAACATCGAAGGAGGCAGAGTAGCGATCATCCTCTGGGTCGGGCATTGTGTAGAATGGGCGGATTCCCAAGGGGAACTTGTGCAGAATATAAAAATCTGTCTTGTATTTTTCTTTCACCAGGCGTCCGAGGGTACGCTCCATTTCCGTGTTGAGATCTTCAAATGGATCAACCTGGTGGCCTGCATCCTGGAGCATCTTAATACCCTCTGCAAATGTGATCCTCAATGTCTCAGGGAGATATTCAAGCGGCTCACAAGGATATTGCTCACTGATCACGGCAAGATCCTTTCCAAATTTAGTCTGAAGACCCTGAAACATGTAAACAAATAGGTGGTCAAGTACGTCAAGAACTTCATGATAAGACTCAAAAATGGCCATTTCCATATCCAGTCCGATGAACTCAGTCAGGTGCCGATGCGTGTTCGAATATTCTGCTCTAAAAACGGAACCGATCTCGAAAACACGTGTCAAATCACCACAAATAGCCATCTGCTTATAAAACTGTGGACTCTGTGCAAGACAAGCTGGACGGCCCATGTAGTCCACATGGAACACTGCTGCTCCACCCTCTGATGCCCCTGAAAGCAATTTAGGGGAATGAATCTCGATGAAATCTCGAGATAATAAGGCTTCTCTGAACAGCTGACAGACCGCACTCTGAATCTTGAAGATTGCTTGGTTTGCTGGAGTTCTGAGGTCAATAACTCTGTTGTCCAATCTGGTGTCTTGAGATACTGAAGCCATTTGCTCCCCTCTATCCAACGCCTCTTTGATTTCATTATCACTTCGACAAGCATCAGCTAAATCAAATGGGAGGTTTCCTGCTCGACTTATGCAACGAATCTCAGTCACCTCAAGCTCAACATCAGATTGAGAGCAACTCTCCACATTTGACTCTTTCACAACCCCACCGACATCAACAATCGACTCCTTGGGAATATTACAAGCATATTTCACCATCTGCTTGCTTACGGTCTCATCATTGACGAAAAGGATTGCCTGCATTGTTGCTGTTTGCTGGCGCAAGATGACAAAAGCAGACTTTCCCTTTCCTCTCACACCGTGCAGCCTCGCTCGGACAAGGATCTTTTGTCCAGCAAGAGTGGAATTGACTTGTCCTACGGGAGTCCAAACTCTGTTCGTTCTTTCCCTGCTCTGCACCATTGGTGGGTCGCCATACATTTCCTTCAGAGGATCTTCTGGATCAGGCTGTGTCATCAGGGCAAGTTTCCGAGCCGCTTCAGCAGCCTAAAAAGCATTGAAAACATTCAGATTAGATATGATGCTGCATATGAGATGATCGAGTAGCCTACATACCTTTGCCGCGGCTTTCGCTGCCTCTTTTTTAGCTTTTTCGGCAGCTTTTGCCTTCTTTTTGGCCTCGCGCTTCGCTGCAAGCTCTGGATCAACGTCCTGAATGATAATCAATTACATCAGAAACACATCGCAAGAATCATTCCACATCTCGAGGCAAACTATTCAAGGACCAACCTTGACTTCCATCGCAGCCATCTCTTGGGTGGCTTCTTCAGCACTCATTGTGTGATTTCTTTGTTCGTAAAGATATAAAAAATATGAATTAAAATATCAATACATGTACGAAAATGCGCACCCAACTGGTAATCGATCGAGTAGAGCCTAGCCTAGGCCTGTGACAGGCAGCTGTCTCATGAGACTCTCGAGATTTCAAGCTGAAAGAGGACTCTCTCCGGGATTTCGTAATATTTTTAGAAACCTATGGAATAAGGATATAAACATAGATGTAAAATTCGTAGATACCATGAGAATTATTTCATTCATAGACCAAAGACTGTCTGCTGAGACCCACACGTCTGTGGGAACCACAAGCACCTTTTTTCGCTCTCAACAGCACAGGCGTGGGTATTGTCCCGTGAAATATACTACATTTAGACAAAAAATGAAATATAAAATAGAGATCAGGTGCCACTCTGATTTGAACGAGAACAACCAGCCTCTTGGTCCCGATGGCCTGTCCCCTGCAGACTTACCAACGTGGATTGCGTGCAGAGAGAAATTAGTCAATGTTGGGATGAGTGTAGAGGACGCAGAAAAAGCAATGGTGAGAGGTTTTGGTTGGGGTAGCCAGGCGTATTGGTGACAAGAGCTTGTTCAAGAAAGTCCATCTGTAGAGGCAATAGAATCTGTATTCGAATATCTGAATGATCGCATTGGGTTAGAAAAGGATTCTGACAAAGCGGAAGTGATACAAAAGTTTCCTGAGCTTCTCCAAGTGAAACAAAGCCTGATGGAAGAAAATGTGACAAAGCTTGAGAAGAACTTCTTCCTGAAGGGTAAAGCCCTTGCCATGTCTCTCAAGAGGAAGCCAAGAGTTCTGGGGGCTACAACTGACTGTGAAGGAGATTGCGCTGGGGACTGTACAAGATGTTTTGCACAGTTCTAAATAATCCACAGTGCACTTGCATTGAAACAGGCAAGCTTGATCAAGCTTCATGGTTCATGAATTCATGGTTCGAACCACCTCCGAAGAGGCCATGCATGACTTGCATGTAAGGCACGAAAATAAAAGAAGCCATTGACTATTTTATCATGAATATCCTAGCTATTCATTTATTCACATTTTCATTATCATTTTATTGATATTGCAACAGAAATAACGCCTTCTCACTGTTAAATTGGCATGTATAAACAGCACCGCATGCCAGAAGTTTACAGTTTATGAATCGTCAATCACTCATATAGGTCTTTGTCATCATGGATTTAAGTGAGTTAAGAAATTCTCTGTCTCTGAGAGATGTGAGGGTTCCGACAGGTGTGGAGAGGCCTGGTCAATGGGAGAGAAAGAATGTGGCAGTCGAAATTATTCAGAAACATAGGCATAGCACTTGCGAAGAGAGTCAGCTACTGATAACGATCTTGGAAGCTGTTTTGGAGACTCTAGGAGAAGCTGGCATGAAACCTTCTCCCACTGCAATATTTGCCTCATTGCTGTCTTTCCTTGAAAAGCATGAAGGGAGCTCCAACTCTGCAGTGTTGGCTGCAACATTCTCTGCGTTGTCCATGATTGTGCCAAAAATTCCTAATGCCGTACTCAAATCAAAGAGTATGGAATGCATGAAACATACTTTGCGTGCGATTGACGATGGTGGGAATGATGAGCGCTTGACAAAGGCTGTTATTCCATGCATGGGACACTTCATCTCAGTCTCTGGACCAAATGATTGGGCTGCGATGTCTCCGGGATATACGTTTATTCTATCTAAAGTATCAGATGAAGATGCTAAAACACGAAAAAGGGCCCAAGATGCGCTGTTAGAGATACTGTCATCGTTTCAAAAGTCAGGAGGGCCACAGCATGCAGTCAAGAATCTTTTAGAACTATCCCAAACGATTCTTTTAGGGCCAGAAAAAGCGGCACATGAAGCTGCTCGAGCATCAAATAAAGAAAGGAGAATGGCAGAAGACAAGATACGAGCTGTAGTTTCAAATGCATTGGCTTTCTTGGGGAGTCTGAAGCAAATTATTCATGTTTTACCTGAGGAAGCTGTGCAGCAGGTATGCAGTTGTATTCTCTCCCTGTATCATTTACGACAGGCTTTGCTGACGAAAGCAGCAACAGAGGTGCTATTGGTCCTCTGTGACGAACCTTCTGAAAATGTAAGTGCCAAGTCCCTAGAGGAAATTCTAAAAGCCTTGCTATCAATCAATGCTCTTTGGGGTACAAATGATGCCATGTTGGAAATGTCTGTCATAAAGCTGATGCAATCATTGGTACTTGGTATTCAAAACAAAAAAGGAAAGTCGGACTATTTTGCCGCCAAGGTCCTGCATCTGTTGGTACCACAACTTGCCTCTCATGTGGAAGGTGTGGCTAGAGCTACTTCTGATGCTATGGCTGGCATCATACGAAATACTGTCGACGAGGAGGTCATACTCGCCGGTATTTCAGGTCAAAGAGGCAAACCAACTTCATTAATTAGCATTATTTCGGCGGTTGAAAGCTCTTTTGGGGCTCAATATTTTGCATCATGGGAGCTATGTCTTACAGTTGCTCAGGAATTGATCTCTCGGTTAGGTAGACATGGTTCGCCCTTGGCTTCAGGTCTGATACAGAAAATTGGCCAAATATGCGCGGGAGCTGATGATGTAATTGCAGCCTCAGATGAAATAGAAGTTTCAAGGATCACAGAAATTGCCCAGAGCACCCTAGGTGTCTGCATAAGATCACTTGGAGCTGATGTTGTCTTGGAGCATCTTCCACTTGATATTGAGGAAGCATTAGATGGCCAGGCTGAAGGAAGAACATGGCTCATTCCATTACTAAAATTACACATGAAAGGAGGCGAAGTGTCATTGTGGTTGACAGATATCTATCCCCTTATTAAAAAGATTGAGTCTCGAAGAGCAGCAATGGAACCCTCTGCTAGACAGATTGGTACTCTCTATGCACTGGAACTGCAGCTTTGGAGCACACTTCCTTCTTTCACAAATTGGGCAAAGGATATCCCAGAAAGTTTCAGGTATGTTTATCGTTTAAAGATTTATGACCGTGTTTCTGCATATGCCGATGACGAAAGCATTGATAAAATTCGTTGTTGAGATCCAAATAGCTTGCTGTGATGAGGAACCATCAATATTGTCACTACCACTGAGGCTTTGTCATATAACTGAGTTTCGAGATTCGTAAAATACCTTTTTCATACTTGTTCTTCATCTGCAGTGATTTGAGTAAGGTGGTTGGGCCTTGCTTTCAAGAAAGAGAGGATATCAGGCTCTACATCAGTCAGTCAATTCAAACAATATGCTCACAGACTAGGGCAATTTTGATACACCAGAATTCACAAGAGATATCGCCAGATCCGTGTTTCAAGGAGACATTGGAGGAACTTGATGAGGATGAATACAATGATACTTTTGAGGATCATCAATATTTATCACTTTGTACATCTTCAGAAGGGCAAAAGAGATTGCATGCTTTAAATGAAGAATCCAAAAACTGGATACCTATGCTGTTGAATGCATTCATAGATGCAAATAACTTGATGAAAAATAACATTCAAAAGGCAATATCTTCCTATGTCTGCCTGTGCGACAGCGCGTTGGTGAATACTGTGTTCAAGTCAGCAGTAAACAGGATAATCAAAGTAGTACACCAGCTCAAATCGGGCGAGTTAGGCAAAGATGCCGTTTTAGATGGGGGAGACTCGGATATTGAGAGATATTGTACATATTTAGAAGCGGTTTATGCTCTTCTTGGTGGCTTGGATGAGAAGGGTCTGAGCATAGTTTTCCAAATGGCATCAAATGGCATCAACGAAAGGGAACCCGCTCTGCAGAAAAAGAGCTACAAGATCTTATATTACATCGTTGAGAGTCGGCCAGAGTTTTACTCTCCAAAATGTGAATCCATTATTGATTTAATGGTGGATGCTGGATCAACTGCGATGTCAGCATCGCGAGGATTTAGAATTAAATGCCTGAAATCAGCGATTCTTCACCTGTTAGATGGAGAAGATGGTAGAGTTGATTTGAAGCATATACCTTCAATCCAGGCAGATGGACTGGATGTTTCCAATCTCAGTGGCACAGATACAGTGAGGGTCATAATGACTCCAATGATATCAGAAATTGTGCTTAGTATCAAAGAGTCCAATAAAAAGACGAGAGCTTCTGCATATGACCTATTAATTGAGGTTGCCAATGCCATGGATGGACGCAATCCAGTTGATGGGGTGACTTCTCTGGTACATTTAATTTTGGGTGGCCTGGTTGGAAGCACTTCACAAATGGTGTCTGCGACTGTGATGGCCCTCGCAAGAATTCTTTTTGAATTCACTCCTCAGATGATGCCCTTGATCGATGAGCTTTTGCCGGTGGTCTTCATGCTCTTGAGATCCAAATCACGGGAAGTCTTAAAGGCAGTCCTTGGGTTTTTGAAGATTATAGTTATGAAAATGGACTCTGATACTTTGGCTCGCTATACACCAAATATTCTTGAAGGAATACTCAATTCTACAGAAGATTCGAAGAATAAGTTCAGGCACCGTGTACGTGTGATCCTAGAGAGACTTGCAAAAAAGGTTGGATTTGAAATTCTTGAGAAGAACGTGCCTGAATCACACAGGTCTTTGTTAGTGCACATACGCAAGCAAATGGCCAGGAAAGATCGAAACAAACTAGCAAAGTCGGAGATAGACTGGGATGAACAATCGTTTGCCACCTCGGTATTCAGCAAAAGTGGGAAATCTGCTGCCCTCTCTACAAAGTCCCATGCCTGGAAAAATGACATGCTTTCAGATGATTCACGAGGGAAATTCGGCAGACAAGCAAGGACAGAATATAGCTCTAGAACTCGAAAGAATTCAAAGCTGCAAGATCTAAGCCCCGAAGAAACCTTCAACCTGCTGGACGCATCTACATCTCGTAGAATGGTAGGTATGAATGTCAGGAGGTCTGGCCACATGGAGAAGGAACGCAGCGAGGAAGACAAAATTATGTTTGCACAAGATGATGAAGGAAAGCTAATCATAGCAGAAGAGAAAAGCGATACCAAGAAACGCGGACGAGACGAATTTTTGGATGGGTTTGACTCTGATGACTCTGACATCGAGGATATTAGAAGCATCCATGGTGCAAGTTTGGCATTGAAGGGATCAACATCCATCGCCAGAGCAAGCTCCTATGCAGGTATAACTAGATCATTAGGACCAGATTCTGCGGGAAAGAGGAAAAAAATTGAGAGGGGATCCAATCATACTGGTGATAGATTCAAGGCCAAGTCAAAAGGAACAAGAGGGGATGTTAAAGGAAAATCTGCCATCGAACCGTATGCATATTGGCCATTGGATAGGAAAATGCTCAATAGACGGCAGCAGAAAACAAGATCAGCGAAGCGAGGACTTGATAAAGTTGTCAATGCAGCCAAAGAGGGAGCCTTGAAAGGCAACACACGAAACAAGGCTCGGTGACCAGAATGTTAATGAACAAGGTTTAGTGACCCCGTGCCAGTAGCTTTGTCCTGCGATAGAAGCATTTTCCTAAGGAAAGACTATCATTGTCTTTGTGCTCAATAGGGGCAGAAATCCTCACCCATGGACATGGGTATCGACCAATTGCAATCGATGATGAACATGCCATGATGGCCATATATGGCCACGTTATCGATTTGACCAAGTCGTACTGATCTCCGACACTAATATTTCGTGCTTGACATACATCGAATGATAATTTATTTTTTTAAATACTAGTATATTATAATATATAATGATTATGTGTAGTCATCAATCAATATAGGAACTCAGAGAGATTTAAATCTGCACCCATGCCCCAAAGGAGTGAAAAACGAGGTGGTCACACACATAAAGCTTCGGAATGGGTGCGGAAAAACGTTATATTCGATCACAAGAGAACTGGAAATGTCTTAGAAGTATATGCTGCAACAATATTTCCGATAGAAGACAGGGTTGTGTACAGTTTGCTCACCCATCCCGATGGCCACGAAATATTTTCAGGCATTACAGCGTGTGTAAAGAGGAAAATCTTGCACAATGATGGCCGTGGTAATATGATATTGGAAGTATTTAACAAGTCTGATTGGAATGTGCTAGGTTTAGTCAAGGGACATGTCATCAGCAAGCTCTTGGTTGAACAGAACCTCAGTGAGCAGGAGATGCATTTCGGTATGGTACCGTCCTCGTCGCAGATGTTGAGTGATCTCTATGGCTTTTGGAAGGTGTATGATTTATGTCACTCGGATGTCCAGAAATTCATAGCTACTGAAGAATCAGATGCTCCAGACTCCTTCTGTGGGACCAAATTTCGCAGCTTTCATCAACAAAGTTTAACCACTTTGTATCAAAGGTTTGAGTTTAATGATGATGTGATACCAAATGTATTGAGAGGTCCTGTCAGTAGGACTGCGCTGAGACAAATAAGACACGTTTTTGAAGATCTGATTAAAGAAATCTGGAATATCAAAGGAAATAGGGCAACATTAGCTCCTTATATGAGCTCCATTATGAAGGAAATACAGACTTCAGAAGAAGAATCTTGCGATGATGAGAAGTCTGCAGATTCAGTCAAGTCTATTTTAGAAAAGAAGGCCACGAGTTCATCTGTCGGAGCATCTCAGAAGGTTAGCGAAACAATTAGCTCGAAGGTGAAAAGTCATCTTGAGGAATATTATGGTCAGAATGACCTGGCAGAAATAAATTTCAGTGCTCATAACGAACCAAAGAGTCATCCTCTAAAAATTAGGAATAAAGTTATGAATTCTTCGACGAGCTTGAATAGCTTTGGTAGTCTGGAATCACTTGCAAGCCTAACATTTACTTCGGAAAACTCTAGTGGAAAGGAGCAGGGTTTCCTGGGAAAGATTCGAAAGCTTGTAGATCAGTACTTTGATGAGGATGGACTTGAAATTGAACAAAATGATGAAGTGTTTGAGGGCTTATCGTGGCTTGTAGTGGCATAGATACATCTCCTATGCTGTATGTGTCAGATATTACTTTCAGGCAAGAAGGGAGGTACTATTGCTTTTACTTACATCGTGGGGGCAAAACGTATGATTTCATATTCATGTCAGCATATGTCGTTTGGTACAGCATGTTTTTAGACAAGGACGAAACTCCTGTATCTTAAGCTAGTGGAACTGACAACCTCGAATATTCAGACAGGAGAAGAATCTTCCCTGTGATAAATCCCTGACGAGCAGGTTCTGGCGGGTGGTGAAGGATGATGTCAATCGATTGCAAGTTTCTTATCTTCTGCGGGAAACTCCTACGAGGGGAGCCTAAGAAGTTGTTCCCTGAGCCACTCTTCTGGTTTGCCCCAGGATAGCAAGAGGAGATGGACAACTGGCATTTGCTAGAATCACATGTGAACTTCGCCACTCCGCTACCCTGCAATGGATCTTCTCGCTGATGAAGTCTCGGGGCAGCTCTTGGACGGATTTTCATGATCTTGGAGGATTGTTTCGTCTTGAACAGGACGAAAGTCATCAACAAGAGGTCTGCAAGATATGACAGCAGCAATTCAGACAAGGCTTCTAGATGGGCAGCTTAAGGATCTTGATGTGAAAGAAAATGATCAAATGTGTGATTAGAACACTCCGAAAGGATCAAAGACCGAATATTCCAGCAGCAAGTGAGCTATAACAACGTCCCTAGTTTGGTTTGACTAACAACAGGAAAACTAACTTCGTCGGCTCAACTTCAAATCCGCCAATGGGTGAAAAAGATTGATATTAGAGTATTTATAATGCAATGTAAGGGACTGGATCATGCAGATAGCATCATATCGAGAAACCGTTGATGGTCGTAGATGAAACCCAAACGACCCACTTTTGAAGCAAGTTGTTCGAGATTGTTCATCACCATGTGAGATACATTCTCAGATTCAATCGTAAAATCTTAAAAAAGATATAATATTTGGTATAATTCGAATATACCTAGCTCCTGTAGTGTCTTATTGTGCGCTACTGCTTTACAACGTCCTCGCAACGGTTACCACGTGCCCAACTCAGGTTTATACCCATACTCAAAGAAAAATGCTTCCAGGTACGTTTCAATGCTATTATAACTTATCTTTTGTGTATTTGACGTGAAGAGTTGGATAAAAAACCTCGCCTTTGTCTCGATCGACATTGTGATGCCCGATGTCGTTCAAACCGAGGGAAGTGGTTTGCCCAGCTGATGGATTCAAATGACCTCTACAATTCTTTTTGTGACAATAATATGTCAAAATTTGTGCAGGAAGAGAAATGAGATTCGGAATCCAGCATTTCGGAAACCACCAAGCACCCGCCCCGGGCTGGATGGTGCACCAACAGCCATCTGCCAACCCAGAAGGATTCTTCTTCCAGGCCGTGGCAAGGGGAGACAGATTCTTCATGGAATCTATGATCCAAAACGGAATCAATGTCAATGCAAGGGCTGTTACTGGAAATACGCCTGCAATCATTGCGGCAGAGTACTGCCAGATTGATGCCCTGTTTCTCCTCATGGAAGATGCCCGCGTCGACCTGAGCATGGCCAACAATTGTGGTTTCACAGTCATGCATGCATTGGCACGACACGGTCTCTTCAATGTGATCGAAGCTGTTGGAACTTCCTTCGGTACTCCTGCGAATGGGCAATGTGTGGATGGTGCAACTCCACTTCACCTCGCTGCTATGAATGGCCACGTGGAAGCTTGCCGGGTTCTTGTGGAGAAACTTCATGTTGACGTGACGACAATGGACAGAGAAGGTAGATCAGCATTGTTCTTTGCTGCCTGGTCCAGAAATGAGGAGATTGTGAGGATCTTGCTCAATGCAATGGCCTCCAATCCAGAGTTGCAATCCAGGTCTGCATCTCTAGTTCTCCCTGTCGCAGCAGCATTTGGCCTCACCACCTTGGTAAGGGATCTGGTTGACACATATGATGCTGACATAAATGCTCGTGATCAGAGGCACAAAAATTCTGCCCTGATGTTGGCAGCAAATCATGGGCATATCGAGATTGTGAAATATCTGGATCAGAAGCATGCTGATCTCAATCTCAAGAATACTTATGGCAGTACTGCAGCAATTTTGGCATCCTGTGAAGGACACACCAATATCATCAAGTACTTTGTCAGAAAAAGCAACACCAAATTCATCGACTTTAAAGTGGCAAACAAATGGAACTTTACAGCCTTGGATTATGCATACATTCGTCATGCAAGTGCCCTCATTTCCATTCTGAAGGAGGTCACATATGGTCTGAACGATGTACAGAAAGCTCAAAACAAGAGGGAAAAGCGTGTGAACAAAACAGATGCCAACTCTATCAAGGCATACCATGGCCGTGGGAGATGTGGTTCCCACCATCAAGTCAAGAAAAGAAATGTCCCTCATGGAAAGTCGAGAATTGTTCACCCTTGAAAGAAAAGAAATACAAATACAAACACATCACAAATAGACTATGATAATACATACACAGAGACAGTTGATTGATCCATTGAAACAATTGAACAGTTTTAATTCTGATTCATTACAATACTTTTTGAGTTACTTTAACAGAAAGATTCCAGATCTGTATAGAACCTCACCAGCACGTGTTCTACGGGTGATTCAAGTACTTTAGACACAATTGAGTCGATTTGAATGACGCCTATGTATGGAATGGTGTCAAGATGCAGATCTGCTCATGAGCACCCATGATCATGGGTGATGTCATGACTGCAGGTTTCCTTGGAATGGGGAACACTCTTCCTGTAAGGTCTCTGGTTTATTGGGCACATGAAAACTAATTATTAATCTCATTTTATTTCACGATTAATATTGGCACGTTTAGGCAATGATTTAGTGCTAAAAGAGCTCAATATGCCTCCGCAAGTTTTTAGTCTCACAATGAATACCTCCACGAGGCAGCATTTGCTGGGATATGACGGCAAGAGACTCTCGCCTAATCGAACGATAGCAGATCATGCCACATTTTCAGGTCTTAGAACCCATTCCTCTCGAAACGGGAGAGATTCTGGCGACTCAAATCCCGTCGAAACAGAGCGTCCTGGTGCCGTATTGTCTTTCTCTAGCACTCCAGAAGTGGTATGTCGGCATTTAATGTTATGATGTCGATTTTAATTGATAGTAAATCACAATGTGGTGTGTATTCGTGCAGTATGGAGAATTGGCAGTGGCGGCAACGAAAGACATGAAAGGTGCAGAAAATATCGATGCCGCAACTTTGGCAGATCTGGTTTCAAACTTAAAGTCAGGGGCTAAACGAGTCTATGACAAAGTATACTATGGGGATCTTTTTGCTCCAACAGGTTCCTTCCAGCTATCGTATGCAAGACTGTTGGAACTCCTGCACAAGAGAAAAGTAAAGAGGCTGGTTCTCCTCTCTGATGGGAAGACAGCGATAGTAGAGATTCCCGTCGAAAACACTGAATCAGACTTTTCTACAGTGACCTATGATAGACGGGATTTGACTGTCCAGTATGCAGATGAAGTGCCAGAGTGGAAGATGGAAAAAAATAGGTATTACTGTGAATTGCCAGGGGATGTATGGGAAGAAGGGACATTGATGAATCTCATCAAGGACAATCAAGAAAAAAGGGTCATGATGAATGGTCAACTTAGAATACCATATGAAAACTTACTTAAGCTGAATGAAGTGAGACCAGAACTGCAAGTTGTCGATCCAGGGGATTCATACGTCTTTCTGAATCAGTACAGCACCCAATTTCTTCCCATCATCGGTTTACTCGGGCTTCGTGCTGTTGTGGGTGCAGGCGATTGGGTATTAAAAAAGTTCGGCAAAAAGAAAAAATCTGCCCAAGAAGAAATGGCTGAAGAGCTTGGTAGACATAGGGCCACTGCCTTCAATGTTGAGGAAGGTTCAGAGGGTAAGGGTAAAACTGGAACAAAGAAAGACACCGGCGTGCGGTATGAAGACGTTGCAGGTATTGATGCTGTAAAAGATGATATCAAAGTTGTCTTGGATATATTATTAGGGGGAGAGCGTTTCAAAGAAATGGGTGCTCATCCGATTAAAGGTGTCTTACTTGAGGGCCCGCCTGGCACCGGGAAGACTCTGTTGGCCAAAGCAATGGCAGGTGAGGCAGGAATACCTTTTTACTCTGCTAATGGGGCAGAGTTTGTAGAAATGTTTCAGGGTGTCGCTGCGGCAAGAATTAGATCTTTATTTGCATCTGCTCGGAAAAATGCTCCAGCTATCATTTTCATTGATGAAATAGACGCAATCGGTAAGGCAAGAGATGATTTAATAGCAGATTCTGGATCAGCAGAGAGAGAACAAGGTCTTTTGCAGCTTCTGACAGAGATGGATGGTTTTTTTAGAGACGACCAAGTGCTTATCATTGGTGCAACAAATCTGGCTTCTGCTTTAGATGATGCCTTGTTGAGGCCGGGCAGGTTTGATAGAATTATTCACATGGGAAGGCCCACGGCGAAGAATAGACTAAAGATTCTTGAGGTTCATGCTCGAGGGAAGCCGATTGATCGATCTGAAGATAATAAAATGCTGCAAAAAGTTGCAGAGCTCACAATCGGATATAGTGGGGCAGAATTAGCCAATTTACTAAATGAAGCAGCAATTCTTGCTGTTAGAAAAGACTCTACAGTGATCAATATGGATATAATGAAGGATGCAATGTCTAAGATACGAGTAGGCTTACCTCAGTCAAGCATTCCTGAGTCACCAGCAAAACGTAGATTTGCCCTGGTGGAGGCTTCAAGGGCCGTTGCATTTGCTTTAACACCAGGATTGCCTGAAATACAATATGTTACAATCAAGCCAAGAGGGGGGGTACAAGCTCGAGTGCTATTCACACCTCAGGAGCCAAGGTCAGATGGAGGTACCTGGCATTTGTTGGCGGAAGAGGGGTCAAAGACCAATGCAGCACCCATTGAGAAGCCGCTGAGCCAATATGAGTTATGCTGTGCTTTGATGACGCCTCTGTTCGTCCCTAGATGCTGCGAGGAGCTCCTCTATGGTGAAGATGGTGTCACCCTGCTGACTAGCAAGGAAATCTCAAAGGCGGGGGCATTGGCGAAATGGCTTGTGGTTGACTCGAAATTACACCCAGCTAGTAGAAATTCTCTCATGATGACGAATATGTTCATGGGAGATAAATCAGACCCCACCACTTCTTGGGAAGATACTGAGCACGATTCTTTAATAATGGCTCTCCAGGAAGGTGCTTATTCAAGGGCATGGAAACTGGTGAATGAGCGTAGACAAGTCATTGAAACCGTAGCAGAAGAATTGTGTTCTAATAATGACGAGACAGTGTCAGGGGAGCGTCTAGTCGAACTCTTGGAAAATACCCCAATAACTCCATATGAAGACAATGCCGAGTCTGAACAAGACATTGAGACCATGTTTGAAGAATTTGGTCCAGGAGAATTCAAATCTTTGGCTCAGATCATAATTGGCCAGGTATCTGAGTGGGACATGGTTCCAAAATCTGTCCTGAAAGGCAAAGCTGCACAGGTCAAAGCGCAACTGATGGATCCTGTCGAGAGAGAGCGTTTGAAGTCTGTCGAAACGTTTGTTTCAAACGCATCTCTGAGCAACTTCCCCAGAGCTCCAAAAGTACCCAAAGGGAAAGGCGTGGCATTAAATGAGTGGAATTAAATGTAAAATTATTATCTACCATCTTTTTCTCTACTACAAATGGCATGAAATGATCCCATGCGGCAGGTAGACGAGCCCGTACAGTCAAATGTCTGATTACACTTGAAACTCTTCACAGGTACCATAGCGATTAATTTACATGATATAGTCGATAATTTAGGATTAAGTATCGCTAAAACACGAGGATGAGCTCCATAGAGGTGGTACGTCGAGAATTGAGTGCCCTAGATGACTCACAATTAGAATAGAGCTCAATAAGTTTGGTGTTCGCTTGCAGATGTCAATTAAGGGCATTCGTGCTTTCAGTCCTGATAACGACGAAAGAATCACCTTCTATAAGCCCTTGACGCTGATAGTTGGTCATAATGGAGCAGGAAAGACGGTATGTCTTTGTTCTTTTAACTTTCCCTTTTGACTAGAAATACAATGTATGTTTTCTTGTACCATCCAGACAATTATTGAATGTCTCAAATTGGCATCAACTGGGGACTTGCCCCCAAATGTTAGATCGGGGCAGAATTTCATTCACGATCCAAAGGTTGCAGGAGAGACAGAAGTTAAAGCTCAGATAAAGATGAGATTTAAGGCACCAGTTCGAGGCTCCTTCATGGTGATTAGGAATTTCTCCCTGTCTCAGAAACGGGATAAACTTACATTCAAATCTCTTGATAGTACTCTTTCCATCTGGAATCCCGACATCAACGAATTTAATGCGATTCCACAAACATGCAGTAATATTAATCAAGAGGTTCCATTCTCAATGGGTGTGAACAAAGCCATCCTGGAGAATGTCATATTTGTGCATCAGGAAGAATCTAATTGGCCTCTAGAAGATGGTAAAGCAATTAAACAACGATTTGATGACATTTTTGCTGCAACTAAGTATACGAAAGCTTTGGAAGACTTGAAGAAGCTCAAAAACAGTCAACAGGCAGATGCCAAAGATAAGAGAGCAGCATTGGAAAACCTTAGAAATCAGAGGGATCAAGCCAATCACTTGAAAAATATAATCAAGGAAAGTGAAGAAGCTAATAAGGCACACCGTGAAAAAATATCGATCCTTAAAAGCACGATTGAAGCAATAGATTCTGATATCGAGTCTCTTCAGGGTGAGCTCAATCAAATTGCTGAAAAGAAGAGCAGAGTTTCGTCAATAAAAGCCAAGTACGATATTCTATCAGAGGATTTTGGTAAATTGAAGGTAGAGATGTGCTCCAAATATGCTGAAGAGGACCTCGACGTAACCATGGGGGAATTACAGGCTTATCAGGCAGACATAACTCCGAGGCTGGCTCAGCAGGAAGACTCAACAAAGCAAATAAAGCAATACATAACAGAGGTAGAATCCGAGCTAAGGACAATTGTATTAGCCAAAGAAGGAATCGTCAAATCTTATGGCAAGATAATGGGCCAGGCAGATTCGTATAGAAAGTCAGCAGAGTCATTAGCTAGGACTGTCAAGGAGGCTTGCACAGAATTTGACATTGATGCAAAATCACGAGTGGGAGAGAATACGTTTCAGAAAAGTGCCATAGAAAGTATATTAAGTTCTCTTATGGACAAATATACTGAGTACGAGTCTCAGATCAGTGAAGCTAAAGCTAAGCAAAGGTTGGATGAAAATGCCCTGCAAGATACAATAGACAGTCTGAGTGCCAAGATCAGTGGAACAGAGGAGGTGGTTCGATTGAGAAAGGAGAAGGTGGTTACAAATGACGATAAAGCAAAAACCATACAGGCTGAAATAGATGAAATAGATGCATTTCTCAGCTTAGATGCGGATGCAAACCACGAGGCACTCACCAACAGTTTGGAAGGTGCCAAGAAATCTCTTCGACTGGTGGAGGAGGAACTACTTTGCAGCAACCATGAGGGTACAATCGAACAGGCTGATAGAGATCTGAAAGCGCTTAATATTCAGATACAAGAGTTTCGTTCTGAGAGAAGCAAGGTTGCAGCCTTAGGAGAGTCTCTTATGAGGAATAATATCATAATGCAAGAGGCTAACAATTTGAGGCAAAAAGAGGACAAAATTAGAGCCCTTCATGGAAGCAAGGTAGCAATCACTCTTGGAATCGCACCTAGCTCTATTCCTTCCGAGGGAGATAAACTTCTTAGTGAAATGAAGAATTGGATATCTTCCAGGCAAGCAGAGCAAGATGTGCTAAACGTGCAATACAAGACTCTACAGCAGAACTTTGCCCATGCTGAAGCCAATCTCAAGTCGAACGAAAATTCATTGCTTCAATTACGAGAAGAAGTTAGATGCATCCAGGCCAAATTTCAGGGCGATGCAACTGGGGATCCATCTGAAATCGAAGATAGCATCAAAGAGTTGCAGCTGCTGAAAGAAGATAAATCCAAAAAGGTCAACTTCTGTGATGCGTACTCAGAGATATGGAATAGAGAGATGCTGCATGCTTCAAATCATTCATCTTGCATGAGCTGTGAAAGGAAATTTGTGAGTGATATCGAGAAGCTTTCTTACATCGATAAAAAGCGGGCCCAAATTGATGCTTTGCCTGTAGAAGTATCAAAGGATCAAGCAGAGCTGGAACAGGTTCAGGTTGAACTTGAGAAACTCAGAATTCTCGAGCCAGATGTCCAAAGGTATGTATGTATGTATGGTATTATATTCAAAGTTGTGAAAAAGTCCGATATAGTATGTTATGACTTGTAGGTACCATAACTTGCAATCGACCATCATCCCAAAATTGGAAAAGTGCCAGCAAGAATGTAAGGATGCTCTGATGAAAACAAAAGTCGACTTGGCGGCGAAACAGAGGGAACTTGAAGATTCTCAAAATACGATTGAATCATCTAGGGAGGTTTTGAATGACTTAGTAATTCCATGGTGTCAACTATTGGACCAAATTGCAGAGAAGGAAAAGCTGATTGGAAATCTGGTGCACAATGACAACAAAGTAGCAGGAAGCAGGTCTATAGAAGCAGTAGACCGTGATTTGACAGAAGCAGAGTCTCTTCGGTTAAAATCTCAGAGTATCCGTGATAATGCATCTAGAGAACTATCAAATATCAGGGAAAGAGTTTCAAGCTGTCGTGATGCTGTCCATAATCTTCAACAAAATATCACCGCCTCCAGTGAGAAGCAGCAGAGGAAGGCATTACTCCAGTCTAATTTGCAAACTTTGGCGGATGATAGTTTAATTGCAGCAACAGATGCTGCTGAAAAGAAAGGAGAGATAGATCATCTTAAAGTAGACAAGGCATCATTAGTATCTCAGAGGGATAATGTCCATGCAATGTTTGAAGAAAACTTGGATGCCTTGCAGAGAAAAGCAAACTCCCTGAATGTGTACATATCTCGCATCCAATCTATCCAGAATCAATTGGCCGATGAAAATCCAGATCAGGCTGCGAACGAAATGAAACAATCTCTGTCAAATATTGACGAGAAAAAGACCTCTCTAGAGGCACGCCTCAGTAACTTGAAGATGGAACTTGAAAAAAATGTTCAAGAGCACCAGGATACTCTATCTTTTGCAAGTCAGGTCGGAGATATGATGAGATTTGTGTCCCAAGAAGAGGAATTGAGAAAAGTCAGAAAAGAGATTGAGAGCCTTGGTGTTGATATGACAATTTTTGAGTCTGAGTCAAGCATTCAGTCAAGGCTGGCGTCCTTGCAGCAGCAGCGCTCCCAAAGGCAAAGCGAAGCTGACATATCGGCTGGATCTTTCGCCGCTATCGAAGAAAGCTCAAGGAAAGCAAAAGAGAGACTTAATAGTCCCGCATTTAAAAATATCTCAGAAAAATACATATCAATGCTTACTGAGGTACAGACTGCTGAACTTGCAGCATGTGACTTGGAAAAATATTACAAGGCCCTGGAAAAAGCCTTACTAGATTTTCATTCCTCTAAAATGGATGATATCAATAAGACAATCAAAGAACTTTGGCAGAAGACGTATAGAGGTGTCGATATTGATTACATCCAAATAAAGGCAGATACAGAGGGTACGACTAGCAGATCATCCTATAATTATCGTGTGGTCATGTATGTTGGAGGTGCAGAGCTGGACATGAGAGGACGTTGCAGTGCAGGACAGAAAGTTTTATCTTGTCTGATTGTTAGACTAGCCCTTGCAGAGAATTTCTGTCTGAACTGTGGTGTCTTGGCTCTGGATGAGCCAACAACCAATCTGGATGCTGAAAATTCTGCATCTCTTGCAGAAGCTCTTAAATCCCTCATGGTGGCTCGTAAAGATTTCGAATCATTTCAACTGATTGTCATCACTCATGATGAGGAATTTGCCAGACGTTTAGGATCTCGAGAGTACATTGAGCATCTGTGGAGAATCACAAAAGATGAAAATCAACACTCGAGAATAACTAGGGAGCCAATCGGCTAAGCCACAAAGAAACACATAATCCTCCCATTCAAAATTCATTCAGCACCACACTATACCGTACTTTTTCTTGTAAATCTCCAAAACTCATGGCCATAGAGAATACGACCCATTGCGATTCCACTTGTTGAGCAACTGCGTCATGATGCTTGATCAAAATCGTTGCTCATGAGTCATGAACAACGTCCACGTTACTCTTGCTGAAGGCGTTTTTACACATCTCTCACATCTGTAATGTACTTAGTTGTCCTATTCCACAATATTTTTATTACATGATGAACATTCAGATAATGGGGATCCTGATTACAAGTGTGTCTCAGGCTCGAGTAATGTCTTGAAGATTTTGGATTGTGGTTGGAGAGTCGTTGTTAAAGTTCGCACAGCATGGACGACGATTGGGTATGTCTTTGCATTCTATGGTTTATTTAAACATATTCTCTTACGTAACAACATTTTACAGTCTTCGCAGGATATCGATTTCGCCGAGCTCGATCTCCTAGAAGAAAGATTGATCGGTTCTGGGAAATCTGAGAAGTTGGAAGTATCTCATTGCCGAGTAACAAAAACTCCAACGGACAATATCGGCAATATTGCTGCGATACAGGTACCTACCTCGGGGCCCTCGAAAACTGCTTCTGGTTCCTTGTGGGGCCATCTGTTTGTTGCAAATGATGTCACAGATCAGGAAAAAGAGAATCTAGTAAAAAACTCAGCGAAAACCAGCAATGATTTTGATCACGAAAGTGCAAAAGCGAGTGCTCCACCAAAGCAATCCTCATGGAAACCAGTAGATCAACCCATGTGGAGACAGGGAAATGACTCAATCTGGGAGAAACATCAGACACCCTATCAGTCGACTGCTTCAGGAAAGCAGGCTGGGGATGTTTTGAATGTCAATTCAAAAGACACCAGAAACATTCAAGTATTGATGCCAAGGAATGAATACGCGCAACATCAACATCAAGAGGAAGCACATCAACCCCAGTGCATGACTGTAACAGACAAGATCGCCGAAGATTGGTTCGAGTCTTCTGAGGAAAGTGTTGAAATTTATGAAGAATGGTACTATGAAGAGAGACAAGTGCTCAAAGATGATACACCTCAAGACTTGGCAAGTTGTAGCACAACCACTGGTGGTATTCAGGTTTGCCGCAGAGCAGCTCAACACTGGGTGTATCCCAGCCATATTCCAGAGAGAAAGTACCAATTACATGCAATATCAAGGGCTTTGTTTTCAAACACCTTAGTCTGTTATCCGACTGGGCTAGGAAAGACTTTAATAGCTGCTGTAGTTATGCATAACTTTGTACGTTGGTTTCCCAAGAGCAAGGCTGTCTTTATTGCGCCCACAAAGCCGTTGGTGTCGCAGCAAATGAAGGCATGTCAGAACTTTATGGGATTAGATGTATCATCTGCATCTGAAATGACCGGACGTGCCAAAGGGGACGAGAGAAGGGCAGCGTGGCACAATGAGGCAATATTAGCATACTTTTGCACTCCACAGACCTTTTGGAATGACGTCAAGCGGGGAATTTGCCCATATGAGGAAATATCTTGTGTAGTTGTTGATGAATGTCACAGGGCGACTGGACAAGCAGATGTGGTACAGGCAGTAAAATACATGAGGAATGTTAAAAAATCAAAGTTTAGAGTTCTGGGACTATCAGCGACTCCTGGGAGCTCTCGAGAGCAAGTACAGGAAGTAATTGACTCTCTTGGTATTCACAAGGTTGTTTTCAAGAACGAACACGATAAAGATGTAGCTCCGTATGTGCATAACAAGGAGTCTGAAGTCTTTGTAGTCCGTCCAGAATCCTCTGGGAACACTTCCAGAACATTGCTCATGGCATCACTGCAGCGTATTATTGGTGATTTATCATGCCACGGTCAATACTATGGAGTTGCTGATGCAGAGAGAGTGACAAGGTATGGCATGCAACAGGCTAAAAAGTGCTATAAAGGAGGCTCATGGTCAGTTGGACAACAGTTTATTCAGGCATCAATCCTCGCTGATGTGCGAGATCAGTTGGATGGATATGGGCCAAAACCAGCATTGGCGTTTTTGCAGATGAAAATGGCCCAAGATAAAAGTTTGAAAGCTCTCTATTCAAAGGATTGCCAATTTTCCCAATTCATAGCCAGCCTGGAGAAGAGCGTCTCTCAGGGTTGGTGCAACCCCAAGATTCAAAAGTTGAAAGAAATACTGACACAATACTTTCAGTCAGGTTCAAAATCAGGTAGAGCAATTATATTTGCAACTTTACGAGATGGAGTCTCGACGATAATCGATTCACTAGAGTCAATGAAACCCATTGTCAGGGCAAAGGGTTTTATTGGGCAAGGTGGAGGTGGCCAAAAGGGAAGAGCTGGCATGAAGCAATCTGAGCAAAAGCAGGTGCTCTCAGAGTTTACGTCAGGTGAGTGCAATTTACTTGTAGCAACATGCATTGGAGAAGAAGGTCTTGATATTCCAAATGTGGACCTGATAATCTGTTTTGATGCCATTTCTTCTCCAACAAGGGCACTCCAGAGGCAGGGCAGAACAGGCAGACATGGTGATGGGCGAATAATTTACTTGTTGACAGCGGGTCAGGAAGAAGAAAGGTTTAATAAATCATCTCAAGCCATGAATAAACTTCATTCACAACTAAAAGACGCTGAAAGGTATTTCACCCTGAGCCCTCAGGCAGTCAGGATGCTTCCCAGAGAGTTCAACCCCAAGTTGGCTCACATTGCCTTGGGACCTGGGGCCACAAGACGCGAAATAAAAGATTCTACGAATACGATGAATGAAGAAGAACCTTTAGCTATCAAGCTACAAAAGATGAGGAGAGAAATGGAGATGAAATCTCCCAATGTAGAACAGACACCCAAATGCACTGCTCCTGGAGGAGGCTCCATGCATGATCCCATTGCTCCTGGAGGAGGCCCCATACACTCCTCGGTAGAAAGTTTACAACACATATCTAGGAAAAGACGACATGCATTTGTCCTTCATAGCCAATCCCCTATACTTCAGGGCAAGGACGTCTCTTCTCTCTCTGTTGAGGATGTACATTTGATTGAGAGAATTGCGAGGACACCCACGCCTCATAAAGGAGATGGTAGCACATCAAATTTAGTCAGGATTTGCAAAGCAAAAAAAAAAGGAACAATCAGAAGGGCAAAAGTAGCAAACCAGTCCCGATTCATAGATGATGAGGCATGCCTGTCAGGATCAGACACTGCTGAAGACCCAGACGATCAAGAAGAATATGATTGCAATCTTGAAGGTTTCATACACGACGGAACGCCCGAGGTAGGCCAATCACCCTTCCACCCAGCCCCTCAAAAGTTCTCAAGTCCATCAGCAACGCAAATGATGCAAGCAATTCGTTCCAGGAGGACAGGTGTCTTGATTTCCCAGTCTGAATCATTTCGTAACACACCGAATGAGTATGACATTGATGATTCATTCATAAATGATCAGAGTATTGAATACGAATCGGGTGATTAATGTTCCAATTATTATGTTCAAGTCTTTAAGACGTACGATTGTATATATATATGAGATATTACATTGTAATACAATCGGATATTGGAATGACAATGGTTACGACAAAGTCATTCGTCAACTCCCACAAATATATTGGGGGCTCCCAGAAACGTCTCCGAGAAGGAAGATATTGTAATCAACGATCCTATACGTTGATGCAATCACATGCCTGATTGATTGTAAATAGTATTATCTAGGTATATTGTGTCAAGAAGAGGCACATGAAGCATCATTCCACATATATCGGGTATTTTCAAACATGCTTCGGGAGGACTGCATTGGGCGGGCATTCATATCTGCCCTTGCAAGGTACGTGCAAACTATCCTTTTGTACATGATGAATGAACACCATATATGTATTTGAAAATATCCATCATGCAGGGTGATACTTCTACTACTCACCACAGTGACATCACTCCCCGTATCCCATGGGCGACCATTGACCCACAAGCTGGATCAGATATACATACGGTCCCAGGATGATTCTCACTCGAAAGCTCAGCATGTACGATATGAAACTAGTACTCTAGGGTTTTATAAAACCCTGGAGATTCCTCGTGCAATCAAAGGAAGAAGGATGATGCAAGAAGCTTTACAATCTTCAACAGCATCCGCCACAGGCCAGGGAGGAATCATCACATCCGGCAGTGCTGCACAGGTTGTCTCTGACGGGAATGGCAATGTCAAGGTTGCCGGGAAAGCCACGTCTGTTGTCGAAGGGGCCGAGGCATCGCAGACCCAGGCTTCTACGACAGGATATGTTTCATTGAATCAGAAAACAGATGGCTCTGTGGAGTATGTTGTCAACTCTGCCTCGGCAGCCTCTGCTCAGATGGGGTCTCATGCATCACCATCTCCATATTCATCAGCCCAGGTCTCTGGGGAAGCCTCAACTTCAGAAAATGGTCCAGATGCCAAGGCCGCACACGATGCATCCGCGACAGGGACTCTATCAGCTTCTGAAGGAATCCATACAGTCATTATATCACAAAACAAACCACAGCCAAGATGAATCGCTTCCATTGTCATGTCTTCTTTCTATATATATATCTTTCTGCATTCCATTTTATTGAATTTTCAATGCATCCTCCACCCGTGCCTTCATCACAGCCACCACCCCAGCATCCACCCCAAGAGGCTCAGCCACTATACATTCAACCACACCCGTCTTACACACTTCCACCTCCGCTTCACGCACCAACCGAGGTATATCTTCCTGTATATGCCTCCCACGAGACAAGAAGAATGGAGCCACCACCACCAGGTCTACCCCATGTTCCCACACACACTCCTTCACCGCATCCATAATACTCGGCAACGCAAGCTCCATGTGAGCTTTTGTCACACACACCACACCACCATCCTCCTCCCCCACCATACCTTGATACAGTTCCACCACACCATCCAACATGTCATTTGCTGCGTGTCTCTTTGACCCATGGTCCACAATCACCACACCAACCCTTCTACCAGACACCATCTGTGATTGATCATCACCATGATTCAATGCCATGGATTGAATCATCCTGGATGATGAGAGACATGTATGATGATGATGATGATGATGATGATGATGATGACAATGACTCGTATACACGGAGGCACTAGGACGACTACACGAGTAGTAGTACATGGTAGTAGTGTAGTGTAGTGATACTACCACTACTTGATATTTTTGTAGTACTGGTACGACGAGTAGTCACACATGAGAGTGTAGGTAGTTCGTTCGTTGGTTCTTCTAGATAGATAGGTACCTATACCTACTATAGTAGGTAGTATCATCGATGATACCTATAGGTAGGTATACCCTACGTCGTCGTAGGGTCTGTCTGTATACAGATTGATTGATGATGATACGTGCTGGATGGATATCGATACTACTCGATCGAGTAGTTACAGTAGTATACGAGTACATATATACTCAAGAATATATACATACATACATAATATACTCGTATACATGACTGCAGAGAAGTAGCAGTAGTACGAATACCAACAACACCATTCGTAGGATGAGTCAGCAGCATGTGGAGGAGTCGTCGTCGTTACCCTATAGTAGACGACAGCGTTCTCTGGACTCTCGTCGTCATGATACACAACCTGTGAAACGGGAATATAGTGACCTCTATATATCTGATAGTGCTAGGAATTCACGTGAAAATCAACACACCGTGGATGGTCACGATGATGATTCTCATTGTTGCCCGAGTGAAACACCGGTGAATGAATGCAAGGACAATAGAACTAGAAATACTGGTACTCTACTGGTGAAGGGTGGGGGGGAAGACGAGGAGCATGTCATGTTTAGCTGTAATATTTGCTATGACATGGCATCCGAGCCTGTGGTGACGCTGTGTGGTCACCTGTACTGCTGGCCTTGCCTGTATAGGTGGTTGCAGATGCGGAACAACCTGCGGACATGTCCTGTATGTAAGGCTGGTGTTGATAGGGATAAGGTGATTCCAGTGTATGGGAGGGGTGGAAATGGGGACCCACGGTTGAAAAAGATGGATCAAGTGCCACTGAGGCCCTCTGGTCAGAGGCCAGCTCCTGTGGATGCCCGAGGAGGTATATACATGGGGGGAGGTCAGCAGGGTATGCACCTTCCCAACTTGTTTGGACTTGCACCTTCTTCTGGAGAGTATGTTTCTCCAGAACAGCACCACCAAGCATTCTTGTCACGGCTGCTGTTGATGCTTGGATCATTCGTCATCATGTGCCTGTTGCTGTTCTAACAGTGACAGCTAGCATACTATATTACTATGCATACGTGAGAATTACAGATCGTTTTTTTTTTAAATATATATCGTATCATTTTTTTGGTACATATGTATATACCTGCATGCATATTCAAGAAGAAGAAGAAGAAGAAGAAGAAAACGTATACATCATACCAGTCATCTGGAGTGCACATCCACGTGGACCATGGATGGAGGATGCTGCACAAGACACAGATGGGAGAGGAATGACACGACCTGTGCTGGATGGTTCACCTTGTCCGACAACCATCCATCCATCCAGGAGGTCTCGAGCACCTTGTGTACATAGCTGAATACGAAATGAGACAGTATGTCTCGGAGAGAGAGTCATCTCAGAGCAGCATGATACAGCCTGCAACCGCAGGACAAGTGCACGGACATCATCATACATTCTATACCACCCACCACCACTGTCCTTTGTTTCATCATACAGATCTCCTTCATCTCTAGAAAAGACAAATCTATACATACTGTCATAGACAGTCTTGTCGTCATCATCTATGATGGGAATCCTGAGATCAACCCTCCCATCCTTTGCAAGAACACGTCGTGTCTGTTCCACTGCCTTTGCTATATATTCAACCACCTTTGGATGTCTATGGTACGGTACGACGACACCATAGAGTTGTCTCTTCTCAAAAGATGAGGTTGGGTAGACACCTCTATAGTATAGGATACAGTGGATTACAGATGTGAGACACTCTGCTACACAGTCCAAGACGTCACTCGACGAGGTATATTCCTCTCTCGTGATGATTGTCTTCTGTTCTGCTCGTACAACGTCTTCCATACTTCCATTGCTTGCGTGTTGATATACTGTATTATGTTATGTTATGGTTGGTATTATATTTACTGTATATTTGATGATATATATACCTAGTACCGGTAGTATACGTTTGCAACAAACGTTTGAAAAAATTAAAAAAAAACAAAAAAAAGGCATCTAGATACAGCGCGCTGCTCGAATTTGAAAATTCAATCTCTCTATATACTGCATAGATTGTCCTATTGAATAGGATTATTTACATAGTAGGAGTTACGTAATATATATATAGTATTGGGGGACATAGTATCATCATCATCATCATCATGAGTGTTCCTGCTGATGATGGACTGGATGCCTTGTGTGAGGCACTCGAGGGAGAACAACAAGACCTTGGCATTCAGAGACAGGATGGATTGGATGCTGATACCACAAATGATATAGATGAACAATGTCGTGATACAACATCTCCTGCGAAGGCTACTGGTCTGATGAAGAAGAAACTGGTTGTGAAAGACACCATTGCCAAGGTTGGAGCAACGTTGAATGGGCGAGCTGGGGCTGGTTCTGAAAAGAGGGTGAATGACTTGTTATGCTCACAGAAGATTGCTGTGAAGAAGGGGGATGCTAGAAACGTATTTCAAGATGTGGGTCAAGGTGCACGTGTCTCAAAATACTCTGGCTTGAGGATATCAAAGCCATTGATATCGAGTGCACAGTTGCAGAGTTCTCTGGAAAGTCTTTCATTTATACGGATTGATCAGGTGAGACAGCGAATTATTCAAGATACTGTTCCCAAGCGATGGTGTACGATTGGGGTTGTTGGGGAAGTATCTGTCCCACGGACTGCTCAAAAGGGAGGGCAGTATTGTATCTGGAAACTGACGGATTTGAAAGAGACAATGGTGATGCTGTATGTCTTTGGGAATGCGTTTCATGACTTTCGGGATGACGTGAAACCTGGATCATTGGTATGTGTTGTTGGAGCAAGGACCAGGAGATCTGTTGATGCAGTAACTCTGAGTATCGATTCGTACTCTCAGTTGATGATTTGTGGAGACTCTTTAGATTTTGGATATTGCTCTGGGAAGCGAAAGGATGGCCAACCGTGTCGGATTCCGGTGAATACAAGTACATGTGAATATTGCTCCTATCATGTAGGGGCTGCATACAAGCAGATTAGTTCCCTGAGAAGGGAGTTGCAAGGAGGTAGTTTGGGTTCCGCGTTTCAGAAAAATAGAACAAATCTAAAATGGACTGTAGGGAGGTTTGAGAAGAAGGAGGCACGAGGGGCAGGGAATAGAGAAGCAACAAAGGAACGTCTCCAGCATGCTGCAGAAAAGTCATTGGGTAAAAGTGGCTCCATGGGGTCTAAATATCTCGTCACCTGTGCAGATCCAGCAAAAGCTCTGCACCTTGTAAAGGAAGAAGATGCTCGGAAGAAGCGGGTGGCTGCAGATACGGGAATGTTGACCAAAGCTCCAATTCCAAGCAAGCACTTGGCTGCTGTTGTTGTGGATCATCGACACACAAAAGACTCGAATACTCGTACAAGTTCCCTGAAACAACAGGGAAAGAAATCTAGCGATACTCTCATCCAGCTTGATGGTGATCATGGTCCTGTGAGCTCATATGCCATGGATTTGACATCAGGCTTACCTGATGCTCGTACACAGGCTATTGCCATCTTAAAGAAGAAGCAGGAGTCCCAGAAAGCTGCTGTGGAGGCACCATCCTTTTTGGCAAAATCTTTACAAGCCCACTCGACAAGGGGTGAGAAAAACTCCACGGCACCAGTGCAGAAGAAGGCAGAAGGTGTTTCTTCAAAGAAGAGAATCATCAACACAGAGCATGCCATTCCCGAGAACAAGCCCACTACGGCTCCCGTAGTATCGAAACCCAGTGCTTTTGAGGCATTATTCGGTGACGTTATAAAGGAAATGCAGACCAACACCCAAGGCAATCCTGTCCAAAGTCGATATAAACACATTGTCGAGGCAGCTGATGATCAAGCATTGATGGATACTCTTGATGTGCTTGAGAAAAAAGACAATATGGCTCAAAAAATGGATTCAGTCAAGGCTTTAAAAGTTTCAGCATTTCGATGTGCTGTTTGCTCTATTATTACTGAAAGGAGGCACGACATGTGTTTGCAAAAGCATCCAGAAGCTCTATCTAGAATAGATGCAGTAAAACGATGGTGGAAATGTAGTGATTGCAAAAAGGTATTTTCAACGCTTGGCGTGAACTACCCGACTGATGCATGTGTGAAATGCAATTCAACTCAAGCCACGTTTGAGAAACACAGTATGTACCAACCAATGTCAAAGACCAAGGAGGGCATGATGACGGATGGAGTTGCCTGCAAGGAAAATATGCTTCCTCGCGGCAGGGAACAGAAATGGGTGAATGAATGAATACGTTTATAGACTATGTGGAATACGATATTTACATGAGAATGTCCTTTCGTTACAGACCTGCATCATCATGTCCTGGCATTGGGAAGGATCCAGCCCATTCTTCCACCCTTGCTTTGATGTCAGCAATGATATCACTCTTTTCGATGCCAACTGTAAAGTCCTTCAAAAGCTTGCCACTCTTCTCCTGAACAGACTTGCACTCCTCAAGCACCTCGTGCAAGAACTGGGCAATTTGCTCAAAGTCAGATTCTTTGAGTCCTCGTGAAGTCATGGCAGGAGCTCCAATTCTGACTCCTCCTGGAGTCATGGCACTCACATCTCCAACAACTGCATTCTTGTTGAGAGTAATATGGCAAAGATCACACGCCTTTTCCATTTTAGATCCTGTCACACCCTCTGGACGAAGGTCCCACAGTACAAGATGGTTGTCAGTACCACCAGTGACCAGTTTGTATCCCCTCTTCATCAAAGAAGCTCCAAGAGCACGGGAGTTGGAGACGACCTGTTCCTGGTAACTCTTGAATTTAGGGGTTGCAGCCCACTTGAGAGCACATGCAAGGGCTCCGATCTGATGGTTGTGTGGTCCACCTTGAAGAGATGGGAACACAGCAAAGTTAATTTTATCCTCAAAGTCATACTGGGATCCCTCTGGTTCACCTCTGGCAAGTCTTTCCACTGGTTTCACACCCTACAGATATTCATATACATATTCAGATATACACTACATTATACGAAGGCTGAATCATTACACATGCACATACCCTTCTGAAGAAAATCATTCCCGCCCTTGGCCCTCTGAGTGATTTGTGAGTCGTTGTCGTGACAATGTCACAGTATGGGAATGGTTGATCAACAATATCCGCAGCAACAAGACCAGAGATGTGTGCCATATCCATCATCAGGTATGCTCCTACTTTATCAGCAATCTCCCGAAGTTTTGCATACTCCCATTCCCTTGGGTATGCTGACCCTCCACAAATGATCAATTTTGGCCTAAAGTCCATGGCCTTTTCCTGCAACTTTTCATAATCAATATATCCAGTCTCTGGATTAAGTTTGTATGGAAGAGACTCGAAAAAGATGGAGGTGGCAGAGATTTTCTTTCCTCCGGCTGTATAGTACCCATGGGTCAAATGACCTCCACTTGGAAGATCAAGACCCATGATTCTATCATGAGGCTCCAGCAACGCCGTGTATACAGCAAAGTTTGCTGGTGATCCAGAGTAAGGCTGTACGTTTACCCCCCAATTCTCCGGATCCAATCTATACGCCTCCAAAGCTCTCTTTTTGCAGAGAAGCTCTATTCTGTCGATATGCTCATTCCCGCCATAGTATCTTGCTCCTGGCTGCCCTTCACTGTACTTGTTCGTCAAACATGAACCCAGAGCTTCCATCACAGGTAAACTGGTGAAATTCTCCGAAGCAATGAGCTCAATCCCATGTCTACACGCACAGATATCACAGAGTCAAACCACCAGTCCCGCGCTGCCATCTGTAACCACAACACTGGCAACCCACACGAATCATACCTCTGCCTTGACTTTTCATCTTTAATGATATCATATAACTCAGGATCAGCCTGCTGAAGGGACATGACTCCCTCTGGGAAGACTGTGTTTAAAATTTCTGGTTGAGTCATCTCGTCGACTGTTTGGCAACGCTATCACGTACTGTCCCAGATTTTGATGAAATCAAAAGACTATATAATCACAAGTATATAAATGTGATTCATGAATGCATATGAGATGTATTTACATAGATACCTTGTCTTGAGATCCTGAGTAGCAAGGTTGCATGTTTGGTCAACAGTACCTCATCTGGAGCATCAGTAGTATCAGTCACCTGTTCTTGGATGAATGTAACGTATACACATGAAATTGAATCATGAATGACAGGTTGAACTGAATCAAGGTTAACCTTGCATGGGTTAATTAACAAACCAGGGATATGAATTCATGACATGCCACCCTTCAAGGTTGTCAGAATCATGGAGCTCCATGAATATAGAAATAAAATTCTTTGATATCATCCTATAATATCATTTTCTTGAGTAGGAAGAGAGAAAGATATAGACCTCTAGAGACATTCTCTTGGGAATTTCACTGCATGCTGATTCTTTCTGACACTCTGTGGACAGGCTGTACCATCCCCGCTGCTCGTTCATAGCATATTTACATTGGTGAAAATGATGATAAAACTTGATGGAAGTCAACAGTTCCGACAGAGGATTCTTCTGTCGACATTGTCTGGGAAAGCCATGCAGATTGACACCATTCGTGCAGATGACCAAAATCCAGGCTTGCGGGATTACGAGGCATCTCTTCTAAGACTGGTAGAAAAGGTGACAAATGGTTGCAAGATAGAGATTAATGAGACGGGTACCCGTTTGCGGTACAGGCCCGGTTTTGTGCATGGAGGGAGTGACTTGGAGCATGACTGTGGAAAGTCAAGGGGTATTGGATACTTTCTGGAGCCCTTGTGCCTCCTTGCTCTTTTTGGAAAGTATCCGTTGTCTATTAGATTGTATGGTATAACGAATGATGGTCTTGATGTGGGTGTTGATACGTGGAGGACTGTGACTCTGCCGCTGTTGCGGCAGATTGTTGGTACTGAAGGAGTGCATGGATCTTTTGAGCTGAAAATAGTCAAACGGGGATCTGCTCCTGGAGGAGGTGGGGAGATATGGCTGCAAATTCCTATGATTAAGAAGAAACTTCCTCCAATTTCTATGCTGGAAGAGGGATTGGTGAAGAGGGTGAGAGGTATTGCATATGCAACAAAGGTATCTCCTCAGACGACAAATAGACTGGTAGATGGTGCACGCGGGGTTTTGAATAATCTTCTACCTGATGTATATATATTCACGGATCATATGGGTGGGCACCAAGCTGGTGAATCGCCTGGGTATGGTGTGTTGTTAGTTGCTGAGACGAATACTGGTAGGATGATTGGGACAGAGACCATCATGGCTGGAGATTTACATCGAGCTGATCAGCAGGTTCCTGAAGATGTTGGAAAGAAAGCTGGATATATGCTTTTGAAAGAAATATCAAGAGGTGGTGTTGTTGATACTACGCACCAGGCTCTGGTGCTGCTCTTGTGTGCTTTTGGTCCTGAAGAGATTAATGAGGTTCGGCTTGGACCACTTACTCCATATGCTGTCAAGACGCTCAGACATGTACGAGAATTTTTAGGTGTTCAATTCAGTGTGAGACCAGAGAATACATCTGGCACCATTTTTTTATCCTGTATTGGGGCAGGTATCACAAATCTTAGTAAACGTATCCAGTAATTCTACTCTGTGTACAGTGTGTAAGGAAACATTGTCATGACATTTCTTTTTCATTTTGGAGCAAGCATAGGGGTCCTAGACGACCAAGTTATATCAATCTTGCAGGCATCTTGCCTGAATGGCTCCCCGTCAATTTGCATCGGGAGCCTTTCTTTTGTAGTGAGTTCAATCCGTGATGCTTGGGCAAGTCTTGTTGCTCTAGATAGACCTACTGTAAGCTTACCGAGGTGAAAACTGCCATACACCGCGAGAACTTCTAATTTTCCATCGTCCATAGACTGTTTTCTCTTCTCTATGTCTCCATCACTCTGTTCCCATATGTTGATTCCTCCCATGTATGAACCTATATTGACTATCAACACTCCTTGAGATCCCTTTGGTAGGGCAACTTCTTCTTCATCGCACAGCAATACTACTTTTGAAGATAAATCTAGCTGATCTCCTATGACTCCTACGACATCAAGTGCGCCCATACCAGTGTATACAATCTTATTTCCTATTTGAGATTGGAACCACTGAGGGTGAGATTCTCTGATCCCATGAAATTCCAATGCTACCTTTGCATCCACTCCTACTCCTAGATAATTATTCATAAACTTGGCCTCCAGATCTGGGAATGAATTGCTATGACTACGTCTTGGTGAAATCATATGAAGTGCCTTGTCAACCAATGAGTCATTTCTGCGTGGGTGCTCTTCAAATTGCAATCTCCACCTATCTACATGGCGCACTTTTGCATACAAAATTTCATTCAAAGCATTTGAGATTCCTTTTGATTTCCATGCTGAATACCCTGATCCCCATCCGAGGCACCTGGAAAGATCATTTCCAGTGCCAACTGGCATGACTGCAATGGGAGGAGGTTTCCAATCTTTTCCATTGCTTTTGAATTCATCCTTGAGGGATTCCACACATGTAATTATCCATCCAATAGTTCCATCCCCTCCTACAATTACCAGACGTAAATTTGGCACGGTAGCAAAGGTTCGAAGAGGAGGCATGGGGTCATTCCTAGGAAGAGTAACCACCTGAAGAGGATTCATCAGGAGGGAGAATTGATCCCGCAATATCGTTCCAACCTGAGGCCCACTTTTTGTATTAATGAACACTAAGATAGGGTGACATGTGCTCGGGAGTGTCGATGGCAGAATCTCCCATCGATTCCAATCAAGACTCTGTGATGAGAACACCCTTCTCCACCAGGCCTTTTTCTTCTTTGAAACTCTGCTCTTCTTTGTATTGCTCTTTTTCACGTCATTTAATTGTCTGACACAAGATGTTGGAAGGGTAAATTGGGATATCATGCGACACTCATCAGGGTGGAAGGCATCTGGCCTAGTGGATTGGAATTCTTTGTGATCTAGGACCACAAGAGCTGGTCTATGGTCAAACCTGGAAAAGATGCTGGAGAGAAAATGCCCTTCATCTCGACTACTTAAAGCCCGTCGATATGCTTTTGAAACAGGTTTCAAATGAGAATGATGCTCATGATGTTCTACAAAGCATGAGACGTGCGCATATGCATGGCAATGTGCGCAAACCCAAGTAGGTTCATGAGGCAACATTTCACTTCCGACATTATTCCTGCAGTAAATGCACAATCTCTGTACTTCTGATTGTGCTAATGCATCTTCATTATTGAAAGTTGTACCACAGACTATCCAAAAATGAGACTGTGGCTGATAATTGGTTGCAACAGGTTTGCATGTATCTTTAACATGCTTAAGGCAACCATCATGAGCAGCTACTCCACATCGGATGCATCTTCTCACAGTTGAAGCAACAATGTATGGTTTTATGTTATCGGTGCATTCTACACACAGCACTGGAGCCCGAATGCTCTTTTTCCTGGTTGTTGTGCCCCATTTATGTCTTCTTGGTGGATATTGTACTCCTTCAACAGACCTCAACGCTTCCAGGGTGAGAGCAGAGACTTTCGCGACTTTGCTTCCTCGAAAGATATGCCGTGCTCGATTTAATAATCCTATCACGTAATAACTAAATGCTAGTAGGGTTGCAACAACAGCCCAAAAGTTGTTTGTCCAGGTATCAGTGAGAAGAACCCAACTGGCGTTTTCAAAAGCCGACAGCATTGTACCAGTATGCTTTGCAAATAGATGTTTATCACAAATCTTTGTCTTGGTTTTGAGTTGTTTCTCGTAAGGAACTGAAGCTTTACCGCTGAGTTTGAAGCAAACAGGATCGTATTTTACATCGGAAACGAGATTATTTTGCTCTGCCTCTTTGAGCCAACAATAAAACTCAAGTTCTTCATCGGAATCAAAAACCTGCCTTGTTAATCCGAAATAGAGTCCTTTGTATTTCGATTTAAAGACTCTGCATCTTTTTTCGAAACAATCTGATTTTTCTGGTAAAGAATAGCAATATCCTGCAAGGAAAT